>Ga0193743_1001188_pt1 | contig 19564 bp, 15 predicted proteins | sample L2c2metaG_FD_143038 | JGI IMG/M metagenome (GOLD analysis project Ga0193743, IMG submission 143038) | Soil microbial communities from a riparian zone of the East river system, Colorado, United States - L2c2 | ecosystem: Environmental > Terrestrial > Soil > Riparian zone | place: USA: East River... | reverse complement strand
AAGCGGGCGCTCAGGTCGGCGGGCACCGAGCTGGGCCAGGCCACCGCGGCCAGCCGGTCGGTGTCGGCCGCGACGGTCGTCGGGCCCGAGCCGGTGGCGGGGATCCGCACGACGGCCATCGCCCAGCGACCCTCGGGATCGGCCTGGCGCACCGCGGTGCGCAGTGCCCCGCCGGACAGTTGGTTGACGGCGAACACCCGGTCGGCGCCGAGTTCGATGCCCGCGCGCTGGTTGCGGGCGGCGCCGCCCAGGTCGACGGCGAGCACGGCGAAGCAGAGCAACGCGACACCGAGGACAGCCAGCGTCACCGCGCGCCGGGGCGCCGAGCGCCGGGACAGCTCGATGCCGGCCAACGCGCCGGAGAGCCGTCCGGCGAGCAGCGCCCGGCCGCCGACCCGGCGCGCGGCCGGCCCGAGCAGCCGGGCGGCGAGCAGCGCACCGGCCAGGATGAGCAGCGCGGGCGCGAGGATGCCGAGGCCGCCGCGGACCGGGCCGGCCTCGTCGCGCGCCTCGATGACGGTGAAGACGGCCAGCGCGACCACCATCGCGTCGATCGTCGCGGATCGCCAGGCGCCGCCCTGCCGGGTCACCTCGCGGAGCAGGTCGATGGCCCGGCCGCTGACCAGTGGCCGGTAGGCGAGCGCGGCGGCGAGCAGCGCGCCAACGACGGCGACCAAGGCGTAGCGGGTGGTATCGCCGCTGGCGTCGAGGTCGAAGCCGCCATCGGGCACCGTGCGGGCTCCCAGGAGCTGGCCGGCCACGAAGCCGATGGGCGCGCCGGCGAGCAGGGCGACCCAGTCCGGGCCCGCCGCCAGCCACCAGCGGTGCGGCACCGGCATGCCGCGCAGCGCCACCTGGCCGAGCTCGGTGCGGCGGGTGTCGGAGCCGGACGCCGCGGCCAGGAAAATCACGAACCAGCACAGCGGCACGACGGTCAGCGCCAGCCAGGGCACCAGCGAGCGCACCGCCGCCCGGCTCTGCTCGATCCGCGCGATCAGTGGGCCGACACCGCTGACCAGGGTGGCTTTGTTGTCGGAGGCCTTGCTGGTGAGTCGCTCGAGCTCGGCCGGATAGCGGTCGACCCACTCGGTGGTGAGCTGGGCCGGGTCGGCGATCAGGTCGTAGGCCTGCGCCTCGGGCACCTCCAGGGTGAAGAGCTTGGCCGTGCCCCGCGACCCGAACACCGGCTCGACACCGACGTTGGTGGCGACGTCGGTGCCGATCGACGGGTTGGTCAGCAGCCCGGGCGGGAACGGCGGGCTGGCCCCCCAGTAGGCGGCCGCCGGGTCGGTCGGCCGGTAGACGCCGACGACCGAGAGCGGCCTCGCGTCGCCGACCCGGACCAGCTCGTTGGCGCCATCGCGGGTCACGAACGTGGATTGGCGGAAGGGCAGCGTGTCGCCGACCGCCGCGTGGATCCGCTCGGCGGTGCGGAAGCCGAGCATCACCTCGCCCCGGCCGGTGGGGCAGCGGCCGGCGTCGAGGGTGACGTGCGCGCAGAGCTGGTCGCGGTAGGACAGCTTGAACGCCACGTCGACGGTGGGCACGGCCACGTCGAAGGAGGCGCCGAAGATGGGCTCGAAGCCCGGTGTGTTGATCACGCCACCGCCGAGCCGCTCGAACGCGTCGCCGGACGCACCCGGGTCCTCGCCGGGCCGCTGGAAGCTGAGCACGGTCTCGCTCGGTTCGGCGCCGGCCACCTCGTGCGCCACGATGGTGCGCTGCGCGGCCGCCACGTAGGCCGGACCGGCCACCGCGGCGGCTACCGGGAGGGTGCCCAGCAGCAGCAGCACCGCGGTGCGGCCGCGGGCCGCGCGGACCAGGTCGAGGATCACCGCGATCATGTCGGCTCCCCACCGTTGCGGCGCAGCAGGCCGGATGCCAACAGCACGACGACCGCGTAGACCAGCGCCGCCGCGGCCAACGCCAGCAGCAGCGGGACGGCACGGACGGCGGCCGGCGGCGGCAGCACGTCCCAGCCGTCAGCGAACACGTTGAGCGGCGCGGCCAGCACGGTGCGGGCGGGCAGCGCGGCGAGCACTCCGGCGACCAGCGCGACCGCCGACACGACCAGGTAGCCGCCGAGGGTGGCCCGGGTGACCGCCCGGGCGGTCAGGCCCTGCCGGCGCAGCGCGGTCAGCTCACCGCCGCGCGGGCGCCGTTCGACCGCGACGATGACGCCCAGTGCGCCGGCCGCGAGCAGCACCATCAGCGCGGCCGCGAGCAGTTGGAACCGGACGGTCGACGGCGGCGCCTGGCGGCTGTAGCGGTCGGTCAGCGCGGCGATCGTGCCGGTGCTGGACGTGACCACGCCCTGCTCGGCGAGGCGGTCGGCGAGGTCGGCCGGCGCGTCGTCGGTCGCCCACACCTGCAGCGACTCGCCCCCGCCGAGGTCGCCGCTGAGCAGGTCGGCGGTCTCCAGGTCGACCAGCACCGCGTCGCGACCCACCCGGGGCAGCGCCGTCGCGGCGCCGGTCACGTCGACCGGGATCTGGGCGCCGGGGAACGCCAGCACGTGCGGGTCACCGGCGGAGAACTCCGCGCCGCGGACGCCGGCCGCGATCGCGGGCAGCCGGTCGGGGCTGTCGTCGACGAACACCGACGGGTCGCTCTCGCCGGTCGGCCCGGGGGCGACGAGCAGGCCGGCGGTGCTGGTGCCGACGGCGGGTGGCGGCGGCCCGGACGCGACCGCGGTGCGCCAACGGGACCGGTCGGCGAACACCGCCGCGTCGACCCCGCCGCTCGCGCCGCGCAACTCCGTGAGTCGCACCGCGTCGGGTGCCGGCCGGTCCGGCGGCTCTGGTGGCGCTTGCGGGCCGACGAGCCGCGGCGCGACTTTGGTCAGGCCGGTGAACCGGAACGACACGAGCCGGCAACCGCCGGCGCACTCCGGCGCCCGCTGGCGATAGTCCTTGGACCCGCCGGCGACCGCGCCGAAGTCGACGATGACGGTGCCGCCGTCGGTGGCCTGCAGTAGCGCCTCGACGTTCGTGTGGCCGCGCAGGCCGGTCGCGGCGAGGGTCAGCTCGGTGCCGGTCACGGTCAGCGGCGCGGGCGCCCGGGGCCGCAGGCGCGCGGCGACCTGCGCGGCGTCGGTGCCGCCGTAGTCGCCCCGCCAGCGCGCGACGGCCGCGAGCCGGGTCGCGTCGACGGCCAGCACGCCGAGGTTGGGCGACGCCACGACGGCCATCGCGAACCGGCCCTGCGGGTCGACCGTGCGGGTGGCGGCCAGCAGCCGGGCCCGGCTGGCGGCAGTCACCAGCAGCACCCGGTCGGCGCCGATCTCGGTCGAGGCGCGCTCGGCGCCGAGCCGGTTGGTGGTGTCCGATGTGGTCACCGCGACGCAGAACAGGGTGACCGCCGCGGTCAGCAGCGCGGTCAGCCGGGGCACCGCGGGCCGGCGGGCGAGCTCGGTGGCGGTGAACGCGACGCCGAGCCGGCCGGCGCGCAACGCCCGCCGGCCGACCTTGGCGGCGATCGGCACCAGCACCCGGGACAGCACCACGCCCAGCGCGAAGGCCAGCAGCGCCGGTGCGAGCAGCGCGAGCCAGGTGCTCTGCGGCGCCGCACCGGCCGCCGCGTCGGCCGTCGGCCGGCTGGCGTAGGCGCGGGCCTCGTAGGCGCCAGCCAGGGCGAGGATGACCAGCACCGCGTCGACGGCGCCGTAGCGCCACCCGGTGTGCCGGGGCGGCACCGCCCGCATCAGCAGCGCGACCGGCGCCGCCAGCGCGCGCCGCTCGGCGATGGCGGCGGCCAGGATCGCACCGACGACGGTGAGCAGCGCGGCGGCCACCGACAGCAGGTCGGTCGTCATCGCCGAGGTCTTGGCGATGCCGCTGCCGGCCCGCAACGGGATCGCCAGGGCCAGCCCGACCAGTCCGCCGGCGAGCATCGGCACCGCGCTCTGGCCGAGGGTGAGCGACAGGATCCGCGGCCGGCTGGCGCCGCGCAGTTTGAGCAGGCCGACGTCGCGGTGGCGTTCGAGCGCGCCGTGGCGGACCGCGAGGAACAGCGCGATCCAGCAGAACGCGAGCAGCTCGAGCAGGCTGATGGGCACCGCGTACACGATGTCGAGTTGGCTGTTGTAGATGGTCACCGCGAGCACCCGCAGCGGCGTCTGCGGCTCGTAGCCGCGCTCGCCGAGCAACCGCTGGCCGCTGACGATGTGGTCGCGCACGGTCAGCGGCGCGACCCGGGAGAACACGTCGCGGCCGGCGACCGCGTCGACGACCAGCGTGGTCCCCTGCGGCTTGGCGGCGACGATCGTCTCCGGCGTGGTGAGCAGCGGCGGCGTCGCCTGGCCGTCGACCTTGAGCAGCCCCCCGCCGGCCCAGTAGTCGGCGTAGGGGTCCTTGATCCGGTAGACGGCGGAGACGGTGAGCGGGTAGCGGTCGAAACCGGGCGCGTGGTAATCGATCGGGTCGCCCGGCTTGACGCCGAGTTGGTGTGCCGTCACCTCGTTCATCGCCACCTCGCCCGAGCGGGCCGGGCAGCTCCCGTCGAGGATCACCTCGGCGCAGAACCCGGTGCGGTTGACGAGCAGCACCGTGGCGATGTCGCCGCCGCGCAGCGCCGCGCCGTTGACCAGCAGGCTGCCGTGCACCGCCAGGTCGGGCAGCGCGAACGCGTCGCGCACCTCCTGCTCGGCCAAGCTGACCACGTCGGGCCGCAGGGCGGTCTGGTCGACGCCGCGGCGCAGGCTGGCCGTGCGGTCGCTGACCGGCGCCGCCTCAGCGCTCGCGGTCGCCAGGTCGCGGGTGGTCGCCGCGATGTATTGCGGTGCCGCGGCGGCCGCGCCCGCGGACAGCACGGTGAGCAGGAACAGCGTGAGTGAGGGGGCACGCCGGCTGGCGAGTGCGCGCAGGATCAACCCGAACATCCCGCTCCTGTCGACCGGGCCCGGCGCCTTGTGCGGGCACGCAAGGTGGACGCGGCCACCGAGGGCAGAGGTTGTCACGACCGATCGATCTTGTCTGCCCCGTGACCCAACGGCACGAGATTTGCGTACGCACCGCAGGATGGCTGCATGGAACTCGTCCGCAAATGGTTCGCCCGTGTCGGCGCCGTCGTCACCACTGCCACGCTCGCGGTCTTCGTGCCCGCCGTCGCCTGGGCCAGCACCTCCGGCGCCTACGACGTCGCGGTCGAGGCGGCCCGCAGCCGCCGCCGCAGTGGCGGCTTCGGCCTCTTCGGCATCGCCGGCCTGCTCTGCTGCCTCGTGGTGGTCGCCGTCATCGTGCTGGCGGTGATCATGATCAGCCGCAACCGCAAGAAGCGCTAACCCGCCAGGGCCGCAGCGGCCTTGCGATAGAAGTCGGCCGCCGCCTGGTCGGAGGTCGACTTCTCGGTGGCCACCCGGCCGGCCGCCGCTGCCAGCAGCGCCCGCAGTTCGGCGTGGGCGGGCGGTGGCGGGGCCGGCGCCGGGCCGATCCGACCGCTGACCGCGCGCTCGAACGCGAGCGCGGTGCGCGCCGGACCCTCGGCCAGGTCGGCCGCGTTGGTCTCGCGCACCTCGAGGTTGGGCGCGAAACCCCGGTCGTCGCCCAGCAGGCGGCCGGCCTGCGGGTCGTTGGCGAGGAAGTTGATCACGGCGGCGACCGCGCCGGGCTCGCGGGTGCCGCGGAAGCCGGCCCAGTAGTAGCTGGCCCGGGCCCACTGCGCGCGCGGGTCGCCGGGGCAGGCGACCAGCGCGAGGTCGTCGTCGACCTGGCCCTGCCAGCCGACGAACTGGCCGGACCAGCCGAACGCGGCCGCGGTCTTGCCCCCGACCAGGGCGTGCTCGCCGGTCGGTCCGCCGGCCGCCGGCGTGGCCTCGTCCCAGCGCGCCTCCTGCCACATCGCGAACCAGCGCGCCACGTCGTCGCTCTGGAAGCCCAGCCCGTCGCCCAGGTAGAGCTCGCGGCCCTGGGCGCGCAGCCACATCCCGAACGCGTCGAGGTCGCCGGACGCGTCCGCGGTGCCGGCGACGTCGCCGCCGCTCTCCCGGGTCACCTGCGCCGCCCACGCCAGGAACTGCGGGTAGCTCATGCCGGTCTTGGGCTCGGCCACGCCGAGCTCCTTGACCAGCGTGCGGTTGTAGACCAGGGCCGCGGTCTCGGCGCCGGCCGCGACGCCGACCACCCGGCCGCCGACCGTGCCGTAGTCGGCGAGCCCCGGCGGGAACCGGGTCACGTCGATCCGGCCGTCGGTGACCGGCGCGCTCAGGTCGAGCAGCAGCCCCCGGCCGGCGTAGTCGACCAGCCGGGCGTCGTCGATCTGAAAGAGGTCGGGTGCGTTGCCGCCGACCGCCTGGGTCGCCAGCCGGTCGTAGTAGCCGTCGGCGGCCTGCCAGGTGATCTTGAAGCTGGTGCCCGGATGCCGGGTCGAGTAGAGCTTGAGCGCCGCCTCGGTGCGCTCGGCGCGGGCCTGGTCACCCCACCAGAACACCGACAGCGTCACCGGACCGGTGGACTCCGCGGTCGCGCCGGCCGAACAGCCTCCCACCGCGAGGGCGACCGCGGCGAGCAGCGCCACCGGCGGCCGGCGAGAGAATCTGCGCACGCACGAACTCCTGGGGCTGTCGGTGCCGGACCACCACTACACCGCCCGTGCCGAGTCGTGTCAACGGCGCGTGATCTACTGAAATCGTGGAGCTGGTGCACCAGGGCAAGGTCCGTGACCTCTACGCCGACGGAGACGATCTGCTGCTGGTCGCGTCCGACCGGCTGTCCATCTACGACGTCGTGCTGCCGACATCGATCCCCGACAAGGGCGCGATCCTGACCCGGCTGTCGCTGTGGTGGTTCGAGCGGCTCGCCGACATCGTGCCCAGCCAGGTGATCTCCGCGACCGACGTGCCGGCTGAGTTCGCCGGCCGGGCGATCCGGGTCCGGCGCCTCGACATGCTGCCCGTCGAGTGCGTCGCCCGCGGCTATCTGACCGGCGGGGGCATGCGGGAGTACGAGCGGACCGGCGCCGTCTCCGGCATTCAGCTCGCACCCGGCCTGCTGGAGGCGCAGCGGCTGCCCGAGCCCATCTTCACGCCGTCGACGAAGGCGCAGGCCGGCGCCCACGACGAGCCGATCTCCTTCGACCAGGTGATCGCCGAGGTCGGCCGGGAGACCGCCGAGGCGATCCGGGACATCACGCTGGCGGTCTACCGGCGCGGCGCGGAGTTGGCGGCCGAGCGGAGCGTGCTGATCGCCGACACGAAGATCGAGATCGGCCGCGCACCCGATGGCGGCCTGGTGCTCGCCGACGAGGTGCTGACCCCGGACTCGTCGCGCTTCTGGCCGGCCGACGACTACGAGCCCGGACGCGCGCAGTTCTCGTTCGACAAGCAGTTCGTCCGCGACTGGGCGACCGGCGCCGGCTGGGACAAGAAGTCGCCACCGCCCCCGGTGCCCGACGACGTCGTCGCGGTGACCCGCGCCCGCTACATCGACATCTACGAACGCCTCACCGGCGAAGCCTGGTAAGGGTCTGCCCTGACCGGTAGGGCAGACCCTTCACACCCAGTCGAGGGTACGAGCGACCGCCTTTCGCCACTGGGTCCACTCGGCCTCGCGGCGGGCCTTGTCGATCACCGGCTGCCACTCCCGATCGGGTCGCCAGTGCGCGCGCAGCGCGTCGAGGTCCGGCCAGAAGCCGACCGCGAGCCCGGCCGCGTAGGCGGCACCCAGGCAGGTCGTCTCGGTGACCCGGGGCCGCACCACCGGCAGGTCGAGCACGTCGGCCAGGCACTGCATGAGCAGGTTGTTGACGGTCATCCCGCCGTCGACCCGGAGCCGGCGCAGCGCCACGTCAGTGTCGGCGTCCATCGCCTCGACGACCTCGCGGGTCTGCCAGGCGCTCGCCTCCAGCGCCGCGCGGGCCAGGTGGGCCCGGGTGATGTAGCCGGTGAGCCCGGCGATCACCCCGCGCGCGTCGCCGCGCCAGTGCGGCGCGAACAGGCCGGAGAACGCCGGCACGATATAGCAGCCGCCGTTGTCGTCGACGGAGGCGGCCAGCGCCTCGATCTCGTCGGCGCTGCCGATCACGCCCAGGTTGTCGCGCAGCCACTGCACCAGCGCGCCGGTGACCGCGATCGCGCCTTCCAGCGCGTACGCCGGTGGCTGTGAACCGACCTGGTAGCCCACGGTCGTGAGCAGGCCGTGTTGCGAGACCACCGGGGTGGCACCGGTGTTGACCAGCAGGAAGCTGCCGGTGCCGTAGGTGCACTTGCCCTCGCCGGGCGCGAAGCAGGTCTGGCCGAACAACGCCGCCTGCTGGTCGCCGAGCGCACCGGCGACCGGGACGCCGTCGATCCGGCCGCCCCGGGCCGGGCCGTAGACCTCGGCCGACGGCCGGATCTCGGGCAGCATCGCCGCCGGTATGCCGAGCGCGTCCCGCAGTTCCGCGCTCCAGTCCAGGGTGCGCAGGTCCATCAGCATGGTGCGACTGGCGTTGGTGACGTCGGTGACGTGCCGGCCGGTGAGGTTCCAGATCAGCCAACTGTCGACCGTGCCGAACAGCACCTCGCCGCGCTCGGCCCGGCCGCGCAGCCCGTCGACGTTGTCGAGCAGCCAGCGCAGCTTGGGGCCGGCGAAGTAGGTGGCCAGCGGCAGCCCGGTGATCCGCCGGATCTCGGCCGCGCGGTCGTCGAGCGTACGCAGGATCGGTTCGGTGCGGGTGTCCTGCCAGACGATCGCGTGGTGCACCGGCGCGCCGGTGGCCCGGTCCCAGACCACGGTGGTCTCGCGCTGGTTGGTGATGCCGAGCGCGGCGATGTCGTAGCCGGCGACCGCCTCGTCGACCACCGCGCGCACGTTGGTCCAGATCTCGGCGGCGTCGTGCTCGACCCAGCCGGGGCGCGGATAGCGCTGGCGGTGCTCGCGCCGGGCGACGGCGGCGATCCCACCGTCGCTGTCGAAGACGATGCAGCGGGACGAGGTGGTGCCCTGATCGATCGCGGCGACGTAAGGCATGCCGGCCATTGTGCCGAGGAATATTGCCCCCGAATAGGATCGTGGCGTGCGCGAGATCGCGGTCTTCAGTGGTGGAGCCCATCCGGAACTGGCCGCCGACATCTGTGAACACCTCGGGGTGCCGTTGCAGCCGACCCGGGTCTCGCGGTTCGCCAACGACTGCGTTGAAGTGCAGTTGCAGGCCAACTGCCGGGAGCGCGACGTCTTCCTGATCCAGCCGATCGTGGCGCCGACCCAGGAGAACCTGGTCGAGCTGCTGTTCATGATCGACGCGGCCCGGGGTGCGTCGGCCGGGCGGATCACCGTGGTGCTGCCGCACTTCGCCTACGCCCGGTCCGACAAGAAAGACGCGCCGCGCATCTCGATCGGCGCCCGGTTGGTCGCTGACCTGCTGGTCTCCGCCGGCGCAAACCGGGTGCTGGCGATGACCCTGCACTCGCCGCAGGTGCACGGCTTCTTCAGCGTCCCGGTCGACCACCTGCACGCGCTGCGCGAGTTGGCTGAGCATTTCCGCGGCGAAGACCTGAGCGAGACCGTGGTGGTCTCACCCGACCTCGGCAACGCGAAGGAGGCGGCGGCGTTCGCGCGGATGCTCGGCACGCCGGTCGCCGCCGGCGCCAAGCAGCGCTTCCAGGACCGGGTCCGGATCAGCGCGGTGATCGGTGACGTCACCGACCGCGACGTGATCGTGCTCGACGACGAGATCGCCAAGGGCAGCACCGTGATCGAGTTGGTCGACCACCTGCACCAGCTCAAGGCCCGCTCGATCCGGCTGGTCTGCACGCACGGCCTGTTCGCCGACGACGCGCTCGACCGGCTGGCCGCCCTGGAGGGGGTGCAGGAGATCATCTGCACCAACACCGTGCCGATCCCGGCTGAGAAGCGGATCCCGCAGCTCACCGTGCTGTCGGTCGCGCCGGCGCTGGCCGAGGCGATGCGCCGGATCCACAACGGCGAGTCGGTCTCCGCCCTGTTCGCCTAGCGCAGCGCGGCCGCCGCGGCCCGGCGGACCGCGGCGGTCAGCGAGCCGAGTACGGCCGAGCTCAGCTTCCAGTGCTGCCAGTAGAGCGAGATGTCGAGATGCTGACCCCCGGCCAGCCGGACCACCCGGCCCGCGGCCAGATCGCCGCCGGCGATCTGCTCGGGCATCAGCCCCCAGCCCACGCCCAGCCGGATCGCCTCGGTGAAACCCCAGGCCGACGGCACGTAGTGGGTCGGCGGCTCGGCCGGCCGCGGGGTCAGCGAGCGGAGGAACCGGTGCTGCAACCGGTCCTTGCGGTCGAGCACCAGCATCGGCGCCGCCGCGAACTCGGCCGCCGTGCCGCCGTCGGGGAACCAGCGCGCGGCCACCGCCGGTGCGGCCGTGGCCAGGTAGCGCATCGCGCCCAGCCGCTCGGCCCGGCAGCCCTGCACGGCCTCGCGCTGCGCGGTGACCGCGGCCATCACGGCGCCGTCGCGGAGCAGGTCGGCGGTGTGGTCCTGGTCGTCTTCGCGCACGTCGAAGAGGATCCGGTCACCGGCCATGACCAGCGCCGGCAGGAACCAGGTGGCCAGCGAGTCGGCGTTGACCACGACGGCGGCGCGGGACCAGGGGACGTCGCGGTGGCCGGCCGCGGCCAGCGCCTCGCGTTCCAGCACCGCGATCTGGCCGGCCAGCCGGAGCAGCGGGCGGCCGGCCGGGGTCGCCCGGCACGGCTTGGCGCGGCGCAGCACGACCTGGCCGACGGCCTGCTCGAGCGCCTTGATCCGCTGGCTGACCGCCGACGGGGTGACGTGCAGGGCCCGCGCCGCGGCCTCGAAGCTGCCCTCGTCGACCACGGCGGCGAACGTCGCGAGCTGAGTCGAGTCGAGCGCCATGATGAGAAATTCTAAACAACCATGAAAAACCTTAGCTGGAGTACGGGCAGCAGCGGACCGTACGGTTCGGCCATGCTCACCTCCGTGCTCGCCGGTTTCGCCAACTCGATCGCGCTCATCGCGGCGATCGGCGCGCAGAACGCCTTCGTGCTCCGCCAGGGTTTGCGCCGCGAACACGTCTGGGCGGTGGTGGCCGTCTGCGCCCTCTCCGACGCCCTGCTGATCACGCTCGGCGTCGCCGGCCTGGGCACCGCGATCGCCGACCGGCCGGCGTTGCTCCAGGCGGCCAGGTGGTGTGGCGCCGCCTTCCTGCTGGCCTACGCGGTGCTCGCCGCGCGCCGGGCGGTGCGGCCGGCCGCGCTCGACCCGGGCGAGGCCCGGCCCGCCACGTTGCGCGCCACCGTGGTCGCCTGCCTCGCCTTCACCTACCTCAACCCGCACGTCTACCTCGACACCGTGCTGCTCCTCGGCGCGGTCGCCAGCCAGCACCGCTACCAGTGGGTGTTCGCTGCTGGCGCGGCCGCGGCCAGCGCGGTGTGGTTCGCCGCACTGGGCGGCGGGGCGCGCAAGTTGGCGCCGGTGTTGGCCCGCCCGGGCGCCTGGCGGGTGCTCGACGGCGTCATTGCCGCCATCATGGTGGCGATCGCCGCGAGCCTCGTCCTCGGCTGACCTCGGCGGGTCCATCCTCGACGGTCCCTCCGGCGGGACTACAAAACGACGGGTTGCGCGCACCCGGTGTGCGACTCCACCCTCTTGACAGGCGGCACCATTCACGAAACACGATCGGGTAAGGCTTCTCGATCGGCGAAAGGTGCACGACCGGGTGAGAGGGGGACGGCATGGATCGCGAGCCGGTTCCGGCGGTCGACGGGCCGGGCGGAGAAAAGTCGCGACAGTCGGCCGCCGTCGCGGTCGAGACGGTGGTGCGCCTGCTGGCGCCGGATGCGACGGGGGTGCCGGTGCACTGTGGCCTGCACTACGACCCGCGCGACCCCTATGCGGTGCAGGTGCGCTTCTTCCTCGACCGGCGCCGGCGGGAGGCGATCAGCTGGTCGTTCGCGCGCGAGTTGCTCACGGCCGGCCTGCACGAGCCGAGTGGCCTCGGCGACGTGCGGATCTGGCCGTGGCGCACCACCCACGGCGACGCGGTCGCGCTGGCGCTGAGCTCACCCGACGGTCAGGCGTTGCTGGAGGCGCCGCGGGCGACGGTCGCCGAGTTCCTCGACGACACCTACGCCCTGGTGCCGCGCGGGCGTGAGTCTGACCGGCTCGACCTCGACGCTGACGCGTGGCTGACCGGGCAACTCCTACCGGAGCTACCCGACCAGGCCGACCCCGATCTCGATCAAGACGGCCGATAGCCCAGCGAGTCGTCGACCCCACTGATCTCGATCACCCGGGCCACGTGGCCGTGCGCGCCGGTCAGCCGGAGCCAGCCGCCGGCCTCGGCGCAGCGCCGGTCGCCGCGCACAAACGTGGTCAGCCCGGCCGAGTCGCAGAAGGTCAGCGCGGTGAGGTCGACCACCAGCCGGGGCGTGCCGCCGGTCGCCAGCGCGGTGATCCGCGCCAGCAGCTCGGGTGCGGTCGACATGTCGAGCTCGCCGGCCAGTCGCAGCAGGACCGCGTCGTCGACCCGCCCGGTGTTGACCACCAGCGGTGCGATGACCTCGGTCTCCTCGATGCGCGGGCCGCCCGTGGCCTGTCTGGGCGCCGCGGGATCCGTGCTCATTCCACCCGCTCCCCGTTCTCGGCCGGATCGGCCATCCGGCCGGCGGTGCCGTCGAGGGTGGTGCTGATCCGCACCGTCGTGCCGGCGGGGCCGGTCGCCACCCTCATGCTGTCGCTGAGCTGACCGGCGAGCCATAACCCCCAACCGCCCGCCGTGTCGGGTGCTGGGCGCTCGTGGTTGGCCAGGCGGTCGGGGCCGATCCCGGCGCCGCCGTCAGAGACCTCGCAGACCAGCGCGTGGCCGGCCCGCCAGAGCCGCAACTCGCCCGCGCCGCCGCCGTGCCGGACGGCGTTGGTGATCAGCTCGTTCACCGCCAGGACGAAGTCGTCGAGCCGCTGGTCACACAGCCCCGCGGCTTCCGCGCAGGCGGTGAGGGCGTGCCGGAGGTCGGTCACCTGGCCCCGGGAGAATCTCTCGACGAGCAGTGTCGGCTCGGCTGTGGGCACAACCGCGTCCGGCATATGGTGCCCGTCGTCGGTCATGTGCCGCCCCGGAAGTGCTAGTCCTCTGGGCACCTCGCGGGAGCCCGGGGCGACCGTCAACGCGGCGGCAGCCCTCAATCACACTACGTCCTGCCGGCCAGGCCCGCATCCGGCCGCCACAGCGCGGATCTCAAGCGTGCGCCACGGTGGCCGGGTCTGTGGGATCGTCGGAGCGTGCCGGACAACCGGATGGTCCCCGGAGCGGACGGCCCGCTGGCCGCCCTGATCGACGCCGCCGCCGCGGTGTTGGCAGAGCGGCTGGAGTGCTCAGCGGGAGAGGCGCGACAGCGGTTGCGCGAGATCGCCGGGCGGTCCGGGGTGTCCGAGGCGGAGACGGCGGCGGCGGTGCTCGACAGCACCCGCCCGCCCAACGCACAGGCACCGTTCGAAGAGGTCCGCCGGATGGCCACGGCCGCGGCCGCCGAGGCCGCAGCGATGGCCGCCCGGGCGGTCGCCGCGCCCGGCCGGGAGCCGCTGGCCGACCTCGCCGGCACGCTGCGCGAGCGGCTCGCGCAGGAGGTGGGCACCGACGCGGTCGCGGTGTACGCCGTCGAGCCGGACGCCTCCCTGCAACTCGTCGGCGCGGCCGGCGTGCCGGCGGCGGTGGTCGACGCGTGGAGCCGGGTGCCGGCGCATCCACCCACCGAGGCCGGCTACGTCGCCCGCACCCGGGAACCGCTCTTCCTGGCCGACCGCACCGCGACGCCGCCGCACTACCTGCTGGTCGGCGGCCCCGGCGCGGAGTGGCCGTCGCGCGCCGTCGTGCCGGTCGGCGACGCGGCCGCGGTCGCCGTCGTGGTCGCCTTCTTCGTCAAGCAGCAACCGTTCCCGCCGTCGGTGCAGGAGGCGGTGACCCGGGTCGTCGGCAACGTCGCCGACGAGATCGTCGAGCGGTTGCGGGCCTACCCGCACCAGGCCGGCTGGATCACCGACGCGCAGTCGATGCTCGACGCGATGCCCGGCGCGGTCGGCGTCTCGGTGCCGATTCGCGACCCGGCCGGCGAGATCGTCGACTGGGTGCTGGTCGCGGCCAGCCCGGAGGCGACCGACGTGACCGGCAAGCGCGGCCGGGAGCTGGTCGGCACCAGCACGGCGACCGCCTATCCGACCATCGTCGGCACCGAGCTGTGGCACTCGCTGGCCCAGGTGCTGGACTCCGGCCGGCCGCGCGAGGTGGGCCCGTTCACCTACCTGGCGCAGGTGCCGGGCATCGAGGCGGCGGTGTTCACCGTGCGGATCTCCCGGTTCGGCGGCGGCATCCTGCTCACCTGGACCCGGCACGACGAGGAGCGCCGGCTGGCCTCGCGGATCGCGCAGACCGAGCGGCTCGGCCGGCTCGGTTGGGGCGAGTGGGACCTGACCACCGGCGGCGTCTACTGGTCCGCGGGGCTCTACGCGATCTTCCAGCGCGACCCGGAAGACGGGCCGCCGACGCTCGACGAGGCCGCCGGCCAACTGCACCCGCAGGACGCGCCGCGGATCGCGCCGCAGCTCGCCCGGGTCTTCGAGCGCGGGCAGCCGGCCGACCTCAACTACCGGGTCGTCGTCGGCGGCCAGGAGCGGCATCTGCGGGCTCGGTTCGAGACCATCCGCGACCGCACCGGGCGGGTGCTCAAGGTCTACGGCATCGTGCAGGACGTGTCGGCGGGCGAGGCGGCCGCCCGCGACCGGGCCCGGCTGGTCGACATCGAGGCCGAGCTGGCGGAGCGGCTGCGCAGCCAGCAGACCGAGCACCGGCTGGTGACCGCGCTGCAGCAGATCATCCTGCCGATCCCGACCGGGGTGCTGCACCTGCCCGAGCTCGACGTCGCGGTCCGCTACCTGCCGGCCGAGGTGGTCAGCCGGGTCGGCGGCGACTGGTATGACGTGGTCGAGCTGCCCGGCGGCCGGAGCCTGCTCGCGGTCGGCGACGTCGCCGGGCACGGCATCACCGCCGCCGCGACGATGGCCCGGCTGCGTCACTCGGTGGCCGCGCTCGCCGTCACCAGCACCGATCCCGGCGAACTGCTGCGCTATCTCAACCGGATCGTCCACGACGACGCCAGCGAACCCACGGCGACCGTGGTAGTGGCACACTTCGATCCCGTGACGCGCACGCTGACCTGGGCCCAGGCCGGGCACCCACCGCCGATCCTGATCTCCGGCGGCACCGCCGCGGCGCTCACCCGGCCACCCGGGATGATCGTCGGCGCGCGTCCGGACAGCACCTACGACACCGTCACGACCACGCTGGCCGAAGGAGACACGGTGCTGCTCTACACCGACGGCCTGATCGAGCGCCGGGGCGGCTACGACGCTGACTGGCTCGGCCCGCTGCTGCGTACCCTCGCCGGGACCGGTCAGTTGCCAGTCGACGCGCTGATCGAGCGCCTCCAGCCGGCCAACCCCGGCGACGACACCTGCGTGCTGGCCCTGCGGCTGCGCCCGGCCGACGCCGGGCCGGCCAGGTAAGCCCGGCGTGCCGCCCGCACCGTGGCCGGTGGCGTCCGGCGGGCTGCAAGGGCCGTTGTGGCGCGCCATCGTGGTGTTCCGGTTCGCGTCGCTGGCCTTCGCGCTGGCGTTGATCGCCGGCAACGTGCGCTATTACGAGCGGCCGCTCGCCGCGATCCCGGTGGTCCTCGTCATGATCGGCTGGACGGTCGCCGCGAGCTGGCTGTTCGCCCGGCCCGAACGGCGCGGCTGGCCGTGGCTGGTCGCCGACCTCGCGGTCACCGCCACGGTGCTGCTCTCCGCCCTGTGGGTGATCGGCAGCGAGGCGCTCGGCCGGGGCACGCCGGGGCTCGCCGTGGCCTGGCTGGCGGCGCCGGTGCTGGCCTGGGCGGTCGCGGGGGGCCGGCGGCTCGGCGTGGTGGCGGCGCTGCTGGTCGGCCTGGCCGACATCGCCGTGCGCCCGCGGCTCAACCAGGCGTCGGTGACCGGCACGACCCTGATGCTGCTGGCCGCCGTCGGCGTCGGGCACGTCACGCGGCTGGCCGCGATCGCCGAGGCGCGGCTGCAGCGGGCGGTCGAGCTCGAAGCGGCCAACCGGGAACGGGAGCGGCTGGCCCGCGACATCCACGACTCGGTGCTGCAGGTGCTCGCGCTGGTCCGGCGGCGTGGCGCCAGCCTCGACGGTGCGGCCGGCGAGCTGGCCCGGCTGGCGGGGGAGCAGGAGGCCGCGCTGCGCCGGCTGATCGCGACGGGCGCGCCGCCGCCGTCGCCGAGCGGCATCGTCGACCTGGGCGCGCTCGTCACGGCGTACGCCAGTGACGTGGTCTCGGTAGCCGCCCCCGCGACGGCGGTGCCGTTGCCGGCGGAGGTCTCCACCCAGGTCGCCGCGGCGGTCGGTGCCGCGATCGACAACGCCGCCCGGCACGCCGGCCCGGCCGCACGGGTCTTCGTGCTGGTCGAAGACGAGCCCGGCGGGGTCACCGTGACGGTCCGCGACGACGGCGCCGGCATCCCGGCCGGGCGGCTCGAAGCGGCCGAACGGGAGGGCCGGCTCGGTGTCGCGCAGGCCATCCGCGGCCGGATCGCCGACCTGGGCGGCACCGTGCGGATCCACTCCGCGCCGGGCCAGGGCACCGAGATCGAGATGACGGTTCCTAAGGTGTCGGTATGAGCGAGCGCAGCGAGCGAATCAGCCAGCTCAGTCAGCCGGTCATGCCCTCCTCGCGAAGCGAGGCACGCGCATGACCGAGCGCAGCGACCGAATCAGCCAGCTCAGTCAGCCGGTCATGCCCTCCTCGCGAAGCGAGGCACGCGCATGACCGAGCGCAGCGAGCGAATCAGCCAGCTCAGTCAGCCGGTCATGCCCTCCTCGCGAAGCGAGGCACGCGCATGACCGAGCGCAGCGAGCGAATCAGCCAGCTCAGTCAGCCGGTCATGCCCTCCTCGCGAAGCGAGGCACGCGCATGACCGAGCGGATCCGGGTGATGGTGGTCGACGACCATCCGATGTGGCGCACCGGTGTCGCCCGTGACCTCGCCGAGGCCGGCTACGACGTGGTGGCGACCACGGGGGAGGGGCAACAGGCGGTGCGGATCGCCGGTGCGACCCGGCCCGACGTCGTGGTGCTCGACCTGCAGCTCCCGGACATCTCCGGGGTCGAGGTGATCCGCGGCCTGCGCGCCACGCTGCCCGAGGTCCGGGTGCTGATGCTGTCGGCCAGCGGTGAGCAGCAGAGCGTGCTCGACGCGGTGAAAGCGGGTGCCGCGGGCTATCTGCTGAAATCGGCGGCGCCGGAGGAGTTCCTGGCCGCGGTCGCGCGCACGGCTGCCGGCGAGGCGGTGTTCACGCCCGGGCTGGCCGGCCTGGTGTTGGGCGAATACCGGCGGCTGGCGGCCGCGCCGGAGCCGGCCGACCGCACGGCGCCGGCGCTGACCGAGCGGGAGACCGAGGTGCTCCGGCTGGTGGCCAAAGGCCTGTCCTACAAGCAGATCGCCGAGCGGTTGGGCGTCTCGCACCGCACGGTGCAGAACCACGTGCAGAACACGCTGGGCAAGCTCCAGTTGCACAACCGGGTGGAGCTGACCCGCTACGCCATCGAGCAGGGCCTGGACGAGCCCTAACTTTTACTCGTACGGCGGATCCTCGGTCTCGTGCATGGCCAGTTCCTCGGCGGTGGCACCGCCGCCGGCCGCGCCCGCGTCGTCGGCGATCGAGTCGCCTTCGTCGTCGAAGAGCGCGCCCTCGGGCTCGTCCTCACCCGCGAACTGCGCCGGGTCGACCAGCCGCCCTATCGGCGCGCCACCGTCGCCGATCTCGAGACCGTCGGTGTCGTAGACCGAGGCTTCCGAGCCGGAGTCGTCGCCCGGGCCGTCGTCAAGCACGTCGGCGTCGAGCTGCGACTGGGCGCGCTCGGTGCCCTGATCCTCTTCGTCGCGGATCTTCGCGTCGGCCGGGGTCGCCAGCGGGTCGTCGACGTCCTCGTCGAAGTTCTCCCGGGCCAGCTTGTAGTCCAGCGACTCGCCCTCCTCGGCCTCCTCACCGGTGGTGCCGAAGCGGTCGACCGCCAGCGGCGAGTCGGCCGGAAACGCGGTCGGGTCCGGGCCGCTGGTCTCCCGCTCCGACTCCACCTCGTCGTACGCGGTCGAGTCGTCGTCGGCGGTGCCCGGCAGGCCTTCGCTCTCCGGGTCGGACCAGGGCCGTGGGTATTCGTCTTCGCGCGGCATACCGGGCCTCTACCCGTCTGGCCGGCAACACAACCGGCCGTAACCGGATGTGATGGATGCCTCGGAGCAACTAATCGGTTCGGTTTTCATTGCTCCGCTCGCGCGCAGCGACGTAGGGTCACGTTTAGGGGATGGCTGCGCTTTGCGGCGGTCTTCGGGGTGCTCATCACGCGGGCATCAGATCGCACATTCCAGAATCCGGTGCCGACTCTCCCCGCCCCACCAGGGCGGCTGTGAGGCGAACGAGGAGGCTGCGCGATGACCCTTCAAAGCGGCTTGCCCGCTTCTGGTGAACTTGACCTTCCGGCCCTCGACGCGGTCGCCATGTCATATGCCCAGCGTTCGGGAGATGATGCACGGCGGTTGGCCCGGGAAGGCCTGGTCCGCTCAGCGATGCCCTTCGCGGGCCGGCTGGCGCGGCGCTACCGGGGCCGCGGCGAGCCGATGGACGACCTGGAGCAGGTCGCCCGTCTGGGCCTCCTGAAGGCCGTCGACCGTTTTGATCCAGAACGTGGGGCTTTCACCGGTTTCGCGGCCGCGACCATCATCGGCGAGCTCCGCCGGCATTTCCGGGACCGCACCTGGGGCGTCCACGTCCCGCGGCGGATGCAGGAGCTGAGCATCGAGGTCAACCGGGCGTCCACCGAGATGACCTCGAAGCTGCGCCGCTCACCCACGGTGCCCGAACTGGCCGAACGACTCCGGGTCGACGAAGACGACGTGCTGGCGGCGCTGGAGACGGCGGCCGCCTACACACCGCTGTCGCTCAACATGCCGGCCCGCGCCGAGAGCGAGGCCGAACTCGGCGACCTGATCGGCGGCGCCGACGTGGGCCTGGCGGCGGTCGACGACCGGCTGACGGTCGCCAGCCTGCTGTGCCGGCTGCCGGAACGCGAACGGCGCATCCTGGCGCTGCGCTTCTACGGCAACAAGACCCAGACCGAGATCGCCACCGAGCTGGGCATCTCGCAGATGCACGTGTCCCGCTTGCTGTCCCGCGCGCTGGCCTGGCTCCGCGAGGCGATGCTGAGCGACGCGCCGAAGCAGTGGCAGGCCGGAATGGGCCCCGGCGAGCGCCACGAGATCATCGTGAAGCGTCGCGACAACGCCAGCCTGGTCCGCTTGGACGTGGCCGGCGAGGTCGACCGCGACACGGCCGACCCGCTGCGCGCGGCGCTGCTGGAGGCGGTGCAGGCAGTGGCCGAGCGGCCGCACCCACGCGAGGTGGCGGTGAGCCTGGCCGGCGTGCCGATCATCGACGCCGCCGGGGTTTCCGCCCTGCTCGCCGGCCTCGAGGCAGCCCGGGCGGCCGGCGTTCGCCTCCGCATCGGCGAGATGCAGGTCTACGTCCGCCGCACCCTACGGGTAGCCGGCCTCAACCCGATCATGTCGGCGCCG
>Ga0193743_1001187_pt1 | contig 19567 bp, 19 predicted proteins | sample L2c2metaG_FD_143038 | JGI IMG/M metagenome (GOLD analysis project Ga0193743, IMG submission 143038) | Soil microbial communities from a riparian zone of the East river system, Colorado, United States - L2c2 | ecosystem: Environmental > Terrestrial > Soil > Riparian zone | place: USA: East River... | reverse complement strand
GAGGACGGATTCAGGCTCAGAGGATCAGGGCCGGCGTCAGCGCCAATGGCCCTCGACCCAGCCGCCGCCGCGCCAGTAGCCCGGCACCCAGATCCGCTGCGGCGGCTGGGCGTCGACCACCCGCGGCTGGGCATAGACCGGCGCCTGCCCATAGACCGGCGCCTGCTGATAGACCACGGGCGGCTGGGCGTAGACCGGCGGCGGCGCGTAGTAGACGGGCGGCGGCCCGTAATAGACCGGCGGCGGGACCACCAGCGGCAGGCCGATGCCGATGCTGACGCCGGAATGGCAGCACCAGCCGCCGCCATGCCAGCCACCACCCCATCCGCCGCCGCGCCACCAGGCTTCCGCCGGGGTCGACATCATCATCGGAAGGGCCAATGCGGCACCGAGGGCCGCGAAGACCGCGGCGCGGCGCGGGGTGACGTGGAGCACCTTCAACATGGTGAACACCATACTCTGCTGAACGCGGCACGCCGGACGGGGCGTGTCTCTTGTCCTACACGAAGAGATGGGGTCTCGCCGTCGCCGGCGACAAGGAATGAATCGAATTTAATGCCGTAACACAAAAGGCGCCGCCCGTCGGACGACGCCCTTTGCTTCGGTTCGCGGCGTAAAAAGCGCCCGGCGGCTCAGGCCTGGACGGTCTTCTGCGCCTGTTCGCCCAGCTTCTCGATGCCGAGGCGGATGGTCTGGCCGGCCTTCAGGTACTTCGGCGGCTTCTGTCCCATGCCGACGCCCGGCGGGGTGCCGGTGGAGATGATGTCGCCGGTCCGCAGGCTCATGAACTGGCTGAGGTAGCTGACCAGGAACGGCGCCTTGTAGACCATCGTCTTGGTCGAGCCGTTCTGGTAGCGGTGGCCGTCGACCTCGAGCCACATGTGCAGGTTGTCGTAGTCGCCGACCTCATCCGGCGTCACCAGCCAGGGGCCGGTCGGGCCGAAGGTGTCGGCGCTCTTGCCCTTGGTCCACTGGCCGTGGCGCTCGGTCTGGAAGGCGCGCTCGGACACGTCGTTGATGACGCAGAAGCCGGCGATGTGGCTCAGCGCATCGGCCTCGGAGACATACTTCGCCGGCTTGCCGATGACGATGCCGAGTTCGACCTCCCAGTCGGTCTTCTCGCTGTTGCGCGGGATCTCGACATCGTCGTTGGGGCCGACGATGGCGCTGGTGGCCTTCATGAAGATGATCGGCTCGGGCGGCACGGTGGCGCCGGTCTCGGCGGCGTGGTCGGAGTAGTTCAGCCCGATGCAGACGAACTTGCCGGTGCCGGTAACGCAGGGGCCGAGCCGTGGGTTGCCGGTGACCACCGGCAGCGTGGCCGGGTCGATCGCCTGCAGCCGGGCGATGCCGGCCGGGGTCAGCGCCTCGCCGGCGATGTCGGGCACGGCGCCGGACAGGTCGCGGATGCGGCCCTCGGCATCGAGCAGGCCCGGCTTCTCCTGCCCCGCGGGGCCATAGCGCAGCAGCTTCATCGGTATTCGCTCCCTGGAATTCTCATGTCGGGCCGCCTAGGCCCGGTTCAGATGACAGGCCCGGTTCAGATGGTGATGCCGCCGTCGACGGCGATGGCCTGGCCGGTGATGTAGGAACTCTCGTCCGAGGCGAGGTAGACCGCAAGCGAGGCGATCTCCTCGGCGGTGCCGAGGCGGCCCATCGGCTGGCGCGCCACGAAGGCGGCCCGCGCCTTCTCGACATCGCCCTGCGCCGCCATGCGGTCGTGCAGGCTGGGCGTCTCGACCGTGCCGGGGCAGATGGCGTTGCAGCGGATGCCCTGGCCAACGAAATCGGCGGCGATCGACTTGGTCAGGCCCAGCAGCGCCGCCTTGGTGGCGCCGTAGATGAAGCGGTTGGGCAGGCCCTTGATCGAGGAGCAGACCGAGGCGACGCTGACGATGGTGCCGCCGCCGGCCGCGATCATCGCCGGCAGGAAGGCCCGGCACATGTGGTAGGCCGAGCGGACATTGAGGTCGAAGGAGAAGTCGTAGTCCTTCTCCTCGCAATCGAGGATGGTGCCGGCATGGACGAAGCCGGCGCAGTTGAACAGCACGTCGACCGCGCCGCGCTCGGCCGCATAGGCCTTGATCGCGTCGTGGTTCAGCACGTCGAGCCGGGTGGTCTTGATCGCCGGCACCTCGGCCGCCAGGGCCTCCAGCGCCGCCGCGTTGATGTCGGTGGCATGCACCGTCGCGCCTTCGCGGGCGAAGGCCAGCGCCACCGCCCGGCCGATCCCCTGCCCCGCCGCGGTCAGCACCGCCGTCTTGCCCGCCAGCCTGCCAGCCATCTTCGGATGCCCCGTTGTTAAGTCGGACGTATTCCTCGCCCCGAGGCATGGCCGCCGTCAAGCCGGAAGCGCATCATCGCTGGTCAAAGCCTGGGCATCGGCGCTAGGAAGGCGGAGCATAGTCGGTGATGAGCGTGGAGACGTCATGAAGCGGTATCGGACCGCGGTGATCGGCGCGGGCTATTTCGGCAGCCTGCACGCAGCCAAGCACGCGGAGCTGCCCGAGGCGGAGCTGGTCGCGATCTGCGACACCGACCCCAGCCGGGCCGAGGCGCTGGCGACCAAGCACGGCGCCAGGCCGGTGACCGCGCTGGCCGACCTGATCGGCCAGGTCGACGCCGTCAGCGTCGCGGTGCCGACCAACGCCCATTTCGACACCGCGCGCATCTGCCTGGAGGCCGGCATCCATGTGCTGATCGAGAAGCCGATCAGCAACACGCTGGACGAGGCCGACGCGCTGAGCCGCCTGGCCGCCGACCGCAAGCTGGTGCTGCAGGTCGGCCATCTCGAGCGCTTCAACCCGGTGGTGCAGGGCCTGGCCAAGATCCTGAACCGGCCGCGCTACATCGAATGCCAGCGCATCTCGGCGTTCAAGCCGCGCGGCACCGACGTCAACGTCGTGCTCGACATGATGATCCACGACATCGACCTGGTGCTGAAGATCGTCGGCGCGCCGCTGGAGCGGATCGACGCGGTCGGCGCGTCGGTGCTGAGCGAGGCCGACGACATCGCCAACGCCCGGCTGCAGTTCACCAATGGCTGCACCGCGACCGTGACCGCCAGCCGGGTCAGCTGGAAGCGCCACCGCACCATGCGGATCTTCCAGCAGGACGGCTACATCATGGTCGACCTGAGCGAGGCCAAGCTGACCTTCATCCGCAAGACCCGCGGGCGCGACGGCCAGCCGGAGCTGTACCAGGAAGAACAGCAGTTCGAGGCCGGCGACCCGCTGAAGCTGGAGATCCAGAGCTTCCTGCAGAGCGTCGGCAATGGCGGCCCGCCGGCGGTCAGCGGCCCCGAGGGCCGGGCCGCGCTGGCCGCCGCCCTCGAGATCACGCACCAGTTGGCCGACTGGCGCCGGCGCTTCGAGGACGGCGACGCAACTGCAAATTGAAGGCGCGGGCGAAGGGGGGATGCGTTGAAACCGAAGGGGCGCGACATCATCTATCCGGATCAAAGACTTATCTCCCAAGGTCCGTTCCCCCGAGATCCCCTTCATGGATGACCCGTACACCGTGCTCGGCGTGCCCCGCACCGCCAGCGACGACGACATCCGGCGGGCCTATCGCAAGCTCGCCAAGAAGCACCACCCCGACCTGAACCAGGGCGACCCGCGGGCCGAGGAGCGCTTCAAGTCGGTGTCGACCGCCTACGACCTGCTGGGCGACGCCGCCAAGCGCAAGCGCTTCGACGCCGGCGAGATCGACGCCGCCGGGGCCGAGCGCCCCTATGCCCGCCGCGCCGGCCCGGGGTCGGGGATGGGCGCCGGCATGGGCGGAGGCGGCACCCGCTACCAGCGCTACGACAACTACGACGCCTTCACCGACGCCGGCGACCTCGACGACGTGCTGCGCGGCATGTTCGGCCAGGGCGCGAACGCCCGCGCCGGCGGCGGCAAGGGCCGCGACGTCACCTATGCGCTGCGGGTCGAATTCCGCCGCGCCATCGAGGGCGGCGAGACCACGGTGACGCTGGCCGACGGCCGCTCGCTCAAGGTCACCCTGCCGGTCGGGCTGACCGACGGGCAGACCATCCGCCTGCGTGGCCAGGGCGAGAAGGGCCCGCGCGGCGTCGCCGGCGACGCGCTGATCGAGGTCCGCATCATTCCCGACCCGGTGCTGGAGCGCGACGGCAACGACATCCGCATGATCCTGCCGGTGTCGCTGCCGGAGGCGGTGCTGGGCGGCCGGGTCGAGGTGCCGACGCTGCTGGGCCCGGTGGTGGTGACCATCCCCAAGGGGTCGAACAGCGGCACCGTGCTGCGGCTGAAGGGCAAGGGCGTGCGCAACCCCACCGGCGACAGCCGCGGCGACCAGTATGTCCGGCTCGCCGTGACCCTGCCGGAGCCGATGGACCCGGACCTCGCCCGCTTCCTCGAGGAGTGGGCCGTGGCCCATCCCTACGACCCCCGCGCCGGCAAGGTGCGGTAGTCTCTGCACGTAGGTTGGGTTCGCATTGCGAACCCAACACCGCGCCGCCGGAACCATTGTTGGGTTCGCAACGCGAACCCAACCTACGCGGCCAGCGCCCTGCGACATCTGCAGGTTTGACGCGGCGGCGCGCCGGCGCGATAAGCCGGCCCCATGCAATCGACCCCAGCCGCCGCGGCCCTGCGCCCCACTGCCGCCGAACCGGCCAGACGCTCCGTCGCCGCCTGGCTGTTCCTGTCCGCCGCCATGGTCTTCGCCGCGGCGGTGATCGGCGCCATCACCCGGCTGACCGAGAGCGGCCTGTCGATCGTCGAATGGGCGCCGATCAAGGGCATCGTGCCGCCCCTGACCGACCAGGCCTGGGCCGACGCCTTCGCCGCCTACAAGGCGACGCCGCAATACCTCTACACCAACAGCGGCATGTCGCTGGACGCGTTCAAGGGGATCTTCTTCTGGGAATGGCTGCATCGGGCGTGGGACCGGCTGAGCGGCCTGGTCTTCGCCGCCGGCCTGGCCTGGTTCGCCTGGCGCCGGGTGCTGGGCTGGAACCTGGGCCTGCGCCTGCTCGCCCTGCTGGTGGTCGGCGGGCTGCAGGGCGTGCTGGGCTGGGTGATGGTGCGGAGCGGGCTGGACCACCGGCCGTCGGTCAGCCACTACCTGCTGGCCGCGCATCTCGGCCTGGCCGTGCTGCTGTACGCCCTGATCCTGTGGGCCGCCTATGGGCTGGTGCTGACCCGCCGGGGCGATTTCGCCCGGGCGCCGTCGCTGCGCCGCCACGCCGCCGTCGCCATCGGCTGCGTCGCCGTCACCATGTGCTGGGGCGCCTTCGTCGCCGGGCTGGACGCCGGGCAGGTCTACAACACCTTCCCGCTGATGGACGGCCGCTTCCTGCCGCCCGAGGCGTTCAGCATCATCCCGGGCTGGCTGAACCTGTTCGACAACACCGCCCTGGTCCAGTTCACCCATCGCTGGCTGGCGATCGGCACCGCCCTGGTGGTGCTGGCCCTGGCGGTCCGCACCACCCGCACGCCGGTGGCCGGCTGGGGCCATCTGGTCGGGCTGATGGTGCTGGTCCAGGTGGGCCTGGGCATCTCCACCTTGCTGACGCAGGTCCCGGTCGGGCTGGGCGCGATGCACCAGGCGGGGGCCCTGGTGCTGCTGGCCCTGCTGCTGGCGTTGCGTTTCGTAACCCGGCCGGTTTCGGAATCACGGTCCAAATGAGCCCAAGAAGAACTTAAAGTACAACCGAAGGGCTGATTCGACACTTTCCTTTTTGCGACTTTTGCAAGGCGCCGAACCTGCTCCGGAATCATAGCAGACCCGCGAATTCGATTGCCGAAGGGCGGTCGAGTCGATACCGTCCACGCCATCACTCCTCGCTGGTGGGAGACCGACGAACGCGCGTCAGAATGCGACGCGTTTTTGCAAACAAACCAGCGACCGGAACCAAAACCGGAAACAGTAGGGGCGAACACATGCACAGTTTCACCAAGATCCTGGCGCGCGGGCTGCTCGCCGCTGCCCTGATGGGCAGCGTCTCGAGCGCCGCGTTGGCCGAAATGGTCTTCAACAAGGGCAACGGCGCCGAGCCCGCGACCCTCGACCCGCAGAAGATGGAGGGCGTGCCGGAAGCCAACGTCGCGGCCGACCTGTTCGAAGGCCTGATGACCTACAACGCCAAGGGCGAGCCTTCGCCGGGCGTGGCCGAGAGCTACACGGTTTCGGATGACGGGCTGACCTACACCTTCAAGCTGCGCGCGGACTCGCAGTGGTCCGACGGCACGCCGGTGACGGCGGCCGATTTCGTGTTCGGCTGGCAGCGGCTGGTCGATCCGAAGACCGGCTCGGCCTACGCCTACTACCTGGACCAGGTGGTCAACGCCAAGGACATCCGCAACGGCGCCAAGCCGGTCGACACCATCGGCGCCAAGGCGGTCGACGACCACACCTTCGAGGTCAAGCTGGTCACGCCGACGGCGTACTTCATCTCGTCGCTGGTGCACCAGTCGACCTACGCGGTCAGCAAGGCCAATGTCGCGAAGTTCGGCGACGACTACATCAAGGCCGGCAACCTGGTCTCGAACGGCGCCTACATGCTCGCCGAGGCGGTGCCGCAGGGCTACATCAAGCTGGTCAAGAACCCGCATTTCCACGATGCGGCGAACGTCAAGATCGACACGGTGATGATCTATCCCACCGAGGACATCGATTCCGAGCTGCAGCGCTTCAAGGCCGGCGAGCTCGACATGACGTACGAGCTGCCGAGCCAGCAGATCCCGAGCCTGAAGAAGGAAATCGGCGACCAGGTCCACATCTCGCCGTATCTCGGCATCTACTTCTACGCCTACAACCTGACGCATGAGCCGTGGAAGAGCAGCCCGGAGCTGCGCGAGGCCCTGTCGCTCGCGATCGACCGTGACTCGCTGATCAAGAACGTCACCCAGGCCGACCAGATCCCGGCCTTCAGCTTCGTGCCGCCGGGCACGCTGAACTTCCCGAGCTGGGAGCCGGCGGACGCCAAGCTGACCCAGGCCGAGCGCGACGCCAAGGCCAAGGACCTGTTCGCCAAGGCCGGCTACGGCCCGGACAAGCCGCTGAAGCTGGAGCTGACCTACAACACCAGCGAGAACCACAAGAAGGTGGCGGTGTTCATCGCCGCGATGTGGAAGCAGAAGCTGGGCGTCGACGTCAGCTTGGTCAACCAGGAATGGGGCACCTTCCAGAACACCCGTAACAAGAAGGAATTCCCCGATATCGCGCGTCACGGCTGGATCGGCGACTACAACGACGCCTACGGCTTCCTGCAGCTGGAGCAGGGCGATGTCGGTGAGCAGAGCACCTCGGGCTACGCCAATCCGAAGTTCGACGACCTGATGACCCAGGCCGCCAAGGCGGTCGACCCGAAGCAGCGCGGCGAGCTGATGCAGCAGGCGGAGAAGGTGATGATCGCCGACCTGCCGGTGCTGCCGCTGTACTTCTACACCACCCACCACGCCGTCTCCCCCGCCGTGAAGGGCTGGGTGGACAACGTGCAGGACTTCCACCTGGCGCGCTGGCTCTCCGTCGAGCGCTGAGGTCGACCCCGTAACGATGCCCGCCCACCGGAACCAGCCGGAGGGCGGGCATCGACTTTTTCAGCCCCCGGGTTATGTCAGACATCCCGCCCGGGCGAAGGATCCGATGCCATGCTGAGCTATGCCGTGCGCCGCATCCTGGGCGCCATCCCGACCATCCTGGCGATCATCGCGCTCGCCTTCTTCATGATCCGGCTGGCGCCCGGCGGCCCGTTCGCCACCGACAAGCCGCTGCCGGTCGAGATCAAGCGCAACCTGGAGAAGGCGTACCATCTGGACGAGCCGCTCTACATGCAGTTCGGCCGCTACATGGGCAACGTGCTGCAGGGTGACTTCGGCCCGTCGTTCCGGATGCGCGACTATTCGGTCAACGAGTTGCTGCGCCAGGGCTTCCCCTATTCGCTGCAGATCGGCCTGATCGCGGTGGCGGTCGCCAGCTTCTTCGGCATCCTGTTCGGCACCATCGCGGCGTTGAAGCAGAACACGCCCGGTGACTACGGCACCATGGCGATCGCCATGATCGGCATCACCATACCCAACTTCGTCGTCGCCCCGCTGCTGGTCCTGCTATTGGCCGTCACCTGGCGAATATTGCCGGCCGGCGGCATCACCGCCGGCTGGACCTCGTTCATCCTGCCGATCGTGGCGCTGTCGCTGCCGCCGACCGCCTATATCGCCCGGCTGACCCGCGCCAGCATGATCGAGGTGCTGCGCTCGAACTTCGTGCGCACCGCCCGGGCCAAGGGCCTGCCGGAGCGGATCACCATCATGCGGCACACGCTGAAGGCCGGGCTGCTGCCCGTGGTCTCCTATCTCGGCCCCGCCACCGCCGGCATCATCACCGGCTCGATCGTGATCGAACAGATCTTCGGCATCCCCGGCATCGGCCGCTACTTCATCCAGGGGGCGCTGAACCGCGACTACACGCTGGTGATGGGGACGGTGATCTTCTTCGCCGTGCTGATCATCCTGTTCAACCTGCTGGTCGACCTGCTGTACGGCGCGCTCGACCCGCGCGTGCGCTACGATTGAGGACGCGGCGATGACCGACGCCACCATCGGATCCCTTCCCCCGGCCGCCAAGCCGATCAAGGGCCGCAGCCTGTGGCAGGACGCCTGGCGGCGCCTGCGCACCAACAAGGCCGCCATCGTCAGCCTCGCGGTGCTGGCCCTGATCGCCGTCGCCTGCGTGGTCGGGCCGTACCTGCTGCCCTACGGGCTGGACGATGTCGACTACGCCGCCTTCACCACGGCGCCCGACTTCGCCGCCCAGCATTACTTCGGCACCGAGGCCAACGGCCGAGACCTGCTGGTCCGCACCCTCTATGGCGGCCAGATCTCGCTGATGGTCGGCATCGTCGGCACCCTGGTCAGCCTGATCATCGGCGTCACCTACGGCGCCACCTCGGGCTTCCTCGGCGGTCGGGTCGACAGCATGATGATGCGGCTGGTCGACGTGCTCTACTCCCTGCCCTTCATGTTCTTCGTCATCCTGCTGATGGTGTTCTTCGGCCGGAACATCCTGCTGATCTTCGTCGCCATCGGCGCGGTCAACTGGCTGGACATGGCGCGCATCGTCCGCGGCCAGACCCTGTCGATCAAGCGCAAGGAATACATCGAGGCGGCGCATGCCTGCGGCGTGTCGAGCTGGGGCATCATCCGCAAGCACGTCATCCCCAACACGCTCGGGCCGGTCATCGTCTACATGACCCTGACCGTGCCGCAGGTGATCCTGCTGGAGAGCTTCCTGTCCTTCCTCGGCCTCGGCGTGCAGGAGCCGATGACCAGCTGGGGCGTGCTGATCTCCGAAGGCGCCCGCAGCATGACCATCGCCTGGTGGATGCTGGTGTTCCCGGCCGTCTTCCTGGCCATCACCCTGTTCTGCCTCAACTTCATCGGCGACGGCCTGCGCGACGCCCTCGACCCGCGCGATCGCTGAGCCCAAGGCCATCGGAACCATGACCGCAACACTCCTCACCCCCCCGACCGCCATGACCGGAACCGTGGCCACCCCGGCCGTCCAGACCGAGACCATCCTGGCGATCCGAAACCTCGTCACCCGGTTCAAGACCGGCGACGGCATGGTCGCCGCGGTGAACGGCATCTCGCTCGACATCGCCGCGGGAGAGACCATCGGCATCGTCGGCGAATCCGGCTCGGGCAAGAGCCAGCTGTTCATGTCGGTGATGGGCCTCCTGGCCTCCAACGGCCGCGCCACCGGCAGCGTGAAGTACCGCGGGCAGGAGATCCTGGGCCTGCCGCCGGCCAAGCTGAACCGGGTCCGCGGCTCGAAGATGTCGATGATCTTCCAGGATCCGATGACGTCGCTGAACCCCTACCTGACCATCGCCCGGCAGATGACCGAGGTGCTGGTGCAGCACAAGGGGATGAGCCAGTCCCAGGCGATGAAGCGGTCGATCGAGATGATGGACCTGGTCCGCATCCCCGAGGGCAAGCGGCGCATCGGCATGTATCCGCACGAATTCTCCGGCGGCATGCGCCAGCGCGTGATGATCGCCATGGCGCTCTTGTGCCAGCCGGACCTGCTGATCGCCGACGAGCCGACCACCGCGCTGGACGTCACCGTCCAGGCCCAGATCCTGGACCTGATGCGCGACCTGAAGCGCGAGTTCAACACCTCGATCGTGCTGATCACCCACGATCTCGGCGTCATCGCCGGCCTCGCCGACCGGGTGATGGTGATGTATGCCGGCAATGTGATCGAGGCCGGGTCGGTGCGGGACATCTTCTACGACCCGCAGCACCCCTACACCGAAGGCCTGCTGCAGAGCATGCCGCGGCTGAACTCGGACCGGCATGCCGAGCTGCCGTCGATCGGCGGCCAGCCGCCCAACCTGCAGGACCTGCCGCCGGGCTGCAACTTCCAGCCGCGCTGCCGCTACGCCCATGCGCGCTGCCTGGCCGAAGAGCCGGCGCTGCGCCCCTGCGGCGACCCGGCCGCCCTGCGCGCCAAGGCCTGCCATCTCGAGCAGCTGCCCCTGACCGAGGCCGACCGCGCCGTCATCGACGCCGACCGCGCCGCCCGCACCCGTCATTGAGGCCCGTGCCATGACAGACAGCTTCCAGTCCGACGGCAAGCCCATCCTCTCGGTGCGCGACCTGCGCGTGCACTTCGCCATGCCGAAGCGGCACATGTGGTCGGGTCACCGCGACTACCTCAAGGCGGTCGACGGCGTCAGCTTCGACCTCAAGGCCGGCGAGACGCTGGGCGTGGTGGGCGAATCCGGCTGCGGCAAGTCGACCCTCGGCCGCGCCGTGCTGCAGCTGATCCCGCCGACCGCGGGCCAGGTGGTGTGGATGGGCGAGAACATCGCCAATCTCGACAGCAACACGATGCGCGAGAAGCGCCAGGACCTGCAGATCATCTTCCAGGACCCGCTGGCCTCGCTGAACCCGCGCATGACCGTCGGCAACATCATCGGTGAGCCGCTGGACGTGTTCGAGGCCAAGCTGACCAAGAAGGAGCGCCGGGCCAAGGTCGAGGAGATCATGGCGCTGGTGGGCCTGCGGCCCGAGATGATCAACCGCTACCCGCACGAATTCTCCGGCGGCCAGGCCCAGCGCATCGGCATCGCCCGGGCGATGATCCTGAACCCCAAGCTGATCATCTGCGACGAGCCGGTCTCGGCGCTCGACGTCTCGATCCAGAGCCAGATCGTCAACCTGCTGATGCGGCTGCAGCGCCAGTTCGGCCTGTCGCTGATCTTCATCAGCCACGACCTGTCGGTGGTGCGCCACATCAGCCACCGGATCATGGTGCTGTATCTCGGCAAGCTGGTGGAGGTCGCCGACCGCGACGACATCTACGACAATCCGCGCCACCCCTACACCCAGGCGCTGATCTCGGCGGTGCCGCTGCCCGACCCGGATGCGGAGCGGGCCAAGAAGCGCATCGTGCTGACCGGCGATTTGCCGAGCCCGCTGAACCCGCCCTCGGGCTGCTACTTCCGCACCCGCTGCCCCAAGGCGCAGGATCTGTGCGCCCAGGTGGCGCCGCAGCTGATCGATGTCGGCAGCCCCGGCCACCAGGCCGCCTGCCACTTCTGGGACACGCCGACCCCGGCCCGGCGGCAGGAAGAGGCGGCCTGACACCGCTTCGACTGGCAAGCCGGCCTGGTGAATCAAAAAAGGCCCGGTGCCATGCAGGCACCGGGCCTTTTGATTGAGATCGCCCGGCGTTAACGCAGCGACTTGAACGATAGCCGCAGGTCCTTGGTCAGGGCGTCGGGCTGTTCCCAGGCGGCAAAGTGCCCGCCCTTCGCCGGCCGGTTGTAGTAGAGGAGCGTCGGGAAGGCCTTTTTGACCCAGCTCTCGGGGGCCTGGTAGAGCTCGTCCGGGAACGCGCTGACCGCGACCGGGATCTTGATCCCCTTCGGCGCGAAGAAGGCCAGCTTGTTCTCCCAGTACAGGCGGGCCGAGGACACCGCCGTGTTGGTCAGCCAGTAGAGCGTGACGTTGTCCAGGATGTCGTCGCGGGTCAGGCCTTCGCTCTGGCCGTCGAACACGCGGGCGATCAGCTCATAGCTGCGCGCGTCATGGTCCAGCATCCAGGACGCCAGGCCGATCGGGGAGTCCTCGATCCCGTACAGCGTCTGCGGCCGGGCCGCCATCTCCTGGGCATAGGAGAGGCCGTGCTTGTAGAAGAAGTCGAGCTGCCCGTAGGCATACTGCTCGTCGGCCGAAAGGCCTGACGGCGCCGGGCCGCCGGATTCGAGCGCCGTCTCGATCTCGGCCGGGACCGCGCCCGGCATGTTGGTGTGGATGCCGATCAGCTCGGGCGGGGCCTGCACCGCCATCTGCTCGGTCACGGCATCGCCCCAGTCACCGCCCTGCGCCACGAACCTGTTATAGCCGAGCCGCTTCATCAGCACCGTCCAGGCCTTTGCGATCCGGGCCGGGTCCCAGCCGAGCTCGGTGGGTTTTCCTGAAAAGCCGTATCCCGGCAGCGACGGGATCACCACGTCGAAGGAGTCGGATGCGTCCCCGCCATGCGCCGTCGGGTTGGTCAGCGGATCGATGATCTTGAGCTGCTCGATGATCGAACCCGGCCAGCCATGCGTGACGATGACCGGCAGCGCATTCTTGTTCTTCGAACGGACATGGATGAAGTGGATGTCCACCCCGTCGATGTTGGTCACGAATTGCGGCAGGGCGTTCAGCTGCGCCTCGGCCCGGCGCCAGTCATAGGCGGTCGCCCAGTATTGGGCGAGCTTCTGCATGGTCTCCAGCTGCACGCCCTGGGTCGCGTCGTCCACCAGCTCGCGGCTCGGCCATTTGGTCGCGAGAATCCGGGCGCGGAGGTCGGCGAGCGCCTCATCGGAGGCATGGAACTGGAACGGACGGATCGACGTGTCGGCCGCCGCGGGTGCGGCCGCCTGGGCCATGGCCGGCGCCGCGGTCTGGGCCTGGGCGGACATGGGCAGGACCATCGCCAGGCCCCCGACCAGGGCCGAAGCAGCGAGAAGGGTTTTCAGATAGGCCATTTGCCAGGTTCTCCCGTATGGGCAGAGACATCGCGCCTCGGCGATCGGCGTGACTTAGAGATCGTAGAGACTGCGCGCGAACGACCCGAGGCCGCAGGCATCGAGGCTCTTCAGCGGAGCGCGGAAGGTCACGCGCGCCACGCCCGGGTGGCGGCCGATCTCGATCGCCCCCGCCATCGTGGCCCGGTTCATCACCTCCGGCACGCTCATCCCCAGCACCTCGGCCGCGCGCTGGAGCCCGTTGTCGGTGGCCGCGTTCAGATTGGGGCCCGTGCCGATGAAGGTGACCGGCGCATCCGTCTCGATCTGCACATTGTGCCGTTCGGCCAGGACCTGGGCCTTGGCGCGTTCGCTCGGGTTCAGGGGCCGGGCGAGATAGGGCACGTCTTCCATGCAGGGGAACAGGATGGGGCCGTCGATCGCCAAGCCCTTGATCACATGCACTTCCAGCGTGACGGTTCCGGCGACATCGCAGGTGTGGCCGGCGATCTCGCCATCGCCCTGGAGGGCGTGCATGTCGCCCATATAGATGCCGCCGCCCGGAATCTTGACCGGGCAGATCAGGACGGCGCCTTCGCGCACCGTGTTCACGTCGAGATGGCCGTCGGTCTTGTGGCGGCCGAGCTCCTCGGCCGTCAGCGCGTAGATGTGCGGCGCCCCGACCAGGAAGGCGCCGAAATCCCCGGCATTGTGCGAGTCCGGCATCGTCTTCGACGGCGTGGTGCCGAGCTGGCCGAGGAACGGCCGGAGACGCGTCGCCACCCCGACGAGATCCGCGGGCGCGAACGTCAGGATCGGGTTCTGGATCGAGGCATCCGGGATCGCCATCAGCCGCGCCGCATCCGGCGCCATGGCCTCGGCCTCCCGCTTTCCGACGGTCAGCCCGACCTGGCGCTCGTCGTCGAACGCGATCGTGTAGCCGTTGGCGAAGGTGAAGGGCGTGGCATCGGCGCCGCAGGCCTCGCATCGGACAGCACCAGGCCCGATGCCCTCGATCCGCGTGCGCGGCCATTCCGCACCGCAGCTGGGGCACACCGCGGCACAGAAGGGATCGCCGTTGAACCGGCCGGCCATCACCTTGTCGTTGCCGGACGCGGTCACCGCCGAGGTCACCACCAGCGAACGGATGCGGATGGCGATCGCGTCGCCGATCTCCGCGCCGGCGACGGCGACGGGGCGCGTGACCTCATGCCCGCCCCGGATCTCCGGCGTGATCATCGGGCCCCAGCAGCCGGGGGCCGTGTTGGCGATGATGACACCCCCATCCGCGACGGGCCCCAGCATCGGGATCGACGGGTCGAGCAGGCCATTCGTCAGCTCGGTGACGAACACCGTCCGGCTCGCCGGTTTGACCGCCCTCGTGTTCTCAGACATCGCGCTCTCCAAGGCCAGTTGCCGCCCGATTCAACCGTTGGGCGACGGGCGAGGTTGAGACACCTCGATCCCGCCGGGCACGTCGATCGGGCTTTGCGCAGCGGCCGGAAGCCGGCCCTGTGCCGCCCGGGAGCAGCCGCGGCTGCTCCCGGGCGGCGAGGCACCCACCCTTGTCGACTCGACGATTTGCTTGCGGCAGCATTGACGCAGCGGCCGGGAACTTGCCCGTTATTTGTTGTGAGGGGCTGCTGGCGACGCGCGATTCGGAAGGCGCATCAAGCCGATCAGGCCGCTTCTGCCGGGCGGGCTGATCTCAAATCGCGAAAACAAAAAGGGCGCCGGAAACCCGGCGCCCTTTGGCGTTCGTCCTGTCCCGGAGGATCAGGCGGCGGCGGCCAGCGAGGCCACGACCGTGGTGAAGTGCTCGACGATCGCGCCCTTGAAGGCGTCCATGTCGAGGTCGTCGCGCGCGGTGATCAGGTTGCCCTCGACCAGCACGCTGTCGTCGGCCAGCTTGGCGCCGGCGGCCTCGAGGATCTCACGCGACGCGTCGCTGGCGACGACGGTGCGGCCCTGGATGCGTTCGGCCAGCGCCAGGAGCTGCGGGCCGTCGCCGAGCGCCGCGATCGGCTTGCCGGCGTCGGCGAAGCCGCGGAGGATGCGCTTGGTGTGCGGGTTGGCCGAGAGCTTGGCGATGCCGCGCTCGCCGCCCGGGATCAGCACCGCGTCGAAATCCGCGGCCAGCGCGTTCGACAGCGGCACGTCGACCGCGAAGTAGTGGCCCCAGGACTTGTCATGCCAGCCATTGACCAGCCCCTGCTCGGTCGAGACGATCTTGAGCGTGGCGCCGGCGGCCAGCAAAGCGCGCTGCGGCTCGGTCATCTGGATTTCCTCGAAACCATTGGAAACGAGGATGGCAATCGTCTTCCCGGCGAGAGGCTTGTCCTGCTGCATGTATTATTCTCCCTCGTTAAGCCGGCTGATCAGCCGGTCCCGGCGGATCCCCGTTGGATCCAGATGGCCGCCTTCCGGACGCGCGCACGTCGCCGTCCTGCGCTGCGGGTCGCGTCTCGCGGGCAGCGGCAAAACCATGCCGGGATGGTGATTGAATTCGATCGTAGAAGTGGCGGTGCCGGCATCAAAAGTCAATGCCGCTGACCCTTCGCATGGGTGCATTGCACAATGGTTGGTCTCGGGGTCGGGCTCGCCCCGCTTCGAGGGCCGTTCCCACCAACGGAAAACCGCCGCCCCGAGGGGCGGCGGTCTCCAGTTCAACGTTCGGTGAGGCGCCGGTCTTAGAATGCCGACGCTCGCGGATCACCGCGCCGAAGAGATCGATATCAGGCCGGCAGACCGGAGGTCGCCGACGCCGCTCGATCCGACGCACGTCCCATCAGGGCCGCCGCGGAGATCTGGTTCACCAGAGCGCTAGACATCGGATCACCTCCTTTCGGTTGTTTGCACCTGCGACAAAGGTCGGACGTGACGGCGGCGATGTCAACCCCGGTGGCCTCAATGGGCCTGTCCGGCCGCGACATTGACCGCCAGCGCCAGGATCACGGTGTTGAACAGGAAGGACGCGACGCCGTGGCCGAGGGTCAGGCGGCGCATGTAGGAATTCGTGACCTGCACGTCCGACACCTGCGCCGTCATCCCGACGACGAAGGCGTAGTAGAGGAAATCCCAGATCCCGGGCGCTTCGTCGCCGGGGAACTCCAGCCCCTTGGCGTCGCGGCGCTTGCCCGGCGCGCCCTCGCCCCCGGCCCGGGCGTAGTAGAGATGGGCATAGCGGAAGGCGATGATGGTGTGCAGGGTGACCCAGCCCAGCAGCACGCTGGCGATCGCCAGCAGCAGATGCAGCGTCGACACGTCGGACTGGTTCAGCAGGCTGAAGATCGAGGCGACGCTGAGGCCGATGCCGATCACGGTGATCGCCGCGATCAGCGGCATCCCCTCATCCTCGATGTCCGCCTTGCGCCGGATCCGGTCCGGCGTGGCAGCACGGACCAGCACCGCCGTCCAGATCAGGTAGAGGCCGAAGAACCCGTCGCCGGCGACGATCACCGACAGCGGGGCGCCATTCCCGCGGCCGAGCGCCAGCCACAACAGCACCCCGAGCAGGGCCGCGGCATAGAAGCGGAGGTGGTGCCGCAGGTGGTTCCGGATCAGCTCGGGCAGGGCAGCCTCCTTGAAGCGTGGTGCCGGGAAGCGTGGCGCCGGGCGAGCCGGCCGGCTCAGCCGAAGCGTTTCGCCAGCCGCCCCAGCGCGTCGTCCAGCACCGCATCCTGCTTGGCGAAGCAGAACCGCGCCACGGTCGCCAGGGGATCCTCGGCATAGAAGGCCGAGACCGGGATGGCGGCGACGCCGACATCCTCGATCAGGTGGCGGCAGAAGGCCTGGTCGTCGCCGTTGAAGCCGGTCGAGCCGATGTCGAGATTGACGAAATAGGTGCCGTCGCAGGGCAGGACGCCGAGCCCCAGCCCGCGCAGCCCGGCGGCGAACCGGTCGCGCTTGCCCTGCAGCTCGGCGATCACGCCGTCATAGTAGTCGTCGCCCTTGGCCAGGCCATAGGCCACGGCGGCCTGCAGGTTCGGGGGCGTGGTGAAGGTCAGGAACTGGTGCGCCTTGCCCAGCAGCGTCGCCAGCGCCGGCGCGGCGGTGACGTAGCCGACCTTCCAGCCGGTCAGCGAGAAGGTCTTGCCGGCGGAGCCGATCTTCAGGCAGCGGTCGCGCATGCCGGGCCGGGCGATCAGCGGCTGGTGCCGCCGGCCGTCGAACACCAGGTGCTCATAGACCTCGTCGCAGATCGCGTAGGCGTTCGAGCCGGTGATGAATTCGGCGAGGAGGTCGAGCTCGGCCGCCCCGAACACCTTGGCCGCCGGGTTCAACGGGTTGTTGAACAGCACCGCCTTGGTGCGCGGCGAGAAGGCCCGGGCCAGCGCCGCCCGGTCGAAGGACCAGTCGGGCGGCGTCAGGTGCACGAATTTCGGCACGCCGCCGGCGCGGCGGACCAGCGGCAGGTAGGCGTCGTAGAGCGGTTCGAACAGCACCACCTCGTCGCCCGGCTCGATCAGCGCGAACAGGGCGGCGGCCAGCGCCTCGGTGGCGCCGGAGGTGACCACCACCTCGGCCTCGGGATCGACCTCGAGGCCGTAGAAGCGCTTGTCATGGTCGGCCACGGCGCGGCGCAGCTCGGGCAGGCCGAGCATCGGCGGGTACTGGTTCCAGCCGTCGGTGACGGCGGTGGCCGCGACCCGCAGCACATCCTCCGGCCCGCGGCCGTCGGGGAAGCCCTGGCCGAGATTGACCGCGCCATGCTGGCGCGCCAGCCGGGACATGACCTCGAACACCGTGGTGCCGAGACCGGAGAAGACGGCGTTTCCGGGCTTCATCATGCGCTTTTTTCGGGACTGTCGACGGGCCGGGGCGCGGTCAGTGCTTCGTCACCTCGGGCGCGTCGAAATCATCGTCGTCGGCGCCGTCCTCGACCACATCGAGCATCTCCTCGAATCGGTCGAGCAGGTCGGAATAGTCGCGGTTGGCGCGCAGGAACTTGCGGAAGGCGGTGTCGTGGCGGTGGTCCGCCTCGAACCAGGCATCCGCCGCCCGCTGGTGCTCGCCATGGGCCGACAGGTGGTAGAAGGCGGCCTGCTCGACGCTGTTGATCTCGCCCTCGTCCAGCAGTTCGAGCACCGACCCGACATAGGTGGGCAGGCCGGTGAGGAAGGCGATCTCGTTCGCCGCGGCGGCCAGCTCGGCATCGTCCAGCGGTTCGTCCGGCGCCTCGCCGGCGGCGACGGCGGCGGCGTGCGCGTCCTCCTCCATCTTCTGGATCTCGGCGCGCAGGGCCGCGAAGTCGCTGCCCTCGCCGATCAGCGCCTCGTTCGGGCTGCCGCCGATCGCCGCCTCGATCGCCAGCAGCGTGTCGAGCAGCCGGCGCTTGCGCACCACCCAGTTGGCACCGCTGCGGATCTCCTCGGCGATCGACCGCAGCCGCTCCTGTTCCTCCGGCGCCATATCGGCGAGCAAAGACGTCTCGGGCTTGGCAATCGCAGTCACGTCGGTCGTCCTGTCTGTCACGCCCCGGCGGCGCGGGCGCACAATAGCCCGGATGGTTCGCCCCCGATACCGCCTGCGTTGCCTTGCGGCGAGGTGAGTGCGGCTCCGGGCGGCGAAGAGCGTATCGGGATATACGGTCGAGCCGACCGGGGCCGCAGGCGCCCGCCGCAAGGCAAACCTTTGGGCCGGTTGAAGACGCCGGCAGGGGGCGTCGCCGCGCTTGCCCGATGGAACCCCATCGCGCCGCACGCGGCTCCTGCCCTGCCGGCGTCTTGAACCGGCGCAGGCGGTATCGGGGGCGAGCCATCCGGGCTGACACAAGCCCCCCGCCGATGGCGAAGCTTGACCCCCGTCCGGCACATGCCTATCTGGTCCGCACGATGTCCAAACTTCCCATCCTCGTCGCCCCCGATTCCCGCCTGAAGACCAGGGCCAGGCCCGTCGCGCAGGTGGATGACCGCGTCCGCAAGCTGACCGACGACATGCTGGAAACCATGTACGACGCGCCCGGCATCGGCCTGGCCGCGCCGCAGATCGGCGTGCTGGAGCGGATCGTGGTGATCGACGTCGCCGGCAAGGACGAGCCGCGGGCGCCGCTGCGCCTGATCAACCCCGAGATCACCTGGGCGTCGGAAGACCTGCAGACCGCCGAGGAGGGCTGCCTGTCCCTGCCCGAGCAATGGGCCGAGGTGGTGCGCCCGGCCGAGGTCAAGTTCCGCTATCTCGACGAGACCGGGGCGAAGCAGGAGCGGCACGCCAGCGGCATCCTGGCGGTGTGCGTGCAGCACGAGATCGACCATCTCGACGGCGTGCTGTTCGTCGACCACCTGTCGGCGCTGCGCCGGAACATGATCCTGAAGAAGGTCCTGAAGTGGAAGAAGGAGCACGTGGAGTAAGGCTCTCCACGCGCCTCCTACTTCTCCTTCGCCGCGTCCCAGTAGCTGGTGCCGCCGATGTTGAGCGTGTCCGGCGCCGCGGCATCGCCGACCGCGACGCCGATCCGCAGCCGGGTGACCGTGCCGTCCTCCGCCGTCAGCTGCAGCGCGTAGCCGTCGAGCCGGTAGCGCCCGGCCGAATCGCGCGACTTGGTGGCCCCGCCGACGGAGAAGCCGTTCTCGTTCA
>Ga0193743_1001186_pt1 | contig 19582 bp, 19 predicted proteins | sample L2c2metaG_FD_143038 | JGI IMG/M metagenome (GOLD analysis project Ga0193743, IMG submission 143038) | Soil microbial communities from a riparian zone of the East river system, Colorado, United States - L2c2 | ecosystem: Environmental > Terrestrial > Soil > Riparian zone | place: USA: East River... | reverse complement strand
TTTTGAATGAGGTCGGGATGCTGCTTTGCTATGAAGTTACCCGCGATCTGCCTACAGAGCTGATCGAGATCGAGACACCGATAGCTTCAATGAAAGCACCTCAAATTTCGGGAAAGAAGCTGACACTTGCCCCGATCCTTCGCGCCGGCGTGGGTTTTCTGGATGGCATGTTGGCGCTCATACCGTCGGCGCGCGTGGCCCATATTGGCCTTTACCGAGATCCAAGAACGCTCGAAGCAGTTGAATATTATTTCAAGGCGCCGCAGGATTTGTCGGACCGAACGGTCATCCTGATGGATCCGATGCTGGCGACGGGGAACTCGGCTTGCGCGGCAGCCACACTCTTGAAATCACGGGGCGCGAAGGACATCCGGTTTGTCTGCCTGCTGGCGGCCCCGGAAGGGGTCGCACAGTTCCAGAAGCAGCACGGCGACGTACCAATCTGGACCGCTGCAGTCGATGAACGGCTAAACGATCACGGTTACATCGTGCCCGGATTGGGCGATGCCGGAGACAGGATGTTCGGCACAAAGTAGGCGCAAAATTGCAAAGGCGCGACGCTCTCTCGCGACTGGATCAGAGAACTGGTCACTGGCACGTACTCGACGGCTGCCATCAAACCTTCGATGAGAAGCCGACGGCGTGAAGGCCGTGCAAAGCCGCGGATTCCTCGAGCCAATTCAGGAAGCTGTCCGAAAGGCTGCGGGCGATAGCGATATCGATTGTCGGCGCCTCGTCGATTTTCCAAAGCGTGGCGCCCATGTGAGCGATGGCGGTCACCGCTGCACAACCGGCAGGAAACGACGGGAGCGACAGATCGAACTGAACCCCCTTACCCAAGGTCGAAGGCAGCGCAGGCCCGGAAAGCCGCAGCACGCCAATCGCACCAGACTGGTCGATGACGCTGGCCAGCCCGTCGAGGCTGTCGGCCAACTCCTTGACGAAGCTCCCGCGCCCCTCTCGGATCGCGAGCCATTTGCCGGGCCCGGTGCCGATAAACATTATCCCTTCGGCGCTTGTCCACTTTGGTCCATCGGGAAGCGTAACGCCAAAGGTCCGGCTCGTTGCGGCAGCCAATTCGGAAGATTTGTTGTTGCGCGCCAGCACCGTTGCGACCGAAAGACCGGTGCGTTCGGTCGCAACGACGCCTTCGCCTGTTCCAAACGAGCGAAGTCGCGCGAAAGCTCTTTGAGGCTCGAGATCAAGCACGCAGGCGCATTCCTTTCGGATCGACGAACATCGGCGGCACGACTTTAACCTCGATATCGCTTGAACGGATCGGATCGTAGGCGCGGATGCGCTCGCCGATCCGCTCCGGGCCGCGCGCCAGGAGTCCGAGGCCGATCCAGTGCCCCGCCGAAGGACTGAAAGCCGTCGAGGTCATGTAGCCTTCGTCGGTGCGCGGCGAGGGGGTTTTTCCTGCGGCAAAGAAATGCGCGCCGTTCCTCAGACGTTGTGCGGGATCGATCGGCTTAAATCCGACCAGCGTCGGGCGAGCAGGGTCCAGAAGCGCCGTTCGCTGCGCCATGGAGCGTCCGATGAAATCCTTCTTCGTCGACATCATCTGACCGAGCCCGAGATCGCGCGCCACGGTTTGTCCGTTGAGTTCGGCTCCGGCGGCATGGCCTTTTTCTATGCGCAGCACCGACAACGCTTCGGTGCCATAGGGCGTGACGCCGAATTGCTAGCCGGTCGCCACCCCTGCGTGCCGCCAACGTTCTTTCAGGAAAGCGGCTCTACGAATGGTTCCACATTTCGTCGGGCGGTGAGGCGATCGTTGCGTCGAACGGACTTGCGGTCGCGGCTGATCACACCATCTCGGGCAGGAGCCGCTATGACACGGTGCTCGTATGCGCGGGGGGCAACCCGAGTTCGTTCGACGATTTAAGAACCCTTGCGTGGTTGCGGCGGCTCGCTCGCTCCGGCTGCGAGATCGGAGGGGTTTCCGGCGGACCTTTTATCCTAGCGAAGGCCGGGCTGCTCCACGGTGTGCGCTGTACGATCCACTGGGAGCATGTGCCCGCGTTTACAGAAGCCTTTCCCGATCTGGACCTGACGCAGATGCTGTTCGAGATCGACGGAGGCCGGCTGACCTGCGGCGGCGGCGTGGCGGCGCTCGACATGATGCATGCGATCATCCGGCGCGACTACGGCCGATTGCTGGCTGGGCGGGTAAGCGACTGGTATCTGCAAACGGCAGTCCGGATGGGCGACAGTAGCCAGCGCATTTCGGTGCGCGAGCGTATCGGAACGGGCAACAGAAGCCTGCTCACCGCGATCGCCGCGATGGAGCGGCAGATTCGCAGTCCGGCCTCGCGCCAGAATCTTGCAAAGGCGTCCGGGGTTTCGGTCCGGCATCTAGAGAGGTTGTTCGCGGAATACCTTGATGTCACGATCCACCAGCACTACGTGGCACTGCGTCTCGCACAGGCACGCTCGTTGCTCCGGCAAAGCACCTTGACGGTCGCACAGGTCGGCGCCGAATGCGGCTTTCCCGACGCCAGCCATTTTGCGAGGGTATACCGCAAAAAATTCGGCTCGCCGCCGTCCGTGGATCGTGCGACGCTGAGATGATCAGGATGGTGCAGCATGGCCAATGAGGTCGACGAAATCTTGACTGGCTCCGGCGCGCCGTCGGGAACGGCGCGCAGCCTCGAACGCGCGATCGGCGCCCAGCTCCGCCAGATCCGCCGTCGCGCCGATCTCTCGATTGCCGATCTTGCTTCTGCGGCCGGCATCTCCGCGGGTATGGTGTCGAAGATCGAGAACGGCCAGATCTCACCGTCGCTTTCGACGCTCGATGTGCTGGCAGGCGCGCTCGCCGTGCCGATCACCGCGTTTTTCGCAACCTATGAGGACCGCCGCGACTCGTCATTCGTCAAAGCGGGGCAGGGCGTTGCAATCGAGCGCCGCGGCACCAAGGCCGGCCATGGCTATCAACTTCTCGGACACAGCCTGCGCGGCGATGTCGTGGTGGAGCCTTATCTCATCACCCTGCGTGAGGATGCCGTGCCGTATACCGGCTTCCAGCATGGCGGGATCGAATTCATCTATATGCTGAGCGGCGAAGTCACCTACCGGCACGCCGATCAGAACTATCGCCTGCAGCCCGGCGACGCGCTGATGTTCGATTCCGGCGCGCTTCACGGACCCGAGGAGCTCAACGCACTGCCCGCGACCTATCTCTCCATCATCGTCTATCCCCGCGAAGGCCGATAAAAGCGCGACAGGGCCTCTTGCTTGTGCTTGGGATTGACGGCAGACATCCGCTGAATTACTCTTAAGAATAATTTGTTCTTATGAGGAAATATGTGCGGAATCGCTGGAATTTTTCTCAAAAAGCCGGCTCTGGAGCCCGAATTGGGCTCGATGCTGGCCCGAATGATGTCGGTACTTTCGGACCGGGGCCCGGATAGCGCGGGGTTTGCCGTCTACGGCAGCGGGCGTTCGGGCCATATCAAGATGACGCTGCGCCTCCTCGACGGGACCGATCCGGTCGATCGGCTCGAAAACGAGTTTGGCGCCCTCAACGCCGTGCGCCGTTCCAATCACGTCGTTCTGTCGGTCCCCGAACAGCATTTTGCACGGCTGCATGCGGCCATCACTGAGTTGGGTGGCGGCGCTGAAATCGTTGGCTCCGGATCGCGCATGGAGCTCTACAAGGAAGTCGGTCTGCCGTCGGCGGTGGCGGAGCGTTTTGACCTGGCGGGGATGTCTGGAACCCACGCTGTCGGACACACGCGCATGGCGACGGAATCGGCCGTGACCACGAAAGGCGCGCATCCGTTTTCCACCGGGCTCGACGAGTGCCTCGTACACAACGGCTCGCTCTCCAATCATAACGCCGTCCGCCGCGAGTTGAAGCGCGAAGGGCTGTCGTTTGCGACCGAAAACGATTCCGAGGTTGCCGCAGGCTATCTGACATGGCGCATGGGCGGAGGCTCCACGCTGAAGCAGGCGCTGACCCACAGCCTGAGCGACCTTGACGGTTTCTATACGTTCGTCGTCGGCACCGAATCCGGCTTTGCTGTTTTGCGCGACCCGATCGCGTGCAAGCCCGCGGTCATGGCGGAGACGGACGATTTCGTCGCGTTCGGCTCCGAATATCGCGCGCTCGCCGAGCTACCGGGGATTGCGCAGGCGCGGGTGTTCGAGCCCGAGCCCGCCGTCGTATACGCCTGGGAACGGCATTGATGGGCAACGCCGACCTCTCGACCATCGCGCTGCGGGAACTCAATGCAACGCTGCACCGGTTGCCGCGTAACACCAACGAGACCCATTGGACCGTCACCAATCCCGGCGGCAAGCATGCGATCGCCTGCGGCCTCGATCTGCCCATTACCGTCGAGATCGACGGGCATGTCGGCTACTACTGCGGCGGCATGAACAGCGAAGCGACGATCATCGTGCGAGGCAATGCCGGCGTCGGGGTCGGCGAGAACATGATGTCGGGCGAAATCCGGATCAACGGCGATGCCAGCCAGGCCGCAGGCGCCACCGCGCATGGCGGTCTGCTGGTTATCGACGGCAACGCCTCGGCGCGCTGTGGAATCTCGATGAAGGGCATCGACATCGTCGTCAAAGGCTCGATCGGCCCGATGAGCGCTTTCATGGCGCAGGCCGGCAATCTCGTGGTCCTGGGCGACGCCGGCGAGGCACTTGGCGATTCAATCTACGAAGCTCGGATTTTCGTGCGCGGCTCGGTAGCGAGCCTCGGCGCCGACTGCGTCGAAAAGCAGATGACCGCCGACGACCGTGCGGCGCTCGAGACCGTTCTTGCGAAGGCCGGTGTGGAAGACCTCTCCGCCGGCGATTTTAAATTCTACGGCTCGGCGCGAAAGCTTTATCATTTTCACGTCGATAACGTCGACGCCTACTGACCGGTGTATTGATGAGCGCACAAAGTCCCCACCTGACAGCGTCGCACCGCACGCTCCCGAAATATTCTGCGACGTTCGATCCGCATGTGATCGCCGAAATCCAGCGCGCCGCCGCGACCGGCATTTATGATATCAGAGGCGGCGGCGCGAAGCGGAAGATACCGCATTTCGACGATCTCCTGTTCCTTGGCGCGTCGATCTCCCGCTACCCCCTCGAAGGCTATCGGGAGAAATGCGGGACCAACGTCATTCTGGGCACGCGGTTTGCGAAGAAGCCGATCGAACTGAAGATCCCGGTGACGATCGCTGGCATGAGTTTCGGGGCGCTGTCGGGTCCTGCGAAGGAAGCGCTGGGCCGTGGCGCGTCGGCGTTGGGGACATCGACCACGACCGGCGACGGCGGCATGACAGCGGAAGAGCGAACCCATTCGAACACTCTGGTCTATCAGTACCTGCCTTCGCGCTACGGCATGAACCCCACCGATCTCCGGAAGGCCGATGCGATCGAGATCGTCATCGGGCAGGGCGCAAAACCTGGCGGCGGCGGAATGCTGCTGGGCCAGAAGATATCGCCCCGCGTGGCAAAGATGCGTACGCTTCCGGAAGGGATTGACCAGCGTTCGGCCTGCCGGCATCCCGACTGGACAGGGCCCGACGATCTCGAGATCAAGATCGAAGAGTTGCGCGAGATCACCGATTGGGAAAAGCCGATTTACGTGAAGGTCGGCGCGAGCCGGCCCTATTACGACACCGCGCTCGCCGTGAAGTCGGGTGCCGACGTCGTCGTGCTCGACGGCATGCAGGGCGGCACCGCAGCCACTCAAGAAGTCTTCATCGAAAACGTCGGATTGCCGCTTCTTGCCGCGATCAGACCGGCGGTCCAGGCTCTGCAAGAACTCGGGATGCACCGCAAGGTGCAGCTCATCGTCTCCGGCGGCATCCGCAGCGGCGCCGATGTCGCGAAAGCACTGGCGCTGGGCGCTGATGCCGTCTCGATCGGAACGGCCGCGTTGATTGCGCTCGGCGATAACGATCCGCGTTATGAGGAAGAGTATCAAAAGCTGGGCACCACCGCTGGCGCCTACGACGATTGGCAGGACGGACGAGATCCGGCCGGCATCACTACTCAGGATCCTTCGCTTGCGGCGCGTCTCGATCCGGTGATCGCCGGTCGAAGGCTTGCGAACTACCTCGCGGTGCTGACCCTGGAATGCCAAACCATCGCGCGCGCCTGCGGCAAGAGCCATGTCCACAATCTCGAGCCGGAGGATTTGGTGGCGCTGACGGTCGAGGCGGCAGCGATGGCTGGCGTGCCGCTTGCAGGGACCGAGTGGATACCCGGCGGGGCGCGTTACTGAGACCGAATTCGGGCGCACCGCATTTTGCGGAAGGGGAGCGATGTCTGATCTTGCGAGCATTGCCAAAGAACGTGGCATCAAGAATTTTCTGATCGCCTATACCGATCTGTTCGGATCGCTACGCGCCAAACTGGTTCCTGCCGCGGCGATCGCCGGGATGGCGAAGAATGGAGCGGGGTTCGCGGGCTTCGCGACCTGGCTCGATATGACGCCGGCCGATCCCGACGTGCTGGCGATGCCGGACCCCGGAAGCCTGATCCAATTGCCCTGGAAACCTGAAGTAGGCTGGCTCGCTGCGGATCCGTGGATGAATGGAAAGCCTGTCGAGCAGGCGCCGCGCAATGTGCTGAAGCGCATGATCGAAAAGGCCGGGAAGCAACGATTGCAGCTCAAGAGCGGCGTCGAATGCGAGTTCTTTCTCGTCACGCCCGATGGAAGCCAGGTCGGCGACGGAGCGGACCGGCAGACCAAGCCCTGCTACGACCAGTCGGCGCTGATGCGGCGATACGACATCATCAGCGAGATCAGCGACCACATGCTGAAGCTCGGCTGGGCACCCTACCAGAGTGATCATGAAGATGCGAACGGCCAGTTCGAGATGAACTGGGACTACGACGATGCGCTAGTGACCGCAGACCGTCACGTCTTCTTCAAATACATGGCGAAGGCGATCGCCGAGAAGCACGGCATGCGGGCGACGTTCATGCCGAAGCCTTTCTCCCATCTCACCGGCAACGGCTGCCACGTGCACGTCTCGCTCTGGAACGGCGCGAAGAACGAGATGGAGGACAAGGACGGTGAGCTGGGCATATCGCAGCTAGGATATCACTTCATCGGTGGGATCATTCATTCCGCCGATGCGATGTCTGCCATCCTCAATCCAACGGTCAATTCCTACAAGCGCATCAATGCGCCCCGCACTACATCCGGAGCGACGTGGTCTCCGAACTCGGTCACCTATACCGGCAACAACCGGACGCACATGATCCGAATTCCCGAACCGGGACGGTTTGAACTGAGACTGCCCGACGGCGCCGCCAATCCCTATTCGATGCAGGCCGTCATTCTTGCTGCGGGGCTCGACGGGATCATGAACAAGCGGGACCCGGGAGAGCGTCTCGACATCAACATGTACACCGACGGCCACTCCGTGAAGGACGTGAAGAAGCTGCCTTTGAACCTTCTCGACGCGATCCGGGCGTTGGAGCGGTCGGCCTTGATGGCGGAAAGCCTCGGGCAGTTTGTTCCGGCCTACGTCAAGCTGAAGCATCAGGAGTGGGACGAGTATGCCCGTCACCTGACGGAGTGGGAGCGCGACAACACGCTCGACTGCTGAGGGACATGCCCGATCCTATGGTGCAGCAGGCCGCCTGCGGTTGCCGATACGCACGAGGCTTCCGTCGATCGCCGTCAGCAACAGGAATTGCGGACCTGACAGCAGTTCAGATGTCGATGCGCCTGACAAGACTAGCGTTCAATCAGCTGATGATCGAACGCATAAAGGCTTTCAACCGCTCGCTCTCAGGATTTTCGAAGATTTGTTCGGGAGAGCCTGATTCCTCAACTACGCCACCTGATATGAAATGAACCCGATCTGCGAGGCGACGGGCAAACTTCATTTCGTGGCTTACGACAATCATCGTGCGACCTTCTTCCGCCAACGCCCTTATACTGTCGAGAACTCCGGCCACGAGTTCGGGGTCGAGCGCGGATGTTGGCTCATCGAACAGGATGAGACGAGGGCGCATTGCAAGGGCACGAGCAATCGCGATCCGCTGTTTCTGCCCTCCCGAAAGTTCGGCAGGATATGAACCGCTCTTGTCGCCAAGAGCGACGCGCTCGAGCAGTGCATGCGCCTCTTCTTCAGCCTCCGCGCGCGGTCTCCTCTGCACCACGACCGGGCCTTCGATGATGTTTTCGAGCACCGTACGGTGACTGAAAAGGTTGAAGTGCTGAAACACCATCGGCATTTGTGCTCTTGCCGCGCGAACGACCTTTTCCGGCGCCTGCGTGAAAATTCCACCGTCCTGATGGCAAAGTCGCTCGCCGCCGAAGACGATCTCGCCGCTGGTGGGCGTTTCAAGAAAATTGATGCAGCGAAGCAGGGTCGACTTGCCACCACCGCTGGGCCCGATCAGGAATGTCACCTCGCCGGGAAATATCTCTAGATCGACGCCGCGCAGCACCGCGTTTTCGCCAAAGGTCTTGTGCAAGGCACGGACGTGCAGCAGAGGTTCGACCGCGGAAGAAGGCATCGACATCGGAACTTGCGGTTCAAAAGACCCAATCATGCGGGCGCCATTTCGATGGTGCTTGTGGGTTGTTTCGTCGCTTTCTGCCCGACGCGAAGGTAGCGCGGCGTCAGGACGCGTTCGACCTGACGCACGAGGCGCGCCACGACAAAGCTGATGACGAAATAGATGATCGCGACCATGAAGTAGATCTCCATGCTGCGGAACGTGTTGGAGATCAGAATCGTGCCTTGCCGCATCAACTCATTGACCGCGATGAACGACACCAAAGATGAATCCTTGAGCAGGGCGATGAAATAGCCGCCAACCGTGGGCACCGCGATGCGCATGGCCTGCGGCAGGGTCACTCGGCGGAAAACGGTGAAGCGCGACATGCCGAGCGAAAGCCCGGCTTCCTTCTCGCCTTTATCGACAGAGCCGAGTGCGGCCCGGAACACTTCAGACAGATAGGCGCCAACATTGAGGCTCAACCCAAGCACGCCGGCCCAGAAGCCGGGAAGCGAAATGCCGACCTGCGGCAGAGTGAAATAAATCACCAGAAGAACAACAAGAAGCGGCACGTCGCGAATGATTTCGACATAGACCGCGACCATTCCAGAGGCGATCGGGTTGCCTGATGTCCGACCCAGCGCGCAGAGGAAGCCGATGATGGTCGCAAGGGCCATGCTCAGGACCGAGAGTTCCATCGTGACCACGGCCCCCTGCAGTAAGAAGGGGAAGTACTTTGGAATCAGAACAAAGAAAAACTCATACACGCACAACTCCTGACAACGATGCGGTGCGGGGCGGCCGACCGGAAGCAGTTTTGCGAAGACGGAGCGGGACCAATGTCGACCCGTACCGTGCTACGAAGAACGAAATCCGGCCCGTCGGGCCGGCCCGCTCTTGGACGCGGCGTCAGAATGACCCGCTTTGAGCGTATTCCTGACGTTCCACATGTCCTGGCTTATTTCATCATCTTGACCTGTTGGGGCGACCAGGCACCGTATTTTTCGATGATGGTCTTGCGTGTGCCGTCAGCATCCATGTCGGCCAGCGCCTTGTTGATGGCGAGCTTTAGATCGGTGCATTCCTTGCGAAGTCCGACCGCAGTGCCGCCGAAGACGTAAGCTGCGCCCTTCTCGGCCTCGACCCAATCAGGCTTTGGCTGGTAAGGGATCGGCTCGCCGACCGTGCGTAGATCCTTCATGTCGTCCTTCGTGCCGAGATAGGTCGCCTGGTCGACGACGACCGCATCGACCTGTTTGTTGGCAAGCGCGAGGAAGGGTTCGTTGAAGGTGTTGAACGTCATGAGCTTGCCGGCCTTGCCAGCGTCAACGAGCATCTGTCCATTCTGCGCGTCCAGGGTGCCGAGCGGTGCCGCGAGGGTCTTGCCCTTGAGGTCGTCCATCGTTTTGATCGGACTGTCGCCGCGCACGATGATTTGGTCATAGAGTATGTAATAGGGGTTCGAGTAATCGATCCCTGCGCCCTGAATACGCTCTTGCGTCACGCTCATGGCGGAGAAAATGATATCCCAACGCTCCGCCTTCAGGCCCGGGATCATCGTTGTCCATTCAGTGACGACGTAATCCCACTTCCGTACGCCGATGCGTTTGGAGACTTCGTTGAGGAGCTCCGCCTCGAAACCTTCGTATTTGCCCGTTGCTTCGTTCTTCCAAACGATCGGCTTCGTCCCCATCAGGCCGACGGCCGAGAGCAGCACACCCTTCTTCAGGATTGCCGGCAAGCACTGCGCTGACGCTGTCTCGATCCCACCAAGAGTCATGGCGGCTGTCGCTACGATAACGGTAGCCTTCAGCGCGAATTTTCCCAAGCCGCCAATCATCATCCTGCTCCTTTGTTGCTGTTGCCACAGGCGCAAGCACCAGAGACATTGTGGCTGTGCATGCCCAAGCAAAACGGGTGCCAGCATTGCCATGGCCAGCAGGATCTGAGTGTCTCGCCATTACTGAGGTCTATTGTGCGTGGTGGGTCCGCCCATTGAACGCTGCGACTGCAGCGTGGGCAGTCGCCTAAAGAATAGCCGCTACTTCTGTCTGGCACGCGCGACGCATTCAATCTTGATCGTTCCTACAGCGGCAACGGCAGGGATATGACCGATGCGACCTAGGGCTGTTCCTGTTCACTCGATATCACCGGTCGACGGAACAAACGCTGGATCGTCCGCGGCAAGGTGGCCTGCGAATAAGATGAGATCGCCGCTGCGAACCGCTTGACTACAAAAACCGTGCATTGCCCTCTTCGGAGAGGTCGAAATATTGCATTCTCCTCACCATTGGGGCTGTTGTCGCGTGCACTACGGTAAGCGTGACGGACGGCATGCATTGTGCATGCCTTTAATCGTCGTCCGCCAACATCCAATGGCCATCCATGCATTCATCAGACCTTCTCATCCGCAATTGTGACGTCGTACTTGATAGGCCAGGCCATACCATCAACGGGCCCGTCGATATCCTTGTCCGGGCGGGTTCGATCGTCGAAATCGGCCGAAACCTTGCGTCTGTCCCGGGCGTCGAGGTGATTGATGCCACGGGTCGGCTTGTCGCACCGGGCCTTGTCAACGCGCATTGGCATTCGCCGATGCAACTGTCGCACGGCACGTCTGACCGGACGAACCACAAGGTTTTCATGTGGGAAAACCAGGTCGATACAGCAAACCGCACGCCGCATGAGATTTATGTGAGCGCAGTCGTCGGCTGTCTGCAGATGTTGAAGACCGGGACCACCTCCGTTCTCGATCATTTCCCTGAGCAGGGATTTACGGTGGAGGACGTTGCCACCGTCGTGCGTGCTTTCGAGGATTGCGGCATGCGGGCCGTGGTGGCGTTGCGTATCTTCGACGAGCCTTATTCCGATATCCTGCCCCCTGCTGAGCTGCGCTCGCCGGCGCTGCTTGCAGCACTTCAATCGGGCAACACCCTGGTGCCGCGTCCATCGGAAGACAGCCTGGAGATCGTGCGCGAGGCGATAATCCGGTTTGACCGCCGGGCCGGCCGCATTCGCATCTTCCCCGCCCCGTCCAACCCGGTTCGCTGCTCGGACAAACTGCTGCTCGGATGCCAGGAGATCGCGCGGGAATACGACACTGGCGTTCATTGCCACATGCTGGAGACTCGTACACAGGCGGAAATCGCCCAGGCGCGATACGGCACAACCGTCATCGAGCATATGGACCGCATTGGGGCCTATAGCGGGCGCTGGAGCAACGCGCATTGCAACTGGGTGTCAGATGCGGAGATCGCCATCATGGCGCGCCATGGCGCCATCGCGGTCCTGAATCCAGAGAGCAACCTGAAAATCGGCTCCGGCGTGCCGCCGATTCCGAAATTGGTCGCGGCAGGCGTGCCCTGTGCGCTCGGCACCGACGGGGCGAGCACAAATGACAATCTTATCCTGCAGGATGCGATGCAGCTTGCTGCCATGCTGCACCGGCCAATGGAGCCGGATCGTCGGCGCTGGATTACTGTCAAGGACGTTATGACCATGGCGACGGCAGGTGGCGCGAAAGCCATGCTCGAGCCCGATCTCGGCCGCATCGAGCCCGGCGCCAAGGCTGATCTGGTGCTGTTCGATCTTGCCGAATCCTGGTGGATGCCCCTCAACGATCCTGAGCAGCAGTTCGTTTTTGGTGAACGTGGCGGTTCGGTCGATACCGTCGTGGTTGCTGGTTGCGTTGTTCTCAAAAATGGCCGCTCGACGTTGGTCGACGAGGATGCGCTGTTACTGGAAACCCGTGACATGCTGGGCCAAATCCGCAGCCGAAACGCTGGGGTTGCTGCTGTCGCCCGTGCAGTCGCCGCGAGCGAGTGACATTGAGGCAAGGCTGTCGCGCCGATCGGCCATCAAGCCGTCGGCACAACGCAACTTACCTGATGAACTCTCACCCCGGCCCAGCCGGGCGGCTGGCAGGCCGGTGTGATCACGTCCAGCGGTTCAGTCGGCGTTTGGTCGAAGGCGACGCGAAGCGGCAGGAAATTGCATTCGAGACAACGTGGCAATCACGCGGTTGGTTCTTCCGTGACCTGCGGTGGCGATGGCGGAGAGCGCTCACATTGCGTCGATCGATCGTGGCTCCAATTCACGTCGGAGTATCGCCCAAGTTGTATACAACCCGACTGGAATCTGTACGATTTTTGGGCAGACGTCTTAAGCGCTGATTAAACGCTGGTCGTTTCCTCTGGGGAATAAAAGTTTCCTAATCGAAAAAACCCGTAATATCAGTGTCTTGCTTCTGGCATGTCGTTTGCTCAGGACGTACTGCTCGCAATCTCGGCGTGATCCATCCCGGAAAGATGGCGGCTTGGTGATGCAGCGAGTCAGCTGCTCACAGACAACGGAATTGGACGAAGGCGTACATGACCCCTCGAGAGCGCAGCGTCATTAAAGGCGGGCTTGTGCTTATGCCGTCCGGTCTGGCGGAGCGTTGGGATATCGTCATTGAGGGCGATTCAATCTTGGCACTCGTTGCCCCCGGTTCGGGTCCGATCGACGCCCATCCAATTGACGCAAGCGACAGGGCGATCATGCCGGGCCTCGTCAACGCGCATGTCCATGGCCACGGTACGTTAGCCAAAGGCTTAGTGGAAGATCGTTGGCCGCTTGAGCTGTTCTTGAATGCGCTGCCCGGCCTGGGTGCCAACCGCAATGATCAGGATAAATACCTGAATGGACTGGTGGGCGCCGTTGAGATGATTCGCAAAGGCTGCACCGCCTGCTTTGACCTGTTCTTCGAGTTCCCCAAGCCAAGTGCCGAAGGCATATTCGCGCTAGGCCAGGCCTATAGCGATGCCGGGGTGCGGGCCGTGGTCGCTCCGATGGTTGCCGACAGGACGTTCTACGAAGCGTATCCGGAGCTTCTAGAAAGTCTACCCGGCGATTTGCGTGATGAAGCGCTCGCCATCCGAATGGCGCCTTACTCGGATAGTGCCGAAAGCGCCGCCCGGGCCTTCCGCGATTGGCCTTTTGATCGAGAGCGCGTTCGTCCAGGGATTGCACCGACGATTCCTCTGCATTGCAGTGACGCATTCCTAATACGCTGCCGCGATTTGGCTCGCGAGTATGATCTCGTGCTGCAAACCCATCTCGCGGAGTCTAAGACACAAGCGATCATTGGCTTGAAACGTTATGGCCGGACGTTGACGGCGCATCTGGATGACCTCGGCTTGTTGAATCCGCGGTTTTCGGCGGCCCATGCCATCTGGCTCGATCCTGATGACATGCAACGACTGGCGGACAGCGGCGCCTCTGTCGTTCATGCCCCCACCAGCAACTTGCGGTTTGGATCCGGCCTGGCGCGGATCCGAAGCATTCTCGATCATGGTATCAACGTCGGAATTGCGACCGACGCCGCGAACAGTTCGGATTCTCTCAATATGTTCGAGGCAATGAGGCTCGGTGCGAACATTTCTCGCGTCGTGACGGCGAACTTCGACCGCTGGCTTGGGACCTCCGATGTCCTTGGAATGGCAACCGTGGGCAGCGCAAAAGCCTTGGGTTTTGAGGGCCTCATCGGTCGCATCGCGGCAGGCCACAAGGCAGATCTGGTTTTTCTGGACCTTGGCCACATCAATTACGTGCCTCTTGGTGATCTCGCTCGACAGATTGTCTTTACGGAGAATGGCGCAGCCGTCGACAGCGTAATGATCGGAGGTCGACTGGTGCTCGATCACGGACGCATAACCACCCTGGACGAAGCCAAGCTACGGCGAGATGCAACGGCTGCCGCGCAAAGGCTATTTAGTCTCAATACGCCGCTGCGGGATGCGTCACGCCGGCTCCAGCCGCTTGTCGCTCAGTTTTGCCGGAGCTTTGCTTGCCAACCCTATCATGTGCATCGGCTCGCTTGCGATCCGGTCGAAAGATTTTGATGCTCTTCGGAGTGGCGTGCTGCTCCGCTTACGTGCAAATGGCGCCGTGTGCCGATCAGGAGAGAAGACTATGTCTAAGAAAAATGAGATGAGTGGATACCGTAACTTCGGATTGCGCCCTGCAATCCTGCCGATTATTGGGACTGCCCTGTTTCTGACGCCGCTCGTGGCAGCCCCCGCAGCACGCGCTGCTGATGCCTATCTGCCCGTCGTAATGCCCGTCACTGGGTTCATGTCTGTCGAGGGCGGCAGCCAGCGCAATGGCGCTATCATGGCCGTCGAGCACGCGCCCGCAAGCCTCAAGGTTGAGGCGCCTGTCTTCGACACGGGTACATCCGCAACGGGTGCGGCGACCGCGCTTGATAAGGCCTTGAGCCAAAAGCAGGCATTGGCTGCATCGACCTCGGTGTTCGGAACCGAAATGGTGGCCATGATGCCGGTGGCCAGCGAGTACAAGGTGCCGCTGCTGACTATTTCAGGGCTCGCCAAGCTAACTGAGAGTGACAATCCATACATGTTCCGCTTTCTTCCCAACGACCGGGAGATCAAAGTCGCGCACGCGCGGTACGTGGTTGAAGTCTTGCATAAGTCCAAGCCGGCTCTGATCGGCGATACAACGTCCTACGGCCAGGGTGGGTTCAAGCTGCTGCAAGAGAACTTCGACAAGCTTCACGTCAAGCCGGTGCTGGCGGAATCAGTGGAGCCGGATGCGAAGGATATGAGTTCGATCCTGGGAAAGGTGAAAGACTCTGGCGCAGATGTCATCGTCATCCACTCGGTCGCTCAACCGATGGCGCTTTTAGTGAAGCAGGCGCGCGCCGCCGGCATCAACTTGCCGATCGTCAACGCGTCGTCGCTTGTCGAGCCGACCGCGACCGCACTGTTTGATCCGGCCGAACTCAAAAATACTTGCGCGGAGACGCCCTCTGCGCCTGAGGCGAGGTCGACGCCGGAGGTAAAAGCCTGGGCGGATGCCTATAAGGCGCGTTTCAACCTTGAGCCGGATGGGCTCGCACTCGGCCAGTACGATGCAGTCATGATGACTTTGTCCGTGATCGAAAAGGGGGCCAAGACTCCCGCAGATGTCGCCGCCGCGCTCGGCAAGACGACATACAAGGGTATCGCAATGACGTACAAGTCGAATGGTCACGGTGACATGGCGCATGATGCGGATATCGTCTGCTGGGACGGAACAAGCCGGATTCCGAAAATAGCGATGCACTACGCCGGTGCGGACCTCGTCCTTAAATAAACCGAGTTCAGGCACGCATGTCGCTAGTGCAACTTCTCTTTAACGGCCTAGCTCTTGGCGCCGCCTACGCTCTCGTCGCCTTGGGATTCGTGCTCGTCGTGAATGCGACGGGCGCGGTCAATTTCGCCCACGGCGATCTCGTCATGGCCGGCGGCTATGCAGCCGTTCTTCTTGGATCATGGTTCGATACGCGGCTCATTTTCCTGCTGCCATTGGTCGCGGCAATCATGTTCATTCTGGGCGTGCTGTTGTGCTTTCTCGCGTATTTTCCGCTCATCAAGCGGCCGCCATCCACCATATTCATCAGTACGCTGCTATGTGGCATGATCCTTGAGAACGGATACATCGTCGGCTTCGGGCCGCAGGCCAAGGCTGGCCCGCCGCTGATTACCGGCGGTGCAGTGCCGCTCGGCGGCATGACTCTCAGCGTGCAATCCATCGCGACGGTTGGGGTCGCCGGACTGCTGGTCGCGCTCCAATACCTTGTGTTCTTTCGCACGCAGATTGGCCGCCGATTGCGGGCGGTCTCGGAAGATCGGGAGATGGCGCAGGCTGTCGGCATTCCAGCTTTTGCGTTGATTGCCGTGACCTTCGGCTTTGGGACGGCCCTGGCGGGGATTGCCGGAGCAATTCTGTCCAATCAGTTTTTTGTGTCGCCAAGCGGGGGCATATCACTCAGCCTCTACGGATATATTGCTGCCGTGATCGGCGGTTGGGGCAGCATTTTAGGAGCCGTGATCGGAGCACTCATTATTGCCATGTTCCAGGTCGTTGCGTCGGCGTTTGTCCCCTATACCGTTGCAACTGGAGGACTGTATGTCGCACTTCTTGTAATTCTATTCTTCAGACCTCAAGGAGTGTTTGGTGAGCGCATTCAACGTCGGGTCTGAGCAAAATAGAGCTGCTCCGATCTGGAAACGGGCAACACAATGGCTGGTCCTTGGAGTTAATCTTCCACTCGTTCTCGCGGCGCTTGCCCTAGTCGTTTATGCCACCGGCGCCGGCCCATATCACTTACGGCTTCTCACCATCGCCGGAATATATTCGATAATGGTGATCGGGTTTCAGTTCGTATTCGGCTATGCGGGCGCGGTTTCGCTGGCGCAATCGTGTTTTTTTGGTCTGGGAGCCTATGTGACGGGTGTCCTGAGCGCGACGTACGGCTTTGACGCAGCACTGACTTTTCCGCTGTCGATCGGCTCATCAACCCTCCTTGCGGTGATCATTGCAATTCCCGTCTTGAAACTCGACGATCAATATTTTGCACTGGCTACGCTTGCTGTAACCCTGCTCGTCGGACTGGTTGCGACGCAATGGAGTTCAGTAACGGGCGGGACAAATGGATTGTCGGGAATACCGCCGGTCATCGTTTTTGGATGGCAGATATCCAGCCGGTTCGGGACAATGATCTTCGTGTGGCTACTGGTTGCAATCGCCGTGGCGATCGCGGTCCAGGTAAGACGCGGTCTCTATGGGTCCGCCTTCCATCTGCTACGCGAAAGTCTTCCTGTTGCTTCGGCTCTCGGTCTGGACGTCGCCCATATGCGCTTCGTCGCGCTCGTGCTGAGCGCTGCCTTTGCTGGTGCGGCAGGTGCTCTCATGGCTCACGTTGTCCACGTCGTGTCGCCCGAACAGGTGGGGCTGCCTTTGATGGTCACCTGTCTGACCATGACAGTGATAGGCGGCCAACTCAGGACGCCCGGGGCCATCGTTGGTGCTCTTCTGGTTACATATTTGCAGGAGTGGTTCAGGATCGTCGAGAATTACACTCTCATAGCATACGGTGGCGTCACGCTCGCCTTCTTGATTGCCGCGCCTTATGGAATTATCGGTGCCATCGAAACCGTACGGGAATGGCTTTTGCCCACCAAACCTGAGGGCGCCCTTGTAGCCTTGCCAATTCCCAAGCTCTCCGAGGACGGCCAGAATCTGGCTGTCCCTCTGCTTGAGGTCAGCGGCATTTCGAAATCGTTCAATAACGTTCAGGCACTGGAAAACATCGATCTCGTTTTGAATCCGGGCGAGATCGTTGGCCTCATCGGACCTAATGGTTCGGGCAAAACCACGCTGGTCAACATCGTGTCGGGGCTTTATGACAGCGATGCCGGACGGCTCGCCATTCAGGGCTACGAAGTTACCCGTTTGCCTGCATTCGAGATCGCGCGCTTGGGAGTTTCCAGAACCTTTCAGCATATCCATCTCGTCGATGACATGAGTGTTGTTGACAATATCGCGCTCGGTCGCGCCAGTTGCGAGGGGGCTGGCCTCTGGCGCGCGCTTTCTGCCGTCACGCGCGACGATGGTCTGAAGCGCGCCCGTCAGGTCGCGATGACCGCCGCCTCGTTGCTGGGCATCGAGCATCTTGTCGCGGCGCAGTGCGGGGGGCTTCCTTACGGAACTCGTCGGCGCGTCGAGATCGCACGCGCAGTTGCGGCCAATCCTCGCCTGCTACTGCTCGACGAACCAGCCGCAGGCTTGAACGAAGAAGAACAGCGCGATCTCGCGCGCCGACTTAAACAGATTGCTGACGGGGGCGTGACCGTGCTCGTCGTCGAGCATAATCTTGTATTCTTGTCAGCTCTCGCAGAGCGGCTCGTCTGCCTTGATCAGGGGCGAGTAATCGCGTCTGGCTTGCCGGATGCGGTTCGAAGCGATCCCAAGGTTGTAGAGGCTTATCTTGGAGTTGCCGCGTGACAGGTCAAGCCGTAATGAACGCGTCCGAAAGGACTTTCGACGCACCTGGCGGGGCGCTGCTAAGCATCAAAGACCTGACTGTCGACTATGGACCCGTGCGAGCGCTGCATAGGGTATCGCTGGCCGTTCATAGCAGTGAGGCGGTAGCGTTGATCGGAGCAAACGGCGGGGGTAAGTCCACGTTATTCAAGGCGATAGTAGGTCTTCTCAAGGTGGGGGAGGGTGAGATCGTCTTTGCCGGAAAATCGGTTCTCGGGCTTTCGCCGCAACGACGAGTCCGGCTTGGCATTGGCTATTCGCCGGAAGGCAGAAGGGTCTTTCCGGGACTAACGGTCAGGGAAAATCTGGAAGTCGCCGTTTTTGCCGATTCCCGCGAGAGGGCCCACCGTATCGAGGAAGCCTTCGCGTTATTTCCGGCTCTTGCAACGCGGCAGGATTCCTTTGGATGGCAACTGTCCGGGGGGCAGCAGCAGATGGTGGCGATCGCACGCGCTCTGATGGGCCGTCCCAAGCTTTTGCTGCTCGATGAGCCGTCACTCGGCCTTTCTCCCAAACTTGCCGACGAAGTTGCCAGCGCTGTACGCGTTGTCGTTCGTGGTGGAATCTCGGTGCTGCTCGCCGAGCAAAATGTCAGCCGATCCCTTGCCTGCTGCAATCGCGCCTACGTGCTCGAAGTCGGAAATATCGTGTTGTCGGGAGCGTCCGATACGTTGCGCAACAGCGATGCCGTCAAGCGAGCCTATCTCGGTGGTTAACACAGGACAATAATGGAAAGTATGGAGATGCAGAGATGACGGACGAATTGATGCGAAGGGTCATCGCGCTGTCCCGTCAGGGTGTCGAGCAGGGGCATGGTGGTCCGTTCGGCTGCGTGATCGTCAAGAATAACGAGATCGTTGCGGAAGCCCATAACGAAGTGCTGTCCAGCAAGGACCCGACAGCCCATGCCGAGACCCTGGCGATCCGCCGCGCCAGCGCTGCTCTCGGCACATTCGATCTATCCGATTGCGATCTCTTCACCAACGGCGCGCCTTGTTGCATGTGCATGTCGGGGATGTTGTGGGCCCGGATCCGAAAGGCGTACTACATTCTCCCGCTGGAGGAATCTGCTGCGATAGGCCTCGGCGATGATCACCTGTATGAAGAACTCGCTCGCCCGTTGGAAGAGCGCCAAATCGTTCCGATGATCCACGCGCCTGCTCTCAGCGCGGAAGCCCGTGCAGTATACCATTGTTGGCGCGACAAGCCGGACCGCACCGACTTTTGAGATTGCATT
>Ga0193743_1001185_pt1 | contig 19601 bp, 19 predicted proteins | sample L2c2metaG_FD_143038 | JGI IMG/M metagenome (GOLD analysis project Ga0193743, IMG submission 143038) | Soil microbial communities from a riparian zone of the East river system, Colorado, United States - L2c2 | ecosystem: Environmental > Terrestrial > Soil > Riparian zone | place: USA: East River... | reverse complement strand
TCTTCAACTTCCACTCCGCTGTGCTGCTTTGTATTCCACCTACTCTTTTTTTGCGAGCGAAGCGAGCAGCATTGACATGAGCAAGGCTAGGGAACACGAACAAACAAAGCCAAACTCATTCCCGACAGCCTTTGAAATTTGAACCCTTCCTCTTATACTCCTCTTGTTCCGCACCCTACGCTCTTCACATTTCGTGTAGCAGTGAAGCTAGTTGCATTATATGGTTTTATGGGAAAAAAATCGAGCCGGTATTGTTGTATGACGATGACTTTATGACCAAGTAGGTGGAAAGCACCGCTTCAACGATTATGCACGTAAGTACCCCATGAGGTACCCTAGAAGCATTTAATTTATATAACATTGTTATTTTATTTAAAAATTTGCCTACCAACTAGGATGGCGCAGCGAGCCCCCCGCAGCCGGCGGTCCTAATTTTTCTTAGCTAACCATCGTGCTGAATAAACGAATGTTTAGATTATGTATATGAATAATACCGTAAATTTCTTGTTTAATTCCCAATAACTTACACGTAAAAATGAAAGTGAGGCAGCGAACCGTCGTTAGAACCTGACGAGAATGATGGAATACCACTGAATGCAAACGCAAAACAGCGATTGTAGTTGTCCCTTGGCGACCTCTTCTTATAACCGTGGTGTCTGCGGCGAACTTGCTGCCAGTCTTCCGTGGTATTGCGCTCGAAAGTACACACAACGGCTGCTGCAACACAGAACTTCCCATGGAACTTGAACACAAATGCGTGGAACTCTCTCGCGATAACGATGTTGGGATTCCGGAGTTTGTGCGAGCATGCACAATGTGTTCTCTTCGTAATGTAGCTCCATTTTATGTCGTCTATGATAAATCATAGATATTGATAAGAGATCATACAGTTGCTACATATATATGGGCTAGGTCTCTAAAATTCGATTCATCGGTTGAGTGTCACCCACTTAGATTCTTAACCTGAGAAAAAATTTCATATTCTAGTAAAATACATGGAAAGAAATAGTTTATAACTGACCTACAGAAACATTTTTTCTCGGCGGCGGATGATAATATATTGATCTGGCGGGAGGGTATGAAGGGAGGGAAACATTTGTTGTCAATTCTGCGGACAGTGGCCTGTTGTCTACGCAAACCAAACCCACGACTGGCAGAAGCAATTGCGATAGCGGGAGTGAAGGTCTCTCTTCGTCGACAATAGGCGGTGGAGGCATGATGGATTCAGCGGCACGTTCCAGCTGTTCTGTCATAGAGCGAGATAAATATATGTTTGTGCAGTGAAGGTTTCAAGAATTTTTAAGGAATCCAACTATACTGGGATAAAACACTTGGGTGTTGACCAGGAATTAGACCATATCAGAGGCATCGTAGGTCTTTCGTCAATCGAAATGAAGTGTTGAAAATCGATAGTGGGTAGGAGAACAAACGGCGGGAAACGTGATAAATGAGCGTTCTTCCCAGTTACCATGAAAATGAAATTTTAATCCACCTTCCGAGTCCATTTTCGTCCTACACCAGGGGATGAAATTAGTGGTGGCCGTGTGGATAGTTGACGAGCGGTTACTGCGGATGCTGCGTTAAGGGATTCTACTGGTTCACGCCATTGTGAAGGGTCATCGACGTCCAAAAGGTGTTGATTCACTTTCTTTTCGGATTTGTACCTCTCGACGAGATCGAGATCCTCGCCGTTACCCCAGTAGACCCATAATTGGACACCGAGGATGATGTTTAGCAGTAGAGCTAGTGAAAAACCAGCTGAAACGAGGGAGTCGCCTACTTCGGTGGCAGTGGTGAATAATCTAGCGAGGCACCCAGCTATCTGACTGATGACCGCGAAAGCGGACAGCTGGCCCGTAGATTGCGACCGGAGGTTTTGGCGGATTTGTGGGATTTTTGAGAAAAGTGAAAGGGGAAGGGTGGTTAGTTGTAATAAGGCAAGAGTTGGCAACGATATCGTATACAACGCAGCCCCAGTGACAATGGTAAGAAGGGAGGCGACGATAAGCGATTGTGATTTTGGGCTGCGTTTACGGGTCAAAGGACTACTGGGCGAATGTACAAGGATGAGGAGGACGATGAGAACATTCTGAAGAGTGAGGAAAAGATTTTCGCCATAAGTGGAGAATGGGAATTGATGTTGAGTAGGCCAATGTGATGGCGTAAGATAGGGTCTCAAGGATATAGGCTGATAGTGAAAGTCCGCGCGCTGAATGGGCGTTGAAGACTTGCAAAGTAACATCAACCTCAAACCCATATTAAACCATCATCTAAGGACACTCACTGAGAACTATCTGTGGGACCTTCATAATAGATCCTCCAAATACAATTCCAATACCTAGAACCTTTGAAAGAGAGTATTTGAGGCATTTTACGTTGCTGACATCGAGGGTCTCGATGAGGGAGGTGTAACATTCCTGATTTGTGATTTCGGGTGTTAATAAAAAGGTACAACGATAATTTTTTGAAGCACTTTACTTCTCCAATAATCGATAAGCCTAGGTCTTTGATAAACCAAGGTAAATTCCGAGTAATGGCTGGCATCCGTCGATAAGCCAAGCCACATATGTCACGCCGACTAAGTTGTAAAGGAGTCACGCGTGACGATAAGGCTTTACTCTGCACAGCTACCACGATAGACTGCGAACCCTTTTGAAGATTAAATATGGCGTCCAATAAACCCAACAAGCTGGCATTTTTATCCATGCCAGCCCCAGCTTCATATGTGGCTGGTCTTGGTAGAGGGTAAGTCCCCTTGAAAAATCTCATTCGGATTTGGCGATAAATATTGGTCCCGTAGAGCGTCAGGTTTTACCACTCGGTCAGATATTGGACCAGCAAGAGAAGGTCCTTCTGCTGAAGTTATAGCGTATGTATTATTCTTACATTATTTCACCTTTTTTTTTGTATTGATTATCTTTTTTTTCCCAGCGAGGCTCAAGAAAGGCGAGGAGAAGAAGTGGCTGTCGATCCAGACCAATTTCAAGATCCAGATAACGAATACGGTCTATTTGCTGGTACCACCTATGAGCAGGATGATGAAGAAGCGGACAAGATATACGATTCAGTTGACGAAGCCATGGATTCGCGAAGGAAAGCAAGGAGGTGTGTAAATGGTTAGTTTCAATTCTCGCTGCTCGTCCAACTCACTGGTACCTTGTATTCCCCAGAGAGGCACAAGAACAAGCGGAATTAGCAAAACACCGTGCAGAACGACCCAAGATTCAGCAACAATTCGCCGACCTCAAACGAGGCTTGTCTTCAGTTACAGACGAAGAATGGGAAAATATACCAGAGGTGGGAAATTTGACCAGAAAAAAGAGGAGACGTGAGGAGCGATCGTTTGTTGTCCCGGACAGTGTTATCGTCGGTGACCGGGGCAAGAACGACTACGAGAATTCGTTGGATACCAGGCAACAGGAGGTATGGTTCTTATCTTCGTATATAGACATAATTTGACATCTGCTCCAGAGCGGTGGGTTTGAAACACCTGCCGAGACTGGAACGTTGACAAACTTCGTCGAAATCGGTCAGGCTCGTGATAAAATACTATCTCTCAAGCTCGATCAGGCACGTCGCTGAAACTCTAGTGTTAATTCATAAAGTTAATGATCCTTTAGATCTCCGGCACGTCGACTTCCTCTGGCACTTCCACATCTGTCGACCCCAAAGGGTACCTCACATCCCTCGAAAACGTCGTTATAAAGTCTGATGCCGAAATTGGCGATATCAAACGAGCTCGAATGCTGTTTGATTCCTTGGTCAAATCTAACCCGAAGCACGCTCCGGGCTGGATAGCTGCAGCTTGTTTGGAGGAACATGCCGGTAGGATGGTCGCTGCAAGGAAGATTATCAAACAAGGTTGCGAGCAATGTCCGAAAAGTGAGGATATTTGGTTAGAAGCCGCCAGATTACATGTGAGCATTCTAGCTCTCGTTCTCTGTCCTCTTTCAACTCACGGTTGAACTTAGAACAATGATGATGCAAAGGTGGTGTTGGCAAATGCTGTCCAACACGTTGGGCAGAGTGTCAAGGTCTGGCTCGCAGCTGCTGATCTAGAACATGACCCAAAGGCCAAAAAGAGAGTTCTACGTAAAGGTAAGGCTTTAATTTAGCAGGTTTACGACTATCAATTCATTTTTTCCATCCAGCTCTCGAACACATCCCCAATTCGGTTCGACTATGGAAGGAAACCGTCAACCTTGAATCTTCTGCTACCGACGCTCGGATCCTTCTCTCTCGTGCGGTCGAGGTTATCCCTCTCTCTGTCGAACTATGGCTAGCTCTCGCTCGTCTAGAAGTCCCAGAACGTGCCAAAGCGGTACTCAACAAAGCTCGTAAAGCCGTACCGACCTCACATGAAATCTGGATAGCCGCTGGCCGTCTACTCGAACAAGAAGCAGCTCTGCCCACGAAAACACCTGCGGAACGTGCCAAAGAATTGGAAGTGGTAGATAAAACGATTGAAGCTGGTGTGCGTGAGCTGAGGAGGCATCAGGTGTTGTTGACGAGAGAACAGTGGTTGAAGGAGGCAGAGAGGTGTGAGAGCGAGGGAAGTCCGAGGACGTGTGAGGCGATTGTGAAAGCTACGGTGGGTATGGAATTGGAGGATGAGGATCGGCTTGATACGTGGGTGGGAGATGCGGAGAGTGCGGAAGCGAAAGGAATGGTTTCGACCGCTAGAGCAATCTTGTCGTATGCTCTTAAGGTTTATCCTGACAGGCGGAATTTATGGCGAAAAGCGGCAGATCTGGAAAAAACTCATGGGACTAGGTTTGTTCCCTTCCTTTGTATCTCTAAACTTTTACTGACCTTACCTTTCAAAAGGGAGAGTTTAGACGCCATTCTCAACCTAGCCGTTGTACATTGCCCACAAGCTGAAGTACTATGGTTGATGGCTGCCAAAGAGAAATGGCTAGCAAATGATGTACCTGCAGCTCGTGAAGTGCTTGAACGAGCGTTCGTTGCCAATCCAGAAAGTGAACAGATTTGGTTGGCTGCTGTAAAGTTGGAGGCGGAGAATGGAGAGCTAGATGTGGCAAGAGAGTTGTTGATTCGTGCGCGAACAGTAGCTGACACCCAGCGGGTACACTTATTTTCCCCTTTCACGTACGCTTTTGCTCACTCACTTTCAAGATATGGATGAAATCTGCCGTTTTCGAACGACAGCAAGGTCATCTTGACCAAGCTCTGGCCACCATCTCCGCTGCTCTGACGAAATTCCCCAAATTTGGCAAGCTCTATATGATGCAAGGCCAAATCCACCAATCTCGCAATAACCACCCCTCAGCCCGAACGTCCTTCGCTACTGGTGTCAAGACCTGTCCCAAAGAACCCACGCTATGGATCCTCGCCAGTAGACTTGAAGAAGCAGATGGAAGGAGCATCAAGGCTCGTGCATTGCTGGAGAAGGCTCGCCTCGTTAACTCAGGCAACGAACTGCTTTGGGCCGAATCCGTGGGTGTAGAAGAACGATCCGGAGGTGCAGCTCAAGCTAAAACCATGCTTTCACGTGCGTTGCAAGAGTGTCCTTCCTCGGGTCTTCTATGGTCAATGACGATTTGGGCTGAACCACGGGCGGCGAGGAAGACGAAAGGTGTGGATGCATTGAGGAAGACTAAAGATCATCCGTTGGTTGTTTGTGCCGTTGCGAGGGTGTTATGGGCGGATAGAGTTGTTGGAAGGGCCAGAGATTGGTTTGGCAGAGCGACGGCGACAGATCCGGATTTAGGTGATATCTGGGCTTGGTGGTTGAAATTTGAGCGACAACATGGAACAGAGGTTGGCTCTTTTTTTATATATATATTCTCTTTCATTTGTTGATTATTATTGATTTCCTTTTACTAGGTAGAAAGAGAGGCCGTCCGAACAAAGTGTATTGCCGCTGAACCACACCATTCACCTGTATGGCAATCGATCGCGAAGGATGTCAACGCCGTGGGCAAATCCACAAGAGAGATACTAGAGATGGTCGCCGATACTTTGCAGTGAACTTTCCACGTATAATTGTTTCTAATGAGCCCGTAACGTCAAATTGAATCATACATTGTGCACAACTCATGAATGATATCGATGACAGTTCGTACTATGATTGGATCGCTTTTGTTGGGTTGTGTGACTTGACTGACTTTATTGCTTCGTCCATAGGTCAAGCCAACACTGTAAGGAGTAGGCGTCCCCTGTTTAAAAACTCAATCAACCAGTGAATTTCGAGCTATGCGGCAATGATACTAGGAGATGAAATCCTTAGTCCTGGTAAAAAAAAATGAAAGCGGATGTTTCGAGTTTTTTTATATACAGTTCAGCGGCACTGCGGGCGTGACTGGAGTCCCGAAGCTGGTAGATCTATGGATCTCAATGTTTTTACTTTTTTCTTATGTTTCGAATGAAGTCCTTATACGCTATATTTTCTGATGCTTTGAAGGTGCTAAGGCTGGGTGATCACCTTCCGCATGTTCATTTGGTGAGCCAATGTTATTGAGGAGAAAAGCTTGTCAAAAACAGATTACTTGTGAGGATATAGTTATTTCTAATCAATCGTTAACGAAGTACAGAGCAGAATTACGGATGGGTCATTGCGATCGTCATGTAGTATCCCAGATACACAGGGGGGGGAAATGGGCCAAGTCATAACAGAAAAACATCGGTAAGCAATAGTCATTATACAGTATGAATCCTTCCCCGCACATCCATGAATATTCAATTTCAAGCATAAAATTCACCTTCACGAGGAGTATTATCATGAAGTCGACCGAGATCATGCTGTGAGATCCGTATACGTCTAGGTGCCACATACATTACAAAATCTTCATCATCCAATCCTAGCCCTTTTTGGGTATCTGACTCTGGGTGGGCCAATGGGCTCTTTTGAGAAGGCATCAAATAAACAGAGCGCCTGGGTTTTGTCACGGTGATGTGTTCCTGGCGAGTATGTTCTGCTTGTATGACGTTCGACAGTTCGGCGGTAGACTTTTTCGGGACTTTGCCTGTGTCTTTAGTCGCCCTGAATGTATCCAAGGTCGTTTTGTCACTGCCGTGCGTTGGCGTTTGGGGACTTTCTGGTCGAGGAGTGTGTTGGATGTTCGTTAGGGGTGAAAGAGAGGGGTGAAAGAGAGGTACCTTGGAGAGTGATATTGATATCAAGTTTTGTGGACGGATTTGTCTGGACCGTCTGGTGAAGTTTGGCCGAAGGACGGTCACAAAATGTGTGTGAAGCCGGATCTATGTCCACGGGGGTGAATTGTGCACGATCTGGATGGTTGCTAGGGGCAGCAGGGACCACAGAAGCATTGGCTCTAGTAGGATTCCGGACTTTCCCAGCGTCTACTTGGGTTCTTGTACAAAAAACAGCCCCCTCACGCCGATTAGGTCGAGCGGGTAAGGGTTTCGTGACAGGTGTAGAAATCGGTTGACGGCCGAATGTCTCCCTATCCTGTCGACGACCAGTGCTCGGAGAGAGTGACCCAGAGTGCCTATTCATGCTGGACTGAACAGTATGCGTGCGCGGGATAATAGACACATCAGTATATGAAGAGTCCGAGTCCGAGACTTCCTCAGAACCGTAGTTAGAATCAGATTTCGAGAGGACTTGAATAACCTCGACCATAAAGTGCTCCCTCCCAACGAAGAGTGTAAAGAAATCCCCAGCTTTCATATCTTGTCTTGGAATGACATATGTGACTTGGGGGCAATCCTCATCCGAAGATACTTGTAGAGTATAGGGCAGTGTCTTGACATAACGGACCACCACGTCAAGATGATCGCCTATCGTAAGGACACTGTACATGCCCTCTTTGGGTTGAATGCATTGGTTTTGGAGTCTGGGTATGCCCGTCCTGGAGTCTATGGCGACATGTGAAGAGTACCTTGGGTTGCAGATGATGGGTGTTTTCCTAGTTATTTTGTGGAGCACTTCGGTGATGAATGACATGACTGCAATCCAGTAGATGGTAGCGTAAGCAAAGACAATCTTCTGTATGAGGTTGAGCAGGTAGAGTGGGTTATTGTAGAACTCAAGTGATGTTATAATAGTAACTGGTCTCTAATCGTACAGAAGCACGTACAATTTATACCAATATTTTTTGACGCCCGCTGCCATAGCACCTACAATGCTATCAAGTCATTGTTTCTGAAAAGCAGGGTATCAACAGGTAAATTCAGCTATGGGGGAGGGGCAACAGTCGCAGAACAAACGCCTTCCAACAAAGAACAAGGGAATCCAAGTCGAAAATACAATGGATTTTCACAGGTTTCCGGGTTCCCACGTCTGTTCGTCAACGAGCTCATGTACCGATGAGGTAAATGTCTGGTTACCTTCCGCTTTGCGTAATTTCACCCAGGCCCAGAGTCCCAGATGTTGAAAATTGGTGGCACAAACAAAGTTCGAACGGATTAGGAAGTGTTTAGTCGGCATGGTATAGTCGTTTGCAAGGCGCTAGAACGGGCGCTGGCCAAACGAGGCTTTGGTTTCACCTAACTGAGTTTAGTAAATTCCAACACCAGACCACGCTGAAATTGTTGAAATATGTCACAGCTAGAACAAGACAGGTAAGTCTCACCTTCGATACGAAGATCATAGTATTGAGGTCTATATACCTAGAACAAGACAGGTAACTAGGTGGTATGAGTATATGTGTATATATGTACTCACGTCTCAACTTCGATACGAAGATGAGACGTCTGTATATATAACGACACGAAATATAAGTATGAGTAAGATTATGTTACTGTAATTAATAGAAAGCAATTAAATACACAAAAGACTTAGCAGAAGGATAAGTCATACTCGAAATACTTCGTACTATTAGTCTGCTGTCTCAGTCAAGCTTCATGAAGGGTCGGAGTTCGAAAATTCACGACTCGCAGACCCGCAGGATGGTTATCTCGACGATGTCTTTGACGTCTTGGACGCACACCAGCACCCATGTATTGTGGTGGGCCGTTGTACTTTACTGTGGATGGGTGCGGCAGTATTGCAGAGCTCTGTGAGTGTCAGCATCATCAATTATCGTATTGCAACGTTCTCAGGCTGATGAATGTCAAGTACTTCGATCTCCTGATCCGCAACAGTCAAATTGCTGCGATTGCTGAAGACATATCGCACACCGGAAACTGGGAAGAGGCCCCTCTTGTCCGTAGTTACGGGGAGGATTATCACAACCGCCACCCCGCGTCTTCGAGCGAACGGATGGCACCTTCTCCATCAAGGTATGGAGTGAAGAAGCTGTCCGCCTCCTGGTCGACCCCCCTACTGACGGGCGTGTTGGTAATGGGTATTTCTTAATTGAGGCCCAGTGCTGCGAGGTTCTCGGTCCTGTTCTACCTGAATCAGATATGCATCCCGGCCCCGGGATTTCTGCAGAAAAGCCAAGTTTGCTGACCACGCCCAATGTTCGTTTCCTGCCTCATACTCATATTCGATCTCAATCAGCCAGCCGTGAGCCGCAATCCAAGGTGCACATTCCTACAATCTCAAGGTACCTGAATGCACTTCTCGCGCAACGCCGATGGTTAGAAGAAACTATGAGTGCCGTGCATCGTGTTTATCCGGACCAGCTGTGGATGTAAGCTACTTAATACGGTATCTGTTTTTGGAGATGCCAAGCCAAAGAAGGAAGATATTGCCATTACTGGAACGCGAGTCAGAGGGCAGGATGGAGGAATGAAGTCTAGTCTCATACCAGAAACATATCTGGGATGGTGTAATAACCGCATTCGGATGCAATCACCAAGCCTGCACAACATACTTCCAATATAGCACTCTAAATGATATCTTGAAATTTGGAGCAGATGTAAGAGCAAAGAGCGGTCGGGTTCGCTTATATATATATATATTATTATTATATCTATAATTGCTCTGTCCTTTCAGTTTGGGATGTCTCCTTACTTAGATATGACCTAATATGGACATCAGAAACGTGCAACTACGTGCAAACGTTTGCAACGTTGAACACTGAACACCGCCCCCCGACACGTGTTCTGAACATGTTGGCATTTCCTCATCGAAGGTACCTCCAAAGCGGTCCATTATGATCCTTCCATACCTGCTCAGTAGCCTTTTCTTGGGCAGCAATGTCCTCGCGCGACCTCTACTTCCACATATACTGTCCGACAACTCAGTTTACCCCCGCGACCCCATCCCCACCAAGTTTACTAACCGATCGGAATGGAGTCTCATCTGGAGTTGTCTGGCCACTCTTTTTGCGTGTTCTTGGGTCGCCATCCATCCTAACATTCCGGCACCAACAGATAGCAAATGGCGAATATTCGGACGGCGCCTATCGATGATGTTATACACTCTTCTTGCCCCAGAGATAGTTATTATTTGGGCAGGACGACAGTGGTACGCAGCTGATGAAATTGCGCAAAGGAATAAAGGTATGCCCCGATCCTATCTAGTTCTCGATGCAAGTAAATGACCGAATATGGAATTCATTCAATACATCAGAGCGTGGGTGGACTAAAACGCATGCATTCTTTGCGTTGATGGGAGGATTTATGCTTTATGAGGATGGGGCTATCTCTCGGACATTGGCGCCTGAGGAGCTGGAACATCTTTTCGCTGATGGACGGATAGATTGGCCAATAATTACAGAAAAAGAAATTCAAGACAGGAGCAAAGGCGATTTTCTTTCCAAGGGCTTTGCAATTCTCCAGACCACTTGGTTTATTATTCAATGCATCGTCCGAGGCGTGTATAGATTGGATTTTAGCCAATTGGAAATCGTCACCCTTGCCTTTGCTGCGCTGAACGGCCTCGTGTACTTCCTCTGGTGGAATAAACCTATGAGCGTTACTTGCCCTGTTCCTGTCCAGCTTCTCCCTCTTTTGACGGGTGCCCCACATTCCTCTTCCAAACGAGAAACTGGAATCCAGACCGGCGATCAATTCCCCTCCGAAGGCGGCGACAACAGGAACTCCCTAATACCATCTCCTGAACCTCCTATTATTGCCTTGGCAAGGTCGGAGACGGAGCTCATCGATGGGCTTGATCCGGAATTTGTTACGAAGCTCGAGAAAGGGTCAAGTTCTTCAGAACTACATTCATCGGTTCCTCTCCGACCTTCTTCCACATTGGCGCGAATTTGGTCTTATGTTTGGGGGAAAGTCTTATCTATGGGACCATTTGCGATAATATACATCCTCATTTACGAACCCGTGAAGATCATATGGTGTAGTCTGCATGACATGCTCGAATGTGACAAGGTGGACAATAGTCATGGCACTCAGTCCGTCCCGACATTCTACGCACCGGAAAGCCAGAAGGGAGGATTCTCGATGGTCATAGGATTAATCATCAGCGCAATATTCGGTGGAATCCATTGTATCCCATGGTGGTTCCCTTTTCCATCGATTAAAGAGCAACAACTTTGGAGGATTAGCGCCGTCACTATCACTGTTGTACCTTTGTTCCTGATAGTCCTCGTTGCGGTCGGTGCTCTGATCGTTGTTGCCTTTTTTAAGGACCACCGTGGGCCGTGGGCCATGCTCATCAACGTCTTCCTAGGATTGTTTGTTTCCCTCATTCTATTGGCGTATATTGTTGCACGCGCTGCGCTCCTTATTCTTCCTCTCCTTGCTTTGCGGTCACTTTCTTCCAGTTCTTTCATCGACATTAACTGGCTTGTATTCATACCCCATATATAATTGTATTCTTATTAGGAAATAGTAAATGTGTACAACTTCTTTCTTCCCCTACTTCACCTCACCTTTCCCTATTCTACATCCTTTCGCAGTCTTTTCTTCCCCAGTGTGGAATTTCCGCTGGAGACATCATGTGAAATATTTAACTTACCAGTAAATTGGTAGGGAGCCTCCAAACGTTGAGGGGTTCCGTACTCGAGCGGGTTTCCGAGAGGATGCCATGTGATTGGCCTCTACGAGTCTCTCTGAGCGATACAATGGGCCGTCCAAATAATTGAATTGAATGTATTGTGAATTCGATATTGAATGAACAGGCGCAAGGTGAACTTGAGGATTAATTTTGTCAACGACTTTGTAGAAGAAATATAACTACACCGTGCATACTCTTCACTAAGTACTTCCCGACATACTCCCGTTCACACCTCATTAGTCGCGTCGCGTGTACACGTTCCTTGCCGGCAATCAGTTGAGTAGTATATCTCAAACTTTTTTTGGGGTGCTCCCGGTATCAGAGTCGTAAGAGGCGTTACCGGAGGACCCCTGGAAAGTTACCCTCAGAACCCATATCTTTCTCAATCTTTTTTTTGAAAACCCATAGCACACTGTCCTAATAGATATCGGCAATGACCCGGAGGAGGATCTCCGGATAGGAATTGGGCCGGTTGATTTGACCCGAAGCCGACTCCAGATATAAAAAAGGGCATGAGCAAGGTCCGAACGCGAGACCTTGACCGTTTTGACGCATCTTCTAGGCCTTGTAATGTCAAGTTAGACCATAGTGAATCAGAAATTTAAAATGCTGCAAGATATCCTGAAATATTAAACGAGTTATTTAAAATTAGGACCTCCACGCCGCGATTTATCGGAAGATTAGAAAACAAGTCCGAAAAGAGTTTCGAGGATATGGACCTCAGGTACTAGCGCACGCTAGCCCTGCACGGTCAGTAAACTGTTCGATAAGCAACCGTGAAAATAGGGGAGATCCGGGATAATCTTCAATTTTTGTTTGGTCATGGGTACTTGTTTTACGCCATAGAATCCGGAGGTTTAAAGAATGTTAAGATCAGGATTGGTTGACTCGTAGGTCGTACAACGGCAATGAAACCCAATTCCCAAGTCTATGCGGAAGAAAATACCAAATGGCGAGGTGGCATTTATGTCGGATTTCGGACGGAGAAGCCGGGGACGGCAGGCCTGCCGATGGGTGCGGAGGCTGACCAGCCTCGGATTTCAAACATAGGAAAACAAACTACAGATTATGTACAAATTGATATTTTAATGTAAAAGTCCCCTTTGTAGGATAGTATTTATTTTAAAATTACAATGTTCCACACACTTTTTGAAATGTTGAATGTTCTTTTTAGAGGCGAATAACATTTAAAAACATGTGAAATTTAAAATATAAATAATTTTTTAAATTGTACCCAGAATAAGTGAGGTATAAATTTAGAATATAAAGCAGTCATCGCCCCCACACATCAGGTTTAGATGAGCGGGTGATGATCGATTACTGAAGGTGCTTTATATTCTTAATATACCTCTTGTAATTTAGATTTTTTGGATTTCAAACATTTTTAAAATGTTATTCAACTTTTATTATGTTAAATAACCTTAAAAGAACATTTATATTTCAAAAAAATTCTGGCAACCTTTTGTATCGAGTATTGTATTTAAAATAAATATTATCCTACAAAAGGAGACTTTTATTTAGAATATCAATTTATATCTAAACTCACACCTGTAGTTTGTTTCATATCTAACAATCTCTAAAATTTCTACTACTGTATACAACTTGGCATATGAATTCGGAGCTCTAAATAAGTTCAAAGGATTCTACGGGCGCTCTCATTATTAATATTATTTTATTTTGTTTTAATTTTTCTATCATAATACATATTTTGGTCGTCAATGGGTTGTATCACGTAGATAAGACCTAAGTTAAGGCCTTGATGTTAATAACTTTGACTTTATGTTCCTGACATCACTGGCAAAAGTGTTTAACAGCCACGATTTCGTGGATAACCATGTGGTCGGATATTATCATGTTTGCATGGGCCTAGTACCCAGGACCCCTGAAAGTAACCCTCCGAACCCGTATCCGAAAGTCGACAATTGCCACGATGTTTTTTATCCGGACTTTTTATCCCGACCACCGGATCCGGAGTAACTAAGGATCACTATTTTTTTATTTTTTATTTCCGCCCTCACATGTTGATTTTGCGCTCGGCGGGCTCTCTGGAGCACCCATAAGCATGCTATGGATGTCTCAGGAGTGAACTAAGGTAAATTTAGAGCAAGAGAATGTATTTGATTGGGGGTATATCCGACCCCCCGACCCAGTCATCATCGTAAAATATAGGAGGTTTGTCACTCAATTGACACATCGGGGGTTCTAGGATTTGAAGGAGTTGGGTGCAGGCACTGCTTCCGTTCACGTTTTCAAAAAGGTTCCGGCCGCAGTTGTTCCGTCCATAACCGTTTCCTCGGGTAAAACTATTCAGAAACGCCTTTTCTAAGAGAGTGTAACTTAGCGAGGATGTTGTCCGACATCGTGTAACACCGGCCGGTGCCATCAAAATTTCGGGGGATAGGGTTTCTATATAAGCGAGGGGGGTTTCTGACGGCAAGGATTTCTGAACGGTTTTACCCCGTTTCCTCCATTGTTTGATAATTGGACGTTCCGCTTTTCATATGATTACTGGATTCTTAATAATATACTCTTCTGTTCTGCGGAAGAAGGACGCTGTCCTTATGACCTCCTCCTTACAGTGCGGAGCGCTGACTCGATCTGTCAAATTGATTGAATTTGATGGATGTTTCTAGCCAAAGGGGATGGAATTATTTGTTTTTATTTATTATTTTGATTTCCTTTGCCTTGAAGAAAAAGGGCAAAGCCTTTTTGGATGTGTTTTTTTAAACGGCCCTTCGGAACTTGCCAGTTGGTCTCTCCAAACCAACATCCCTTTCTTTGTTATGTCGTCCTTGTCCAACTCAATTTGAATTCTCTCGATTGCAGGTGGAGATGCAAGCATCATCATCTTTTACATCCTTCGAGTCCTCATCGACATCGACATCTTCCTCTGAGCCGACTACATCATCCTTATCTTTGAAAACGTGAGTCCTCTTTTTCTGTGTGTTTTCATTTCGTGGGTTGGTTCGAGTATATATGCTTGTCCCAATCGCCTGTCCTCCTCATGCGTTTTGAACGAGTTGGTTTTTTTCTTTTTTTTGTGCTTCGCTGGCATTAGTGGCGTTCTCTGCCATCGCCTTCTAGCTTTCCATCAAAAAAAAAAATTCAAATTAATTAACATGACCCTTTCGTCATTTCAGCTTCTTCAAGTCATTATTTTTGCATAAGGATGTCCGAGCTCCATCCCAACCCTCCCAATCGCAACTGCGATCAAGTACTCAAGGTCCAGCTACAGAAATAATGGACGTTTTCTTGGCTCAGCAACAGCATCCTCCTCCTACTATTCCTGCGACCATCAGACCAATTACTATACAGTTACCCCCTGAACTATGGTTCTTGATATTGCGCTACGCAACTTATCCGCCCTTTCCTTGGTCTAGTACTTCCTCCACCACCTCCCATCACTCTTCCATATCAGATTCGAATATTCTCCACCATCATGACCCCCAGCAAAACACCACCACCATCCCTTTCCACGTCCGTCTGGCCAACTATACATCTGAACTGGAATGGAAAGCATCTCTAACACGCGTATGTAAGGAATGGAACATGTGGGCACAAGAGTTTTTGTGGGAGGATGTGTGGATTGCTAGTGGGCGCGATGGAAGAACTTTGGTTGAGGTCATCTGCGGGGAACGGACGCGGAGGGATGGATCTATTGCGCCTGTTACGACCAAATGGGGTACACGTACCGAGGTCAGAGCGGTTGGCAAGGCGAAAAAGAAGAGGCTCGGGTTCGGTCTAAGATATGTTCGGGATCTACGACCTTCTTTAAAGAATTCGTCCGTGCCTGCATCTATCTCCGATGGCCAGTCTGCCAGGACTTCCCCACAACCCCGTCCTCAACCTTCTTCTTCCCTCTCCCGGCGTAAAAATGTAGCATCCTACATCAAGACACTCCACGTCGAAACTCCTTCCATGGATAAATGCTGTTCTTTCGATCTCATGTTTATACTAGAAAGATGTGAACGGTTGGAAGTCTTTATTGACTTGAGGAGTGTCAGGACAGCGTTTGGATTTGTAGGCGCAGGGGTACGGGTGGCTGCTGGTGCTGGATTGGAATCGAGTGGGAAGGGTCCGATAGCGTCGGGAGATGTGGGGCGTGTGGTGGTCTCTGGATCTATCCCACAACGTCATCTATTCCCTCCATCTCGTATCCCAGGTACTTCCCCCGATGCCATCTTACAAGCCTTGCTCCATCCAACTACTCAAAGACCGACATTGAAACGCCTCACATTTACCAATTACAAATATGATTCCGATGATTTCGAGGGTGGAGTCTGGTTCTGGGAGGATGTTGTTGGGAGTGCGTTGAGGGAAGAGGGTACGAGTCTAGCCGCTACATTGGAATCCTTGGAAGTCGTCATGTCGACGAGAGGTGTGGGTATGGGAAATAGTTATGAATATGGATGTGGACAATACACTCGCAAGAATCCATTTGCGTTGGGTTCAAGCGGGCCGGGCAGAAGATTTGAAGCTGGGTTGTTGACTTCCCTTGATATCGACATCAACCCATCCACCCCCTCCCTGACCCTCCCATCCCTCCACTCCCTGCGCATCCCCTTAACTTCCCCAACCCTCCTAGTCACATCTACCTGGTCTCTACCTTCCCTCCAATCCCTCTGCGTAGTTTCCATTGACTTTACTGGGTGGCGCAGAATGGGGTTCAAGAAGTTCATGGACGTACATGGCGTTGGATTGATTAGATTTGAAATCGTTGGTGGTGGTGGGAGCGTGGAGGAAGAAGGCTGGATTACCGAACGTGAAGACACGTTATACGGTGTTGGTCATCATCCAACGTCTCAACGACATCAACACCTACACCTCCCATCCACTTCTCCAAACCTCAAACATTTCATATGTTCATCCAATGCTTCAGAATGGAATTGGGAAACTCCTGATTGGATTGCGCCTCACGTGTTGATGCCGGAACATTTTGGAGTTGAGACAATTGGAGTTTGGGGGTTGGAAGGGAGGGTTGTTAGAGGCGGGGATTGGGAGGTAAGGGAGGTTAGTGGTAGTGTGGGCGCAGGAACGGGGACTGATGGGAGAGGACGTAGCAGGAGGACTATAAGCACCTGGACCTCATCACGATGGAATCGACAGTATGCTACCAGCTCCGATGATTTTTCTTCTATCCTGGACGAAGAAGAAAACCGACATGATCTTGAAGAACAACCCTTCTTCATGCTTCAAGAACAATTTGGTAGTTTACTAAGGACAGAAGCGTTTCCTTCCTTGGTTTGCATTCGGGATATGAGTTGGGAGAGTGATCTGATTAGGAGGAGTGTCGGGATTGGCTGTGGTCTTGGTGGTTCTTCGCCGTCGCCTGCTACTGCGGGCTCAATTCCGACTGACATGACGAAGAAGCAAAAAGGATTGAAGGCTAAATCTTCTTTGGCCAGTTTTAAAGAAACAGTGGCTAGTCGTTTTGCTAGCTTTGCTCCTGCGCCCTCCAGTTCCTCTCCCCTGTCTTCCATCTCCTCTGCTGCCTCTTCATCGACTTTGACTGCTGCTTCTTCGACCAACTACTATCGCCCTCGAACAGAAACCCAATATTATAAAATCCGTAAATTCTGGTTAGGAGTCCTGGAGATGTGTGATCGAAGGGGAGTTTATCTGGAAGATTGGATGGGAAGGAGAGTTGTTGCTTGATAATTGAAGGAGGGGAGGTTGTTACCGAAGGAGAAGAATGTTAGTGGAGAGTCGGGTCGTTTGCGCAAACCTATATCATTGGGGGACTCATTTACGGGGGGAGCTATCGTCACCCTTCTTGCCATCGTCATTTTTCTCGTACGTTTTTCTCTCATATATCATCTTTTGACAAAAAAAAAAAACTGACTTGCGGACAACTTGTTTTTTTTTACAGCAAAATCTCCACTTCATCCTGACCCTTCTCTCTCTCTCTCCACCATCCGTCTTTCTCATATCGTTTTCAGAACTTTTTTTCTTTTACTCGAATCTCGGTCACTTTTCTTTCCACCTCTCTGGTCACTTATCGCCGGTTTTTATCGCATCATTCTCACTTGCGGAATCTGGATCAATCAATCCCCTCTTTTTTTTTTACTCATCATCTTCATTCATCCTTTCTACCCATCGTCTATTTTATCTTCTCGTTTCATCCTTCTTTTTGTAGGATCAAATGTTGTGGGATTGACCTCCAATTTTCCTTTTTTTGCTTCACTTTCCAAACCAAAGGGTTTTTTCCCCGTTCATTATACCCACATATCCATACCAATGTCATGCAAACGTACTCATGCTTTACAACATTCCATCCACTCGTTTCTCCTTTCTCGTTCATTGTTCATCGAACCTATTTTTGCCCTCTACCACTCGCTACCAGCACCCTATCGACCATATTGATTGTATCCCCGGTGATCATCTATTCGAATATTGCCGCCTGGGTCTTTTTTTTTTTTTTTTTTTTTTCTATTACAACCACATAACGAGATGTAGGTTGCTTGTGATATATACATATATAGACTTGTCGTTTCGGTTCTGTTTTCTTTCTTGTCGTATCGTATCGTTTCGTCCCGAATTCCTTTCTGTCGTTTGCTTCCTTGTTCCCTATCTCAGCTCGTTGTTCAAAATATATAGCATTACTATCACACACACACTCGTTTTCATTTTTTTTTATCCACTGTATCCTTACGCTCCTTATATATTCTATTTGCCTCCCCCCCCACCAAATTTCACACAGCTTTTCATCTTTTTAACCGTCTTCAGTTCCTCGTCCATTTTTTTAAATTTTTTTTTAGATATATAGACTTTTGCGACTTGCTGTTTTTGTTGCATGGTTCTGCTTATAAAACCTTTTTATTTAATTTGATGGCTGATTTTTCTCTTTTTGTTACATATACATATGTGTTTTCTTGCGTGCTTGATTTTTAAATAAGCAATGTATTTTGGCGATAGAATTATTTTTTTTGTTAGCGCTGAATCATGCTGCGGGTTATTAGAAGGAAGAAGTATACTGACTTGCAACTGCGCCGTAGCTTTGACTGTGTTTGAGGATAAAAGTCCGTTTCTGTTTTTTTTTTGTGTGTGTGCAGTGGATGCTAGATCTTCCTAAGCTAATGATGGCATATTGATGACCTGTCGTCGTTCCCACTTATCCAACGTCAAGTCCATCGATGACAATACTATAGATTGTACATTTGGCTGTTACGGACGGGCGTCTGTCCACTACTTTATCGATGCCATCAGCTTCTTAAACTCTTCCACACATGTCGGACCAATGCTTCTTCACAAGGCGTTCGAACCTGTTGAACCAGAATAACGGATAGCTTTCTTTCCTTTCCTTCACCCTTTTTTTTTAAAGCAAGTATAAAGACCCTTCCTCTCAGGCTGTGCAGTTGACTCTCACCCATACTCCATAACCCCCCTCCCCCCCACTTCCGAAAACCGATTTCACCAACGACTACAACCTACCCACCCACAATGTCGAACCTCCCACCTATTCCTGAAATCGGAGGCGACGTCGATATCCTACTGGATGTGCACACTCATGCATCCCTGCGTCGTCCTTCTAGCCTTACGCAGATGAACAAAGAATACGGAGATTTAGACCGATTAGCGGAGTTGGGCGCTAATTCACTTGATCTTGCTGTGACGCAGTATTTGTATTCATTGAGACCTTTTTTGAGCGGGAGAGATATGCAGGTATGTGAATGTGTACAGTATTGTGTGTTTTTTCAATATTAAATGTTTTTTCATTCATGATTTTTGTTTATGTTGGGGAATGACTTTGGCCTTGGGGGACGTTTTT
>Ga0193743_1001184_pt1 | contig 19617 bp, 23 predicted proteins | sample L2c2metaG_FD_143038 | JGI IMG/M metagenome (GOLD analysis project Ga0193743, IMG submission 143038) | Soil microbial communities from a riparian zone of the East river system, Colorado, United States - L2c2 | ecosystem: Environmental > Terrestrial > Soil > Riparian zone | place: USA: East River... | reverse complement strand
CTGGAACATGGAATGTGTGTGGAGCATGGTGGGGCTCTGGTTGTGCTGCGGTAGAAAGCACATGGTCCTGGTTGGTAATGACAATGATAAGAATGCAGGTTTTGTTGGTGGTAGCGGAGTGGAGGAAGTATTCTGACGGAGCTCCGATATAAGTCTGACGAAGGTGGCCGGTGGTAATGGTGGCACTGAACAATGGTGAGGCGGCCATCATCGGAGGCTCTGTTGGAGCCGTCCTTTGATTGTTCTTCAGAAAGAATGTGACCGAGCACGGACCATGACACCAACTGCACTCTTTCCCTCCCTCCTTTGTCCCAACTAAATTCTGACAAAATTTGTACATTGTCAGCTTCATTGACAAATTATGTGTGGACCTCCCTTGAGCTCGAAATTCATCAAAATTGGTGTCTTTATCTTCTTCATCGTTGCTTAGAACCATTTTCCAATGGTTCCTTTAAGCACATCCACTCTATGCTTCGTCATTACCTTATTCAATTGACGGTTCCTGCTCATCGGAAGAGTTTGACAAAGTTACTTTAATCCATTTCTATACCACCTCTCGTTATGGTGTTTCTGATGATGAGAGGCAGTGTAGAATGTGCCACATGCATGTTGAATCTCCAGAACATGCTATTCTTCAATGTGCCTCAAACCTTCAGGCACATTTGGTGCACCAGGAATTCTTCATTCATGTCAAACAGCCAGCCTTTCAACTGGTATATCCTCTTACTGATAATGAAGCTCTGACTCTCCTTAAAAAAATTATCTTCCATTGGGATCTTGTGCCTCATATTGGATTTTTGATCCATCATATTTATCTCATTTGGTCAGGTAAGGAGCAAAGTGGGGGGGGATGCCAATCAAGGAGCAAAGTTGGGATGCCAGGGAAACAGATTCAGAGACCAGTGAGTTGGAGGATGATGTTATGGGTTTGGAAAATACAGCTTTCACACACTCTGGGCAATTTTGAATTGGCTAACATTGATTTATAATCTGTTATAGATCTATTTTTCTTTCACTTTCTCCCCCCTTTTTCCATTGTCCCGCAGATCCCGAGAGGGTCCACGCGGTGTATTATTATTATTATTATTATTATCAAGTCTTAAAAAAATCAATTGACATTGGCGCTGGAATGACGACACTCAAGAATAGTATAGAGTAAGTCATGGTGCTTAAGTCAAATTGGCGGCTCTGAACAGTGTTCTGAGACAGTACTGTATATGTTAGTGAGGTTATATTCAAATACAATCTCAGAGAGTCAGCTTGAGCGGTAAGAGAAGTACAGCGGTAAGACTCAAATACAGAGGAAGAGAAGAAGAAAAATACCCAGAACTAGATCACGAGAAAACCATACGGAATATGAAGATCGTATACGTACAAACGCTCACAAAGTCCATCGCCTCAGAGCAATTCCCCGCCAAAATCAGGAATCAGCTCATCAAATAGACAACCGACCGATGGCATCTTTTTGTTTTTTAAACTTGCAGACCCACGATAGCTGTCTTCACAGGTGCCGTCACTTCCCACTGTAGGACCAACCCAATCTTTTCCTGAGCCGGAACAGCACACACCCAGTTCAACTTGCCATCCTTCCCCAGAGCTTCCACTTCAACCCCCGTTTCGTCCGCTCCGTGCCATTGCGCGACTACCCCCGAAGCCACTTTCAACGGTAGAAGAGCATTCGGTTCTTTTTCTCGCGTAATTCCAATGCTGCCACTACTAGTACCACTGATAGTTCCCCCACCATAACCTTCCCCAGGCACCCCCAATGCAGGGCTGATCAATTTCACAGTAATATCTGAATCCTCAGAAACAGGTGCCTGGTCGATGATTCTAAGGTTCTCAATGGGGAGCGTTTTGGTGTTAGATACTGTGATACGTTGGGAGAATACGTAGTTGGTGGTCTTGGTGTAGAAACCACTTTGGGAGACTTTCTTGGAACGGGGGTGGTATGATACTCGGATAGAGGGATCAACACTGAGTGAAGGGGGTAGGTGATAGAATAAGGAGATTGAGGAGTGACGCGTTAAGTTTGAATTGGAAAAAAAAAGTATTGTATAAGCGCACATACCCAAGTGGACAGTCGAAGCTCTCCTCAGGGCTGACGAGCGGTACGTCTGATTTCGAGATGAAGCTACCATCTACGTACACACTTGCCTGTCCACTCAAGAAAGTATATGGTGAAGCGTTCTTGATCTTCGCCTATCAATACACAATAAGGCATTCAATCAAAAAAATCAATAACCCTTTTTCATAAAAAAGAATAAACAAACTCACGTTCAAATGCGTCTTCGCATCCTTCTTGGGGACACATACCCACGACATCGTCGCGTCCAAAGTCAATTTCGCAATGGTCACATTATGAACAATCCCATCGCTTGGAATGCTCATCAAACCTGGGACCTTGAAAGTAGCACTAACATTGCCTGTGGATGAGACATCCAGATAACGCTCTTGCATGATTGGCAATGGCTGGTTTAATGAATAGCTTTGGACGATACTGCGCTTTCGTGGCATAGACGCCGACGGGGCACCCCCTAGGTTGCCAAAAGCAGAGTTTGCATGGAAAGATTTCATTAAGGGTTGTTGGTAAATGGAGATATTCCATGGGGTCAAAGTAGGCACTTCCAAACCGAATGTAGGGGTAGCAGTTTCAAGGGTCAGGGGGACGTCAACCCAATCCTAGGAATGAATAGTAAGGGGGGCTGTATGATGAGATGATGGAACGATCCTCACTTCTCCAGTGTTTTGGGTGATGCCACCTTTGTAGGTCAAGGTGACGGGTTTATCCTTTGTCTTCATGTCAACACGAATATCGTACCCTGCATTCCACGTCGCACTGTGTACGGCTACACGTTATTTCATATCAGTGATTGAACGTCACGGATGGGTAAGAAAAATACACACCATAGATAAGTGCGATCTTGATTTCACCTTCGAAATCCGCAAAAACACCAATGGAAACCTTTAGATTCAGGTTTGCATTCCCTATGGGACCCGACAACCTCGTTTTCTCGGCTGAGATCGCTTCATTGGTTTCAGCAAGCACATTCTCCAACTCTGTAATTCTCTCGTCTAGCTCCTCTGCAGCAGTGTCATAATTATTGACCACTTCACGTAAGTTTGAAGCGTTGAGATGTTCGATTTTCAAGGATCCGAGGTAGGTCTCGAGTGCAGTGAGAGATTTCTTGGCTCGTTCACTGGCTTTTTCAGTACGTCTTTTCTTGTTGATTAGTTCTTTCAAGGTGTCTGAAGAGGTAGGGCTGGGGGGAGGAACGATTGTTGAGACTGTTACGTCGTGGATGGTAGCCGCTGCTCCACGTCCTTCAACCCTACAAGTTCCAAATATGAAAAAGATGAGTTTCTTCCTGTCGATACAGTTCATCAATCATGTTGGTTGAAGCTTTCAACTCGCCTTAACGAATCTTGGTCAAAAACTTTCGGCAGACCTGAGATATTGAGCTGGTTCTGGCCAGTGGTGATATTGAACTTGAAGAGACGTGTAATTTCCGCTCTGCTTGAATATACGCTCACACCAGTGATGGTGCTGTCAGTGACAGAGTCAAGTTCGATTACATTCACAGGCTGGAACGGAGGAGGCTCGTCAACAGTGTTTTCTGGCGACATTAGAGGATATTGAGAGGAATTGGTGCCTTGTAGGCAGTCGACTTAACTCAGAACGATGGTTTATATATTAGACGTGGACATACGTGGACAAATCCTTGTTTTGTAAGACACAGTCAGGACCCAACAGAATTCTCTTCGAGAAATGAATAGGATGAACTATATCGTAAAATGGATGGTCAGGGGTCAGCATTTCAGAAGGTCAGACGTTCACGCTCATGAGCACCTGAGCTGTTGATCACTGTCAGGCGTGGATCAATATGTACGTACCATACTAAATCAGCATAAATCCAGTCCACCCTGCTACATGTTTACGCTTGGTAGTTCTTCTGCTGTTAGATGTATCATCTATTCGACTTCCTCAGTGTGGATTATTTCATTGCTCTCGGTATTGGTTACAGGAAATGGACCGGAAGCAATGTGTCGCTTTCGCTTGGCAGGCACCCACTGCAATTATTCTATTTCAAGAGCGAGTCACTGGTACTCATTATAAAGTCTACTGCCAATGAGTATAAGTAGCGAGTACATATCTAATTATTTGAAACCCGGGACTATAGTCATAAGTTACTAGCAAGTAGTGAAATCGTGTCAATTTGCAATTGAAATAGGCTGAAGTTAGCTGGACAACATATGGCACTGGCCAGTATATTCAGAGGTTATTCGTTAATAGTAATAAACCAAGGATACGTGACTCAAGTTACATGTAGGCCCTAAGAGCGTGATCAGCAGTCGTCTAAAACCTCACGAATTGCCAGTCCATCGTCTCACCTTACTGAACATTTCAAACCTCCTTGCCCACATCGTCTAGAGTCCTAGAAACATCTCTATCCTTCCTGTCTATTATATCCTCATTGTCAACTTTCTCAGGAGGCAACGAGGACTCGAGCGTTTTCTCTTCTTCCAGGCGCTTTCGTTCGTCTACCACATTTTTACGAGCTTCCAATCCCCCTTCATATCCAAACCACGTGTACTGTTTGCAGTGTGGTCCACGGAGCAACAAAACGAAAAGCTGAAAGGCGTAGAATGCCATGTTGAGCGTTGCAGCTGCACGCCAACCATATTTGACAAAAACTTGGGTGCCAACAGATGTCCCGATAACTTGGCCAATGAATATCTGACGGAGGGAAAAAAAATTAAGCATTACCACTAATCAAGAAGTTATATAACGCTGTTCACCGATATGATGCAGACTGCGTTGATCCTCGAACGAGCAGACACTGAAATTCTGGTAAAGGTGACGCCCATAGGTTAACAGAACCTAATCAAATATGAAGCGACCTTACCCAAATATGGCTGTTGTGAGTGATACTTGAATCATCTGGCGAAACACATCAAAGCCTATAGTGGCAATTACAACAGCAGCAACATGGACGCCGCCAGCACCCGTTTGTATGGATTGAAAGAGGAGGCCCATGACCATCGCGAATAGCGTCGCGTACCATGGGACGAGCTCGTCAACACCACGCCCCACGAACGGTGCCAATGCTACACCACCCATTCCAATTAAACCGAAAAGACCGATCACCAATCTAAAATGCATCATAAGGTATTACCACCGTTGTTCAGAAGAAAGTACCCACGTGGAATAATGGAAGGGCGGTCCACCAAGAAGGAAGGTCAGCGTAACCCAGAAATTACTGAAGCAGGCAGTAGAAGCCATATTGATGAGGGACGCCTGTATCAGAATCGGTTCTGTGATGGCAAGCTTGCCCATTGACCAAAGAATATGCCAGTAGGTCAAATCTTTGTTTTTTGATGGATAATCTGGAAGCATCAAATAGCTTCCTATTAACACAAGAATCTGCACTCCGATGGCGAAATAATAAACCACACGCCACGACGTGAATTGCGCAATTACTCCAGCCATAACTCGAGCTATCAGGATACCGAAGAGGAGTCCCGAGAGAACGACGGATATGGCAGAAGCACGCCTTTTCTCTGGTGCCAGATCGGCAGCAAGTGGGATAAGAATTTGTGGAGTGACGGTGACCACTCCTACAAGAAATGAAAGAGTTTCAAAGACGACAAGACTGCTTGTTACGGCCAGTCCAATGGTCAAGCTTGTGGATATCGCCACAATGCAAAGAATCAACTGACGACGACGTATAAGATCTCCGAGAGGGGATATCAGGAGTAACCCTGTGGCATAACTGTTTTGACAAGTTAATGATGCAGTCAAAAGTAGGCTTCAAATTTGGTGTACTTGCCCAGCTTGTACAAGAGTAGGAATGCTAAACGCAGATAGTTTTGAAATCAGATAACAAGTCCCAGCTTGACAGATAGACGAAAATACACTCACCGTGAGACCTCACTAAATGACACATTAAATGTCATCGATAGCTGGACTGATAAAATGTCGGCTCCATCCTTTAACGTCGGACAAAATAAAGCTTACTGAGCAAGGGTTGACAGTAGTAGAGATTCGCAACAACTATAGTCAAAATTTGTTATACTTGAACAATCAAACGCCGAATAAAAGGGAAGTGAGTACTCACTGAACGTGCTAGCAAATCCGAATGCAATGTTTAGTAAAAGTCCAAAGTGAAAAGGTTTTGTAGGATCGTATTGTAAATGTCGTGGAATGGGTATGAATCCAAAGTCCTTCGAAATCGCTAACGGGATTCCAGAATGGTCTGACTGAGAATGTTCCAGTTTTTCATCCACCTCTGAGTCCCCTTGCGATATAGGATCAGTGGGCGATGCTGGGGAGGTCATAGCAGTGGCCATGGAAGACGGAAAAGAGATTTGCAATCAGAAGTTTATGCGTTCTATGAGTGCCGGTCCCCGTCACGGAAATCCGTATGCAATAAATGATACCCCGATGGGTTGTGTAACTCCCACCCTCTCCCACCATATGTTTCCTTCAATCGCGTACCAGAGGTCGCATAAACCACCGACCAGAAGACTCAGAATACTACCAATAAGTATCCAAGTCCTGAAACAATGTGTTCTAGGGATTTGGGTTGACATGGACACTCTTAACCCCTTGGCAATCCTTGGAGCACATTATTTCAGGACTTGGATAAACTTATTAGCACGGTCAGCGAAAAAAAGGCGTGAAATTCGAAATTTGATTATGTCAATGACAATGACAAAGTGCCGAACCGTGCCGACCGAACCGAGTTCTGAGTTTAGACGTCCGAAAATGAAATCATTTCGGACTTGGGAGACTCGGAGAGCTACCTTTCCTCGTCAGTTATCTCGGGCGCACACACGAGCCTCCCCCTATCGGAACTGCCAACAAATGTGGATGACAGCTCAGCTTGAAATTTGAATGAAAAATACAGGTGCTCACATCGAGTCTTGACGCTGAGAGAGGTTACAATCAGTGGGATGGCGCTCTGGTTCTTCTGCTGTCCGACGCACCACCCATGGGACTTCCAACCTGTCCCTAGGTGATTGAGATCTTGAGTTGTAGATCATTGAATATCGAGGCTTCATTGCTTTCGGTATAATATGCTTACCCTGAGGAAGGCAGCCCAGCAGGCCCGGGACGATGCCGCAAGTCTAGCTAGACTCGAACTCCATAGACATAGACTCGTAACCACTCCTCGTATGAAGGTGAGAGATGGTGGAAATCCTGATTTTCTCCTCATACGAGAATCAGTCACCGGTCTACCAACCTCATCCTAAAATTCTCTCTCATCTTTAAAGAATCAGCTTGGCCCGAGGTATACGAAAAAAGAGGCTCGGAATCAAACTAGGTATGTAAAGATCCTTTCAAATTTAAAGTTTCAGAGCCACGATATCTGCATTCATAGGCACCGTCATTTTCCACTGCAGATTCAACTCAATCTTCTCCTTAGGAACAACGCATACGCAGTTCAACTTGCCATCCTTCCCCAGAGCTTCCATCTCCACTTCCTCTTCGTCCACTACAAGCCATTTTACCCCCGAAGTTCCCCTACTGGCACACAAGCCTTCCCCAGACATCTTCAATGCAGGGTTGATTAATTCCACAGTAACGACTTTGGGCATACGTAGCCTGATTGTGGCATCTGGATCCTCGCGATCAGCAACAGGTATCTGGTCAATGATTCTAAGGTTCCCGATGGGGTTCTGTGTGGTGTTGGATACTGTGATACGTTGGGAAAAGACGTAGTTGGTAGTATTGGTGCGGAAGTATAAACGACTTTTGGTGACCGTCTTGAGGCGGGGATGATATGTTACTCGGATGGAGGGATCAACACTGGGTAGGCGATAGGTGATAAATTTAGGAGATTGAGGAGCGAGGCATAAGTTCGAATTGGAAATTGAACGTACCCAAGTGAACAGTTGAAACTCTCTCCAGGGCAGACAAGCGCTACGTCTGACTTCGAGACGAACCTACCATCTAGATATACACTTGCCTGCCCGCTCAACAAAGTATACGAAGAACTGTTTTTGATCCTCGCCTACAAATACACAATAGGTTCCAACAGAGTAACGATACCAATTCGCAAAGAAAAAGACTCACGTTCCAATACGTCTTTATATCCTTCTTCGGCACACACACCCTCGATATCTTCGCATCTAAAGGCAGTTCCGCAATGGTCTCATTGTGAATGATGGTTCCACCGCTTGGAATGCTGATTGAACCCCGGACTTTGAAATCAGCACCAAGGCCGCCTTGGGATGAGACATCCAGGTTGGTTGGCTGGTTTGATGATACGTCCGGGGGGACATGAGGCTTCTTCCATTGCCAGATACGAGGCGGCTTGGCTTGCCCCGATATTAGACTGGACGAGGCAGAGGACCCTGCGGTGGATTTCTTAACAGTCTGAGGTTGACGGTAGGTGGCGAAGTTCCACGGGGTCAAAGTGGGCACCTCCGAACCAAATGTAGGGGTAGCAGTTTTGAGGATGAGGTGGACGTCTTTCCAATCCTAGATTAAATAGTGAGGAGAGAGCAGCATGAAGAGATGGCGAGACGATCCTTACTTCTCCAGTGTTTTGGGCGATGCTACCTTTGTAGGTCAAGGTGACGCGTGTATCCTCTGTCCTCGCACGAATCTCGTACTCCGCATTCCAGGTCGCACTGCGTACAGCTACACGTTATCAGTAATAGAACGTTACGGATGGGCAAGATAAATAAACACCGTAAATAAGTGCGATCTTGATTTCATCTTCGAAATCCGAGTCCGCAACAATACCAATAGAAGCCTTTAGATTCAAATTTGCATCCACTGCAGGACCCAACCTCTCTTTCTCGTCCGAGATCTTTTTATTGGTTTCAGTAAGCTCCTTCTCCGACTTCGCAATGCTATCATCCAGTTCCCGTGCAGCCCTGTCATAACTTTTCAGCGCTTCACTCAACTTTGTACTGTCGAGAGGTTCAATTTTCAAGAATCCGAGGTAGGTCTCGATTGGCGGAAGTGATTTCTTGGTTCGTTCAAGGGCCTTTTCAATATGTTTCTTTTCGTCGACTAGTCTTTCCAAGGCGTCCGAAGTAGTAAGTTTGGAGGGGGGGACGTTGATTGACACTGTTGGGCCATAGATGGTAGTTCCACAAGGTCCTTCAGCCCTGCAATCGATAAGATGTAAGTTTTCTTCCCTGTCCCACAGTTGATCAATGGTTGGTGGAAGCTCAACTCACCTTAACGAGTTTTTGTCAATAACCTTTGGCAGACGTGAGATAATGAGCTGGGTGTGGCCTTTCTTGATACTACCTAACGTGAAAGCACGTGTGATCTCCGCCTTGTTTGAATAAAGGCTCACACTACTGATGGTGCTTTTATCGATAGAGTCTAGTTCGATTACATGCACAGGCTGGGACGGAGGGGGCGTAGGTGTGGATGATTGCAACATAGTAGAGGATTATGATATCAGAAGGAGGTTGGTCCCTTTGCGAACGATGATATATAGAAAGATTAGTGGACGTGCGTGAATAAGCCTTTGTTCTGTAAGAAACAGTCGGGATCCAACAGAAAGGGACACTAACAGGATGAGGGTAAGTGTGGTAAGGAAAGTCGGCTTCCGAGATCGCATTCAATCTTCAGTGCTGGCCAGCAACTCGGAGTTGATCGAACCGTCATCTTTGAATAGGCAAGCGCTCGCCCATCAAGGATTGGCGACTAAAGAAGCAGTTAATGTCAGCTAAGAAACAAGTGGATCAATTTCGATGACATAATAAAAATTTCCATGACAAGGTGTCCAGGTGACGAGAGCCATGAGATAACATATTGCAGTCCGGAGATATCAAGCAACAACCCAGCTCGGTTACAGTAGTCTGGAAAACCAATTCAGGAAAATTTGGTTCCTTCTCCAAAACGATGGGGAGACCAAGCGAACGATGATATATAGAAAGATTACGCGGACGCACATGGACAAGCCTTTGTTCTGTAGAAAACAGGATCCAACAGAAAGGAACACATGTAGTAAGGATAGTTGCCTTCCGAGTTTAACAAAAAGTTCGCATTCGGTGCTGGCCAGCTGACGCAACTCGGAGTTGATCGAACTGTCACCGGCACCAGGTAAGCGCTCGCTCGGCGACGAAAGAAGCGTGCCGATAACATAAATAAAACAAAAATTTCCATCATATGGGCAAGGTGAGGCAAGTCTCAAGGTGTCCAGGTGACGGGCGCCATGTACGTAAACGTATTGCAGTCTCCGGAGATATCGATATCGTGTATGCCAAACAGTCAAGAAATGGAAGTGATAAATAGCAACAACCCAGCTCGGCTACAATGATTTTCCGTCCGCATGGACTCTGGAGAATTTGGTTCCTTTTCCAAAACGATAGGGAGATCAGACAAGAGCATGCGCTTTCAAGAAATCATTTAGTATGATGGATAACCGTGAAAATCAGAGCACAAATAGACATTATCAAGGGTGGATCGCAAAAGAACAAACTCAATAAATAAAACCACTCAAATGGATTCCAAAACGCAGTCTACAACCGCACACCTTCGTTGATCGAGCACAACTTTGACGGCTTCCATGATAACATTTAAAAGGGTTTCTTTACCTCTATTAGCCTCATCACCGACACGTTTTCCCCATGCCCAACCTGCGGAAGCTGCCACCGCGATCTGTGCATAATCTGGACAGTGGGGCCCGAAGCCTACCGAGAGTTGGGCACCAGAAGCTTTACTTCCATGTCCAGTCGGATGTACACCGAGCATGGAGAGTTTAGGCGACTGGAAAAAGTTATCGGCGAATGATTAAGAGAACCTTTATTAACCTTACCTTCCATCCTCCGTTATTCAAAACAATCGTCAAAAATGGCTAAAAAAAAAAAAAGTAAAAAGAGAGGCCAATGTCCAACTTAATGGAAATCCAACACACTGTATCATATTTCCTAGCCATCCAATATGCTGAACTCGGAACTCCAAACAAATAGGATCCATCACCCACAATTGCGACAACGAGCTCATGTTTTTTCCTCACACCAGTATCGTCAGTTATTCCATTCCCAATATAAGCACCAACAGCAGCTCCAAGTGCCCATCCTAGAGACGACCCTCCGGATGAAATAACGCTTCCTGGGGTTTTAGGGTGCAAATGCATCCATACTGCTGGATAGTTACTGATTGTCTCGTTCAAAAAAAGTGCACCGGCAGGTGCAAGACTCTGTATCGTGTCCCTCAGGACTCCAATGATATTCGGAACAGTAAATGATGCACCACCACCACCTGAAATCACTGATTCGATCCCCGGATACGTACGCTCTTCCTCACTCATCTGGGAGAGGAGAAGACGATGTTTCTTCTTCAACTTCTCCATTCTTTCCTCCATTCTCAACCGTATCCCTTGGCCCGAATTATCTTCCATTGCTTGCAAAAGCTGCTTCAGAGCCTCCTCCGGATCAGCCCTTAAAATCATTTGCGCCCCTACATGCCATGACCCCATATTGACCTTCAATGGGTCTCCGCTGTCGATTACGAAGACCTGAGCCCCTGCATCTGGGCGCTGATTGGCTGGTATCCATGGTAAATCACTTTCAATCACTATAATCGTATCGGCAGTGTCCAAATATGGAGAATGCGTTCCAGGACTGAGGAAAGTTACCCCTGCGAAGCAGGGATGGTGGGTAGGTACATTGACTGTGGAGGGGCAAACGTTGACGATTGGGATGGCTAAGAAGGCTGCGAGATTGAGAAGGGGTGTGATAGCCTTGGGCTTGCGTCCTATATGAGAAGTTATGATCAAAGGATTCTTGGATTGCGTGAGGGAAAGAGCTATGTGTTTTACGGCTGAAAAGAAGGGGGAAAAGGTTAGAAATTGATATCTATACTATAAAATGAGCATACCAGATAGAGATAAGGCGGTGGGCTCAACCGTAGGCCACTTGGTCATGATTCCCGAGGGGTTTTGCATCCATTCAGCGCTTACTTCTTCTTCCATGATCTCCCGACGAGCCCATAGATAAACAGGACCTCTAGGTTCGCTTTTAGCACTACAGATCAGTCGGAAATGAGCATCTTGAAAGTGAAGTATGTGAGAAGCACAATGGCACTCACATCTGCAAGGCACGTTTGACAGATTGAGGAACTGTGGCAGCGCTGCTGATCTGACCTGTATATCGCATGTATTGTCTTACAATAGCTGTTTGATCAGGAATATCTGTTCGTCGGAAAGATCGAAATGGTTGTTGGAGCTGGTCCATTCGTAACGTTATTGCAGGATTACATACCCTGCAACCACATAATCCATTCGTTACGTGTGCCCTTGAACTCCCCTTCGCTACTGAAAGGAGAGGCACCCGCATAGATAAGTACCGGCGTTCGACTGCGATCGACGTTGTGAATGGCTCCCGCCATCGTCTACATAAACATAAAAAATTACGCTCAATCCATCACTTGGTCAACACGAGAATAAAAAGGCTTACCTGGGTGCCCACATCAACATGAACAATGACGGCTGCCGGATTACCCGTAATCTGGGCATAACCCTGCGCAGCGCTCAAAGCCACCATTTCGTTCGGACAAGTGATAATCGTAGGGTTCGTAGTCGCTTTCCAAGTCTCGTTTATTTCATCGGCGACATGACCTCTTCGACTTGCCTGACTCTCAGTACGCTGCCGTTCCAGATCCTCCAATAAACCTGGGTGATCGGATCCCCAATTCACAAATGCGTGGGTTATACCCGCCGCACTAAGGGTTTGGAGAAAGACCGAAGATGTGGTGTATGGCATCTCGTTTCCGACTGTATAAACAAAAGGTAATTAAATAATTACTGAAGCAAAACAAAGGGGAGAGAGGTTCAGGCGCAAACAAACCGGGTTTGGTGGTGAGAACCGTTTTAGCCGTTTCTGAGTGTCTTTTTCTGGCGTCAGAAATCAGCTCATGTCTAAGAACGTCGACACCGGCTACAGAGCGTTGTTTGTTACTGACTCGGATTGTGTTGGTAGGAATCAGACTCGAAGTTGTTTGGTACGCCAATCAACGAATTCAAGTTCAACTTGGACAGCTCTGAACTATTTACTCGCGCGTGCCGCGCATGCCAATGGACCCAACGTGTGCAATCAGGCAAAGCTGGCTATAGGCATATTCAAGAGACGATTCATTGCCATAGACCTGACGGCATTTTCATCTTTACCCACAACATCTCAAGTACTTTCGGTGAACTTTCCATTCCATGGGCGCTGACGTCCATCCTTGTCATACACAACCAACACACCCTTGACACGTGCCATATGTTCCTCTAAGATTTCTTTCATCGTACCATAACGACCTAGGTCGACAAATTGGTCAAATAAGACCGCGACTTCCTTTCTCCGTTGCTTGTATAACGCCTTCAGGCGCGCATGGAGGGATGAAGATTCGCATACGCGTTGGATCGCGCCGTCTATGCCTTTCAAGTTGTTGTCAAAGCTGCTCACTTTCGTGACGCCAATCTGAACGGGGTACTTGTGTAGTAAACCGAATCCGATGTCACCACCGTTAGGAAGGAAGGCCGGATCATCCAGAAGAGCGGTGAACGCTTCTTTCATCCTAGCCTCGTTACTCTGAATCGAAAAGATCGCTGAAGGAGAAACGGGGGACTGTACGTCGAAATAGAGGTTGTAAGTCAAAGTGACACAGTATCCTGATCTGACGACGGAAACTTCGTGTTGTTCATCGCTGTAGAAAGCGACAAACGCTGCGTGGGGCGTAGATTCTCGAGAAACAGCTTCGGCTGAATCAAAGGTCCATTCCTTATTGTTATGCCGGAACAGGAGAGAACCGCCTTCGTGTTTGGTAGGAAACACTACGACAAGAGATCCGAACATTGTTTCTTTCCTTGGAGTGTCAACATGAGACTTGAAAAACGATCCCGGCCCTAAAATATACTTCAAGCAATATATAAAACATGACATTCGAATGTACCATATACATTAAGCTTATACAGTTCAACCCTGATCGAATCGGAAGAATCCTGCCCTTGAAGGAGTAAATCGCGGATAGTTTCGACAACACCAGCGCGAGAATCGGGTTGAAAATTTAACTGAATCCATTTTCTAAGCTTTGCGGTACATTTCGTCCAAAACGTCCTGCTGTTCGAGCCCAAATGTCGCAGGTTCGCAGGTCTGCGCTAGCGCTTCGAGCTGGAGATCTAAGAGATGCATGAAATCAACAAGACTAAGGACATATAAGGAGTAACATCCGAGATGTAGACGTTAATCAGTCCTGAACTTGAAGCACAGTAGGTGAAATAACATACTCTGCCTTGTCTCCAGATCTGAAGAAGAGAAGATGTACAGTCCAGAGGAACAGCTCCGGTGCAGAATGGCAGCGTCTCCTGCACTATGGCTGATCTGCCAATGATTCTGGAGCTTGAGACATCTTGTTGTGTGGGCGTCCGACTTGAGTATAGAAATAGGGGACAGAATTTTTTAGAACCGTATTTGAGGCTAAAAAAGAGACTCATATCAAGGGTTTAAATAGACATCATCCCTTTTCACACGCGTTGAACATGCGGCGACATTATATGGTCGGCCTTGGCAATTCATTAAAAAACTACCCATAACAGACTTACTCTCCTGTGAGAATCATTATTATGAAGTCTATAGTACCCATTCTCGAATTTGGATCTTGACATTCTCGAAGTCGATGGGTTGTCACGTTCACGCGAGGCGTCACAAACGTGTCGTGACACCACCGAAGCCGCCATGATTCATTTAAAGTTATAATCAGTGGGTACTCCAAGGCATCACGGTATAAATACTGAGTAATGTAAGAATAGGGTAAACAGAATAAATAAGAGATCGAATGGATTATATATTACGTCGAATATAGACTCTTATCCTGCATTATCTGTGAGAAGAATTGGGCGGCAGCTTGGCCATAACTCAAATTGCCATACTTTCGTAGATTCAATCAGCTTCCAAAAAAGTGAGGAACGAACATGACAACGGACCTTGTAGGCCGGAACTTCGTGTCCAGCGCCATAGATACGAACATAGGAGAACGTTCCTGCATTCTTGTACTGCCCCGTCACTTGGCCAGCCACACTGTAGGGTTGGAAGGTTTGGTTCTTGTAGATTGGCGTAAACTTGGTATCTAGAGCATCAACCTTTTGTGGCACATCCCAGAATATACGTTAGAACATTGCAGAGTAAGAAGCCAAACAAAGGATGTACCATCGCTTCATCTCCATGGAAGTTGCAAATATAATCCTGCATTGTGATTGTTAGATGATTCATCTGATGCCGCGTGTTATATCAACATATTGCATACCACATCTCCGTTGTAAATGATTGTCCTGACCTAAAAACCCAACTCAGGTTCTGGCTGACTAAAGACTGGATCATGGAAATATTGGACGTACTCCGGCGTTGATCACTTCTTCCAGTTGAGGTCGCGAATTTCGCATCCAATCACCTTGCAGATGTGTGAGATATACCTGAGGGTCTAGAAACAGCTCCCTTACCCGTTGCTGAGAAATTCCCGTAGACATCATTACTTATCATTGCCCATGTCCCCTCTCCACCTATCTTCGATGCAATTTTATTCAGATAGCTATCAAAGGCCGGAGGGTAGGGATCTGGGTTCTTGGCCAGCACATAGTATGTCTGAAAAAAAAAAATGCAAAAAATCAAAACCAACACTACTACTTGGAGGTCGAGGAAGCCTACATCATAATCCCCAACCAATGGACTAAGAATATTAGCGTTACAGAAGCCTTGCGCAGCAGAACATACTGCATCAGTGCCTCCATTGTTGCACGCAATAATCTGCAACGTTTTATTTTCTCATTCTTTGAGCTGGAGATGATACGGTGTGATTTTTTTACCTGATCTTTGCAGCCAATGACAGGAGTAAACCATGTTGTGTTGGCTTGATCGATCACCGACTGTGACACCAAGGGATGATAGGGGTTAGAGGCTGCATAACTGATATATCCGGGGTATTGATTCAAAGGATCCTGTGAGTCACCAATCATGGTAGTAGTACTCGTGAAGAAAACAAGCCTCAACATACCGTTAGTCCGTTACCCACGCCAAGTACTTGAAGGTTGAGAGGGATGCCAGTTATGTTCCCCGCAGCGATGGCGGCATTCTGGGCAAGGAAATAACTATACGTTGAGAGATTCAACTAGGGCGAGCTGTTAATTCAAGGAAGCGCTCACGCTGCGAAAGTTGGTCCGTAGTGACCGCCATATCTGAAATTAGACGTAAGACACAGCTTTACGATTAGAACACATAAATAACTTACGACTCTGTCCAGATAGCGAGCTTATGGTAGCGATACTTCGAAAACTTAACATCGGATAGGAATATTTGCATGAAAGCCCAGATATCAACAGCAGCTTGCTGCGAAGTTCCCACAGTCAAATCGCCGTGTGAGAAGCCGACTCCCACTGGTTGATCAATATACAAGACATTCGCTTCGTTGTTCCATGAATAAGGATTAAGAGTGACAGAGGAGCTATCATTTTTGATAAGACAAGGCCCGTGTTCTTGGAAGAGACCAATCATACTAGAGGCGCCTGGCTAATACGCATTCAAGATTAAGGGGTATGAAAGCAGGGAGAAAGTGATTACTTACTCCACCATTAAACCATAGTGCAAGTGGGGCGGATTCAGGGTTTTTGCGCGCGGCAAAAAACCAAAACCTAGAGGAGAGGCTTCGATCAGTGACGGGCATAGAAGTTTGGAGGGTAAAGCAATTTCACCAGAGACTCTTCGTTTTAGTCAAGTCAGCATACCCCGAAGCCTGATAAACCCCTGGAGTCGTCTCTAAAAAGAACCTTAGATACATGTAGAATCGTACCAAAAGGATAGGAAAAACCAACCACAAATTCCCGAGTTTTCAACGACCCGCAGCTTCCCGAGAAGAGTCGTCGCGAGAGAGTTTAAAATTTTTGGAGCGGCCAGCGCCTCAGAGGGAATCGCAGGCAATACGCCACCCAAAATACCGTTAACTATAGGGATTTGACCACCAAGGGCTCCATGCCAGAAAGGTAGAGATAAAGGAATAATTGCGAGGTGCAGTTTCATGATTCAGAGTTTCACAAACGAGACAGTTATTGCTGCCAGCTTATAAAGTATTGGTGGGAATATCATGATGGAGATAGATTCCGTGCTGCTCAGTCTCCGCTGCGACCGGCCGCGCGGCTGAGCTTATGTCGCGTATATCATCAGATGGAAATTGGGCAGATGATCCAAGCGATAAGGACCTTATGGCAAAAAGAGGTGGCATATAATGTGCGAGAGACGGAGTACGCGTTGTGCTGAGGCTCTGACTGTGAGCAGCCAACGAACACAGTCGGCTGGCGCCATGGCAGGCTATAGCCAAACCGCAGGCTTTTATTGGAGGGACTAGGGGTGGGTCCAAATTTGGTTACATCTGACATGAATCTCGCTTATATAATTATCATAGGTGCAGTTCGGCAGCTAACCTGTTCTACGTTCTTCCACACAACTATCCGTTCGCGCATTGTTGTGCATGTGAGGCAGGGTTCATGGATTGGGTGTAGATTAACGACGGAGACTCAAAGTAAGGTGCCTAATAGAACACTGTCGGACGGATTTGGATGCAATTATTCATCTCGTTCCCGCCAACGATCTCAGACGATCTCTCATCTCAGAGGCGGGACATGGAGACGAACCGCACGGAGTTTAAAGTGGAGGCAAGAATGATGGAAAATCTGATGGTGGAGATCTGCAGATATCAGAGACCCACGGACCCAATTTCCGCTCTATTGACACCAAACTTTGTAAATGACATGGTAGTACGTTAATGTGTTCTTTTTTGCGTGCAAAACGCAGTTGGCAGTGAAGAAAAAAATGGCGGTTCGTTACGCTTGCTGAGAAATATGTGATTTGATGAAAGGTGGGTCCGTGACGATGTGGGGTCTCTGATAGAGTATTAAGTAGCGGAATGCAGAGTAAACGTCGCGGCCGCAATGCTTTTAACTTTGTTACAATTTTCCTTAACGATACAACTCCGACAGGTAACATATCTCGCTAAAACCTTTGCTACAGTCTATGTACGGGGGTGACCACAATCGACACACTCCCTATAAATACGGCCCATCAACACATGCCAGCATTATGTGTCATCAGTTACAAATTATACAATATGTAATTGTCGGGCCGATGTCAGAACGGCAACATTCAAACTCCGATGTAACGGCTAGTGGTTAGGCGGTTAGGGGTTCGGTTAGGGAGGATATTGGATTGTCTCCGCGCGGCAGCGAGTGGTTAGGTTACTATGTTGGGTCACCTGTTTGGCAGTTGGTCAAGTCGTCAATGTCACAGATCATCACAACCGGCATCTCATGGCATCAAGCACTATTCAAACTCCATTGATCTGATTGATGATTTGTCAAGTCGTCATCATTGTGAGCTCCAGATATAATAATAAGAGCTAGTTCGGATGCATGCTACAGATGCAATTTCAGTAGGTGAGACATGTTCAAATGGCATTGCCAGTGTCCCGACATGAGGCAGAGCTTCAATTACTTGTTTGTCAAGTTTCCATCAATATTCTTGCTATCAAATTTTCATCATGTATGAAGATGATGAGCCTGCTGTTGAGTATACACAAGTATAGCTTGTTGGAATTTGTTGGACTCGGTTAGGTAGATACCAATGTAATACACATTTGGCCAGCGCGGTACGAGCGCCTTGCAAACGAGTAAAGAAAAGAGTACTAGTGTTGTGCAGGCCCGGCCTCAAAGCCGCAAGCCGACCTGAGCGGGCCGCGGCTAGCCCAGCCATCTCCAAGCCGCAACACTGGCTTGGCCAGGCCTACGGCTCAGGCTTCACGTTTGGGAGGCCGTCAGCTTGGGCTCAAGCCCCGGCTTTGGTTGGCTGAATAATTTCAATCATATGTTTGGTTGCAACTGTACAGTTCTGGTTTATGTTGCTTAAAAAGTATTTTTTTTTTTCATTGATTTACCTCCAACCGACATGTCAACTCAGGGCCGTGGTGCCCGTGTAAAAAATCCCACAACGAAACTCACAATCAACAACCTTGAGAAACCGGTTCTTTCTTCCCACCGCGAAAATATTGCCACAGCCGAGGCTCGCAAACTCCTCCCCACTAGTCCCACCTCCCAACCTGCACAGGTTTCCAGGATCTCATCCAGTACGACCCCAGCTGCACCACCATCAACGACAGGCCCATCAATCACCGACATTGATGCTGGTCAAGCCTCATCCTTGGCACAATCCGCTAAGCGCTCTTTCAAAGCAATTGTGGTTGATGCAGATGACAAGGATGAATTTAATCAATCATCTGACTCAGATCCTGCACCAGCGCTCGGAAAGGGGAAGGAGAAGATGAAGAGGAAAAAAAAAAGGGCTTGCACAAGTGGAAGTACATGAAAATTTTGTTCAAGGATGTACCAGTTAACTGACTCTTTTTAGATGATGCCGTTGATGGTGAATGTTAAGCTCGGAGTTCGGACAGAGATGTCGGGTCCGAAGTCGTGCAAGGCGTTGGCTTCAACTTGTAGGTTGCGCCGCTCTCTTGCTAGATGCCTCGAATTCGGAGGTCCGGACGGAGTAGGAGTGTCCGGAATCGAGCCGAGAAGAAGCTTAAGGAAGACGAGAGCGAGTTAAGGAGAAGTAGGTTGCTAAGTTGAT
>Ga0193743_1001183_pt1 | contig 19633 bp, 24 predicted proteins | sample L2c2metaG_FD_143038 | JGI IMG/M metagenome (GOLD analysis project Ga0193743, IMG submission 143038) | Soil microbial communities from a riparian zone of the East river system, Colorado, United States - L2c2 | ecosystem: Environmental > Terrestrial > Soil > Riparian zone | place: USA: East River... | reverse complement strand
TGTCTATATACCAAAAATCGGAGTGGAAATAATAAAATGATGAAAAATAATGAAATGATGAAAAAGATGGAGAATGGTGAAACAGTGATAGGAATGCTACATCACGTGATCATCGGACTCTGGTATCGGAGCCACGAGTGCACTCCGTCTTGGACTAGCGACGATGAGGAGGAATATACAGAGGTGACAGAGAAATATCGGAGGAAACATTGGAGGATGCGGAGTGTCCCCTAACAGTGATAGCGAAACATTAGACGCACAAGTGTTGGCACAAGAAGTGACAGTTGCAATGTGATCGCAACAAGGATGGTATGCAGATGCATTCTTGTTTGAGGTTGGTCCATTGCATTAACGATGTAGTTATCAATGGTGAATGATAGTTATCAATGGTGAATGATCGTTATCTTTGGCGAACGTGATGTGAATTCAAAGTCCGACGGCAACGGCAACGGGAAACCCAGCAGGTACAAACATCATAGTTTGAGAATCGGAAACTTGCGGCGCAGCTGAACAGGCTCTTAGTATTTTCAGCTTCTTTTGGTTTGCCACTGAATCTATCCTAATTTCTAAATCTTATTGTAATGTTGGACTGACGAAAATCTATTGTTTTGTAGCGATCAAAACCCGCCCAAAATTTTCAATTTATGGCCTGTTTTGGACCCAACAAAAAGGGCGGAAAATTCATCATTTGTTTCTTATCAAAATCTGACGTAGAGTATTAATTTTGGAGTGATTTTATTTGATATAAAAGGTAAGTTTTTCGGTTCCTTTTGTTGAAAACAAAATATATTTACAAAAGTTTGCACATTTCAATCGGATTTTAAATAGCTACAAAATAGTCCGGCCGCAGCAGTGACAACAGATATCTCGTATTTTTTTCCTTTTATATGTCGACCCGCATTATGTACCCCCAAAAAATGGAGAATATGAGTAGTTGAAGGGTCACAAGTACTATTGAATGACTTTGGGAGAAGTGACGAGGTGGGCTGAAAAGCTAAAGTGCCCTCCGAACACATAGGGTCTAGATAGATAAAAACATCCGTGATATTGAGGCTTGAAACCGGTAACCCAACTTGAGAACGAAAGACGCAGGATGGGGGGCTCGACTTTCTTTAAAGTGCAAAAAGAAATGATACATTGACCCAACGCATTTCAAACCGAAGACAAGCTAAAAATACGGTGCGATGGATCGGAAAATAGTAATTATGGGAGTAATAGAGCAAACCCATCGGACCTTCAGGTTGGGGCAGGAGTATCACTGCCATCGGACTCGCTTATCGCTGCTGTAGGCTCCGAGTCTTTCACCATATCACCCGGAGGGAAATATTCGGGAATAAGTGACCTATCGATGGTGTTGGGTAAAGTTAGCAAAGAAAATAAAGTGGGTACGCACTCATACACGCTCTTATCCTGATCACTCCAGACCACAAAAATGACTCTCTCAAGCTGTTTCAGATTTTCAGATCAGAAAAACGAAAAAGACAAGAACAAAATCATAGCATACTGACCTCATTCCCATGCTCAGACTCCAGGAAGGTTCTGACCTCATTCAACGCGATTCGTGTGGCATCGGGAACAGGATACGAGTAAATGCCAGTAGAGATCGATGGGAATGCCTGATGCAGTGTCAGGAGAACACCAAGAGATACAACAATAAGTGGCTTACTACATGCCTAATTAAATTCTCGACCGCAACCGCTAAACTTGTCCTGTAAGCTGACGCAAGCTGTTCAGCTTTCTCCGCCCGTTCTTTGCTGTTATAAATGGGTCCTACAGTGTGTATGACATGTCGTCTAAGGAGAATGGATCAGTATCATAATATCACAAAACGTGGGTTAAGAGAACAGACGCTGGTAAGTCATATCCTCTTGTGATCTTGGACTGTCCAGTTAGGCAGCCATTCAACGCACGACCTGAGAGAACAGAGCAGATAATGAGATATCTCGATATCAAGCATCCACCATATATTTCATACATTCCTCTAGTAGCTTGGGACCTGCTCCAGCATGAATAGCGCCATCGACTGAAAAAGAGCACGTTTTTAACAAAAGACACCATGATATACAGGTAATACATGCCTCCTCCACCACCTAGGTAATGTGAATATTGTTATTACAAAGCGTGAAACCACTGAATTAAATAAAGTAGACTCACCAAGTAGACTTCGATTAGCGGCGTTAATAATTGAATCCACTTCCAACGTTGTGATATCACCTTGACTGTTGTGTCGGAAGAGATGATGAACCGAATAGATTCAGCAAGTCCATCCCTAATGTTCCAAGAGTCATAAAAACGCACTACAATGATACACGTTCCAAAAAGTTAGGTTCCGGACCCCATCGATGCTTGTCTGGGGCCACGGCTTTCAGCGCTCTGCTCTTGTAGAGCTGAGCGATAGTTTTGATGTCTTTCAGATGAACTATGAAGCTTTCGTCAGCGGTGACCGACTCAGCTGTAGGTGATGATGATCGAGGAGAGGGGACGTCTGTCGACATAGATGCTAGCCTATGTATAACAGTGATGTAGTTCAATGGTAAGGTGAGCAGAACCAAGGAAGTAAACCGTTCAAGATCACCGAGATTGAATGAGGCCCATCCTCAAGAACTGAAAAATACGAGGTTATGTCACTCTCTCTCAGGAGTAGGCGTCTAACCTACAAGTCAACCTTGTTTCACGGGGCTGTACAATGTGCGACGCATAGTATATTCGCTGACTCGCAATTCAACTGAGGTTGTACAAGGGTACTAATACAACAAATATGCAGGCGCCCGCGCAATGGACGGGGGTGAAGATGAAACGGCATGTGCATACTAGAAATCCAATGAAAGAACGAAGGACTTGAAAGATGAACAGAGTGAGTACTCAGTGCAGTGAAAACCAAGGAAACGAAAATTGCAATAATGTTTGACGGAGTCCATGATATACCTTGTTAAATATTAGTTAAAAGGCGTCGGATGGCTGTATGCGATTATGTTTGGTATAAAGAGCGATGAGAGCGTGGGCAAAGGTTATCGGATCTGGCAGGCTGGCGTGGGTCGTATGAGAAATGTAAAACAGCACATACAACATTTCGTTGCATTCATGACACGACATATGGCATTGGAGGAAGATGGTGACGATCAGAACTCTCCAGCATGGGGGAGCCAGCTTGCGAGCGTTCAAAAATCGATGCCGTGGGTATGATAGTACCAGTTACTGATGGAGCAAATGTCCGCTCGGTGTCATCAGATTCTGTGCCCAATGCGATAACAGGCTGGTTATGGGGATAATATGACATCCTCTTCATCTTGCTAAAGTCATATACGGCAAACCTGCAACCAGAATGAGATTACATATGTCAGAACTTGATGATGGCTGCATACTGCTCTTCCAGCTGACGCAACTCTGGCTTCATCTTTTCAAGGTCCGGATTGGCCTTGCGTTTAGAGTGCGTTAGGGGTTTCTCAACCATCAAAAATTCGTCAAGTTCGTGCGACACGTCAAAGTTGGCTTGATTCCTCTGTCAGGAACAGTTCTGAGTATCAGGTTCGTCAGGAATGGCATATGAAAGGCATACATCAGGAACAAATGGAGGGTGTGACTCCTTATTCTTAATGGCATCCCATTCGAAGCATGAGAACCATGGGTGGCGTCGGATGTCTTCGATGCCCTGTCCATTTGGTCTACAACCTAATCGCGTGGTTGGATCACGGTCAATGAACTGCAAAGAATCAGTCTTGTAGTAACGGAAAGGCAGAAAAGAGGTTCACTCCTTTCAAAGCCATTAACCCCACTTCGCTGCAGCGCTCTGACGCGTCGTCAGGGAACCGTAGCGGATCCTTCATGATAGACTGCGTCATCTTTTCGGCGCTCCGTCCATCGAATGGCCGCTTGTGAAAGAGTAATTCGTAGGCGATAATGCCGAGACTCCACCAGTCAATCTGCCAAGAATAACCCTTCTTGCCAACGACCTGGGGTGCCATGTACGCCATGCTTCCCGCGACACTCGTGTGTAGGCGTCGTTCTGAGTAGTGAATGGCTACATTGAAGTCGGTAATGTGGGCATGTCCTGCAGAATCCAATAAAATGTTATCGGGTTTCAAATCACTAGAAAGCGATGAACTTTGAGAGGAAACGTGTACACAAGAGGTCTATATGGAAGATTACCGGTGAATAATACGCTGGCGATGAAGATACTCCAATGCACAGGCTAGCTCTGCTAGCCAGAATTTCACAACTTCCTCCTTGATATAAACTTTGCGTTCCAAATGGACTGTAGAATGTTTTACTATTGGTCAGTAGATTGGTTCACAGAACAGGGTTTTTATTATTATCAACCTACAGCGTAAATCCCCGCCAAGCATCAGGTCCAGTACAAAGAAACAATTCTGGTCGTCTTGAAATGCATATCGTAGGTTTACGATGAAAGGGTGGTCAATCTGGATGGGTGTTAATTTGGGTTGAGTGGCCAGAAAGTTAAGGTCGCCACCTCTTCCAGGAGTCTGCGTTCTTGAATGATGTTGGCTACAGCCTTTTGTTGTAGACAACGAGTCTTGTCGATGTATTTGAGGGCATAAATTTTTTTGGCGCGCTTATGCTGGACGACTCGCACCTGTTCGAAGAGATGGTAAGTCAACAGGAGATGCAATCGAACATAACAAACCTTGCCAAAAGCACCTTTCCCAACTGCTCGAAGAAGGTCAAAATGATAGAGATTAACCTCGCCGTCAAAATCCACAGGTGCAGAGTAACAGCATCCCATCTTGCATTCCGTGAAGAGAAGGGGCTAAGCTCTAAGGATTAAAGAGATATTGGAGTACAAGAGCGGGTGGCAACATTGATCTTCTTTTGGATGGCTGCCCCATTTGGCATAGTCTTTGACGGCTCCGAGTCTCATCAGCTGTGGTGCCTCGTTCTTGTTCTCTTTTCAGGGAACGATACATTCAAGACAAGTGCTTAGATGGGTTGTTTTGCCAGTAATTATGTAAACGAGCACTAGTGGACATGCAAAATTGTCGATGTCTACCACTTCCCACCATTTCCGAGGCTTAAAAAAAAATCAGGCATGTTTCGTGGTACTAAAGAAATCAATCCGTAAGGAAATTTGAATTCTAAGCCGAGGCAAACTACAAAAGCATCAAAAATCTTGGTTCTTTTTATAACAATAATTTAAATACAAAAACACTTGCCTTGGAGAGGACTGCCGAATTGCCGGTCATTGCCCCGGCTTCTTCACCATTTCTTGTTCAAAAAAATTGACAATTTCAGAGAAGGCAATAACTGCATTTAAGAATGGTTCTGTAAAAAATTATTAGGTTTCTGACTCAGGATATTTACTGTATGGAAGAAGGTCCCTTGTTACAGTTATGTAATTACATAATCTCATTCTTCATGGATCCTGAACAACAAGCTCGATGTTTGTTGGCACCAACCCCAGAACAGCTTGCTTCAGTTCAAGTCTTTCCCTTGATCCATTCTCTCAAAAGGGAGGTCACAGTAAGTGTACACCATTTGCCTCGTTCCAATACTCACTTGTTCTTATGTCAGAATACAATAGGTGTGTCAACCGGATTCTCATCGTTACATCTCTGACAATGGTACATTCAAGATAGTGCTTTGAGCTGGGAGTAGGTTTGTCTCCTTTCCATATAAGTCAATTCTAGAACTCACATGGTCCGGGATGCCAGACAACTTACCGCGGCAGATATCAATTTCTCTATTGTTCGCCCAATAGTCAACAAATATGCCCATCTCAGAAATCTGTCCGTTGCCTATGCGTGTCTCGTTGTTAGGTCATATTTTCTTATGGACGCTGAAACAAATCTTGCATTTGCAGGAGTCATGTTGACTCGTGCCAATCTCTGTGAAATTCTGGCCATCAAACTGCTGAGCCGTTTTGCGACAAATTATATCGAACTTGTAGCTGTGTTGACGACAACCTGGAATCCACTTGCTGGTGCAACCCATGATGTTGTGAATCAAGTCAAACAGACTTTAAACGCGCACGACGATGACATTGCTCATGGCCAAAGTGCAATTGAGGTCTGTAATTACATAGGATAACAATAAGCTCAGACTGAAGCTCTTTTAGATAGCAATATCGACCCGGGCAAAGGCCTTTCTTGTTTCTCCAGTAGCCCAGCAAGTGGTCAATGATATATACTCCGGAAGAGTGGTTTACTCTGTTGCTACCTACCGCTCCATTCTCGCCGATAACTACAAGCCTAGAGCTATTGAGATATACGATCCGCTCAATGCACCTTTTCTTAATCACTACCGGTCAGATGCAGTCCCATATGCCATTCACTATCGTCGTTACTGAGAATTCCTACAGGCTTCGTGTTCCCAAGTATGGTGCCTACTTCGAATTCGTCAACTTTGGCCTGCTACTCTTCACTTATATTCTGTGTCTCTCAAGTCGGTTGCAGTTTCCTTTCGAAATCACCAAACCTTACCATTTGCAGATCGCGATAGAACCCAAATTACCACATGGGAAATGATATTTATTATATTCGGCAGTGCTTTTGCTCTGGAAGAATACACCTCATCAACAGAACACGGTTGGATCAGTGGGTCTTTTATTTTTTTATTCCCGCTATCCTGTACTTAAGACAACTTTCAGTTTACATCGCGAACGTATGTTCGTCGACCGAAATTCCGTCTTCTTTTCTAATTAATCATTCTCTGGATCTAAAGATGTGGAATGCTTTTGACTTCTCCTTTATTGTCGTCTTCATCGGGTATCTAACCCTGCGAATCAAAGGCCTCGGTAACGATGACCGTATGACGAGCCTTTCTGCCTATCGCGGCCTCTACTAATTGCAAAGTTCTATTTAGCGGCGACGTCGGACATGGCTTTCGACGTTTTATCCTGCGGAGCGTGCATTCTCTTTCCTCGGTACATAAATTTCTACCTTTCCCATTTGTTGAGAATCCAGTTCAAGAGAAAGTACCAGGTTGGCCTTCTTCGCAGTCTCTAACAATGTCGTTGTCTTGTGAGTATAGCCGTAGGTTCGTAAATCAACACTACTCATTCTCTTGCTTAGGTCCCTCCGTGCCATGATTTCTCAATTTGTTTTCTTCATCGGTATTGCAGCCACGTGCTTTTCAGGACTACTATTCACATTATGGACGCTCGGTACCTACCCACCACACCTTTTGAACCTGCATCTACGACTAATCCTATCTTCTAGCTGGCGACAGTCCTGCTAGGCATAGGCAATGGACGGTCAAAGCCATTGCTTGGCTGATGGTGCAAATTTGGTTCGGCAATACGTCTCTCAGCTTCGCCGAAGCAACAAGCTTCCATCCGATATTTGGCCCAATACTCATGACCTGCTTTGCCGCACTATCGAATACGTTGTTGTTGACGAGTAGGCTGATTCCTTTATCGCACATTTTCTTCCCCTCACGGAAGCATATTATAGTTTTGATCTCTATTCTCTCGAATACGGTTGCGAATATTAATACGGTCTGTGTGCCTTGCCTCTCGATCTTGTTATAATTTTGACATTTTCCTTCTAGAATGCCACTCAGGAGGTCTGTCATTCCTATGGCTGGTTCCTTATTTCCTTATCCTGGCTTCAAATTCCATAGTATCTCTTCCAATTCACGATCTCCACTGTAGAAGGGTGCGTGCATATTTCCTCAATTTATCTTATCAGACTAAGTTAACGCACAGGGTTAAAACTAACGCACTTTTCTCATACCAACCACCTTTCAACATCCTCGCCTTCCTCATTCTTAAACCTGCCTCCTGGTTCTTCACACCGCGCCGTCTACATACCATCAACGTATTCCTCATCAAACTCACGTCCCTACTCCAACTCATCCTCATCTCTCTCTACGAACGTTACTCCGCACCTGGTCAAAAGCTCCGCAGCTCAGGAAAAGATCCTGCGCAATCATTTTTCAACCGCCTTCCCAGGCATATAAAAAACATGCCGCTAATGGAAGCTCTAAGGGGCAGTGCAAGCAATGATTTATTCGAGGCGATTTTCGATATTGAATTGGATGAAACAGACGAGTTGTTTTTGGATGAATCAGATGGTGAGGACGTTGCGGCGTTGAGGTCTTTCCACTCGAGGGAAAACTTTCGTGATGATAGAAGGGGGTCATCGATGTCGCCTCTACCCAGGTTACAAACCAGGGGTCCTTCCAGCCCTAGCACTTCAACCCACGCCGGAGAAAGAGGCAGAGATCCAGGATCAAACATCGTATTTCCGGCGGATGTGTCCGAAGCCCCACCTCTATCAGTCAACCCAAGCCCTCTCTCCAGACTTTTCCGTTCTCGACTTTTGAGCACCCCGGGAATCATACAGTCCGCAGCACCTCCTGAGCTTACTGTAGCAGCAGCGCAGGCAGCTACTCGAGCGGCTATGAACACAGAAACAAGTGCTCGCCATATTGAAACTCTGTTGGAGGCTGTTAGTGAATTGCCGGTTCACAAGTTGAAAGAAGAGATGAAAGAACTTCAGGTACGACGTCCCCTTCTGAGATTCCTTTGTTCCATGGTTCCAATCTTCTCGTTGTAGGATCGTCAGGCGCGCATCGAGAATCTTCTGTTGATGCTGACCCGTGGCATGCGGAACGAAACACATCGACAAGGCACAGCATCGTGACTCAACAACCTTTGGTTTTAAATATTTATTTTAACTTGGCTCAAAGCAAGGATCGCAACATACTCTTAATGTTTGCCAAGTGACCTCGAACGCTAGGTATAAGACACAAATGCCGCATTTCTTTGTTGTTGATATAGCATCGAATCCATCTTTCTTCTCCGCCGCTATGTCACTGCGTTCGTCCGAAAAGCTCTACTCGTTTTCTGTTCCAGCTTTCTACTGAATATCGCCACGCCCGTACATACCCAACCTAATGATCATTTACATGTCCAACAACTTCCAAATGTGCCTAACATGACACATATAAGCTACTCGTTTGCTTTTAACTATATTCTCACAATTCGAGCGTCATCAACGTTTAAGTTTAACCTTAAGTTTAACTTCACATCATATGGCAACTCGAAGCATTCAATTCAACGATTCTGTACCTCGCCATGATCACACTCTATGCCATTATTCTATTGTCAAGTCAACAACTCACAGACCACTTCAAGAGCCAAAACTTCTCATCCTCCGGATAATCGACAGACCGCTCCTCACAACGTTTAGTAGCTCCGTAACCACTTTCACCCTATTATCACCATCCCTGTCTTCTCCACCAAAAACATCTTCTAATCACATCTGCGTCCAACTTTCTGATGAATGACAACATATGTTCAACTCTGGATCCCTTAACAGGCCTCGCTGCATGTTGTCCGAATATTACAGATCGAAGCAGAGATAAGTTTCGCCAGCAGAGAAGAGATGGAAGAAGGACGACATCAGCACCTCTTTGAGAAATAAAATTACGTCTCCTGGAATAAAGGGTAACAGGGAAAGTTTCTCTGAATGAGGAATATAAAAGATCCATTGTCATATATATATCCGATACGATAGATTTAGACCGTAGCCATGTAAATCTAATCGTATTCTTTCTTCAATCCCTACTAATGTCTTCCTCATGTTACGACACCCGCATAACAACAGCTCTCCAAGCCCAATACACCGAATTCGAAGCCCATCATCCTCAAGACGAACTCGAAGATTCAAAAGAACACGACCTGTACATCAAACGCTTCATCGATATCTTATGTGCTCTTACCAGCATCCTGCGCGAGGCTGAAGCCACCGGGTGCGCCAAGGAGGAATATGACGCATTGGTAGCGCGAATCGATGAGATCTTGCAGACTGCGGTGGATTTTGCGTATGATGAAGCCGGATTGTATAGATCTGAAGGATGTATGCCTTCGTTTGCGCATGTCGGGGGAGAGGAGGGGGTGTCTTTTTACATCGATCGTTGTCGCTCGCCCTTCATCTTTGCTCTTTAGCCCATGGATTATTGAGTGAAATTATACCATTCTTCCAAAAATTCATGCGAGGTGCGTAGTATACAATCGTCTCGCCAAAAATTTTACCAGTCTCATCCCCCAATTTCTTCAGGCGACAAGTACTCCACCGCTTTCCTTGACAGTTTCAAACCACCTCCAGCATGGTCCGAAACCCTTCGTCCACACCCAGCCTCAACTATCTGTTCTCGTTCCCGAGACGTCATCCCTAACTGGTACCTTCTCGACCTCCCATCCACGAGCAGCAGCCGTTTTCGATGCCCATTGCGAGATCACATGCGATGATATCGCTCTCCCATACGACATGGTATTATCCCCTTCCAACAACGTCTTAGTGATGACTGCCATGGGAGGATACAAGAACCGTATTCCGTATATGCATTGCTTTATGGACGAAAGACACATCCAGCATTGATGAAGCCTAGGAATGTCAAACTGGATCTAATGGACACCGTTACGGAGGTCTTGATAGATGAGGGTAGAAATTCGATTTTTGTTGGTGATAGGGGGCAGAGTCAAGAGTTATGCATAGGAGAATGGGAAGAGGAAGATGAAGAGGGTGCATACGATGGATACAGGGATATACACTGGTCCTATGGCTGTGTTATCGAACAGTCGTTTCGTGCGTGGGGGAGAAGGCCTCTCTGTCAGCGTTTGGGATATAGACTCACTTGAGACACATGGAAGGTGGTCAAAGCACCTGAGTTTAGGTGTTGCCGGAACGATGTTACGCGCCTTAGGCCAGACGCGAGAGGCATACCACTGTCGTACGGTGGATTTGGAGGCTGGGGGTAGAACTGTGATGCGGCATCTGGATCATGGAGGGCATATTAATGGGTTCTCGACGAGCACGGGTGCGAACTGTCCCAATGGTCCTGCTGGCGGAGACCCCAACGTGTTTATGACGGCGTTCACGAGTGGGTATGCTAGACTCTACGACGTGAGGCAAGTTCTACCAGTCATGACCATCAATTCGACCACGTCAAGTGATGGTCAAAACTGTGCTGCAGCAGTTCTGGCGCATCCAGATGGGATTCCTTGTAAGTGATTTACTTCAAGTAAACCTATCCTTTCAGATTTAGCCATGCTGAATCCATCGCGCTAGTCATATCCACAGCTTCCACAAACGACGAAGATGTCAAAATCTGGTATGTGCGTGCGAAAGCTATCGTGTATGACCTTGCGACAGGGAATAACGCGGTGGACTCGATGGGCTGGGATGCGGATGAAAATTTGTTACATGTTGCTACCTAAGAAGAGGGTGAGGGTGAGAAGACAACAGAAGAGGATGAGAAAATGAAAGAAATGGACGAGGAGTAAGAGGAAGTTGATTGTGAGAATGAAGACGAGGATGATGATGAGGAAGAAGATAGTGATGACGATATATGTTGGCCCAAACGAGCGTACCATTCATAGAATTATTACGGACATGTGTTCGACGCTGGAGAACACCGAATTTGTGAGCCATTTTTTCTATTCCTTCTCTTCAATGATGCCTAATTGGCATTGATCCAAAGACAAAGTCTTGTTCAAGATGGATGCGGATCCTCAGATTGTGCCGTACTATGGCTCAGCGTCTATTGGTGGCGGTGACTGGTGGTGATTAATGGATAGAAGAAATAAGTAAGTAAACTGGGGATACTGATTTGAAAGGCTGGTATGTAAGACCAAATTTGAAACAGATATTCTATGCGCAGATGATTGAAATGTGTGGGTCTTTGTGACTGGGTGCGTGCAAAGCTCTAGACGTGGTATATCGTAGGATTAGATCATTCATCCTGTGTTGTTCATACTATGATTTGATCCACCATTGCAAAACGTAATCTGAGGGCCGATACCCGTCAGGGAAAAAGACACTGCCGACTAGGCCTTTTGTGCTCCAGGCATCGACGAGAATGTTTCCCCAGCCGAGAAGCCAAACTGATGTCCAGATTCTACCAAGGAAACCATCTACGCGTGAGCCCGTGAGGCGTTTCCAAGAGTGTTCGAGAAGGGTGCCGACAGCCATAATCATGAAAAAGCCAGTGACTTTGACGAATTCTCCTCCTCGGCCCATGCCCCATAGACCAAAAGTGTGTAGAAGGCCAGAGACGAAGAAAGCGCCGAGGACACTGCCGACGCGGCCCATGAGGAGAGCAAGAGTGTCTCCTCCAAAAGAAACAAAGATATCCTTAAAGAGTTGATGCCATCTCCTTGACCAGAATTGAGAGAGTGAGGTAGAAAACCAAGGGTGGTTGAATATAGGTGGCCATTGGGAGGGAGAATGACATAGGAAAATGAGAGAGAAAAGGGTGAGGAGCAGATAGGCCGTTTGAATAGCGGCGTAAATTGTCAAGCCTGCAAACAAGGTAATGAGGGATGAACGTGAGTAGCGGTAAAGTGGGGGAAGGGATGGATCGAAGATAGAGCCTCCTACGGGAGAGCCGATGTTGTCTGGGTCGGTAATCTGGACAAGGCGGTGGACGACGTCGAAGAAGACAACATGAAAGAGAAAGGAGACGAGATTGTGGAGGAAGAAGGTGAGGGAAGAACGAGATTCTGTCGGGGGTTTAGGGAGACGTGACCATGACCAGCCAATGCCTCTAAGGTTGAAAGAGAGATCTGCGGCATCGAGCAGTATTTGAGAGTAGGTCGGAGAGACGTTGCTGGACTTGTGAGTACGTTGATGGGGGTTTAGTTGGAAGGTCCATATGATAGCTCGTATGGCGACGACGGTCATTGCCAGCTGTCGACTGTGAATGAGTGCGACGGGTGGAATGTAAGTAGAATTGTTACGCACAAGGAGAGCCTGGTTCAGATATGCGAGTCTGCCATCGTCACCATAACCTGCTGCTAGATCGAGTTGAGTAGAAGCACGGAAAGCATAGAACAACGTTATTGGGAGAATAGCGAGACGAATGAAAAAAGTTCGTGGCAGGATAACGAGAATAGCTGTTACATAGTAGCAAAGTATAGGCGTCAGAAAGAGTTCAGAGGATTGAACAGACAGCGACCGTCGAGTAAACCTGTTTATATAGTCAGCCAAAAGAAATACAGAAATGGTTTTCAATTTCTTTACCCAGTCATGGTTGGAACTTCAAGGGGGTGTTCAACACTTGAGTCAATTCTCACGTATACGACAATGCACACAAGCGAAGTACCCAATCGCATAAAAAGATAATTTTGCTTGGTACATCTCCAGCTCACCATGAAATTAGTTATTACAGGATCCAACGGATCTGTAGGCAGACGTGTCGTAAAATTAGCGCTGGAACAAGGAAATACTGTCCTAGGCATCGACCTTGCTCAACACTGTGCCGATATTGATCCTGGTGGCATCTATGATGAATACACCTTCGTAGCAGCAGATATAAGAGACTTTGAAGTCGTCTTGAAACTCCTGGAAGGATACGATGCTGTCATCAACCTCGCTGCACATCGCAATCCTGGCGATTACAAGGTAGAAACCCATAATAGGTGAGTGGACCTTGTCACTTCCCATGTTCTTCTTAAGCGAATGGTGAATCCAACAGTAACGTCCTCATCTCATGGAACATCCTCCGCGCATGTGCTGAGTTAGGAATCACCCGCGTCGCACAAGCATCCTCCGTGAATGTCATCACCTTGGCATTCAGCCAACAACGTCACTTTAACTACTTTCCCATAGACGAACAACACCCCTGCGAACCAGACGAACCTTATGGTCTGTCTAAACTGTAAGGTCACTAGTACGCATCTCACAAACAACCCCAACTCATAACCACTTTTCTCTTTTCCATCCAGAATTTGTGAGATACAAGCAGACACTATCATTCGACGTTACAACTTCATGAAAGTAGCCAGCTTGCGACTCCATTGGTCCGTCCCATATCGCGCTATCGCCAATACACCAGGCAGCCGACTAAAAGATCTCTGGGGATATGTCCAGGAAGACTCCGCCGCAGAAGCTTTCCTTCTAGCCATCAGACAAGATAACGACAAGTGGTCTGGCCACGAAAGATTTTTCATCGTCGCTCCTGAGACTGCGATGGACGAAGACACAATGTCCCTGATACGAAACTCATATCCGGATGTCCCCATCAAAGGGGGGAAAACATTTGTGGGGAGGGAAGGTTTGTTTGACAACTCCAAAGCGGCTGCTTTATTAGACTGGTACCATAAAGATGTCTAAATATGGGTCAGAAGCTGTACAGGGCACTAGGGAGGTTGGGATTTGGCCAAGGGAAACTATGTCTTTACGATGGATGAAGGAATGTTTGTAGCTGCATAGAAACTAAACGTTAGCTATCGAACAAAGGGCAACAGTAATGCGAAGAATGCCAACATATTCCTCGTAATGGTGTAGAACCTCACGAAGCTGCTTCCTCGAGATTTCGGCACGATACAAAATTTCATCATCAGACTTCTTGCCATCGAAATACTGGTTAATCCTAATCAAAAGTTAGAACCTATAGGTACAAGCTTGAACGAACGAATATACCGTTCGAATCTCCTCGCGATCGCAGGCGTCTTCCCCTCCGACATAGCTGATAGCCAGCGACGCTGCATAGGCGTCGCCTTTCCAGGATCGTTGATCATACTCGGCCCAACATGATCTTCAGTCGTATCCCATCCTGAGTCTTCCTCATCAGGTTCAGAATTACTGTCAACTCCTGATCCAGGCGTATCATCTACAATCCCATCCACACCTTCTCCTGGAAAATCCAATTCACTTATGCCGCTCCTATCAGAGTCTTTCGACCGGGCAAACTTGCGAGTAGTCGTAGGAGATAGGAAAAACGTTGGGTTCTTTGATAGTGCATTCGGAGAGAGTTCTTCCTCGCTAGCAGTATCGTCATGCTGAGAAGTCAAGCGTGGATTAGACCCATCATCGCGCCTAGCGAAATCTCTCCTTATCCCAGCTAGTTTTCGGTTGCGTTCGTCTTTAACGCGTGCTTTCAATTCACTGGTAGCTACCAAACGAATTCGAAGGTGCAATGCCACAAGCATGTCCCTCTTAAGCATCCACAAGATGACATCATGATACATGGGTATAAATTCTTTGGACTGGACAACAGAAGCGAAGAAGTGGTTGTCAGTCTGTTTCGACATAGAAATAGAAACGGTCGCAAGGATCCGTGGAAGAGGTGGAATGGAAGGATGTGAAAAGGCTTCTTGAAATTCGGATGTAAGTTTCGATAATCTAAGGGTATGCATGATCAACGATAGCAGCCACAGCAAAAGTAAAACTTACGGCTTTCCAAACTTTGGAGGAAGGGTGAAAACAGTCTTCAGTCCCGGATGGATAGTATCCACCACTTTTGCTCGCCGATGAAGGACAAGCCATCGAACGATTGGATAAACCTGAGATTCCAAATCCCAGTCCAACACACTCGCCATTTCAGAAAGCCTGGGGAAATACGCATCTTAATCCATGAACACGTAGAAACCAACGGTACTTACGATAGTGTAACAGACGCCGTCTCCAGAAATCGAACTAGACCCTCCGCAAGTGCCTTATCTTCCGAATTATCATGAGGACCTCCCAAGATCTGATGTGGATCCATCTCGTTGTCTATGTCCAGAAGTAACAAACTTTTCCAAGGCGCCATTGTCGGTAACTTCCAGCCAAGGCTTAACTCTTCACCCCAATTCAAAGCCTCGTCGTTGTCAGAAGGGTCAATTAGGTCAACTTCTGGATCTTCTTGACTGTTTAATAGGCTATCGAGAAAAGGAGGGAGCTGGAGCTCTAAAGGAAGATTGTTGATGGATATATAGGCCATCTTGGATTTCTTGATTGCTTCGTAGATGGATTTCATGGCAGGAGCGATTGACGAAACTTCAAAGGCCTGAGAGACAAACTTTGAAAAGGGCTCGCCTGGCCATATAAGCCTTGGATCCAAGCTCAAGTGCGATCAGACATTTACCTTTCGAGATACATGACTCTTTCAAGGCGCTGAGAACGTCACATTCCTTTTCCACAAAGTTTGTAAGGACTTGTTCTTGGTATAACACGGCAGCAAGGGTGAAAGCGATCTGTTCATATAGAATGTTAAAATATTTGGAAAGGTTGCCAGAAGCAGATGACGACGGGTCGGGAAGATCAAGGACAAGAGCGAAATGAAACGTATGGAGCCATGCACTTTTTGAAGGAGGGTCGGAAGAAGGGATTTCCGGGCTCGTTGAAGTTTGCCTATCGTTTTGAGGTGATGCTGACTTTGTAGGCTCCCTCGCCTCTCGGTCCCTCGAGCTAGTCTTGAATTTTTCCGGTTTGAACCTCCAATCGCCATCAACGTCTGAGCAGACTGGATGTCCAATGAAGGCGAGATCATCCACCACCAATTCGAATTTTTGATGACACATTGAGCTCTGAGGGCACAGCAAACTTGCAAGGAAGTCGACTGAATATCCCAATAGGTGATCGTACTCGTCAGGGACCATGACTTTGCTGAGACTATATGCCCTGTCTCTTACGGGAGAGGCTCGACCTGGTGAGAGGTGGGAAGAGTGTGACAGAGAACGATCCCGCAGAGCATCTGGACGGTGCCAACAATAATCTGGATCGGACCCGTAGTCATGTTTCGGTGGTTTTGCATTTTCTACTGCTTGTTCGGGGTGAGATGCTTTCCATGGGTTGTCGAAGTGAGAAAGGGAGTCAGATTCCTTAGGACGCGCCCGAGCTAGTCGCGGTGAGGCAATGGGTATTTCAGGCCAGCGAAACACCAAGCTGGATCCTTTGGCTGAAGTCGTCACGAGCAACAATGCGAGGAGGGTTTCCGCCATTTGACTAGAGAGCAGCCCTCAAATAAATCTCAAGTATTCGAAATATGGCAGATTGGCAAGATGAGAGAGCATTATTTCGGCGCGAGTGTTGACCATAGGTCATTTACAGAGCTTATTACATAAATCCCAACCCCTTTACCGATTCCACTTTCAACATACAGGCTGTAAATACTGTGAAAAGTGTGCGCGGCCGAATGATCAGAATATTCGGTTCCCGTGGCACTAATTTAACTGTGAATGCACGTAGGAAAATGCACAGACACAACCTGAAGGTTCGACAGCCGAAAATAGCAAGTGGAACTGTCAGGATATATATTCCAGGAACTCTAGGATGTATGTAGATATAGATATATATGTTGCTTTTGAAATTGCCTTGTGAAGTTGTCACGCATATAACGATGGTGCATGGCCATATGTGATAGGGCTGCGCGCCGTGCCGTTACGGTAGACGGCCGTGAGCTGACGGGCAGATGACGGGTATGGAACCGCCGTACCCGTACCCGTCATGGGGCTACGAGATGGCCTACGGTACGGGTATAACAAAGACGGCCTACAGGGTCCGTAAAACGGCCGTCAAAACACTGCAAACTTAGTAGTATTGATAATTGTGCTAAACTACGTATCCTGTTTTTTGAGAGCAATACGCGCAAGGCGAAGCGATGTTTCACGAGCATAAGGACCCGAATTGTACCGGGCTGGAGGCTGGCACGACGAAGAGAGATGGTATCCCACCCCCCTGAAAATATCCTCTCGACGGCCACTGCTGAACCTAATAAACTTGATCAGGGAAAGAGGAATGAGAATTAGATGTTTGATGTATACCTGGAATCGAAATTATGTCACAGACAAGGCAGTAGAGATTTGATTCTAATGCTTCTTCTTTGCGCATTTCGACGATTCTAGTGCTTGATCCTCGAATCTCTTACGAAGGGGTAAAAGAAGACTACGAAGATGATGAGGATTTGTTAACTCACCTTGAGGATTCTCGCTCGTGTCTTGATCAATTCTTTAAACAGAACTATGTCAAGGCTAAACGTGGCACCAGTGTGTCCGTGACAGGGAGTACGTCCTCCGTTGGACCTGATGTTGGCTCACCAAAGAAGGTCAACTTCACCGCAAGGTATCAGAAGAAGGACCGCTTGGAGGTTGATGAGCTCGAAGAATACTACAAGCTTCCTCGTGAAGATTTTGATTCATGTGACCCACTTCAATGGTGGCTTGGTCGCCGTGCACAGTTCCCAAGCTTACACGCCGCCCAAGTGTAAAATGGTGATTGGTCAAATCGGTAATAATATTTGCTAAGCTTCAAATGAGCGTCAAGCAAACCTTTCTTCAATTGAGGTGGAGCTGTATCCGGTAGTTTGCGAAGAATTTCTTGAACATGTTGTTGTAACCCACAAAAAATAGCAAAGGTGGTGGAAAGCATGGGTTTCTTCGTGGTTGACATGTCAGTGGTCGCAGAACAAAATGCCTTCAACCAACTCGCAACTTGTGAGATAGCATCCCACTCATCAGAGCTGATTTCAAGGCTGCGGAGGTTGCGGTTGCGGCTCACAAAATCATCGAGCTTGTTGCGGTAATCGAGAGCACGACCTTGCCAAAATATAGCACTGTCAATAGTGCCTATCAACCTGATACAGGAATTCTAACTCACGAAGCATTTGGTGAGTGGAAGACCATCGAGTTTTAACATCTAAAATGAGCATCAGGACAGCCCGTAGATCTTCACTATCACTGCTCTTTATCGCATCCGAAAGCAGAGTCACCCATGTCTGCTTGCGCTGGGGGCTAGCACGAATTGTGCGGACAATTTTCCGGAGCTACAATGAGTGAGAAGGGGTTGTTGACTTGTAATATCATTGCCCTTTACCTTATCGACACCGGAAAGAATACTTCCAGTGGTATCTTCGACGAGAGAGGGCAATTCTTGCTCATCGGCATCATCTTGACCTGTAGCATCATCATCGTGTTCTCGTCCCAGAGGAGCAGTGGCGGAATCTTGGTAATTCCCACTGCGAGAGGTGGCCTTCTTGCTTTCAGCCGCAGATATTGCACCGATTGCTTCCAGGAGCTTTGAAACAAGAATCTGTGAGTAATATATTCTAGTAACCGGAACACAGAGTAATTACCTTGATAGCTGCAAGGTGTACCGTATGCGGCATACACCGTAGACGAGCCCAAAGAGGGTTAAACACTATTCCCTTTGCTTGTGCTCGTGAAGTGATGCCATCCACGAGTGTATCATTATTTGATGCATTATCCAGCATAAGTGCGAATATCTGTTGAGTTTTAGTTCATCAGCATAAGGTATATGATTAATTTCCACAATGAAAATGAAACAGAGAACATACACGGTCAGATATCCCATATTTTGTCAATGTTTCCCAGACCACTTCAGCCATGTTTTCACCTGAATGTTCACCCATCAGTTCACGGAAGTTGATAAGGAGCTCCTCTATTTTTTCATCAATAAAATGTTAACAGTAAGTAGGTGGTATCGTACCGAGATCGCCGCTCTTTGTAATATAGTGAGCAACAATCACAAGGAATGCATAATTGTTACTCGACGTCCAAGGCTCCAAGCATCTCACGACAGGCTGATTTTGCATTCAACGTCAATCTGGAATAAGTGTGTCAACCTAAAATCCAACAATTATAAGCAAGCATCAGTACTTTACAGTCCCCCACGTAGTCCGATCGGACTCTGCTCGGACTACCAGACTCCGCTCGGACTCCGCTCGGACTTCTCAGAATCTGCTTGGACTACTCGGAATCCGAGCAGATTCCGAGAAGATTCCGAGCAGATTCCGAGCAGATTCCGAGTAGTCCGAGCGGATTCTGATCGGAGTCTGGTAGTCCGAGCAGAGTCCGATCGGACTACTTGGATTCTAAGTAGATTCTGAGTAGTCTGAGTAGTCTGAGTGGAATCTGAGCAGAATCCGCTCGGATTCCACTCGGAATCTGAGC
>Ga0193743_1001182_pt1 | contig 19634 bp, 25 predicted proteins | sample L2c2metaG_FD_143038 | JGI IMG/M metagenome (GOLD analysis project Ga0193743, IMG submission 143038) | Soil microbial communities from a riparian zone of the East river system, Colorado, United States - L2c2 | ecosystem: Environmental > Terrestrial > Soil > Riparian zone | place: USA: East River... | reverse complement strand
TTGAAAAAAAAAAAAAAGGGTCGATTTGGACCAAATAACTAGGCACGAACCCGAATATGGTAATATGATGTCACTTTCACGGGCGGCAAATTGGAGGCTGCCCAATGTAGAGGCCGGAACTAACTAACTGGATTACGGCTGGCGAGCTGGGTCAGGTCTGTCTTAAGCGGATGGCATATTTTTATCCGTGGGGTCCACGCTTCCGAAGTTTGTGACCACATAATTACAATCTATTGTCATTACGTAGTATACTATTGTAATCTAATAATATAAATATTGTACTAAGGGTATCCTGACATACAATGTGCTTTTTATTTCTTGTGTCAAACTGGTTTTATTATTGATGTCAACGACGCCGAATGTGAATTCAAGTTTTAGCAAGGTGACAGAAACGACTCGGGAGTACACCAGCCCCCACCAGAGCGCCCGAATCCCCATCCAGGATTCAGAAAGCAAGGAGAGCATCGTTCTAAGTGTTTTTACACATATGTTTGTCCAATTCATTGTTCCTAACGGAGCACAGCCGCTATTTGCATCTGTGCAAAGAGATAACGATTATCAACACGAGGTACTTTTATTCATTATTCATACACCACACATTTCTGAACGCTCATGGGCGTTCAGATCACGGCTCAGCTGGTGTGATTAATCATAGACTTCAAACGGTACCTTCCAATCTCGACGTCACCGGTTTAATGCTGGGTAGTTCTCTGATAGTTGCAGCAATACTGAAACAGGCAAGAAACAGGTCACAAGGTAGCTTCTTTGACAACGAGATACTTATGTCATGGTTGCTGGAACAGTCCAGAAGCTTCAATACGTTGTCACAAAAGTGCGGTGGGATTAAGCACCTATCGTAAGCGGGTTAAAATTTTTTCAATGGCAAGGTTGACCTGACTCATCTGATTGTTTTATCTTGTTGTATATTTTAGCTCGCTGTCACCATCTGGCAAGAAATCTCGTTTATCTGTCAAAAAAATTCTTTTTTATTACATATTGCATACAGTCCGGTTCGATTTAACTGCTAATATCAGGCCAGAAAACCCTAGCGCCTTGCCGTCCAAAAATCTCCGTCGAACCTGGCTTGGGTATAGAAATATTCCTTTTTCCCTTCGTAATCCTTGCGTACAGTTAGAAAGGTTTGCTCAATTGAATCGGGTGGTTGGTTTTTCCCCCGGATATTCTTTCGACTTGACAGCATCTACATTTCTGCCCAGCATTTTACCCACTGAACAACCCATACGGAGGGCTGTTATCATCCCCTGGGATGACAATGGGTCAAATGCCATGGCGGCGTCACCCACAGCAGTCCAGCATGCAATTTCATCTGCTGAAGGTTCCAGATATGAGGAGCAGGCGGCTGTACAGCGAGGGAAGTTCGAATCCAACAGCAGGCAGTAGTCATTCTCGATCATGATCTGCGAAATATGTGTTGTGTCGTTATGTAATAACTCCAGAAAGCCCTCTCGCTTTCGTGCGCGTTTAGAAGACGGGTCGATGTCATCCGTGTGATAAACGACGACACGGGTGTTGTTGGATAGCTGAGAAGTGTACCACCATCCTGTCTCTGTGGCTTCAATTAGTGTCCGATGATCTCCATCCAAAACATGCGATTTGAAGAGTGCATAGAAAGCAAGGAGAGCATCGTTCTTAAGCGTTTTTGCACCCAGCTTGAAAAATTTCCGTGTAAGAACACAGAAAGAGCTATGGGGATTTATAATTCACCTTACGAGCTAAAGATGCCTTTCTCCCAGTCGCATCAACTATCCATTTTGAGCGGTATCTTCGCTTATCCTTGGACTCTAGGCCTTCAGCAGATATAATCCAGCTTCCTGCGTCTTTGTCTACTCCCAGAAACCTTGCTTTCTCTAGTTTTCTCGGAGAGCCTGGAATGCTATTACTACGCGAACATACGGTTCGAACCGCATCTCTAAGAGACTCGTCGAATGATGCACGATCAAGGTGCCAACCCGCACCAAAGGGATTCATTATGGAGAATGTCTCTTGCAGGTCAGATGATTCCCAGATGGAAGCATTTCCGGTGATGCTGGAATGTATGCCGCAGGCAGTATTCTGAGCAAGTTGCGTAGGAAGTTCAGGAGAAAGATAATGCAAAATACGACTGGCTTCTGGAGGGAGGGATTCGCCAATCTGCAGAGTCTTCATCATATTATATGCGGCGCGATAATATAGTGTCACCAACTTTGAATGAAGTAGGATCGGCATCGTCGAGCAACAGAAAAGACGCATTGTCTTTTGAGCGGTGAAAAGCCAGAGCAGTTGCGCAACCGGCAAGCCCGCCACCGACAATAATCACTGCACACGCGAGTTTCGGCTAGGAAAATGACTACTGAGGAGGGACACACACCGTCGTATACATTTTCAAAGTTCATGGCGACGAATGGTGCGGGAAATACAGGTTCACCACCTCATGGATGATGATCAAATTTGAACCCACAATTTAATTCTTACTAATTACAGGTGAGAAATCGATCACAAAGTCAATAGGAACAACATAACAATTCACGGAATTCAACAAATGCTTCTCATTACTTAACATTCCCCCTTGACTCAACTTTCATTCAAGCTGTTACTGATAATGGACTTGCTTCTGTCTGATCGCAGGGCTCCGGCTCTTTCAAGCCCCCGGGTGCTAATCCATATAAGATCAGTACATACATTCGAGCTGAGGTTGATGAAAGGTCACATTGTCAATCGTTTATATAAATTAGAACCGCAGCGGGGAGATAATCTGACCTCGGCGGATATACATCTCACAGTGTTTGAGTGTACTATAGTACTTCTTCGCCATTCAATATATATAATAGGTTGAATGGAAGCTGCCATTATTGACAGACGCACACAGTGGAAGACGACAATTCTACTTCATGCTAAGTATTATGTATCGGAAACGGAGTCCAACATTAGTCAGCCGGCATTCGGAGATCTCCAGGTCACGCGTTTTCGTAGAAATTGCTGAGAAAATTTTCGCATAAGAATTAGTCACAGGTTGTTTGAGTCTAGTGGCCTTTTAACTTCTAAAGTGTGTAGAAGACCTATTCAATGGTTGGTATTGGCATACGAAGATAGCTAAGAGATCGCATGCTTCGGCTCGTTGATTCCGAAGTATATTCCCGCTACCGTATGGGGCTAGTCCATTCCTCCCATCTACGACATGAACAAAATTGGGGTGAGGATTTGCGAATTGAGATTCTATGATAGTTTTTATTGAGTGAACGCCGAAAGGGTCACGCCAACGTTTAGGTTCATCAATACCGTTGTGAGTTCCGCCTGAGATCTCTTGTGGCCGCGTTGACTTCTTTCACGTTTACACCTTTGACACACAAAATGTTGCGCAGATATGCCAAATCAATTCTGGACTTGATAAGAGTGACAAAATACGGGTCTGTCGCGATGGAATTATATTCCATATCCCACTCATGGCAAATCCAACCTTTACTGGTGTAGAAATTTTCCCGCCCATTGGCATCGCCCGTGTAGGGGACTCCAGTGAATATAACGTCGCATCTGAAGATCCAAGCAGGGAGCATGAGCTGGATTTCAAGACATTCAGAGACAATGTTGGCAAAATCAAACGTTCGGTACTTGCTAATCATGCGATATTTTTTCCTGATTGAAATTCAATGTCTATTTCCAGGCTGTCAAATTCCACGCATACCTTTACGACGCGGATGGGAATCCGACAACAGAAGCCAAAGCGCCAGATTATACTATAAAGTGGACCGTCAACGTTGCGAACAAGAAAGCAGCCTGGGTCAGAAACAGAGGTAAGTAGAGCAAATTTCTCGACCCATCCCTCCACTGAATTTGTATGAATGTAGGCAAACATTTCCAAGAGACTTTCCGTCTCCGTAACCCCAGCGTTCAGCCCTATCCTGTGGGTAACATCATCAATTCATTGGCGATAGCACTACGATGGTACTAATGTTGATTGTTATAGATAGACGCCCCTCCCAGCTACGAACATACCAACAATCGCACAGATCTTATTATCAGGGCTAGCGCTGAAATCTCAGGTCTTAGTGCGGGACCCATCCCACTTATTGGAGATTTCAAAGGAAGTGTTAGTGACCCAACTCCTGTTAAGCTCGGAGAAATAAGGACGGACGAAGAGGGACGCTTACTCTTTTTGGCTGGGACTGGCGACGCGAATTGTGTTCGACCGGGAGAAGATAAACCAGACCTGCTGGAAAAGTTCGACAACGAAGACTGGTATGACACCATGTGTGACGGCAACGTCACGGTGGAAGTCTCTAACAATAACAATGAAGAATACCAGTCAACTCTCAAGACAATCGTGATCGGAGGGCCGCCCTGCTGGAAAAGTTCGACAACGAAGACTGGTATGACACTATGTGTGACGGCAACGTCACGGTGGAAGTCTCTAACAATAACAATGAAGAATACCAGTCAACTCTCAAGACAATCGTGATCGGAGGGCCGCCCAAATTCGCTTCCGGGATGTACTGTCCTACCCCTTTGTACGACTTGATCGAGGACATCTATAAAAGGCCGGCGCGCGCGGCTCTAGGCCATACATACGATTGCGGGCCGGTCTATTACGATGAGCACATCGAACCGATCTTTGAAGGTGTACGTCGCCTGTCTTGGACGAATAAGAAGGCAAATGAGGGCCACGGTTTAGTTCATCCCACATTCTAATTCGTGACTTGTTGCTGACTCTGAATAATTTGGATAGGACCTTATAAGGCCAGTCGTTTCTCATATTCAACTTTGTCTGACAACTCGGACGCATCGAAGCCCACCCGGAAAGCTATCTTTGAGCGCGTGCGAGCACCCGTCAAGCCAGATGATCCTGCCAATAAATTCATCAGAAACAAACAGGCTTACGACTACTACATGCCTCGTCTCGGCGGGGGTGGCGGCAAGTTTATTCCTAATGACCTTGATACACGGTCCTTATCCTTGACTGCTCCAGGTGATATTCCCCTAACCCTACACGAAGAAAATTATCGGGATAAATGGGCATCGCTCACTGAACTGCAGTACGAGCGCCTGACCAAATGGGCCGAAGGCGACTTTGAGATTGTTGATCCTGGTCCACCCAAATCAGAGACCGAGATATACACCCTGGCTGCTCTCAAATTTGTAACCGGAGGTCCGTGTTTTCCGGGGATCGAGATAGGTTGGGTCGCCGAAGGCAGCGACGTGTACAACCCCGACACTCGGTTCAGATTCCATGACGATGTCCAACCTGGGGACCTCACGAAAGCACTCTCGCTACCTTGGCAATCTGATTTCTATATGTATGTGTTATTCGCACGTTATTTGAGTTTAAACTGCTGACTCGTTGAAATCTTTTCTTCGCTCGTTCAACTACTTTCTGTCCTCTAGGTGTGAGTTGCCTTCCTCTCGCTTTTAAATCGATTCAATAATGACGTCCCTTTTAGGTAAAGCGTTTTGGTGAGATTATTTCTATGATTGGCTTGGAAATCACTTTACTAAAACACTCATGGCATCAAGGTGGCCGCACGTTCGTCCTGATGCTGTTGTCAGCGAGGAAACTTGGAATATGATGAAGGAAGAATTTCCTGAGAAAGTACCTGCCGAAATGTTGACCAAGCGTGACCTATGGGATGAGGGTTTAGCGACAGACGACCCGAGCAAGTTTCATATTTTTGTTCATATTTGGAATGCACTAATTGACCGGTTCTAAGACTTCGTGGTTGGTAATACGGAAATGACGAAGAAGTGGGATAAACTCGGGTTCGTTTACAAAGTACAATCTGATCCGGACATATACGTCGAGACCGCACGGCTGCTCCCACATGGTGGGACCTACACTATCTTTAACATTGGTCAGAGTAAGTTTGTCGGCCAGGGGCCGGATATTGGGACCGGCGTCAAGCCTATTGTTGTTGTCGATAAAGCTCAAACCGCACGTCCAGTTCCCTACTCCCTCCTACATTGACCAAACAAATATTCTAGTGGGATATCGATTACGTCGACGGCAACCTCCGCCTCACTATCGCAGGTTATACAGCTGCTACACACGGCGGTGGTAATGTCAATAGTTACAAGTTTGATCAACGGGGGACATGGATTATAGAGGCTAGCGGAACCAGTGGTTATAAGTATGTCCACACCAACGTCGTCGTTTTGTATATACTTATGATAGTATAACAGGATTCGCACCCTGCAGGAACCTCCCGTATTCTGGACGCTCAATCCCAATGAGACTCAGGTACGCTTCGGTTAATATTTGCTGCACATTTTTCTGAAGACATTGTCCAGGTAACTGTCGCGGAGGCCACTGACAATCAAATCTGGCAAATTGCCCTGCCTCCTAAACTTTGATGACATACAACCTATGCCGTTTCTTTTTCTTGGTGCGCCCTTGCTAGCAGAGGAGCTTGTACTTCAGTAAATACTGCGTTTGAATCTCATCTTGAATCACAAATACATCTTAAAATCTGGGGATCTGAACTTTAACAGTGTGGAAGGTGGATGAACGATTCGATCAGAGTCAAACTCCCAATGTCAATGCGTCACTGAGGCTACCGCGCACTTTGCCAACTCTCATGTGGAAGTTGACTTATACTATTAGTACAAATTTTTCGTATTCCTATGGTCCTTCGGTTGCCCCACAGGATCACAACGATCACATTTGAATGATATCATCTAGTCTTTTCTGATATTTGGTCGCCCAGAGTTCAATCTTCTGGAGTTAATTCTTGTGCTCGCTTTATTTTTGGGCTGTACCTCCATCCACTGATTCAGTAGTACAACTCTCCCTTTCTTTGTACTTCCTTCCCATCAGGTAGTTTTCCGCTGTGCATCTAAGACACATAAGTCAGGTTCGCTATCAGAGAAACCTCCCAAAAACACGTCTACGTATATTCTCATAAACAGATTGCTCTCGTGGGTATGCCAATCTCATGACACAATATCTATCGTGATCTGCAGTCTCGACACCGTCCGCCTCATCCATATTTCAGAATGCATTTGCACTGACTCCGAATCCAATAGCGAACCTATTACAGAACTGTTATGAAATGGATGCCAGTTAAAACCCATAAGAGATTCATGCACGAATAGCGATGAGAACTGGAGTTCTACAACAGTTGAAGATATAAGAGAAATGATCTAGACATCATCATCTACCAAATCCCGCTTTTCATCTTCCTCTTTGGATGCTTCCTCAATCCTTTCGCGCACGATGTTCCCTGGTTCCGATCTATGTATACGAGGTCTAGAAGGTGGATGTGCGACGGTGGCCTGCAGAATTTGTGAGAAGTCTAAAGGAAAAGACGGCGGTGTCGGTGAAGGGAGGTATGGGTAGGTCTCATGAGATTTCCTAAATTCATCCATCGATGCTGAAGCGCTGACGTGTTACTATCCCGATGTAAATGTAAAGACGAGATGCGGTAACTGTAGGTAGGATCGATGAATTTATGGCCATTTTTACGGAAGTTATAAACCTAAGGGAAGGGAAACAGTGAGCTCGCTGTGTTGAACGACGGTGGGAGGAGAGAGGACGACGTGATGGGAACATTGATCATGTTCCGGTGATAGATGTGATCTGGATTCTGATGTGATGGAAAGGTTACGAATTACGCGGATGGAGGATCTGAGCTTGAAAATATAACTAAGTAAAAACAAATGCAACATTGCTAAATATTGCCTTTGTCGCCCCGTGAAGCTCGTGGTTGACTTTGGGTTGGCTTCGTAAAAAGTGTGAAATACAGCAGATACATATAAAGGTACCATGAGGTTCACTAAAACCTCAAATGAAAGTGCAATTTTCCTGAAATATCCATTGTGAGGACAAACTTTGAAAGTTGGGTGGGTTCAATATCAAGGCCTTGTGAGCCGCAATTTTTATGTTGAAGTTGGAGAGATTTTCAAGGTGGAATGAAAGGAGAAACACTAGCGTTCACAGTTGGTGGGGCATTCCGGCACAACTCTTGTTTAATTAATTTAATTTTGATTTAATATACGCCACACCTGTAAATTGCGAGCCGGACCCCAACCGGACCCGAATTCCCATGAGATATTGAACAAATAACTGAACACCATATTACCATATTTGGAATGGTGCCTGATGCTGCCCAACCAAAAAAAAATAAAAAATCAACCGTTACTTTCTTTCGTTCCTTATAACCCCCTGATTTGTCTTCGCTGCTTCAATATTCAATCCTTACATGATCAGGTCATTCACTATTCCAAAATTCAGGTGCGACTTCACTTCAATCACTAGTGGTAACATGCATCCTAAGCTTTCAAAGTAAGTACAAGAGAGAACTACAATTACAACGGGGAAGCATTTATTGACGGATAAAATCAGACTGCAATAAGACCGTCTATCACCGACTGGAGACTTTGCAATTCGGCAGCCTTCTTGACTGCTTCTTCGCATGACTTTTTGAGTTGCTCGAGGCGTGATGGCTCCTCCCCCTCTTCGAACTGGAAAAAGTTGAAGAATGGTGCAAGTTTCCACTCGATTCCCTTCTTGTCCACGTACGTCTGCCCGACAAGGAATGCGGCAAGTGGGCGTAAAATGTACAACATGATGTTTTGCAAGTTGTTAGTGACGAGGTCGCGGCGATATTCTGCGGTGAGCCCTTCTTCCCACACCTTCTCGATCGTTATGAGTAGGTAGCAGTAAGCGGCGTCGCCGAACCGAAGGATCTAGCAGATGACGGCTCCACGGCTCTGGTGAGTGACAATTTCCGACGATAGCTGTATTCTCACAGGATAAAATGTCTCGTTGTCACTCAGATCTTTGGTCTTAGGGTTTTCCAAAAGCTTGTGGCAACTCGAAGGGGTACCACGATAAAGCTCTTCAAAAACCTCGTAGTGGGACCTGACGGCGAGGGGTGGCGTTGGCTCCACTACGCGTTCCCTCTTGAACTCTGTAGGAGGCCGGGGTGCCTTCGTGCTACCTTCACCCTGCTCCACGATTGTCTGGATGGCAGCTTTGGCAGACTCGATGTTCGTAACAGCAACCATATTCCTGTCGTACCAGGAACCGTCTCCGTGCTTGTACTGCCTATCTGGATCGGCGACGAATGGGCTTTTAGAACTTGAAGTATTGATGCGAACGAGTTCTTGATTCGAACGATCGCAGAAGGTCAATAAGCAACTCTTTTCCTAGAATGGGTCATATACACCTAACTCGATCGCGCTGTAGAAGGCGCCTATACTCCCATAAATGTAACCATCGGAATTTGGTAGTATGTTATCTAACTCCAACTCAGGCTCTGGCCTCTCAAGCTAATATATTCAACGGTCAGTCTTGAGAAGGCACACATGAATGAAAGGACAGATACCTCCATGAAGGTCCTGAAATTGCTCTTCGTTGCAGCCTTCATACTCAAGGTAATATCCTGATAAATCATATTGGCAGGATATTCTGGGAAGTAACTGTGCATTCCCGCGTTGGTGCTATTGTCGTAATAGAGTATCGGCTTTCCGCCAATGGAGCAGAGGATATTCCCTGGTAGGTGGTTATTTAATTACGCGCCACTTTGATGGTTTTGACTTCACTTGCCTGCTAGTGCGACATGGAGCATCTCTTGCTGGACAACGGCTAAACGTTTTCTTGGTGAGCTCTCGATTCCCTGAGGAAGGAAGGTAATTAATTGTTCTACCAACCTAAAATACTCCGAGTGGCTGGTCCGGGTTCCACGATGCTGTAAGCTGCATAGAGATAGAGGGGTATAGTACTAAGCTCCAAAGAAACGGCGGTCTGTAGATGCTTTATCATTTCAGTAATGGAGGCGCCTATATCAGGGTGGTGCGTGAAACCCATAGGTGGGGAGAACATTGTTGTGTCGAAGCCGAAAATCGCCTGGGGCGACAACTGGACATCGCGTTTCCCTACGGTGGATTGCATATCGCCTGATATTGGAGCTACTGTTTGAAGTTTCTACCGACTCTGTGGTCAGTTTTTGTTACATTTATATTGTGATAGTCCGCACCTTGATGCCGGAGCCGCAGGGAAACCACTTTATCGCACACTATATGTTTGTCCAATACATTTTTTCCTGAAGGAGCCCAACCGCTGCTTCCATGATGTTCCACCTGTGAAAAGAGATAACGATTATGAACACGAGGTACTTACATTCATCCATCACACACTTCTGAACGCTCGTTGGGCGTCCAGATTACAGCTTAGCTGGTGTGATTTAGTCTAGACTTCAAAGGGTAGCTCAGTCTCGATGTCACCAGTCCCATTCATCCACTCCACTTATGTGGATCTCTGTCCTCCAAGCAATACTGAAACAGGCAAGAGACAGGTCACCAGGTAGTTTCCATTTGTCCAAGAAACCAAGAGATATTGACATTCATTCATCACAAACTTCTCGACCCGATTACAACTCTGACAGTGATGAAGCCAAAGGTGTTAGCTTCCAGTCACGACGTCATCGGGCCCATGGAAATCTCCATTCATATGACGACATTGAGTGATCATCGACCAGCTGCAAGCTCCAATCTGGGAGCCGAGCTGAAGATTAGCTCAAGCAAGCCCCAACACCTCTCACAACATTTTCACGACCAATTAAATTAGCATTAAATATAGAGCATCAAAGGTGCATGAAATAATATATTTTGCACAATTCCTATCAAACCGACTTCGAGTTACAAGGTATCCCGTGGGAGAGTCGCTCAGCGGCAGTGTACGGCAAGCACTGCAAATAGGTGGGCTCTCACACCAGTGACCAGACCGAACCCCACAGACCCCCTAAAATCAAATATATCTACAACCTAGTAAATTCTAGATACGATATAATGGCTACAGAGGGTAGGGGAATGAAATCGATGGAGATAGCGATATGATCAGTAAACCATCTGACTTATTTATTTAATTGGTTTAGCAAGAAATCCCGTTTGTTTGATTTCGCTACTAGCAGGTCATAAATCCCTAGCGCCTTGCCATCCACACGAAATTTGGATAAGAATTAGTAATTACCTACAGTCTTTTTTCAACATTGTAAGTATCCCATTTTCTCGTTTGATAAACCCAACTCATGAAGAGTCTAGTGGCCTTCTAACTTGTGAAGTATATACAATTAGTATTGGGGTAGCCAAGATCACATGCTCCGATTCTTTGATTGCGAAGTCTTCTTTCTCCACTAGCCATAGTCGATTCTTCCCGTCTACTTTGGTTGTAGATTTCATCGCCAGTGGCTTGCGAATTGAGGATTCTTCCATAAATTTTATTTAAGTGAACGCCAAAAGGGTCACGCCAACGTTCAGGTTCATCAATACAGTTGTGAGTTCCACCCGAGTGCACTTGATAAGCCAAATCTGGATTTCATAAAGAGTTACAAAACACGGTTCTGTCGCGATGCAATTCTATTCTGTATTCCACTCATGGCATATACTGGCGTAGAAATCTTCCCGCCCATTGGAATCGCTCGTGTAGGGGACTCCAGTGAATCCTACTTCGCATCTGAAGACCCAAGCCGTGAGCATGTCGAGGGTTTTAAATTCAGAGGCCAAGATGGCAAAATCAAACGTTCGGTATGGCCACTGGCCAGATCATGCAATATTTTTGCGTGATTAAAATTTACTGTTTATTTCCAGGCTGTAAAATTTCACGCATACCTTTTCGAGGACGGGAAACCGATAATGGAAGCAACTAAGACAACAGGTTATATCTTAGACTGGACAGTCAATGTTGCGAACAAGAAAGCAGCCTGGGTCAGATTCAGAGGTAGAGCCAAGTCCTCGGTTTATCCCCCCTTTATTCTTCCACTAAATATGAATGAATATAGGCAGACTTCACGAAGAGACATTTCGCCTTCGCAATCCCAGCGTTCAGCCCTACCCTGTTAGTATCGTCATCAATTCATTGGCGATGGCACTGCAATGGCACTAATATTGATTGTTATAGAAAGGCGCTTCTCCCAGCTACGAACATACCGACACTCGCACGGATCTTATTATCAAACTCCCCGAGCCCCAACTTATCTCAGGTTGCAATGTGGAACCAATCAAACTGGAGGGAATCTTCAGAGGAAGTACTGGAACCGACCATGAGGTCATCCTCGGCGAAGTAAAGACGGACGAAGAGGGACGCTTGGTATTTTTGGCTGGGACTGGTGAGGCCAAATGTATTCTACCGGAAGGTGATGAACATCCGGACCTATTGGAGACGTTCGACAATGAGGACTGGTATGACACGTTATGTGACGGGAACGTCACGGTCACAGTCTCTAACAATGAAGAACGCAAAGTTTCATACCAGTCAACTCTCAAGACAATCGTGATCGGAGGGCCGCCCAAATTCACTTCTGAGTTGTACTGTCCTGGATCCTTGTACGACTTGATCGAGGATATCTACCAAAGGCCGAGTCGTGCGTGTCTAGGCCGTGATTACGATTGCGGGCCGGTCTATTACGATGACCACATCAAACCGATCTTTGAAGGTGTAAGCCGCCTGTCTTGGACGAATCAGAAGGCAAATGAAGGCCACGGTTTAGTTCATCTCACATTTTAATTCTTTACTCGTCGTTGACTCGAAATAATTGGGATAGGACCTTACAAAGACAGTCGTTTCCCGAATTCAAGTATGTCGGACAACTCGGAGGCATCGAAGCCCTTCCGAAAAGCTATCTTCGAGCGCGTCAGAGCGCCCGTCAGGCTGGATGATCCTTCCGACAAATTCACCAGAAACAAGCAAGCTCGCGAGTACTACATGCCTCGCCTCGGCGGAAATAGCGGTAAATCTATTCCTAATGACCTGGATTCACGGACCTCATCCTTGACGGCTTTCTATATCAAGGGGATAATCCTGAAACACTAGAAAGCGAAAATCATCGGGATAGATGGGCGTCGCTCACTGAACTACAATACGATCGCCTCGCCAAATGGGCCGACGGTCACTTCGCAATTGATCATGGTACTAGAAAGATATCAGTGACCGAATTGGAGATCGAGAAATACACACTTGCTGCTCTCAAATGGACAACCGCAACCCCGCTCTTTCCAGGCATCGAGGCATACTGGGTCGCCGAATTCAGTAACATGTATAACCCCAGATCTCAGTTCAGGTTCCACGACGAGGTCAACCCTGGGGACCTCACGAAGGGACTCTCTCTACCTTGGCAGGCTGATTTCTATATGTGCGCGTTATTCGCACATCATTTGACTTTGAAACTGCTGACTCGTTGAAAAACGTTCCTTCGCTCGTTCAACCCCCAGGTGTAAGTTACCTTTGTTTCGCTTCTAAATCTCAATAATTGACCTCCCTATAGGTAACACACATTGGTGAGGCTATTTATATAACTGGCTTGGAAATCGCGTCACTGAAACACTTATATCGAGGTGGCCGCACATTCGTCCAGATGATATTGTCAGCCAGGAAACTTGGACGAAGATCAAGAAAGAATTTCCCAACCTACCAGTACCTACCGCAAAGCTAAGCAAGCGTGACCTATGGGATGAGGGTCTAGCGAGAGACAACTCCGGCAAGTCTTACACTTCGTTCATTATTTGGAATGCACTAATTAACCGGTTTTTTAAGACGAAAGGGTTGGTAGTACAGAAATGGTGAAGAAGTGGGGCCAACTCGGGTTCATTTCCAAGGTTCAATCTGCTCCGAACATATATGTTGAGGACGAACGGCGACTCCCACATAGTGGGACCTACACTATCTATAACATTGGTCAGAAGAAGTTTGTCGGCCAGAAGCTGACTTCGGCGACAGATGTGAAGCCAATCGTTGTTGTTGATGGAATCGATAAAGCTTCAACCGCACGTCCAGTTTCCAACTCCATCCTATATTAACTAAACAAAAAATCCTAGTGGAATGTCGAGTATACCCAGAACAAAGTCTACCTCACTATCGCAGACTATACAGCTGCTACCCACGGTAGTGAAGATGTCGAGAGTTACAAAGATGTCCCGGCTCAGGAATGGGGGACGTGGATCATAGAGCCTAACGGAACCAGTGGTTATAAGTATGTCCACTTCAACGCCGTCGTTTTGTATATACTTATGGTAGTTTACAGGATTTACGTCGCACATGAACTTCCTCTATTCTGGACGCTCAATGCCAATACCACAGACACTCCGGTGAGCTTGGGTTCAGATTTGCCGCATATCTTTCTTCTGAGGACATCAAACCAGGTAACCGTCGCGAAGAACAAGAACGATGATAACAATCAAATCTGGGAAATTGCCCCCGCCTAGCAAACTTTGACGACAACCAACTATCGTATCTAACTATGCCGTTTTTTGTTTTTTTTTGTTTTTCCTTTGTGCACTCTTGCCAGAAAGAACTTTGTACATCAGTAAATACTGCACTTGAACCTTGTCTTGAATCACAAATGTATAATCTGGGGAGCTGAATTCTAAGAGTGTGGACGAGCGATTCAATCAAAGTCGTTTGAAACTCCCAAAGTCAATGCGGTTGAGGTCACCGCGCACTTTACCAACTTTCATGTCCCCACACTCCCCACAGCCTTTCGGTTATCCAACAGGTTCACATCGATCACATTCGAACGCTATCATCTAGTCTTTCCCTGAATTGAATTTGGTCGGCCAGGGTTTGGTTCATGTCCATTCACTGATCAGCACCCTGCTCCCATCGTACTCGGTAGATTTCCACTGTGTGGCTAAGACAATCTTACTATGGTTGCATCCTAGATTCCGAGTACGGATAAGACGATATCCAAACTCCAAACCGATGCAATACTGACGGGCCCTGGGCATTAAATATCCGTTGTCCGCTGGCCCGCTGGCGAATATCTCATGTTCTCAGCGCCTTACATCCTTGTTAATGGTGCTTTCCAACCGTGAATACGACCCCCCACAGTCATCCCTAGTCACTGAAGGCATGAAATATGTTGTACGCATTTTGGATGGGTACGACCAAGGTTCTCGATAGAGAAAGATCTGCCAAGGCATGGGTTTGAAGGAATCACAGTTGGGTAGTATTTTCGGATGAAAGATCGCGACTAACAAGGATCCAATAACAACAAGGTATGAAAGCCTCGAGATTGGCTTCAGCCCCCAAGCGCGAGTTTGGGAAACCGAATGGAAATACCGGGCCTTCTGCTGAACTTTTACGACGCAACTTGACTTGCGCGAGAGAGGGGAATACTGCAATTAAACTTCCAGTTCTTGTCGAATATAATCAGTCATTTAGACACTAGCTGATAATATTAATCGTGTACTGACCCTGAGTCAGTATTTTTGAACACTAGGGAAATCTGAACAGTAAGCTGAAAATCAGGTTAAAATCTTGGAGTTTGTAACTTGTAAGTCTCGGGAAAACCTCCCGGAAACAGGCCGATGTATATTTTCACAAAAACAGATCGACAATATTTATTATGATCCGTGGTCTCGACACCGTCCGCTCTATTCAGATCCGAGAACGCATTTGTACCGACTCCGAATCCAGCCATGAACATCAAAACCGCTTCCCTAACTTCGTCTTATTCATGGCCGATTGCAATAGAATTATATCTACATGGCCAGAAACGTACTTATTACAGAACTGCTACGAAGTGAACGCGAGTTAAAAACAGTAAAGTATTCATGTACACATAGCAATGAGAACTAGAGTTCTTCTACAACAGTTGAAGATATAAAGGAAATAATCTAGACATCATCATCTACCAAATCCCACCCTTCCTCTTCCTCCTTGGATGCTTCCTCAATCCTTTCGCGCACGATGTTCCCTGGCCCCGATCTATGTATACGAGGTCTAGAAGGTGGATGTGCAACAGTGGCCTGCAGAAGTTGTGAGAAGTCTAAAGGGAAAGACGGCGGTGTTGGCGCGGGGAGGTATGGGTAGGTCTCATGAGATTTCCTACATCCATTCGTCAGCCACCGAGGCAAATACAAGGGTAGTAACTGGGTTCAATCACCTGCCCAGTTCAGAACTACAACATACAGTCCAGAGATTACTCAAGACGTCTCCTGCTTGGCTTAAAGGAACATCGATGGTTTGGGTATAGGCAAGATAGGATACATCAAAAAGAAGCATGGAAAGAGCTGTGGTAAATGAAGATTCAGGAGCAGTTATGGGTGGATCGGCGGCGATGATTGACGCAGCAAGAGGTTCAGAGGTTTGTTGGGGGGATGATTGTGATCGCGAAACACGCTTAGGTGTTGAATTTGTGATAGACGCGGGAGGAGATGAAGGGGTCCAAGATGAAGAGAGATGAAGTGGGTGTTTAGCGTGCCATCTACGATAAAAGATTAAATTTGATTATTTGTAGATATTCATGGTCCAACTTACCTTGCCCAACCCCCGATTTCTGAGCCTTGCGTAGCCCCGATCCAGGGCTGACCAACGCCAAGCCTTGCTCCAGTCCAAATGACCTCGAAAGGTAACTTAACACCAAGATAGAAAGTCAATAACGAGATGAAGTGGATCGTGTGCGTTATAACAGCATTGATATGATCTGGTGGATAACCTGCTCGATGGATGGTGAACAGAATTGCGCAAAAAAAAGAAGTTAGGAAAGAAAAATTACGTCTCATATCTCCTGGAACGGGGAGAATAAGGTCTCCAATTGTCCATTCACCCTTCGTTCCAGCTTTTCCACCGATGGGCGGTCTCCCGCCTACTTCCACCACATTGAAGACTTCCACTAGTTCTTGGACTAATCCTGAACGAGCTCGAGCAATCATCGTTGACAAGTTTGACAAAGCTTCACCGTCTCGATATGGTGAGGGAGGCAGTGAGGTACTAGACGCTTGTATGTGAGATGAAGAAATGTTGGATTGAAGTTTAGCTGCGGAGATTGTGCGTCTTCGAGAAGCTAACGTTTCTCGTAGAGTCCTTAGACGATCTCGTTCTGCCAGATTCGTTACGAGGAAAATAAATTAAGTAAATCCCTTGTGTAGTAGAAAATGTACTTCTGTCGTTCTCCTTTCTCAACTTTGCCAATCCAGTTTGTAACTCATCTACCTGTCGTTGACAAGCTGAAACACCAGCACGAGATGATCTTGCAGGTGTGATCGCATCCGACAATACCTTGACAGCTTTAGAGACTTGATCATCTCTGTCCAAAGCATAATGATGCGTTTGTTGACGAAAATCGTGCAAGCTATATTGGATGGTTTCAAGAACAAGGACGTTAGGGAAAACGAAAAATGCAAGTGTTTAGAATTTACTGAGTTTTTAGACAGATTTCACAGTAGAAATGGCGTTGCTTGAATTCGCATATCTTACAATCCATCTGGTTGCAGGTCGGTCCGAGGGCTGTGCCTCGTCGTCGCCTTCGATGGCTGAGGATGAAGTTCTGGCCCAGGCGCTGTCGGCGATTTAAAAGGCAATCATGCCGCCGCATGCACTTTCGATATCTCCGGTGCCCGTGATGGTTAAAACAAATGTTAAATATGTGTTTTTAAGGTATTATACAGTTGCTATCAACCAAAAGCCATGGCCTCAGGTTTTCGAAAGCCAAGCCTGGGCTGGGTTCGTTCCTAGCCACCCTACTTCTGCCAGAGATTTGTTTGCTCTGCAAACAGAGCCTTGTAAGTTGTACTAGTAAACCGTAGATAATCACGAAACGAGAGTACATGGGTATATAACATTACGGTTATGATGAATAAAAAAAAAGCCACACCTGAGCAACAAACAAGCCACGAAAGCTCGGGAGATCAGGGTCCCGTTAAACAAAAACTGTGCCATATCTCCCCTGTCGCCAGATGGAATGATACGGATTTTGCGCTTGTAAATTGGGCATTGATCCAGGCACAATATATCCAACCCTGGATGTTCCTGTTCATAAATGAATTGAAATTAAAGCTGGATGATAGGGAGCGCTGGTGTGGACTCTGAGTTCGAGGGCAGAATGTGGAAGTCCGTGAACTTAGATGAGATATATTAGATGGTAACCACATTGATAGAAAACAAAACATGCCCAGCTTTTGCGCAAGCAGTACCTCCCCGAGCATGTCACCGCTCTTTGCCCACTTGGTAAGTACCACTCCGATGGGTGTAATCAGGAATCTGGCCGCTGCAGATACTTCCTCACATCGACGATTGACCTCAGGATTTACATTGCTATCTCTTTTTCGGTCGCGACCTTGTCACCTTGAACACAACCAGTATGACAGGGATTTTTGGGCCGGGGGCTTAGAGTGTCCAAGGTATATTTATTGTTCTGTTAGCCTTTGACTGTTACAATTGGGGACCGCATCAGTATAATATATGTCCTCCTCCGGTATCATCATTTATACATACATAAATTGTTAATTACCATCATACTATCGTGATACTGCCATGACTAAAAAAATAATAATTTCAGTGTCCGAACAAAAAGAAAAAAAAGCCCATGTATTGGAAAATTTTCAACGTCCAGGAAGATTCGCCAATTCCGCATTGATCTCTGGATCATCTCCCCGTGTGCCATAGCAGTAGCAATAAGAGTAAGAGTGACTCCTGTCTGTCCAACTTTCGCTCGACCTCACCAACACCCACTGAGCGCCCATCGAAATGGCAAACCATATTGGTGAAAAGATGAATATGAAGACTGCAGAGATGACCCAGGGAACAATAATGGTCGATCCTGGTCCTAAAATAGCGCCTCCTAGGGCGCCGGCGCGTGTCGCATGTAAAACATCAATTCCACCGAGGTCGACGTGATTATGAAGGAGAACAGCACATCCTATGGTGCCAGAGAGTGTACAGAGGAGAAGATATGTGCATAGTCGGATATACCAAGGTGTGGTTTCCCTTCCCTCCTCGTCGTATGTCTTCGGAAAGAATGGCGTAAATAATGCAAGAATGAAGATCGATATTAGGGAGCCTACTGCCCCGATGTAAGCTGCGGAAGCGTTACTTGTGTAATGCGCAAGGTGTGCGGCTCGAAGGATGCCGTTTCCAGTGAGCCTGACGCATCGAAAAGTGAATATGAGCATTTTCAGAAGAGAGGGGAAAAGTGACGGACAATGCGATAGCTCCCTGGGATGCAATTAACGCGAACGAGAGGCTCACAAAGGCGCTGAAGGAATTGAACAAAATGAAACATGGCGTAACTAGTTTCCAAAAGGCTTACACACAGCCTATCACAGTCAGAATCGCCACTACAACAGCTAGTATGCTGATCCAAATGAAGACAAAAATATCAATAAGGATATTTATTGGCATCCTCAATCGAACTTTGACTGGCGGATACGTGGCTGTCGAGGAACCGCTTTTAACATTGGTCGAGACTACGGGTGGTTTGGTAGTCGTTTCCGGCAGTGATGGACTAGTTATTGGAGCTGGTTGAGTGGAGACGGATGTCGAAGAAGTCAAGGCCATGGCAACGTAGGTGGCGTCTGAGAAAGCGTCAGTAGGTTGGAAATGCAGGTAAGTCCTCAAGGTCTCAAGATTTCTTTGGGGAGGGAGTTGATGAGTAGCATGCTGCTGGCTCGACGTCTTAAATGATCAACGTTCCCTTCGAGTTGACATCAGGGGGTGATGCTGCTGGCTCGACGTCTTAAATGATTAACGTTCCCTTCGAGTTGACATCAGGGGGGAGGTACCAACAGAGGTTCCTCAGCGTCGTTGCCACGTGGGGTCCGCGTAAGAACCTGGGGTCCCTGTTCATGTCAGGTAACAATCTGGCTAAGAATAAAGCAGAATTACTCACGCTTTCAAGCTCATGGGATTTTCTTTCTCAACTGAACTTAGCTTG
>Ga0193743_1001181_pt1 | contig 19639 bp, 16 predicted proteins | sample L2c2metaG_FD_143038 | JGI IMG/M metagenome (GOLD analysis project Ga0193743, IMG submission 143038) | Soil microbial communities from a riparian zone of the East river system, Colorado, United States - L2c2 | ecosystem: Environmental > Terrestrial > Soil > Riparian zone | place: USA: East River... | reverse complement strand
ATCTCCTTCGCCATCGGACGCGAGAAGGTCGGCATCGTCGGCGAATCCGGCTCCGGCAAATCGCTGACCGGTCGTTCAATTTTGAAGCTGACGCCCAAGGCGGCGCGGGTGACGGCGGCCCGGCTCGACTTCGACGGCATCGACCTGCTCGCCGCCTCGGAGCGCCGGATGCGGGCGATCCGCGGCAACCGCATCTCGATGATCCTGCAGGACCCGAAATTCTCCCTGAACCCGCTGATGCGGGTCGGCCGGCAGATCACCGAGGCCTACCGGCTGCACCACCGGGTCGGCGCGCGCGAGGCGACGGCGCGGGCGATGGAGATGCTGGACGCCGTCCGCATCCGCGATCCGGAGCGGGTCTTCCGCCTGTTCCCGCACGAGGTCTCGGGCGGCATGGGCCAGCGCGTGATGATCGCCATGATGCTGATCCCCGAACCGGACCTGATCATCGCCGACGAGCCGACCTCGGCCCTCGACGTGACCGTGCGGCGGCAGGTCCTGGGCATCCTCGACGACCTCGTGACCCGGCGCGGCGCGGGGCTGATGTTCATCAGCCACGACCTCAACCTGGTGGCCGATTTCTGCGACCGGGTGCTGGTCATGTATGCCGGGCGGATCATGGAGGATCTTCCGGCGCGGGATCTCCACCTGGCGCGCCATCCCTACACCCGCGCCCTGCTCGACAGCCTGCCGCGGCTCGACCGGCCGGTCGACACGCTGCAGGTGCCCAGCCGCGACCCGGCCTGGCTCGACGGGCCGACTTTCGCCGGAGCCCCGGCATGACCGCCGACACGATTCTGGAGGCGATCGGCCTGCGCGTCACCTTCGGGTCGGGCGCCGCCGCCATGACCGCGGTCGACGACGTGTCCTTCGCGATCCGGCAGGGTGAGTCCTTCGGGCTGATCGGCGAATCCGGCTGCGGCAAGTCGACCGTCCTGCGGGCGCTGGCCGGGCTCAACACCGCCTATGGCGGGTCGATCCTGTTCCGCGACCGGGAGGTGCCGCGCCGCCGCGACAAGGCGTTCTTCCGCCGGGTCCAGATGGTGTTCCAGGACCCCTATGCCTCGCTGCATCCGCGCAAGATGGTCAGGGCCGTGCTGTCCGAGCCGCTGCGGATCCACGGCTTCGACCGGCAGGAGCAGCGGATCGACGCGGCGCTCGACGCGGTCGGCCTGGGGACCGGCTTCCGCTACCGCTATCCGCACGAGCTGTCGGGCGGGCAGCGGCAGCGCGTCGCCATCGCCCGCAGCCTGATCATCGAACCGGAGATCCTGCTGCTCGACGAGCCGACCTCGGCGCTCGACGTCTCGGTCCAGGCCGAGATCCTGAACCTGCTCAAGGCGCTGCGGCGCGACCGCGGCCTGACCTACCTGATGGTGACCCACGACCTCGCCGTCATCGCCCATCTCTGCGACCGCATCGCGATGATGAACGGGGGACGAATCGTCGAGGAGATGACGGCGCAGGGCGTCCGCGCCCGCCAGGCCCGGGATACCTTCACGCGCAATTTTCTGGAGGCGAGCATCGGCTATACGCCGGCGCCCGAGGCGGAGGGGGCATCGTGTGGGATCTGAGGCCAACGGCGATCAACGAGGCCGACCACTGGCCCGGCGCGATCTGGGAGATGGTCGAGGACATCCGGTCGGCGGGATGGTCGCTCGACCACCTGGACCGGGTCTGGACCCATGCCGATCGGATCGGGACTGCCGCTCTGATGATCGTGCAGGGCGGCCGGGTGATCGCCAGCCATGGCGACGTCGCCCGCCACTATCCGTGCCATTCGATGCGCAAGAGCTTCCTCAGCGCCCTGATCGGCACGCATCGGGGCGACGAGGCCATCGACCTGTCGCTCACCCTGGAGACGCTCGGGATCGACGACCGGGAGGGGCTGAGCGAGCGCGAGAAGCAGGCGACGGTCTACGACCTGCTGACCGCCCGGTCCGGCATCTTCCACCCGGCGGGCTACGAGACGCCGTGGATGAAGTCGCTGAAGCCGCCGCGCCACTCCCAGGCGCCGGGCACGGTCTGGTGCTACAGCAACTGGGACTTCAACGCGCTCGGCACGATCTACACGCAGCTGACCGGCCTCGGCATCCATGCCGGGTTCCGCGACCGGATTGCCGCGCCGCTGGGCCTGCAGGATTTCCGCTTCGACGCGGAGCAGGCGGATGGCTGGCTCCAGCCCGACCCGTGCTCGGTCCACCCGGCCTATCCGTTCCGGATGTCGACCCGCGACCTCGCGCGCTTCGGCTTCCTGTTCCTGCGTGACGGCCGCTGGGACGACCGCGAGGTGGTGCCGCAGAGCTGGGCGGCCGCGAGCGTTCTGCCCTATTCGGATGCCGGGACCCGCGGCGCCTATGGCTACATGTGGTGGGTGGCGCGCCAGGGCATCGCCTTCCCGGGCGTAATCGTGCCCGAGGGCACCTACAGCGCCTGGGGCTCCGGCGGCCATTATTGCGTCGTCATCCCGCCGCTCGACCTCGTCGTCGTCCACCGTGCCGACACGGATGTGAAGGGACGGGAGATCGACCGGTTCCAGTTCGGGCATCTCCTAGGCCTCATCCTCGACGCCTGCAGGGCCGGCGTGGCGGCGTGAGCCGACAGCAACGGAGACGAGGATCCCCATGCCGAGCATCATCGAGGCGATCGCGCGCTGGAGCCGCTCCGCGGCCGGGTTCAGCGACCTCGCGCGCCTTCGCGCCCGCCACGCCATCGCCGACACCATCGGCTGCATGCTGGCCGGGGTGGACGACCCGTCGGTGCAGGCGGTGCGCTCAGCCTTCGCCGGTTCGATCGCCGACGGTCCGCGCTGCAACGTCGCCGGCGGCGGGCTGGCGGCGGAGGCGCTGTCCGCCCTGGTCAACGGCACCGCAGCGCACGCCCTGGACTACGACGACAACTTCCGCCCGGCGGCCAGCCACGCCTCGGCGGTGCTGGTGCCGGCGCTGCTCGGCCCGGCGCTGGCCCGGGGGGTGTCGGGGCGGTTGCTCGTCGACGCCTATCTGGTCGGGCTGGAGGCTCAGGCCGCGGTCGGGCGCGGGGTCAACCCGTCCCACTACGCGACGGGCTGGCACGCCACCTCGACGGTCGGCTGCATCGGCACGGCGGCGGGCGTCGCCTGGCTGCGCGGCCTGGATGAGGCCGGCATCGCGCGGGCCATGAGCATCGCCGTCAGCATGGCCTCCGGCGTCAAGGGACAGTTCGGCACGCCGGCCAAGCCGCTGCATGCCGGCCTGGCGGCGCGGAACGCGGTCGAGGCGGCAGCGCTGGCGGAATGCGGCATGACCGGCCGGCCCGACATCCTCGAGGCGCCGCAGGGGTTCCGGGAGCTGTTCGGCGGGCCGGACGCCGCCGGCTGGGACGAGGTCTCCATCGGCACGCCGCATGCGATCGAGAGCGACGGGCTGATGCCGAAGCGCCACCCCTGCTGCGGGTCGACCCACAACGCGGTCGACATCGTCCTCGACCTCAAGGCCGCGCACGGCTTCGAGGCGGCCGAGGTGGTGGCGGTCGAGACGCTGGTCGGCATCGTCAACCGGCGCAATCTCGCCTATCCGCGCCCGGAGGACGAGATGCAGGCGCGCTTCTCGATGCAGCACTGCGTCGCCCTGGCCCTGCTCAAGGACCGGCTGGAGCTGTCGGATTTTTCGCCCGCGGCGATCAGCGCGGGGCCGGTGCGCTCGCTGCTGCCGCGCATCGCCATGACCGCCCATTCGCAGGAGGAGGAGCGGGCCGCCGGGCGGCCGCCGCCGCACCGGGTCACGGTCCGGCTCGCCGACGGCCGGGTGCTCTCGGGCGAGCGCGGCGACGCGAAGGGCACCATCGCCGACCCGTTCGACGACGCGGACCGCCGGGCGAAGTTCGCCGATTGCTGCCGCGGCACGCTCGACGCCGCCGAGACCGCCCGTCTCCACGACCGTCTCGACCGGCTGGGCGAGCAGGAGACCCTGGCCTTCCTGGACCGGCCGCTGGCGATGGCCGGCGTCGGCGTCACGAGGCCCGGCGCGTGAGCGGCATGGTGTCCCGCCAGTCGGGAACGGCCGACCAGAGCCGGTCGGCGCAGGGACGGTTGGCGGATGCGCGGTAGAGGCGGATCTCGACGACGAGTGTCCAGGACGGGCCGCCGGCCCGGACCAGGGCGCCGGAGCGAAGCTCCTCCGCGACCAGGCTCTCGGGGATCCAGGCCAGGCCCCGCCCGGCGAGGGCCATGGCCTTGAGGCCGGCCGACATGGCGTTCTCATAGACGACGGCGAGCGGAAGCGGACGCCGGGCGAAGAGCTTGACCAGGCCGTGGCCGAAGAAGGAGCCGGTGCCGTAGCTCAGATACTGGATCGGTCCGCCGCCACTCGCGATGGCATGAAGCGGCCGCCCCCGCGCATCCGGGATGGTGACCGGGATGACCCGCTCCTCGCCGAGGCAGCGGTGCTCGCAATAGGCGAGGTCGCTCATCAGCGGCACGGATTCATGGGCATAGGTCAGAAGGAAGTCGCAGTCGCCGTCGACCAGCGACGCGATCTTGCCGGCGAAGGTCGACCGCCTCTCGCAGAAGCGGGTCCGCAGCGGCCCGATCTGGCCCTCCAGGCTCCGGATCCAATTGGGAAAGAAGGTCAGCGACAATGTGTTCAGGATCGTGAAGGACAGGATCTCCGCCGAGGTGGCGTGCCGGTGTCGCAGGTCGCTGCGGGTCTGGTGCAGCAGGTCGAGGATCTTCCGCGCCTTCGGCAGGAACTCCAGGCCTTCCTCGGTCAGGCGCACCGGATAGCTCGTCCGGTCGAACAGCGGCACGCCGATCCAGGTTTCGAGCTGCCGGATGCGGCGGCTCAGGGCGGATTGGGTGACGTGCCGCTCATCCGCGGATCGGGAGAAGCTCGATGTCGCGGACATGCTGAGAAAGTCTTCCAGCCATTTCACTTCCATCAGAGGTCTCCGCTCGGGTTCGGGCTGCTCCGAAGATGCGATCGCAACGGGACGGGGCCGGGTGTCCTGACCGGAGCGACGCCGCAAGGTCCCGGCGCGCGATACTGCGTCATCCGTCGAAGCTCGAACAGGAGCGGATGCAGGAGGCGTACCACCTGGGCATCCGTGATCCGCCGGCCGCCGGAGCACGCCGACATGACGGAGGTGCCCAGGGTGCGGGCACAATTCGACGCTGTGATCAAGGCGTGGGCAGGAGCCGGTGGTCAGGCCGCGGCCTGGCCGATTGCGGCGCAGGCGCGCCTCAGGGCGTCGAGGGTGTCCATCAGCTGCACCTCCTGCCCGTGGCGCTTGATACAGGTGATGATCATGCTGGCGACGGCATGGCCGCCGCGGTCCAGGATCGGGCAGCAGATGTCGGTGAGACCGACGAAATCCCGGCTTTCGTGCTGCTCGAAGCCCCGGTCGCGGATACGGTCCAGGGACGTCCGCAACTCCTCTTCGGTCACCCGGGCCCGGGCCTGGGGCAGGCTCTCGCGGATCAGGCGCTGCTGCGTCTCGGGCGGCTGGAAGGCGATGATCACCTGGCCCGAAGTGGCGTCCACCGCCGGCCGGTTGAAGCCGAGATTGAGGGTGAAGCTGATGTCCGGCTCGCCGGAAACCGAGGCCAGGACGACGGTACGGCCGCGGTACAGCACCACGAGATGGGCCGAATGGCCGGTCTCGGCGGCGAGCGCGTTCATCACCGGCACCGCCTCGGTCACCAGGTTGCGGACGCGCGGCGTGCGCAGCCCCAGCGAGAACAGCCGGTTGGTCAGCGTCAGGTCGTCGGTGGCCGGGTCGCGGGACAGATAGTCCCGCTCCAGCAGCACCATCACCATGCGGAAGATCTCGCTCTTCGACCGCCCCAGCTCGTCGGCGATCCGGGTCAGGGACAGCGGCTCGTCGCGGCTCGCCAGCAGCTCGAGGATGTCGAGGCCCTTCTCCAGCGCCGGCGCCGAATAGGCCGCCTTCTTCTCCGTCACATTCAACCCCCAAGCGATTCCGGGCCGGACTGTATCGCCGCCGCCCGCGTTCCGATGAGTGTTTTATATATGATGTTGACATCATCAATAAAACAACCCTAGCGTTCCGGACGACGGCGGCCGAGACCGCTGGGGAGGCGCATGGTGGAAAGCATCGAAACCGTGGCGGTGGGATCGAGCAGGGGCGGCCCGGCAGTGCGGCGCAGCACGGCGTTCTCCGACATCGACTTCGACCGGCCGGGCCGGCAGGTCGGCTTCTTCCACATCCCGCAGTCGCCCGACGACGACGCCTGGGGCACGGTGCGCATCCCGCTCGCCGTGATCGCCAACGGCACCGGGCCGACCGTGATCCTGGAGGGCGGCAACCATGGCGACGAATACGAGGGGCCGATCACCCTCGGCGAGATCATCCGCGACCTCGACCCCGGCACGATCCAGGGCCGGCTGATCCTGATCCCGGCGATCAACCTGCCGGCGGTGGTGGCCGGCAAGCGCACCTCGCCGGTCGACGGGCTGAACTTCAACCGCACCTTCCCGGGCGACCCGGCCGGCACCATCACCCGGCAGATCTCGGCCTATGTGCAGGACGTGCTGCTGCCGCGCGGCGATGCCTTCATCGACCTCCATTCCGGCGGCTCGTCGCTCGACATCCTGCCCAGCGCGATCGTCGAGCCGGCGCCCGACCCGGCGCATCTCCGGCGCAACATCGATGCCGTTCTGGCCTTCGACGCGCCGATCACGGTGGTGGTCGACAATCTCGGCGAGCCGCGCACCGCCACCGCCGCCGCCGTCGCCGCCGGGCTGACCGTGATCGGCACCGAGATGGCCGGGGCGGGCACGGTGTCGCTCGACGCGCTCGACCTCAGCCGGCGCGGCGTGCGCAGCGTGCTGGCGCATCTCGGCGTGCTCGACCCGTCCTTCGCCGCCCCGCGCCGCGCCGATCCCAAGGTGTACGAGGTGGCGGGCGCGCCCGCCTATGTCCTCGCCGGCGACGACGGCGTGTTCGAGTCCTATCACCGCAACGGCACGGCGGTCCGGGCCGGACAGCCGGCCGGACGCATCCATTTCCTGCACGATCCCGGTCGGGCCCCGGTCGAGCTGCGCTACGGCGCCGACGGCATCGTCTACGCCCGCCGCCAGCCCGGGCGGGTGCGGCCGGGCAATTGCTGCCTGGTCGTCGCCTCGCCCTATCGCGGGAGCCTCGGATGATCGGGTTCCACGACATCGAGGCGGCCGCCGGCCGGATCCGCGGCCATATCAGGCGCACCCCGCTGATCCGGGCCGACCAGCTGCTCGACGCGCCGGCCGCGGCGCCGCTCTGGCTCAAGCTCGAATGCCTTCAGGTCACCGGCTCATTCAAGGCGCGCGGGGCGACCAACCGGCTCCTGGCCGCCGACCCGGCGACGTTGGCCCACGGCATCGTCACCGCCTCGGGCGGCAACCACGGCCTGGCCGTGGCCCGGGCCGGGCATCTCGCCCGCGTGCCCACCACCGTGTTCCTGCCCGACAACGCATCGCCGGCCAAGCGCGCGAAGCTCGCCGGCTGGGGCGCCGCCATCCGGATCGAGGGCAAGGTCTGGGACGAGGCCGACCGTGCCGCCCGCGCCTTCGCGGAGGAGACGGGCGCCGTCTACTTCCATCCCTTCGCCGATCCCGACGTGGTCGCCGGCCAGGGCACGGTGGCACTGGAGATCGCCGAGGATCTGCCCGAGGCCAGCCTGTTCCTGATCGCGATCGGCGGTGGCGGCCTCGCCGCCGGCATGGCGACGGCGATCCGCGCGATCCACCCCAAATCGCGGATCGTCGGCATCGAGCCGGTCGGTTCCCCGACCCTGCACGCCAGCCTGGAGGCGGGGCGGGTGGTGACGCTCGACGCCGTTACCACGGCGGTGCCGACCATGGCCTGCGGCCGGACCGATCCGCGCATCTTCGACATCATCCGCCGCACCGTCGACGAGGTGGTGCTGATCGAGGACCGCGACATGGAGCGGGCGGCGCGCTGGCTGTGGTTCGAGCTCGGCCTCGCCGCCGATCTCAGCGGTGCCGCCTCGATCGCGGCGCTGCAGTCCGGCAAGGTCGTGCCGCGGGACGGGGACGTGATCTGCGGCCTGGTCTGCGGCGCGGGCACGGACGGCCTCGCCGCCTGACGGCGGGCTTGGAGGGCGGTGCCCTCCCAATGAACGAACAGGTGCGAAACGGGGCTTCAGAGGAGGACGAGAAAAATGATCAAGCATGTGCTGTCGGGTGTGACCCTCGCGGCGATCATGGCCGCGTCGGGCATGGTTTCCGCCGCCGAGCCGGTGCTCGGCCTCGCCGCCATCGACCTGCAGAACTCCTTCTTCGTGCGGATGAAGGAAGCCGGCGACACCGCGGCCAAGGACTACGGCGTCAAGGCGACCTGGCAGAGCGCCGAGGGCAGCCTGGAGAAGCAGGTCGCCATCATCGAGAACTTCATCAACCAGAAGGTCGACGCGATCCTGGTCGACCCGCTGGACAAGAACGCCCTGCTGCCGGTGATCAAGAAGGCCGAGGCCGCCAAGATCCCGGTCATCACCATGGGCAACAAGGTCGAGGGCGGCTGGAACACGTCCACGCTCTATCCCGATCGCGAGAACATGTCGGTGGTGGCCCGCGCCCTCGGCCTGTCGCTGGGCGGCGAGGGCGAGGTCGCGCTGCTGGTCGGCACTCGCGGCAACTTCGTCTCCGACACCCGCGAGAAGGCGTTCACCGAGACGCTGGCGAAGGAATTCCCGAACATCAAGCTGGTCGGCGTCCAGCCGACCAGCTGGGATTCCGGCAAGGCCACCGACGCGGCCCAGACCTGGCTCACCACCTATCCCGACCTGAAGGCGGTCGGCTGCATCTCGGATTCGATGTGCCTCGCCGCCAGCGCTGTCGCCCAGGCGATGGACCGCAAGCTGCTCTACGCCGGCTACGACGGCGACGAGGAGATGCATCCGCTGCTCGAGGACGGGTCGATGGTGATGGACGTCCTGACCGGCGCCTACCGCGTCGGCTACTGGAACATCGCGGTCGCGGCGCGCCTGGCCAAGGGCGAGACCATGCCCAAGGACCTCTACATGCCGACCTATTTCGTGACCTCCGACGCGACCGCCCAGGCCCTGGCCGGCAAGGGGCTGAAGGTCGAGCACATCACCCCCGAGGCCGCGGCCACGGCCGCCAAGGCCTATACCGAACAGCTGGGCCCGAAGCAGCCTGTCTCCGCCATGACCGTCGGCAAGTAGCCGGGGGACGAAGGGCAGGGAGCGGGCCATGTCTCCGAAGACGGCCGATGCAGCCTCGGCACGACGCCTGTCGCTGGCCGGGGCAGGCTTCGGCAACGACCTGGTGCTGACCGGGCTGATCCTGCTCGTGCTGGCCGGCTTCGGCCTCGCCGGGCCCGGCTTCCTGTCCTTCGCCAACCTGGTCTCGATCGGCCAGCAGACGGCGGTGATCGCCATCACCGGCTTCGCCATGACCGCTGTCATCATCGCCCGCGGCATCGACATCTCGGTCGGCAGCACCCTCGCGGTCTCCGGCATCGTCGCCGCCCAGGCCTATGGCGCGACCGGGTCGCCGCTGCTCGGCATCTTCGCGGCGCTGGCCGCGGGCGCCGCCGTGGGGCTCATCAACGGCCTGCTGATCAGCGCCGTCGGCATCAGCCCGTTCATCGCCACCCTGGCGACGCTGGCGGCGGGGAAGGGGGCGGCGCTCAGCCTGTCCGGCGCCTCCAGCATCCCGGTCGACAGCCCCGCCCTGCTGTGGGCCGGCAGCGCCGACATCCTCGGCGTTCCGGCGTCCCTGCCGCTCGCCCTCCTGCTGCTTGCCGGCTGGTGGGGGCTGCTGCACCGCACCGTGCTCGGCCGCTGGATCTTCGCGGTCGGCGGCAATGCCGGCGCGGCGCGCGCCTCGCTGATCCCGGTGCGCGCGGTGCAGACCCTGACCTATGTCCTGGCCGGGATGTCGGCCGGGCTCGGCGCCGTGGTCATCATCGGCCGCCTCGGCTCGGCCCAGCCGCTCGCCGGCACCGGCCTCGAATTCGCGGCGATCACCGCCGCCATTGTCGGCGGCACCAAGCTGTCGGGCGGCGAGGGCAGCGTCACCGGCACGGCGCTCGGCGCCCTGCTGCTCGGCGCCATCAACACCGGCCTGTCCTTCCTGCAGGTGCCGCAGCAGCTGATCTACGTGGTGACCGGCGGCCTGGTTCTGTTCGCGGTGCTGCTGAGCCAGCGCGACCGCCTGGCCGCCGCCCTGGCCAAGCGGCGGCGCCGCAGCCGTGCCGCCCGGACGGCCGAGACGGCGGCGGAGGCGGCGCCGCGCCGGCTCGACCGGCACGAGCTGCGCATCGTCGGGCTCGGCAAGCTCTTCCCCGGCGTCAAGGCGCTGGAGGGCGTGGCCTTCGACATCCGGGCCGGCGAGGTGGTGGCGCTGGCGGGCGAGAACGGCGCCGGCAAGTCGACCCTGGTGAAGTGCCTGTCCGGTGTGCACCAGCCGGACGAGGGCGGGCTGGTCCTGGACGGCCGCCCGCTGCGGCTGCGCACCCCGGCCGAGGCCACGGCGGCCGGCATCGCCGTGATCCACCAGCATTTCAGCCTGGTGCCCGACCTGACCGTGGCCGAGAACCTGTTCCTGGGACGCGAGCCGGGCGGCGTCGCCCTGCGGCGGACGGAGATGCGGCGCAAGGCGCGCGAACTGATCGCCCAGTTCGACCTCGGCCTGCGGCCGGACGACCGCGTCGGCACCCTGACCGTCGGCCAGCGCCAGATGGTCGAGATCGCCAAGTCGATGCTGTCCGAGGCCTGGCTGGTGATCATGGACGAGCCGACCAGCGCGCTGTCCACCCGCGAGCGCGACCGCCTCTACGAGCTGATCGGGCGGATGAAGGGGATCGGCTGCGCCATCCTCTACATCTCGCACAAGATGGAGGAGATCTTCACGCTCGCCGACCGCGCCGTGGTGCTGCGCGACGGGCGCTTCGTCGGCGAACGCCCGATCCGTGACCTCGACGAGCCGGCGCTGATCGGGATGATGGTCGGCCGCGACATCGGCAACGTCTTTCCGCACCGGTCGGTGCCGCGTGGCGAATTGCTGGTCGCGGTCGACGGCATCGCCGATGGCGGGCTGCTGCGCTCGGCCAGCCTCACGGTCCATGCCGGCGAGGTGGTGGCGCTGGCCGGGCTGATGGGCAGCGGCCGGTCCGAGGTGATGCGCTGCATCGCCGGCCTGTCCGCCCACCGCGCCGGGACGATCCGGATCGGCGGCGCCGAACTGCGGCCCGGCGATGCGCGCCGGGCCAATGCGCTGGGCGTCGCCTATGTGCCGGAGGACCGGCATCTCGAAGGCTTCGTCGGGCCGATGTCGATCCAGGACAACATCACCCTGGCCTGGATCCGGGCGAGGGGCGCGTTCGGCCTGATCCGCCCCGCCACCCTGGCCGCGGAGGCCCGGCGGTTGATCCGGCAGCTCGGCGTCCGGCCGCCCGACCCGCGCAAGCGGGTCGGCGACCTCTCGGGCGGCAACCAGCAGAAGGTGGTGATCGGCAAGTGGCTGGCGACCCGGCCGCGGGTGCTGCTGCTGGACGAGCCGACGCGCGGTGTCGATGTCGGCGCGAAATCCGAGCTGCACGGCCTGATCGCCGAGCTGAAGGCGCAGGGCGCCGGAATCCTGATGGTGTCGAGCGAGCTGCCCGAGGTCCTGGGCGTCGCCGACCGCATCGTGGTGATGCATGAGGGCCGCGTCGCGGGCGAGCTGCCGCGCGGGGCGACCGAGACCGAGGTGATGGCGCTGGCCTTCGGCCGCAGCGCCGAGGCCCGGCGCGTGGCCTGACGCGCCGGCGATCGAACCGGGAGAGGATGAGTAGGATGAGCAGGATGAGATTGGGCATCGTCGGCGCCGGCTTCATGGGGCAGTTCCATGCCCAGGCGATCGCCGGGCTGGAGACGGCGACCCTGTCGGCGATCATCGACCTGTCGGTGCAGCTCGGGCGCAAGACCGCGGACCAGTACGGCGCCCGGCACTTCGCCGATGTCGAGGCGGCGCTGGCCGCCGATGCCGCCGACGCCTATGTCGTGGCACTGCCGGACACGCTGCACCAGGGCGTGACCTGCGCCCTGCTGGAGGCCGGCAAGCCGGTGCTGGTGGAGAAGCCGATGGCGCACACGCTGGAGGCGGCGCAGGCCATGGCCGCGGCGGAGCGGAAGGGCGGCGGCCGCCTGCTGGTCGGCCACATCCTGCGCTTCGACCCGCGCTACGCGCAGGCGGCCGAGGCGGTGCAGGGCGGCAAGATCGGCGACCCGATCCATGCCTCCTCCGGCCGGTTCACGGTGCGCGACATCGGCACCCGCATGAAGGGGGCGTCCAGCGTCTGCTTCTATCTTGGCGTGCACGACGTCGACGCCCTGCAGTGGATCAGCGGCGCCGACGTGACCCGGGTCTATTCCCGCGCCGTCTCCAAGCTGATGCCGAGCCTCGGCGTCCAGTCCGAGGATGCGATCTTCACCACCTGCGAGATGTCGAACGGCATGGTCGGCCAGCTCTATTTCGGCTGGTCGCTGCCCAGCGACATCCCGACCGGCATCTGGGCCCGGACCGAGGTGGTCGGGACCAAGGGCGTGATCGACCTCGACGTCCGCGACCATGGCCTGCGGGTGCTGTCGAGCGGTGCCTGGAGCCTGCCGGACGGGCTGCATTGGCCGACCGTCAACGGCCGGATCATGGGCGACCTGTACGAGGAGCTGCGCCATTTCGTGCAGGCGGTGCGCGAAGACAAGCCCTTCGTCATGACGGTGGCCGAGGCGCTGCGCGCGGTCGCGGTCAACGACGCCATCCGGCGCAGCGTCGCCAGCGGCCAGCCCGAAGCGGTCACCGACTGGCGCGGCTGAACGGGACACCCGATGGACCCCCGCCATCCCTGGCTGCGCCGCGCGCTCGACCTCGCGCCGCTGATCCTGCTGATGCTGCTGGTGGCGGCGTTCGGCCTGATCGACGCGCGGGTGGTGACGCCCGACAGCCTGCGCAACGTGCTGGCGCAGGCCACGCCGGTGGCGTTGCTGGGGCTGGGCGCCTTCGTGGTGCTGCTGACCGGGGGCATCGACCTCTCGGCCGGGGTGGCGGTCGCCTTCTGCAGCGTGGTGATGGCCGGGCGGCTGGATGCGGGCGACGCGCTGCCGGTGGCGCTGCTGGCCGGCCTAGCCACCATGGCGGCGCTGGGCCTGCTCAACGGCCTGCTGGTCGGCTACCTCCGCGTGCCGCCCTTCGTCGTCACCCTCGCCACCATGGTGGCGGTGCAGGGCGCCACGCTGTGGGCGGCGCAGAAGGGCGTGCTGATGCTGAAGAGCCCGACCCTGAGGGACATCGGCATCGGGCAATGGGTCGGGGTCCCCAAGTCCGTGCTGCTGGTCGGGCTGATCGCGGCCGGGGCGTGGTGGCTGATGCGCCGGACCCGCTTCGGCCTACGCACCTACGCCATCGGCTCCGACCCCGCCGCGGCGCAGCTGGCCGGCGTGCCGCTGCCGCGGCAGCAGCTCCTGACCTACCTCGTCGCGGCCGTGTTCACCTTCCTCACCGCGGTGCTGATGATCAGCCGCGTGCCGGTCGTCACCCCCAATCTCGGCGGCACGGCGCTGCTGCTCGACGCCATCGCCGCGGCGGTGCTCGGCGGCACCAGCATCTTCGGCGGCCGCGGCACGGTGCTTGGCGTGGTGGTCGGCGCCGTCATCGTCAGCCTCCTGACCAATGCCCTGCGCGTCTTCGGCGTGGACCCCTCCAGCATCGATCTGTTCAAGGGCGCGATCATCGTCCTGGCGCTGATCGCCGATGCCGGGATCCGGATGCTGCGCCTGCGCCTCGATGAAGGACGTATCGGATGACCGCTCCCCCTTTCACGCCCGGTCCCGCCCGCCTGGCCTGGAGCCCGTGGCCGGAGCTCGGCTCGATGGGCAAGGCCCGCGGCGCGGTGCTGATCCCGACCGGCGCGGTCGAGCAGCACGGGCCGCATCTGGCCACCGGCGTCGACATCTGGCTGGCGACCGCGGTGGCGCTGGGCGTCGCCGGGCGGGACCCGTCGATCCGGGTGGCCGAGCCGATCTCCTACGGCTCCTCGGCGCATCACGTGGCCTTTCCCGGCACGATCAGCCTGCGGCCGTCGACCTTCATCGCCATCGTGGTCGATGTCTGCCGCTCGCTGGCGCGCGACGGCTTCTTCCCGATCCTGCTGAACGGCCATGGCGGCAACCGCGGCGCGCTGCAGGTGGCGGTGTCCGAGCTCGGCGCCGAGGGCGTCCGCAGCGCCGCCTTCTCCTATTTCGACCTGATCCGCGAGGATGCGGCGGCGATCCTGCCCGATGCCGATCAGGGCTGCGGCCATGCCTGCGCGCTGGAGACCTCGCTGATGCTGCATCTGTTCCCGGGATCGGCCCGGGCCGAGGCGATCCCGGCCGGCGGCACGCCGTCCTGCTGGCCCGACCCGCATCTCTACGCGGCCAGCCCGATCACGGTCTGGCGCGGCTTCGAGGAGATCAACCCGACCGGCGTGATCGGCCGCCCCTCCGACGCCACCGCCGAGGCCGGGGCGAAGCTGTACGAGGCCGCCGTCACCCGGTCGCTGGAGGCGGCGACACGCCTCCGCGACAGCTTCGCCCGGGCCTGACCCATCCCTCCAACCGAGACCATCCCGATGAAGACGATCAAGGGCCTGAAGGTCACCACCGCGCCGTCCGGCGCCCCGGTCAGCCGCATGCGCATCGGCGGACGCTGGGAGGAGGGGAGCTCGGGCGAGTTCCTGGAGATCACCAGCCCGGCCACCGGGGCGGTGGTGGGGTTCATGCCGCTCGGCACCCGCGCAGACGCGCAGCGGGCGATCGCGGCGGCGAACGCGGCCAGGCCGAAGATCGCCGGCCTGCCGGTGTGGGAGCGGGCGAGGCTGTGCTTCGCCGTCGCCGAGGTGATCGAGAGCCGCAAGGAGGCCCTGGCCCGCACCCTGTGCCTCGAGCAGGGCAAGCCCTACCACGCCGAGGCGTTGGGCGAGGTCGGCGCCGCGGTCGCCGCCTTCCGCAACGCCGGCGAGCAGATCAAGTGGCTGGAGACGGCCTGCTTCCCGGTCGAGGACCGCAACAAGCGCGCCTTCAGCTTCCTGCAGCCCAAAGGCGTGTTCGGCATCGTCACCCCCTGGAACTTCCCGCTGGCGCTGCCGTCGATCTACTATCTCGGCCCCGGCCTCGCGACCGGCAACACCATGGTGTGGGTGCCGGCGCCGACCACCTCGATCATCGCCGAGAAGCTGATGGAGTGCCTGATCGAGGCCGGGGTGCCGGACGGTGTCGTCAACCTCGTCACCGGCGACGGGCCGGAGGTCGGCGACGAGGTGGTGGCCAGCCCGGGCACGGATGCCGTCGCCTTCACCGGCGGCTCGGAGACCGGGCGGATCATCGCCGCCCGCGGCGTCGGCAAGCCGGTGATGATGGAACTGGGCGGCAACGGCCCGAGCGTGGTCCTCGCCGATGCCGATCTCGATACTGCCGCGGCGAGGGTGGCGGCGGGCTGCTTCGCCAATGCCGGCCAGATCTGCACCGCGACCGAGCGCATCCTGGTGGCCGACGCCGTGCACGACGCCTTCGTCGAGAAGCTGGTGGCGGCGGCCCGGGCGGTGCGGCTGGGCGACCCGTTCGATCCCGCCACCACCATGGGGCCGCTGAACAACGAGCCGAATGCGCAGAAGGTCGACGCCCATCTGGCCGATGCCCGGCAGCGCGGCGCGACGATCCTGTTCGGCGGCGGCCGTGCCGAGGGGCTGCCGACGCGGTTGCATTACCAGCCGTCCGTGATCACCGGGTTGTCGCCCGACAGCCTGCTGAACGTCGACGAGACCTTCGGCCCGGTGGTGCCGGTGCTGCGCTTCCGCGACGAGGAGGAGGCGCACCGCATCGTGGCCAAGAGCCGGCTCGGCCTGTCCGCCGCGGTCTTCACCCAGACCATCCGCCACGCCTTCCGCTGGGCCGAGGCGCTGAAGGTCGGGATCGTCAACGTCAACGAGATGAGCCCCTATTGGGAGACGCACATCCCGGCCGGCGGCGCGGCAGGGACCTCCAGCGGCATCGGCCGCACCGGCGGCCGGCACACCCTGCTGGAGATGTCGGACCTGAAGACCGTGACCATCGATATCAGCCAGTGAGGCGACGCCCCACTGGACCGGGCGGGGGCAGGGGTTGGTCGTCGCGGAGAGGTGTGAAGGAAATTTTCATCTAAAAATCATAGTTGATAAAAATATTCATCTCTTTAGCATGGTGTGATGATCGATGTCCCATTCGTCCGGTCTTCCGCCGTCCTCGATCACCTGCGTGGCCGGCTGATCGTCTCCTGCCAGCCGGTCGTCGGCGGGCCGCTCGACCGCACCGATTTCGTGGTGGCGCTCGCTCGGGCCGTGGCCGGCGCCGGCGCCGCCGGGCTGCGGATCGAGGGGGTGGAACGCGTCGCCGCGGTCTGCCGCGCCGTCGACGTGCCGGTGATCGGCATCGTCAAGACCGACCTGGCGGACAGTCCGGTCCGGATCACGCCGCATCTCGGCGACATCGACGCGCTGGCCGAAGCCGGCGCCCGGATCATCGCCTTCGACGCGACCGACCGCGCCCGGCCGATGGCGGTCGCGGAGATGATCGCGCGCATCCACGGCCATGGCCGCATCGCCATGGCCGACGTCTCGACCCGGGCCGAGGGCCGGGCGGCCGCCGCGGCCGGCGCCGACATCGTCGCCTCGACCCTCGCCGGCTATGTCGCCGGGCCGGAGCCGACGGAGCCGGACCTGGCCCTGGTCGCCGACCTTGCGGCCGACGGGTTCACCGTCATCGCCGAAGGCAATGTCCGGACGCCGGAGCAGGCTGCCTCGGCGCTGGCCGCCGGCGCGCATGCCGTGGTCGCCGGCTCGGCCATCACCCGGCCGGAGCTTGTGACGCGCTGGTTCCTCGACGCCCTCGGCGCGGGCTGAGGAACGTTCTTCACCAAGACAAACAGGGGGCAAACGATGAAGATCCTGCGCAAGACCCTGCTGGCCGGGCTGGCCCTGCCGGTGCTGCTCGCCTCCGCCGCGGCCATGGCGGGCGAGGTCACGCTGCTGTTCTGGCCGGGGCCGGAGAGCGAGGCGATGCAGAAGGTGGTCGACGCCTACAACGCCGGTCCCGGCCAGGCCGACGGCATCACCGTCAAGCAGCTGCTGTTCAGCCGCCAGGGCTATTTCGAGAAGGAGCAGGCGGATCTGGCGGCGGGGTCGAGCGAGTTCGACGTGGCGCTGGTCACCACCTACACGCTCGGCCGCTACGCGCCCTTTCTCGACCCGATCGACACCCAGATCCCGGCCGCGGCCAGGACGGAATTCGCGCCGGTCGCGCTGCAGTCCCTGACCTTCGACGGCAAGCTGTACGGCGTGCCGACCGACATCTCGGTGCACTTCCTCTACTACCGCAAGGACCTGGTCGACCGGCTGCTGTCCGATCCGGAGTGGCAGAAGCGCTACGCCGAGATCGCCAGGGAGAAGCTCGGCAAGGACCTGAAGCCCAAGGCGCCGGACGACTGGAGCTGGGACGACTGGATCGCCGCCGCCCTGTTCTTCAGCGCCGCCGACAATCCGGACAGCCCAACCCGCTTCGGCACGGTGCTGCAGATGAAGAACCTGATCTTCAACATCATGCTGTGGCAGGCGACGCTGGTGTCGAATGGCGGCGACTGGCTCGGCCCCGACGGCAAGCCGACGATCGACGGTGCGGCCGGCCGCACCGGGCTGCAGGTCTACAAGACCCTGATCGATGCCAAGGCCACGCCGCCGGGGTCGATCAGCTACGAGTATCCGGAGGCGAACGCCGCCTTCCAGGCCGGGCAGGCGGCGACGATGCTGCAGTGGAACGCGGCCTTCAACGAGCTGAACGACCCGGCGAAGTCGCCGACCGTCGCCGGCAAGATCGGCCTCGCCCCGCTGCCGGCCGGCAGCGCCGGGCACAAGAGCCATGTCCATTCCCTCGGCATCGGCCTCAACACGGCGTCGAAGAACAAGGCGGAGGCCGGCAAGTTCCTGGCCTGGCTGGCGACCAGGGACGCCATGACGGTCTACGCCCAGGCCGGTGGCACCCCGCCGGTGCCGGCGATCCTGAAGGCGATGGCGGCGACCCGGCCGGAATTCCCGCTGGTCGGCGACCATGTCGCCCGCTACGGCTTCGTCGTCACCGGCGGCACCGCCGCCTATGCCGTGCCGGTCTACGAGGTGCTGGCCGAGAAGTTCTCCGCCTTCTGGGCCGGACAGATCGACCTCGACACCGCGCTGAAGCAGGCGGCCGAGGGCATGGCCGACCGGATCAAGGGCTGATGGCATCGACCGCGGGGGCCGGGGGCAGGCGCCGGCCCTATGAGGGGCGCTGGGACGGGCTGTGGCTGCTCGGGCCGATGCTCTTGTTTCTGGCGGCGCTGCTCGGCTTCCCGGCGGTCGCCAACCTGGTCTACAGCCTCAGCGAGGTGCGCTTCACCGGCCTGTGGTCGCCGCGCTGGGTTGGGCTCGGCAACTACCGGGCGGTGCTGGCCGACCCGGCCTTCTGGGGTGCGGTCGGCTTCTCCGCCCGCTTCGCCGTGGTGGTCACCGCGGCGCAGCTGCTGCTCGGCTTCGCCCTGGTGCTGGCGCTTGACCCGCTGATCGCGAAGCGGCGCTGGCTGATGGCGTTCCTGCTGCTGCCGATGATGGTGTCGCCGGCCCTCCTGGGTGTGATGTACCGGCTGATGCTGAACGACTTCGTCGGCGTCATCCCGCAGTACCTGCAGATGGTCGGCTTCAGCGACAACCTACTGGGCGTCGACTGGGCCTTCACCACGGTCGCGGTGATCGAGGTGCTGCAGTGGACGCCCTTCGCCTTCCTGGCGCTGCTGACCGCCTACCAGGCGATCCCGAGCGATCTGGTGGAGGCGGCGCGGATCGACGGCGCCGGGCCCTGGGCGGTGTTCCGCCGCATCACCCTGCCGCTGATGGTGCCGGCGCTGGCGATCACCGGCTTCATCCGCTTCATCGACAGCTTCCGGGTGTTCGACCACATCTATGTGCTGACCGGCGGCGGTCCGGGCACGCTGACCCAGAGCCTGTCGATCTACATCTACAGGACCTTCTTCCAGCAGGGGCGGATCGGCCCCGCCGTCGCCGCCTCGATGCTGCTGCTCCTGGCCTCGATCGTGGTGCTGCGCCTGCTGATGGCGCAGATGCTGAGGGGATCGCGGGGATGACGCGCCTCGTCTCAGGCCTGCGCTGGGTCGTCTTCCTGCTGGCGGTCCTCATCCTCAACATCCCGGTCATCGTCACGCTGCTGACCTCGCTGAAGACGACGCTCGACATCAACGCCTATCCGCCGGTCTGGCTGTTCGCGCCGACGCTGGAGCATTACGGCACGGTGCTGACCGACCCGACGCTGGACTTCCCGCGCTACCTCCTGAACTCGACCGCGATCGCGCTCGGCGGCACCGTGCTGGCGCTCGGGCTCGGCGTGCCCGCCGCCTACGCCATGGCCCGGCTGGGGAAGGGGACCACGACCATCCTGCCGGTCGTCACCAACCTCCGCGCCCTGCCGCTGGTGATCTTCGCCATCCCCTTCTACCTGCTGTACCAGGCGCTCGGCCTGCTCGACACCCGGCTGGGCCTTGCCCTGATCTCCTGCATCATCAACCTGCCGCTGGCCCTGATC
>Ga0193743_1001180_pt1 | contig 19643 bp, 18 predicted proteins | sample L2c2metaG_FD_143038 | JGI IMG/M metagenome (GOLD analysis project Ga0193743, IMG submission 143038) | Soil microbial communities from a riparian zone of the East river system, Colorado, United States - L2c2 | ecosystem: Environmental > Terrestrial > Soil > Riparian zone | place: USA: East River... | reverse complement strand
TTATCCTCTCCGCTCTCAAACCTTTAGACAATACTTGACCTTTACCGGTTAAGCACTCTTTAGGCTCAGCCTTTAAGGACCCAGATGCAGAACCGACTGTTACAATCATGACTGTAAAGTCTGAATTGTTCGAAGTCGTAACAGTCTCAGTCCAAGGCTTTTGAGGGTAAAAACCAAAGCTGGACCAGACTTTCAATCACTGATCAGTTGGGTACTAAGAATTTTGAAGCTATTCAGATTTTGAGAAGTGCCTACAAAAATAAGGTAGTCAGTGCATTAGAGGAAACTACTGCCACTCCTAGGGACTGGGCTATGGAAATTTAAATTATACTTTGTTTCATGTATTTAAATCAAATTGTCTTTGGATAAATGGTTCTTGTGGTTTGAACCAGAACCAAACCAGAACTGAACCAATAGAACCGGTTCTAGTGGTTCAGTTCTGGTTCTGGTTCTGGTTCTGGTTCTGACAAAATGGGTGCTGAACCGAGCTGAACTGAACTTCAGCATCCCTAGACCTGAATATCTTGCTTGCAGTCTGGACATTTTAGTGTACTGGTATCAGTATATTTGACACCCAAGTCACTGCTCCTGTATTTTCATTGATCTTAGGCTCAAAGTTTTAAAGACTTATTCAAACTTTACCTCACTTTCTTTGCCATCTTGCACAACCAACATGAACACAGGAACTCAACTAAACCAAAATAGTTTCATCCTCAGCTGTCAGGTAACTATGGTATCTACTGGAGACTTTGTAGGATAGCTTCTGAGAGTTATTCAAGTAGATACTTTGCCTATTGTGGCTTCGTGGCGTTGGGTAATAAATACTGTAAGTCCAAAAAAAAATCTTGGCCTCCGGCAAGACCCCCCCCTTCCCCCTACGTCTGGTCCGGGATTCCCATCACACCACCCCCTTGATTATACCCCTTCAAAATGAACCCTACAAACATCCAAAACGCTCAAAATTTGACTGAGTTATTGTCAAAGTCAAAAGAGTAGGTTTCCAAGAATATTATCATAAATATGTCAATTCCTCACTAATCTAGAGATCTTGGGCTCATTTTAAAGTTAGAATATGTGGTAGTAATATTGAGTTAGGTTATTTTTGGTCTGGGAATGAAGGCTAACTAGTCTCGGTCTTGGTTTAGAGCCCCTGGGCACCAAATAACTGGACCTAACTGGACTTTTAAAGGCTACTACCAGCCACCTTTTGGACAAGTTGTATGGAGTTCTTCCAAAGATACATTTGCTGGAGATTTTATCCAAACTAAAATCATCCCTTCTTCACCAAGCAAGTTGAAGTACCAACAACTCCACTACACTTCATTCCTCAAGGTAAAACCATAAACCTGTACAAATTTGGGTGGGGGAAAATGTGTAGAGTTGGGACTGCTGGCAGAGATAGGACAAGGAAGTATGTCTAGTGTTCCCATTATCTCATGAACCGACTCATTGGAGTCAGGTGTTTAGCACCCACTAAGTGAGCCCTAGTGGTCAAGCTCAATGCTCAAAACATGAACAACTTAAAAGTCGACAAAAGGAATACTATTAGTAGATTGATTAATAGATAGTGAGTCCATTGTCCATTGTCCATGAAAGCAACCAACGAAGAACAACCAAAAAAAAAAAGGAAAGTCCAACAAAGACCGGGAAAGGGGAAAATGTATTACTTATTTGAAAAAAAAGAAAGATAAATTTAGGTAGAAGGTGGTTGGGTAGCGGCAGGGAAGGGTAGTGGGTTTGCATGACGCCTGACAAGCCCATTTCCATCCCTACGACGCAGAGGAGAGACGGCTACGGTAGGGAGAGAATGGCAATTTGAAGACGGAGCAGCTGGGTGAGCAGTTGGAGTTGGGTTGACACCTTGAAACCATGTGCTGGTACCATAGACTCCCATAGGTTCACTATAGAAAAAGAAAAGAAAAGAAAGATGAGAAAGAATTCATTCATTAAGAGAGCGGCAGGGAGGATTGGCTTACTCGGGTTGACCGTCACAGTCTTCGTATACATTTGCATCATAGTTCGCAGGGATGTTCTATTTTTAGATGATGATGTTTTTTAATCAAAAAAATTGAGAACGTAAGAAGTGAGAAAAACATACCCAGTAACAGCCCATAACGTCGTAGATGTGGTTGCATAAGCTTGTGGCGCGTGGTCCAATACAAGCGCGAATGCAGAACTCGCCGTCAGAGATGAAGCTTGTCCAGTCATGGTATTGAAGACCGTTGCCAAAGGTATTTCCGTATACAAGTCCTCCAACTACGGATCAAAAATTAGTCAAGTCAGGCGTTCAACCATTGTTTCAAAAGAAAAAACACGTACTTGGGTTGCCATTTCCTATTTTACAAAAAAAAAAGCGATATGATTTTTAGCTTCGGTTGACAACAACTTGGGCTAAACATACCATCAGCACCTCTGTTGTCCAATTCACCACCAGCGTCGCCTTTGGGGATATTGATTTTCGTAAAATCACCAACACCGGTCACTTGAACGTATTCGGGAGTCTTGACAAAATGAACACCTTTCAGGGTACCGTCAGGGAAGGTCCGAGCACCACGGCCGGACTTGGTGCAGTAAGCAACTTCAACACGTTCGGTATCACCGATAGATCCAGGGTATGCTGTTAAGATATTTTATGAGCTTTGGGTAATATTTCTTTTAGGTGTGCAAGGATGGAAAACGAACGAGGAGCCCAGAGACAAAAGTCGTTCGCAGAGCTGAAAAAAAAAAAGTACTGCGTGATTAGTCCTGGTTACGTGTATGATTATGAAATTAAAACACACTTGATCCAGAGAGTTTGACAATTCGAGGAAGGGTCAGAACCGGTTCCACAGTTGTTGGTGCCGTATTGACCATTTTGTGAGGTTTGAGGGAGGTTGTTGACGGAGTAACCTGCGTTCCAGACTTGGTTGATGTTGCCATTGGAGCAGTCCCAAATTTGAGCCTGAGTAACGCCAGAAAAGCTGAGAGCTCAATATCTGGTGTTGAAAGAAAAAATGACTTACGGGGGTACCATCTCCTTGGTTTCCGCCAGTAAGATCGACGCACTTGTTCTGCCAAACTACACGATTGTCACGCTGCGACACTTTAGAATTCGCGTAAAAAAATAATTATAAAGCAACGTACTGTATACGAGAACTGCTGGTTGGGATTATTGGGAGTACACGTCCATATCTGCAATTTGGTGCCGTCTACGTTATTGCCACCGGTTACGTCCAAGCATTTGTTTCCAAAGACTGTGACGGTGCCTCCTGTGAAGGTCCACTTCTGAGCGGCAGATGCGTCGCAGCTCTGGATAGTGACGGCAGCTCCATCGGTGTTCGACGCAGTAGTCAAGCATTTGGCTGTGTAACGTTTATTTATTTTTATTAGAAACGCGAGAATTCATGTTCAATGCAAAGAATAATACGTGCCATTGTTAAGACCTGGCTCCAGGAGAAGTTCACCTTTGAAACTAGATAGTATCATCAATATCAAGAGTCACTTGGTCTAGCAAGAAGAGAACACGTACGGAGGTGTTTGTTGTGCCCTAACAGAGAGGGCTAGGAGGATGAAGGCGGTTAAACCTTGGACACTGAGCATGTTGGATTAAATGAGTGGATTGATAGTTGAAAGAATGTGTTGAGCGTCAAGGGAGGGAGGGAATGGACAAGTGTCAAGGGGGTGGCAAACTTAATATATGCGGGGCTAAACCCGATTCAGACAGGAACCCAGAGTTTAAGCGAACAAGGGCTATGTATTGATATGTCAGAATTGCGGTTGACCCGGATTATCTGTACATGAAATTACTTACGACATGCTCCCCATACTTTAAACAGTTTGTCGTTGTCGTTTTTATCAAGCAGTGGTAGTAGTAGTAGTTATTAATACTTATTGGCAGAGGTTTTATTTGTTTACACACTCTGATTTTGTCTTCTCACCATCGACTAGGTCAGTGATTTGCCCTTTTAAATTATGCAAAGGCCAGACCGTTCTAGGTGGTCAGGCGGTCTATGCCATACAAGAGTATGGCTGACAGCTCAGCCTTTCTGATTGCGTAGAAAGCCGTCTAACCTTACACTTTCTCCGTAGGACAACTGGGCGAGTCGGGTCAGCAATCAGTTCTAGTTCCCCTGTGCAAAATCGTTTTTTTGCCCCTACTTCATATGCCAGCCAAGTACTCTCATGTTAAAAAGCGATCTGCATCAGGATTGCTCAAGAAAGAGAAGAACAGTCCCAATGGCCATCACATCGTCAAAGACACACACCATGCCCGCTCGCTGAATCCTCACATTGACAAAAGCCTTACCCAAGCAATGTCGGCTGTCTCTCAACTGGAGCGTGCTATTGCCCGCATCCTTCTCATCCGCTATGACCAAGACATCACTCGCCTTTTCTCTACGCGACTCTACAGCATAGCTCTTGTCCATCTGCCAACCCTCGTCATGCGTTGCGTGACTCTCGGGGGCCCGGGATGGCTCGCCTTTAATCATGATTCAGACGAAATCAAGGACTTCTTTCGAGCAGCTATCAGTATGGATATGCGTCAAGCCGGAGAGAGAGTAGCAACTAAGAGCGTCTTATGGTCCTATACCGCTCTACGCCATTTCGTATGTTTCTCTCATCCCTTGTCCAAACCGCCGTGCTCTTTTTTGAACAGAAAAACATCCAAACGTTTAGGCCATCTCCAACAATGTCCCAATATGCAATAAATTAGGATTACATTCTCTCCGATTACTCCCTTATTATCCTGCACTCAAGGCACATCTTGATGCCCTTGAAGAAATGTCTCCTCCATCTTTCACCAAACCGCCACATCTGGGATCATTGCAAGAAGGTCAAGAAGCCCTCGAAGATGCATGCGAACTGAAATTCGGCGCCTGGCTAAATAGATTTGCGCCTGTCCATACCGAATGGGAAGGAGATTGGCGAGCCAAGATCCAATTTGGCTACGAGAAACTCTCACAAACTTTATGGCGTGTCGCTCGTGAGTTTAACGTCCGTGGATATGGCATGGTTCTCCGAGAAAAGTTGACCACCAAATGGTGCGATTGCGGATGTTCGACAGATCATCTCGGCGAAGTCTGTGAACGGACCGTAAGAGAGGATGAAAATGAGAGTGGGGTGCGAATTGGAAAGCAGAGAGAATGGGATGGACGAGGAAGTGGCGTGTATGGGTGGGAAACGGCGGAAGAGGAAGATATTTGGGAGGTTGATCTTGATTTTGGAGGACTTGATCCAGATGAATGTGCTGGCGGGGTGGATGCGGAAATGACGATTGGAGAAATGATGGAGTGGAGGTATTTAAAAGCCGAACAAGAGAAAGATCAGGTACAGTTAGCATTTTATGCCATTCCCTTTCTTCTTTTCACCTTGTTCTTCGTTAGGGGAATGCTGCCTTCCGAAAAGGCGATTATCATACAGCAGTCAAACTTTATGAAGCTGCCCACAACATCGAGTCAGAATTGCCGCATTACCAGCTCAACCTCGCTGCTGCCCACCTGAAATTGAACAAGTCAGTCATTTCAATCCATCAATTTAGCCAGAACTCATTTTCTCGTTCTTGATAGCTGGATAGAAGCGGAGAAAGCATGTAGCAAAGCTTTGCAGCAACATCGGAGCAGTAAGGGGTTGTACCGTCGTGCAAGGGCTCGACGGATGCTAGGACGTTCAGAGGAAGCTATTCAAGGTATTATTGTCTCTTTTCACCCACCGCGATCCTTTTTTTTTTGCTTCATCACGTTCATCCGTAGATCTCCGCGCAGTCCTCAGAATCCAACCTTCGAATAGAGAGGCTCTAGCTGAATTGGCATCCCTAATACCACTTACGGCAACCAAATTGCCAAACGGCTCTTCTATCGACGTCTCGTCTCATGGCGATGATTCCAATCCATCCACATCTAAACAACAACAACCATCCGCGCCTGGATCTCCTTCTCCATCAACAAAGATGGACGATCCCCGGTCGCTGCAGCGTTTAGGAATACCTAAACCCAAACCTATCAAGCAACCTTCATTTGCACGAACAAAGAGCGATGATAGGAGACTCAAGATCGTATTGATGTCATCAGCTGCTACTGCTGCTGGTGGTGGTGGTGGTGATTCTTCTGGACGGAATCGAGGAGGATCAGGACATTCACAAACGAATGGCAAAGAGAATGTTTCGGCCACTACTATTAGTCGACATGGTAAAGAGAAGGCTGGAGCTTTGAGATCGCAGAAGAAGACGGAGATGGAGAGAATGAAGGCAGAGTGTGTGTTATATCCGAGCTGGGATCGGTATGAAGTGAAGCGGGTAGATTGATTTTTGGATCTAGGGAAGGGAGGGCAACCTCTCTCCAAATTTCCGAGGTCTACTCTCATCACTTTCACTCAGGATCTCTCTCTATATACTTCCCTCGTCTCGTTTTCATTTGCCTTATCCTGCTTCTTCAAACACATTCCCAACCTATAATCCGCCATATCACAAAATGACTCTTTTATTCCACCTGCCCACCTCCTGGCTCCAAAACCTGGCTTCCCATGACCATGAATAATGATAAACTTGTACACAAGACTGTTGACAGTTTCCGCCTCTGTGGGGCCAGGGTTATATCAACTCTTGAAATGTAATACTACTATTGTTATCCCATTGTTCGTTCACTTTTCTCCGTTTCTGTGCATTACTCTGAGGGTTCAAGTATTCAAAGGATACTAATTACGCTTCCCAACTTTTTTTTTCTTTCTATAGCTCTCTTTTCCTTAACTTGCAGCGTCACTAGAGATGTGCTTGGTGTGAATTCACACCAAGTTTCGGTAAGGGTTCGCTATTTCATTATCAATGTAAAGGACACAACCATTTTACGGTAAGCTGGCAAGTCCAGATTCTTCTACCCTCCAACTCACAAGATTAACTGACGACATGGACACCAAACCTTCAAGCTAATCCTCGATTACGGACACCTCCATCTATCACGCTCTATCTGCCGGAGCTGCATGCACCAAAACGTCGTAACTTACAGGCAGTGCAAGGTAGGGGTAAGAAGTAGCGAAAATGGGACCAGCCAAAATGGGTGCCGAGGACGTTCTTGATGGGCCATGACCTATGACACTGTCAGTTGAGATTGGGGCGTTTGGTGCGGTGTTACTTATACTGCTGTATCAGCCCTTGTCCGTCAGTCGACTGTGGGAAGAGCAAAGTCGTACAGCCACATTACCGCTCTCTCTTGACTATCATCATCATGTCCAGCGAAAGACCATATAAGAGACATCGCATAGACGAAGTTGCTCCAGCTTTCAAAAGGAAGTTATCTCATTTATCAGGCCCTCCCACAGCGTTGTCGATGGACGTGGATTTAGGCCCTGATAACCAGATGGCAACGACAGATGCTGGAACAAGGTGAGTAGCTGGCTGCTGAATCCTGTTGTCCGACAGTCATTGATATCTTTCAAGTCATTTACCGCTCAGAGTAGTCCCTGGAGTCGGCGCTGATCACGCACTTGCCACAGCAGTTGCGAGTACGGAAGCACACAGGCGCTCTCCTCTAATTCCTGAACCTGTTTCAGCATCGATACCTGCTCTACCCAGGCAACTTGATTCCGTTAGTAACCCAGGTTCAGAAATACTACCCATGGTCGGCATCCGTGCTACACTTGCGACCGTCGTTGCTAATAACTGCTCATCTAGAACGTTTCTCCGAACCCAATATCTCTCTTCCAAGGTGCTCATAATATATACCTGGCAGAACCGACGATTACCGTGGCCAATAAAATAGTAAGCGACATCCGAGCAGCATAAATCCCAATCTATGCGTTAATAGTTCTATCTTCCTTCCAGGTCCAGAACATAGTCAATGCTGATGAAAATGAACGGACGAGGCCTAAAATCTTGGCGAGTGAATACAATCTTCGAAGTGGAGAATCTCAGCTAAAAACTAGTCCATAGAGCGTACTAACTGAGAAACTCCTGCCACGTGCTGATTTTGCAGCATACGACGACGCATCTCCTGCTCCTCGGAACGCATGTACAGAGAACACTCGCAAGGCAATTCTTGATACACTGCGAGTGTGGGCAAGTGATAATACGGCCACAAAGGTATACTGGCTCAATGGGATGGCTGGAACCGGTAAAACAACAATTGCTTACTCATTCAGTGAAATCCTTGATGAGGGCGGCTCCCTTGCTGGTAGCTTCTTTTCCTCTCACCTCCGTGTTGATACCAGTGATGTTCGCTGCATCATTCCCACCATCTGTCTTCAGTTGGCTATCAATAGGTATCTTCCCTCTTTCTCCCATCTCATCTTGGATGTAGTGGAAGCCAACCCTAACTGCAAATCTTGGAGGATTGGCAAACAATTCCTGAATTTCATTGTTAGACCACTCACTGCTGCATACAGGGATACTAGAGATGTAATGGTTGTCCCAGTCATTGTTCTTGATGCTCTGGATGAGTGCTCTGACCAGTCCCTTGTGGCTGAGTTGCTTGCTATGATCTTAAAGCACAGTGCATCTCTTCCAGTCAAGTTCTTCATCACTAGTCGTCCAGAAATAAGGCTCAAAGAGTCCTTTCATAAATCCTGGGCTCATTCAAACTTCATTCTCCATGAGGTTGAAAAGGAGATTGTAAAGGCTGATATAGAACTTTACATCAAAGCCTACTTGCTTGATGGCCTTATTAGGCTTGACTGGCCTCCTCAGGCAGAAGTTGAAAGCCTTGTGAATATGGCTGGCACTCTGTTCATTTATGCAGCAACTGTCTGCAAGTATATTGCTCAGAGGGGTAGCTATGGCATGCCTCAGCGCCTTTCAGATGTAGTCAATTTCACATCAGAAACATCATTTGGCATCACTCAACCACTGGATGGGCTTTATAAAAGAATTTTGGATAATGCTTATGAATCTACCAATCCTAGGGAAAGGTCAGATATAGGCATGGTTCTTCAAGTTGTTGTGTATGTGTATAATCCTCTGTCTATGAGTGCCATCAGTGGTTTAATGCAAATGCCCATAGAAAGAGTTCAAGCTGCTCTTGCACCCCTTCATTCATTGATATATATTCCATCATCTCAACACCCTGCTAAGCACATCTCAATATTCCATGCTTCCTTCTATGATTTCATCAGTAATCAGAATATTTCCTCAGAACACCATCTTGACCCTTATGTTTCACACAAATCCCTGGCACTTCAGTGTCTGTCATTGATGGATAAAGAGTGGTCAGGAAAAACAAATGTGCCTTACTTGGTAGAGAGGAGATGTGAAGATATTTCTGAATCTCTTGCATATGCTTGTAGTAGCTGGGTGCTTCATTTCACTTATGCAGAGAGCAACCATGAATCTGCTGAATTGAAGCATTTCTTCCAAACACATCTTTTGCGATGGATGGATTGTTTGAGCATATTAGGAAAGTTAGGGCCTGCAATGAATTTATTGCATATACTAGAAAGTTGGGCAAATACAAATGTAAGTAATCTTGCTGCTGAAGATGGATGGCACTGACAACAAAAATAGAACCAAAAGCTTTTAGCAATGACATTGCTTGATGCTGAGCGGTTTTTGAAAGAAAATTTTGATTTCATAAAGAAGTACAGTCTTGAAGGATGTCCTTCAGCATTAGCCTGGTTGCCTGAAAATTCAGAAATATGGACAGCATATGGAAGTAGGGTAGACTGTCCATGGAAGCTCTGTTGGGGAAGGAGAAAATTATGGAGCCGGTGTGAGGCAGTACTGCATCATTCAAATTATGTGAATTCTGCTGTCTTCTCTCCTAATGGTATGCACATTGTGTCTGCATCTTCTGATCACACTGCAAAGATCTGGAATACAACCACAGGAGAGTGTGAAGCAGAGCTGAAAGGACATTCAGATGAGGTTAACTCTGCTGCCTTCTCTCCTGATGGTATGCATATTGTGTCTGCATCTTGGGATGAAACTGTACGAATCTGGAATACAGCCACAGGAGAGTGTGAAGCAGAGCTGAAAGGACATTCAGGTTGGGTCAAATCTGCTGCCTTCTCTTCTGATGGTATGCATATTGTGTCTGCATCATATGATAACACTGCATGTATCTGGAATACAACCACAGGAGAGTGTGAGGCAGTACTGCATCATTCAGATTATGTCAATTCTGCTGTCTTCTCTCCTGATGGTATGCATATTGTGTCTGCATCTTATAACACTACACATATCTGGAATAAAACCACAGGAGAGTGTGAAGCAGAGCTGAAAGGACATTCAGATCTGGTCAATTCTGCTGTCTTCTCTCCTGATGGTATGCACATTGTGTCTGCATCTTCTGATCACACTGCAAAAATCTGGAATACAATCACAAGAGGGTGTGAAGCAGAGCTGAAAGGACATTCAGATGAGGTTAACTCTGCTGCTTTCTCTCCTGATGGTATCCATATTGTGTCTGCATCTAATGATAAGACTCTACGTATCTGGAATACAACCACAGGAGAGTGTGAAGCAGAGTTGAAAGGACATTCAGATCTGGTCATCTCTGCTACCTTCTCTCCTGATGGTATTCATATTGTGTCTGCATCTGATGATAAGACTCCACATATCTGGAATACAACCACAGGAGAGTGTGAGGCAGTACTGCATCATTCATATTTTGTGACTTCTGCTGTCTTCTCTCCTGATGGTATGCACATTGTGACTGCATCTTATGATCACACTGCAAAGATCTGGAATACAATCACAGGAGAGTGTGAAGCAGAGCTGAAAGGACATTCAGAGCCGGTCAACTCTGCTGTCTTCTCTCCTGATGGTATGTATATTGTGTCTGTACCTTATAATAAGACTGCATGTATCTGGAATACAACCACAGGAGAGTGTGAGGCAGTACTGCATCATTCAGGTTATGTGAATTCTGCTGCCTTCTCTCCTGATGGTATGCATATTGTGTCTGCATCTGATGATAAGGCTGCACGTATCTGGAATACAACCACAGGAGAGTGTGAAGCAGAGCTGAAAGGACATTCAAATCTGGTCAAATCTGCTACCTTCTCTCTTGGTGGTATCTATATTGTGTCTGCATCTGATGATAAGACTGCACGTATCTGGAATACAACCACAGGAGAGTGTGAGGCAGTACTGCATCATTCAAGTCCTGTCAAATCTGCTGCCTTCTCTCCTGATTGTATGTATATCGTGTCTGTACCTTATAATAAGACTGCATGTATCTGGAATACAACCACAGGAGAGTGTGAGGCAGTACTGCATCATTCAGGCCATGTCAATTCTGCTGTCTTCTCTCCTGATGGTATGCATATTGTGTCTGCATCTTTTGATAAGACTGCATGTATCTGGAATACAATCACAGGAGAGTGCGAGGCAGTACTGCATCATTCAGATTCTGTCAATTCTGCTGTCTTCTCTCCTGATGGTATGCATATTGTGTCTGCATCTTATAACACTACACATATCTGGAATACAACCACAGGAGAGTGTGAAGCAGAGCTGTCAGCACTGTCATCATATACCTCTCTTCTATCCTCATCTGATAATAGTAAATTACTTGCTGCATCATCAATTACTGATGGTGTTTTTATCCACCATGATGATAACAGTCAAATTCAAGTCTCCTTGGAGTCATCCTTCCTTGATGTATACAAAGATGTTATATTCCATACCAAAAATCTTCACAAACTTTGGATTCCACCACCTTTCCGTAAACCATCATCTATTGGCTATCACTCATCCAAAATATGTCTTGGGTATGAGTCAGGACAAGTTTTGCTTCTAGAGGTATGTATGATCCTTATATTGTATTCTACATTGGGACTTCATTGCTCAATATTTTCTCTAAAATATAGTTTCAATCTTAACATCTTAATTTCACACCCCATGTTATGAACATTCACAGCCTCCTTGTTTTCACTTCCATCTTGTATGTTTCATCTACATGTGTCAAATGCATGTTCACCTCTATTAATTACATGCCTTTTTCATTTCCTTCTACTCATATTTCACACATGTTATACTCATTTTCACCTCATGGACTTTACTATATAAACCACAATATATAGTCTTGTAGTCTCTGACTAGTCTCTAATAGACTTCTTCATTGAAACACATTCTCAAACTCTAAAGACAAACTACTAGTGATAGTAGACTTCTTTTGAGCGCAGGAAAACCAAACTTGAATATATGACTGTCTACAATCAGATATCAATCGATAGTCTGAATTGTTTGAAGTCATAACAAAAGACTAGTTAACAAGAACTATTGCCTTCTTGCTACAGAAGCAAAGAAACTCAAGTAAGACAAGAAAACATGAAACAAAATAAATGTCATAGAGGTGAAAGAACCCATTGACACCTGGAAGAATCAAGATGTCTTCCTCACAAAAAGGAACATTTGGATTAAAAAATTCAACATCTGGAAGTGAAGGATATCACTCAGCAGAAGAACCTGAACCATCTACCCCATCCAATCATAACATCGACAATCTTAGTCAAAGTACTCTAGGGCTAGAACCAACACTCAACAAATCTTTTATCTTTCCACCCAATTTTAGGAACCTACTGAGACCAGAAACCCAGAACCTCTTTGCTACTTTTGCAGAGAACTTACTTCATTACAATAAACAAAAAGATGAACCAAAACCAGAAAAGATGACAGACATAGTCATGATTGACTCAAACAAGAAAAAGACCAGGGTCAAACTGAACCTACCAAAAGAATTCTCTGGAAAAAGAGAGGAGTTTAGACAATTCCTCCATGATGCCAATTGTTCATGATGTCCAACAAAGAAGCATACACTGATGACTTCACCAGGATAAGCTTTGTGCTTTCCTACATGGTTGGAGTAGAAGCAGAGTCCTGGAAAGGACAATTACTTGAGGAAAAGTTTGGACAAACAGATCCAGACTTTGGGAGTTTCAGGAGGGAGGCATTTGTTCAGTAAAATAGATCGAGGAAGAGGTTTTGTCGGTTTTGAATGTCAAAGTCTGGGACAACCAGAGTTTGTCTTGGAGGAATTTTTCGAGGGGGAATTAAGAAGACTTTGTTGTGTTCAGCAAAATGAACAGTCTTTCTTTTAAATGGAAGCCTCGTTGTTTCCATGGTCAAGTCTATTCTTGTTATCAAGTCATCCAATTGTGTAAAGAATTTGGCATATTCATTGGCAGAGTTCTTCATGATTTGAATTCTTTTATCACAATAGTCATCGAAGGTGATGGAAGGGGTAACAGAGTCCATGGAAGTTTGTTTCAAGATAGATCTCATCTTTTTGAGAGTTCAAAGTTGGTGTCGTCCTTTATAAAGTGACAGCATGTTTTCATCATTGGAAAAGGCCTGTTCAGGTTCCCATAATGCTTCAGAGATTGGATATCCTTTCCATTTGACGTAATATTGGTATCCTTGTCCTCTTTTTCCATGGTTAAGGATGGAATCCACTCCGTAAACTTCTTCATTGTTTTCTAGTTCCAAAGGCAGTTCAGGGAAGTTGGGTCCATAGATTTTGTTTCCTTGTAAGGTTTCAAAAGAGTGGCGTGAAAAACATTGTGGATTTGCCAAGAAGCAGGAAGTTGAAGGTGATAGATTACCAGTCCAAGAACTACTGTAATGAGGAATTGTCCTTCTCATTTCAGCTTCATCTTTTTGTTGTGTTGAGCTTTCATGTTTCTTGAGTCAAGCCATACTTTTTCTCCTTTTCTGAATGGAATGAAAGTAGATTTCTGCCTATCAGCCATGCATGAACGTGCAAGTTCATGTGCTGCTAAGGCTTCTTCTCAATTCTTGATCAGCGTTTTCATTCTATCGTCAATTGCAGGAAACTTTGTGTTTTCGAAGGTAAGGGGTAAGGCAATAGGGGATTCTCTGAACATGAGTTCGAAAGGTGTTTTTAGTCTGTCTGCATGTCGTTGGTTGTTATGGGTAAACTCTAGTAAATGGAGTGCAGTTGGCCATTATTCTGGGTGAGAGGTGCAATAAATCAAAAGATACACTTTGATTTCTTGATTTACTCGTTCGGTAGTTCCATCTGTTTGTGGATGGTAGGCAGTGGATAATGCTGGTTTGACGTTCAAAAGTTTAAGCAATTCTTTAAAAGAGTTTGAGGTGAATTGTGGTCCTCTATTGGAAATTATCTTGTCAGGTAATCCGAATCATTTGTACAAGTTTTCAAGTAGAAATTTGCCTGTGTCTTCAGCAATAATTGTTTTGTTGCATGGAATAAGATTACCCCCTTTGTAAGCACTTGGTCTACCATGACCAAAATAGAGTCAAAGCCATCGGCAGGTGGCAAGTCAGTAATCAAGTCCATTGAGCAATAAGAGAAAGGTCTTGTCGATTGAGAGCCTTCTGTGGGTAGAAATGCAGGTTTTGGTCAATCTTAAAATGTTGACAGGTTCCGCAACCTTGAACATAGTTCTTCACAAAAGTGCGTAGACCAGGCCACCAATAATGTTGTCAAACAGTGTTATAGGTCTGTAATTCTCCGGGATGACCAGCAGTTTCGTGATAGTGAAAATCTTTCAAAATATCCTTTCGCAAGGTGTTGTCTCAAGGAATATAGTTCTTTCCTTGATAGAAAAGGATGTTTCGGTCTCCATATTTTTCCAGTGTCCAATCATCGGCAATTTTCCTGTTTATGTTAGGGCAACTGCAGAACAACTTAGTCGAGATCTAGCAGGAGATCCTAAACATATATATAAACACAAATACACCAGGAAAGTGCACCTAGCAGGGGATCCTAAAAGAAAAGGATAAAACCCTGCTAAGGTGGGATGCATGCCTATATACCAAGAAATTGGAGTCGAAATAATAAAATGATGAAAGATAATAAAATGATGGAAAAAGATGGAGAATGGTAAAACAGTGATAGGAATGCTACATCATGTGATCATTGGACTCCGATATCGGAGCTGCAGTGCACTCCATCTTGGACTAGCGACGATGAGGAGGAATATACAGAGGTGACGGAGAAATATCAGAGGAAATGTCGGATGAAGCAGAGCATCCCCTAACAGTTTAACAGTAATAACAGTGCTGTCTCTGCATCTTTATCTATTGTGTCAATATTTGCAATCCTTTCTTGAAGGTCGACATCAATGAGATCAATAAGCAAGTTATCAAGTAATAGAATCATGTCTTCATTATCGTTATCTTCAACAGGACAATAATCAGGCCATCAGGATAATGTGTCAGATTGGATCATTTTCTTTCCAGGAGTATGGACCAATTTGATATCATATTCTGATAAGAATAAGAACCATTGTGCTTGTCATCTATTCAGTTTCTTTGCTTCCTTATGAGCAGTCAAATTCTGGTGATCTGAAAGAACAACAGTGGAGTGTCCAGATCCTTGAATATAATGACACCAAGTTTCCAGAGCTCTGATAATAGCCAATAGTTCACTGTCATGGATGTTGTAGTTTTGTTCGGCAGGGGAAAATGTTTTAGAATAAAATGCTACAGGATGTCAATCACCATTTGAATCCAATTGTGACAGGACTGCTCCAGTTGTGTATGTCAAGGCATCTGTTTCAATTTAAAATGGTCAAGAATGATCTGGCATAGCCAAGACAGGTTCTTCCATAAATCATTTCTTCATTTCATCAAAAGAGGATTGACATTCAGGGGTCCAATTGAATTTTCTGTCCTTCTTTAAGAGTTCATTCAGGGGTTGTGTGATGTCAGAGAAGTTTTGGATAAATTGTCAATAGAAGTTTCCAAATCCTAAAAATCCTCTGACTTGTTTGACAGTAGAAGGAATATTTTATTCTAAGCGAACACGAAGAATAAGTGTGAACATAGTATTTGGTCTATGTGAAGATTTGGGTTGTGACATGACATCTCTTTCCCTCACTGCCACCATCATCAATCCCAAATCTGGATTCACCCTGCTCGACATTGGAGCAGCTCCATTCTTTTGTTCTTAAGTCTAATTCATTAAGCCTAAATCAAATCTACCAATATAATGCCTAGAATACAATTTGACCCTAGTTTATTAGAATGTCCAGACTTTGCCTCCCCTACTTTTGCAGTGGCTTGGGTGCCCTTTGTCAACCCCACTACCACTGAGGAACAAACTATTCAACTACTGAAAGTCATCTGGAGCGCTGATAACAAAGCCAATAAGCTCACATGGCAACAGCAGGATGACAAAGACAATGCAGCCCTCGCAGAGTCTCGCCAGCTACAATCAGAAGCCAACATGATAAGAGACCAGGCTGAGATCGACAAAGCCAATACCATTCGCAAAGAGGAAATGAAGAAAAATAAAACAAAGTACATTCCCATTCCAGACAGAGAAGTCCCAACCATAGCCCCAGTAATTGCTTCCAATTATGCAATCAGAAAAATGGAAAAAGGCCTGTATGTCGAAATGTGGTATTACACTAACGCTGGCCTAGACCACGCCTTACAAAATGCAAATACCACCAACGACAAAGCAATGGTAATGCTCCGACAACTTAATGGCTCTACCTCCTGGATACCAGCCACTTTTGCTGCAACAGCATCAGACATCATTGACGACAAGGATATCCCTTGGGAGGACTTATGCCAAGCCGCCCCTTGGATGATAGTCACCATGGAGGAAGCCAACTGGCCACAAGACCACGTGACCATGCTTGCCAAGTTCTGGGGAAACCTACAAGTTCATGAACTCCAATCTTCGAGGGATCCCTTAGACCAAAAAACACTTATTGTGTACCAAGCAGAACAACTCAGGCTTTGGCACCTTTCTATCACCTCCCCCGAGGTGCCTACAACTTATCACGAATCAATGAGGAGATCATGCAGAAAATTTGCAAGGTGTACTGGGATTACCATCGCCTGAAAGACAACAAAAGGGATTACCGCGTACACCAATTAATCCATTAACTCATTGAAACCAAACTAAAAGATCGCCTTTCATATTTATTTATCTTTTTTCAAATCAATCCTGTACCATCTTATGTTGCATTGCGCATGCCTACCTGATGCATCATGCATGCCTACATTTGCATTATGCACACCTACGTTGCATTATGCATGCCCACGTTGCATTATGCATGCCCATGTTGCATCATGCACACCTATGTTGCACTACGCATGCCTTCCCATTGCATCTCGCATTCCCATTTGTTGCACCATGCACGTTCCCCTACCACTCCTCCCTTGATCATCCCATCAACTCTCGTAGTATGATCAATGGATGATAGCCAACTCCTCCATTCCCCAATGGAAAATAGGAAACCAATCATCTTCCCAGGAACCTTGTCGCTGCTCTGCATCCCCAGACCACCACAACACCAGGAAACAGCCCCCCACTGACAGGTCCTCAGGTTCAAAGAAACCAGTCTTTCACACAGGCACTTCCAGAAGGGTCTATTCTGCCTGTGCCGTATGCCTCAGCTGTCACCCCCACAAGATTATCGACTGTAATGCACCAACGCTATGGGACAAAAGTCTCCACTCTTGCTCTCTGAACAAACAAAGCTCTCTTGATGCGCGATGGACAACCAATCTGTGCAGACTGGCAACGAGTCGCCAGCTGCACCAGTTCCCGCCATGATAACCATCACATATGCTCTGGTTGCGCTTCGTCAAGCCACAGAGCTCAAGATTGCCCTCGAGCAGAGAAAGTCTAGAGCCCTCACCCCATATCACTATGAGGCATGGCAGGACCTCCTTCACTGCTGGCGCCAGGTGGTGTTTCCCCTGGAAAAACCCATTAAGAGACACGTTTTGTGATTTCCAAAGGGTTTTTCCCACGGAAACACAAAAAGTGTTTCTGAAAGAAAAATTTGAGAAACACATTATGTGTTTCTTTCAGGTTTCCCATAGATAAATCTTTTGTTTTTCTCAAAATTTATCTTTTTGAAACATGATAAGTGTTTCTCAAAATTTTCTTTCAGAAACACTTTTTGTGTTTCCATGGGAAAAACCCTTTGGAAATCACAAAACGTGTCTCTTAATGGGTTTTTCCAGAGGAAACACCACCTGGTGCCAGCAGTGCTTGATGAGGCTGGACTCCTCAGCAAATATCCTAACCTCCCACAAAGCATTCAAACTGGATTCCTTTTAAAACTACCAAAGATTACCGAGACCCAAACTCCCCCTAATACAACAACTATCATTGGACTTTCCAATCAATTTAATAATATTATCAACCTCAAAATCACCAAACAGCGATACCTGGGTCCAATTACCCGCGACGACATGGAATCACTTATTGGTCCATTCCAGTCCTCCCCATTTTCCATCATCCCTAAACCAGGAAGGCCCGACAACTTCTGTATCCTACAAAACTACTCATTCCCCCATAATATCTTGAACACCTTTCCCAACCCTTCCATCAATTCCTCCATTAACTCAGACAACTTCCCAACCACCTGGGGCACCTTCACTGTCATTTCACTACTCATTCATCAGCTCCTCCCAAACTCTCAAGTTGGAACTCGAGATGTCACAGAAGCATATCAAACCATACCCCTACACCACTCTCAGTGGCCCAGGGCAGTAGCAAGAATCAGAGATGATGCCTTTTGCATAGACATGTCAACATGCTTTGGTGTTTCTCCATCATTGGGGGTGTACGGCTCACTCACTGATGCAGGCACAGATCTTTTCTGCTCCCATGGGATCGGCCCATTGGCAAAATGGGTCGATGACCACATATTCTTCAGAATTCTTCTCAAATATCTACCCAAATACAACTGTCAATGTGCCAAACGATACACCAATCTCGCAGCACAAGGAAGGACAAAGACAGGATGGTGGCAGACTTTGGTACTGTGATACTACCTTTTCAGATGGTACTGTCAATGAACACGTTGAAAATTGCCAATTCCCTTGTCTCGACCTTTCCACTCACACCCCTCGTTCAATCGAAGATCAACAATATTCCTACAACTTTGATGACATTGACCAACTCTCCGACGCTCTCAGAATTACTTGGGAATGTTCCAAAGACATGCCGTTCGTACCATCCACAAAGTACATCGGACTTCAATGGGATTTGCAACATCTCACAGTTTCTCTCACTATTCAAAAGAAAGCAAAGTATATAGCTAATATTAATGAATGGTTACTACAGCCAACTCACATCCTCAACAATGTCCAGAAACTGTATGGGAGGCTTTTACACACCTCCCTGGTTATACCATCTGGCCACGCTCACCTCACTGGCCTGGAAGCCATGTTGGGATTATGTAATCAATGTCCTTTCGTCCCTTACTCACCGGTCAAAGGTATCACTGATGAACTACATTGGTGGTTATCAAGACTTAACCAACCCTCTGTTTCCAGACCCATACCAGCTCCTCACATTGTCACTGACCCCATTGCATTCTCAGATGCTAGTTCAGGCATTGGTTGTTACGACTTCAACCAATTCAGGCTTTACAGCCATGATCGGATACAGTCAGTATCTGATAATGCCCAAGCATCTGTCCAAGGAGCTAGCTGAGCCCATGAATATCAACTGGAAGACGTCCAGTCAAGTATCCACAGGTTTGAGAATGGATAAATGCCAATCAAGCAATATCGTAGTTAACAAGTTAAAGACAAGCTAAAGAATACAAGTATTCTAGCTACGGTTTATATACTAATGTCCATGTGTTGTCCTCAAGGCAAACACATGTAAAACATATGTTCAAAGCATGTCAAGTGTAAGGTAAAAGCATGTTGCGCAGCAACATGTGTAGAATGCATGTCGATCGTCAATGAAAGACATGAGTCAAAGGCATGT
>Ga0193743_1001179_pt1 | contig 19687 bp, 17 predicted proteins | sample L2c2metaG_FD_143038 | JGI IMG/M metagenome (GOLD analysis project Ga0193743, IMG submission 143038) | Soil microbial communities from a riparian zone of the East river system, Colorado, United States - L2c2 | ecosystem: Environmental > Terrestrial > Soil > Riparian zone | place: USA: East River... | reverse complement strand
CCAGCCGGTCACGATTGCAACTGAAGAGCTTGGGTTCTACGTGTGTCAGGCGGCCAAGGCTCGCGGTGAGAGCTTCACAAATGAAGCAGCTCCCGATCTTCCCGACGAGGTGGGGGAGGTCATGAAGCTTCTGCGGGATGTGTTTACCGAACACCCCAGCTTTACAACGTCTCGGCAGCGTGCTGCCTTGCAGCGCTACATCAGCGGATGCATCAAGATGGCGAACTACGTGGAGTTCCGTTGCTTCTACGTCCTCCACGGCGTTCTCTCAGATGCCAGCCCTGATGGTCTCAACGTGATCGAGAAGATCGGTCACTCGAAGAGCCTTGGCGCTTACATCCAGACGTGCTTCCCGACCTGGCTTGTCGACTTCAACGCGAAGCACAGTACAGACAAGGTGATTGACAGCTTATGAACACTTCAACCATAAAGAAGACCCAATTATGAGCAACCCTGAAGAGACCCCGAGCACGACACCGACGAAGGAGTACAAGTACTTCCGTCAGCCCGGCCCACGGACTCCGGGTCCGGATGATCCGCTTCCCCATGAGCTCCCCCGCTTCAAGTGGGATGCCAGTCTGCGCTACCGGGCATTGGAGCAGAACCTCTCGATGCCGAACCTGCCTTACATGGCGATCTACTACGTCCGTCATGAGACGAAGTGGCAGCCGGAGCCCTTCGAGCAAGAGGTCTGGACGGACGCCGACATGAAGTTGGTGGGTACCGGGCAGAAAGAGTGCCCTTACTGCCATGGCGATCATGAGGTCAAGCATGAGGTCAAGCGGAACTACTTTGGCGTCGATACCGGTCTGCGTATCCTGCGCCCTGAGCCGTGCCAGTCCCTCCTCTTCCAGCGGTTCTTCTCTCGCTGGTGCAACCCGGCCAACGTTGCCGCCGACTACCGCAACGTCACCTTGGATAACCTCGAGAGCTACGCTGAGAATCTGAACGGATTCCCCGTTGGTAAGAAGTTGAAATACCTGCTGAAGATGGTCAGGGATAACCAGTACAACTGCTACCTGCTTGCAGGCCCCGCTGGTACTGGCAAGAGCACCTTGATGACTGCTATGTACCACCGGGCACTCGGCAACTGGGCCTTGGAGAGCTTCGAGCGCGACGTCTACTGTCCCGCCGTCTGGAAGATCACCGCATCGACCCTCGCGAAACAGTTTCGTGAGTGGGAGCTGCGGGACGTTGGCCGCGACGGAGAATTCGGGGAGCCGACGCTTCCGCCCGAGGTGACGGTTGAGAAGATTTTTGCAGCTATACGTGCAGGCTTCGTGCCCTGCCTCTTCCAGAAGAGCTGGACAAGATCAAGTTGGACAGCGACTTTCAGGCGAAGGAGTTCTCCGCCATCATCGATGCAATCCAGTCGAATGGTGGTCAGGTCGTTGCCGGTTTGAACCCTCAGCAACGTCGGTCTGAAGAATGCCTTTGGCGAGCAGTACGGTCCCGCCATCATTCGTCGCCTGATCGGTGCCCGGCTGAACCCCCTCAACCCCGAGGATCCCACAGACAAGACCAAAGGTGGACTGCCGATCGACTTCCTTGCACGCCTGCGCTGTCGTCTTCCCGTTCGCCACTGCTACTTCAATCTGACGCAGCAGGTTCACCACCTGCTCCGGCTGATACCTCTTGCCTCGTGCCATATGCTCTCCTCGTTCCAGTGTGTCTCTTAGTCACTGGTACAAAGCAAGCCGGGCACTCCACACAACTCAGACCGAACGAGTAAATTCCTTTCGACTTCCGCACCTTCGCCTTGCAGCTCGGTATAAGCGCTAACACAAATGCCCGAAATTGTGAACAAAGAGAATGTGACCCGTAGAGTTTCAGATAGAAATACCCATGTTTATGAAAACCTAGAGTTCCATCTCCATCGATTACCCCACGCCACAAGTGCCTGGAGAAGATGTTCTTTACCGGTCTTGTTCGGAGTTACAGGGTAAGCTACCAGCTGCTCCACAAGTGCCATGCAGTGTATACAGAAGCTTGCAAACGGTGCTCCTGGTCGGTATCCGCCTTTGCTTCCGTATTTCCGCCGGACTGGTGCATCTGAACCAAGAAACAGGCGCAACTTGTAGAGATGCCTGCGGTCATTGATCTGCAGGTGGACCGAAATAGTTCCATACTTGTTTACGCTTCCATCAGCCATGAGAAATCCGATCCAGTAAGAGATCGTTCTGTCTCTTTGGAAAAGGCCAGTTGGTTAATCCGATAGGTTCGTCTGATTTCGTCCCGTGAACCGCGCATAGGGACATTCGCTTCTTTGAGGCGAGATCCAATCGTGGCGCTGCAGACCCCAAGAGATGCGCCAAGTTTCTCCCGCGACTTTCCTTCTGCGTATAGGGCTGGCAGTTGTCTGACTATGCTGGGATCGAGCTTGCATTTCGGACGAATCGTGACTTTACCGCGTCCCAAGATACCGAAAATCAGATCGCTCGAACACTCATATGTCTTCGATAGCTACGTTGAACTCTCCAGATGTAGATATCGATCGCAGATAATTCTCTCTGTTGTGTCGTCAAATCTGCACCGTTCACGGATGGGCGCTCCCTCTCGGTGAAGTGCATCCAAAATGGTTCTTGAAGATACACCGAAAGCCTCAGCTACCTTCTTAGAGCTCCTAACAACTTTGTAAATAGATATGGCCAGCTTGAGCTTGGCGTCTGAGAGAAGCATCCTAGGAGGCCCGCTGAGTCCATTCCTCTTGAGAATGCCCTGGATGAAGCTGTGATGGACGTTTCCAAATTTGCCACAGATATCCTTAAGTCGCGCTCCGTCCTTGGCCAGACTCACGATTTCAGCGATTTTATTTGGAGAAAACCTACTTGGTCTCATTTGAGATACAGTTCTACCTCACTTCCGGCAGTACGTGGCAGGTCTCTGCGTCCCGGTAGAGCTCACGAGAGATGGAGTGTAAGGCAGGTGGGTTACTTCCTCCATAACGATTGATGGCCTGCGCCGGAGGCGAGGAATCTGGCCAAGCTCAACCGGAAGCTGGCGGTCGTCCTCGCTCTGGCGCGTCATCAACAGCTCGAGCATGATGAAATTGGTCAGCAGGATGTCGGGCTTGCCGGTGCGGATGGCCTCGCTGTCACCGGCGTCATCCTGTCCCGGTATAACGCGCGAAGGTAGGGCGAAGATGCTCGGGAAGATCGGATTGGTTTAGGAACTTCTTCAGCTCCTCCATTTGGCTATTGGTCAGTGCGTTCATCGGATTAGCGAGATCCGCTGAGCCTAGCGTGACAATCCGTGTAAGCTTTGTTAGCTCGATTCAACGGATGACCTACTCGAGGGCCACACGCACGAGGAAAAAGTGTTTCACACCAGAAAGACCTGGTAATCCGTAGGAGGAATGTGACTGCCTGACGTTTCGAGCCCCCCGTGGGTCAACTCGGATCGTACAGGGGTTGAAATCTTCCACGGATTGCGAGTTCAATCCAGGTGAAGAGCATGCAAATAAAACAAGTGGATGAGCTGGACGAGCGCGAAGAACTCCTTGCATTCGTCCAGGAGGTGTTTGGCGGGTGTGCTGAAGGTATCCAAACTCCGGATTTTGATTCCCGCGGTTTCTTGGCTTCAATCGTCATGGAGGCCATAATCGACCAGACGAGTGTAGCTATCTACCAAAACGGTCCCGACGGTGGCTTTACCATGCCACTGTCAACTTACCCAGATTCGGCTACACTTCCGTCATACTTGGATGGAAGATCATGCGCGTCAGGGCCGACGGTTTCAATCCGAATTCCGCTCGTCCGGCATACGGTGCTGAGCTCCACAGGAACAGTAGAAGATGATGGTTGGAATCAGATCGTGGCGTTCTACTTCATTGTGAAGTACTGGTGACGAACAGAAGGGTGGAGCGCCAGAGGTCAAAGCAGAACCTCAGTCGATGGACTTACGATTATCAGGCCCGAAAAGCCTCAAGGGAGAACCGTATGCAACTCACGCCCGACGAGTACCTGCATGGCGTCTACAAGGAGTGGCCAGGTGACTGGGAGGGCGACTTTGATTACGTCGACGGCCGACTTCAACGTCATGACTGGGGGGACTATCCCCATTCCGGGATGCATTCAGAGCTGATGGGGTGGTTTGGCCAACATGATCGCGACTGGCACATCCGCGTCCTCCCCAGCCTCACCCTCGAAATCACACCAACGAGGTTCCGAGTGCCGGACCTGGTGATCTTCGACCGTTCCATCAACGCTGAAACGTTCACGAGGAGATTGGCTCCGCTGGTAGTCATGGAAGTGCTATCGCCAGAAGACACGATGATGCATGTTGCTGCGCTTGAAGCCGACTACAGGCAGATGGGAATCGAGAACATTTGGGTCGTCGATCCCAGACAGAAGACCGGATGGAACTGGCAGCCCTCGGGCTGGCTCCCAACTGAGACGTTCGCAGTTCCAGGCACGCAGATCACACTAAATCTGTCTAAATTGGGGCTGGCGTGACAACGTGGTGTTGGCTCCTCAAGAGCAATTGGAATGGTTTCAAGACGCCCAATGAGTGACGACCCATCAGAAGTCCAGAGACCCGGTTCTTCATCTACACCATCTACCGCACCAGCAAATGCCCATAACGCAAGGTGCGGCGGCGATTCCGGATCTCCTGCGGCATCATGTGACTCTCAGGCAGAAAATTGCATCGCAGACAGTCAGCGATCTAGCTAGCATCAATCTGGTCGTCAATGGGTGAGCCACCTTGATCTGCGCGGCATGTGGCAGCAGATGGTCGTAGATCCAGCCGCTGAAGATCGTCGCCTCCATACCAATATTCCATGGTCGGGGCAGAGTCTTCATCCAGCAGGACAGCTCGCGTCGGGGTCGATCCAACCTTGCCATCCTGCTGTATCCGGCCACTCGCGTCCTTCACGCAGTAGCTGATCGTCTTCTTGTGTACGTCCAATCCGATATAGTTCAGATTCGTCATCGAGGAGCCTCCGTGGTTGTTCTCTGAATCAGGCCGATCGGCGGAGCAGCCGAGATGTCCTCTCGAGCCGTTGAATTTGTCGACGCAGCTTCAATCCATGGGAAGGAGATTTTGCGTAACCCACGTTCGACGGCGACGGCAAATCTCAAAAGAACTGCATTCTTCATCTCGTGCGGGAAGCTTCGTGCCTCCGAAGATTGCAGCACTGGTGACGTCTTGGCTAAGATACTTTAACAGGGGCGCTTCACTGAGACGCTTGGCCCCTTCCCTGTCGCCCGGTGAGGGGGAGCCAGGAACTCCAGGCGTGCGGCGCGTGAGGGGTCGATGAGGATGCAGGTTGCTCTCAATCACCGGACACAGTACCGATATGACAAGGCGGTCTCACTCGGACCACAAGTTCTACAGTTGCGCCCCGCCCCGCATTGCCGAACGCGGATCCTCTGCTACTCGCTGAACGTCACGCCCGTCGAGCATCTCCTCAACTGGCAGCTCGACCCGCACAACAATTACCTTGCGCGTCTACTTTTTCCGGACAAGACAAAAGAATTTGTGGTTGAGGTGGACCTCGTCGCGGAGCTATCCCCTTTCGATCCATTCGCGTTCGTTCTGGAACCGGGAGTCGAAGACTACCCTTTCGAGTACGCGCCGGAGCTGGCCAGGGATCTCGACCCCTATCGCTCGATTGATCCGGCCGGACCTCTGCTCCAGGGTTTTCTTGACAATGTTTCGTACGAGAAGTGCGGAACGATCAGCGTCCTAGTGGACCTGAATCGAAGGGTGCGAGATGAAATCGCCTATGTAAGGCGGTTGGATCCGGGCATCCAGACATGCGAACAGACACTTGAAACGTGCACGGGTTCCTGCCGTGATTCTGCCTGGCTACTGGTGCAAAGTCTCCGACATATGGGAATTGCGGCACGTTTCGTCTCCGGGTATCTCATTCAGATGGCACTGGATGAGAGCGCGTCGGAGGGTTCGGGCGGTTCGCAAACCGACTCCGCGGAGTTGCATGCCTGGGCAGAGGCGTTTTTACCGGGTGCGGGTTGGATTGGGATGGATCCGACCTCGGGGCTGTTCACCGGCGAGGGCCACATTCCGCTGGTCTGCACCCCGAACGCCTCCAGGGCCGCGCCCATGAGGGGTACGGTCGAGCTGGCGAGCGTGGACTTCAGCTACACCATGTCCATTCGCCGACTGAATGACGCACCAAGGCCGTCCAAGCCCTTCACCGAGGAGGATTGGGTGCAGGTTGAACAGCTTGCGCATAGGGTCGACGCGGACTTGAATGCGCAGGATGTACGCCTGACCATGGGCGGCGAGCCTACCTTTGTCGGCATCGACGAGCCTGAGAGCCCGGAATGGAACATCGAGGCTCTGGGAGCAATGAAGCGCACCCGAGGTCTGGCTCTCATCCAGAGCCTCCGCAAAAGGACAGCGCACGGTGCGCTCCTTCACTACGGACAAGGCAAATGGTATCCGGGCGAGCTGTTGCCGCGTTGGGCACTGAGCTTCTTCTGGCGCGAAGACGGCGTCGCTATCTGGGAGAATATAGATCTCATCGCCAAGGAAGATCAGGACTACGGGCTCGATACGGCCGATGCATTCATCTTCATGGAAGCACTCACGCGCCGCTTTGAAGTGAGCGCCGAAAACCTGATGCCTGCCTACAACGCCGAAGCCGAGTCGACTGAGCCCGCCGGGTACATTTTGCCCATTCGCCGCCGACAGCCTTCGGGCAAGTTGTGCTGGTCGAGCCAGTTGTGGTTCCCCCGCCCCGAACGCCTGCTACTGTCCCCAGGCGATTCGCCCATAGGCTATCGCATACCGACTGAGTCGATGCCATGGGTAGCGCCAGATGAGCTTGTATACGATTTCGAGGCTGCACCTTTCGGGAATCGGGTCAAGCTGCCATCAAGCCCGACTCGCCGCATGGATCTTTTCGAGAGAACGCCCCCGCCCGACCCGCTGCCCGCGCTCTCCATCACGTCCAAAACCGCGACTGAGCTGATCCGCCCATCGCTGTGCCTGCAGGCTCGAGAAGGCCGCCTACACGTGTTTCTGCCGTATGCGTCCCAGCTCGCGGACTATCTCGATCTGGTCGCAGCCGTCGAGGATACGTGCGAGTATCTGCACAAGCCTGTGTGGCTGGAAGGCTACGCGCCCCCTTCCGATCAACGGTTGCGATCGTTCAGCATCACTCCCGATCCCGGCGTTCTGGAAGTAAACCTGCCGCCGGCCAGCAATTGGGGCGAACTAGAACAGATCAACACTTTGCTCTTCGAGGAAGCGCGTCGAAATCGGTTGACCGCTGAAAAGTTCGCCTACGACGGCAGTCATATCGCCACCGGTGGCGGCAACCATATCGTGCTCGGCGGAGCGACTGTGTTGGACAGCCCCTTCCTGCGCCGCCCGGATCTGCTGCGCAGCATGGTGGCGTACTGGCAGAATCATCCGTCGCTGTCCTATCTCTTTTCCGGCATGTATGTCGGCCCGACAAGCCAATATCCACGCGTGGACGAGGCGCGCATGGATGCATTGTATGAGCTAGAGATCGCCTTTAGTCATCTGCCTTCCAGTGAATGCCCACCGTTCGTTGTGGATGGATTGTTCCGCAACCTGCTCGTCGATGTCACAGGAAACTCGCATCGCGCCGAGTTCTGCATAGACAAGCTTTATCCACCCGAGGGTCTCGGGTGCCGCCTTGGCTTGCTTGAATTGCGTGCCTTTGAAATGAGTCCGCATGTCAGAATGAGCCTTGTGGAGATGCTGCTCATCCGCGCTTTGATCTCTATGTTTTGGAAACGGCCATTTGAAGGCAGGCTGGTACGTTGGGGCTCAACGCTCCATGACCGATTTATGCTGCCATATTTTGTCAGACGCGACTTCTCCGATGTGCTCACCCAGTTGCGTCGGTCCGGCTACAACTTCGAGGAGAAATGGTTTGCTTCGCACTTGGAGTTTCGCTTTCCGAAGATCGGATCGATCGCTGCAGAGGGAGTCGAACTCGAGCTGCGTCAGGCCCTGGAGCCCTGGAACGTGCTCGCCGAAGAGACTACGTCCGGCCGAACGGTTCGCAGCGTGGACTCATCGCTCGAGCGGGTCCAGGTAAAGGTGTCCGGGTTCACGACGGATTCCCGCTACGTCGTTGCATGCAATGGGCGCAGGGTACCGCTCCATCCCACTGGCGAACCAGGCGAGGCGGTTGCGGGCGTACGGTATCGCGCCCGACGACTCTCGACGGCAGTGCACCCCACGATCCCTGTGCACACGCCGCTTGTCTTCGATTTCATCGACCGCTGGAAGGAGCGTTCGATTGGCCGATGCACCTACCATGCGAACCCGCCGGACGGTACCATCTACACAGCCCGGCCGGCTAACGCCAAGGAGGCCGAAGACCGGCGCATGAAACGCTTTCAAAAGTCCGACCATACGCTCGGCCTGATGGCGGCACCGGTGGAAGAGACCAACCCGATTTTTCCTTTGACACTGGACCTGCGGTTGCCTTCCTCGGACAAAACAACCGCATCGAAGTACGGGAGCTTGCCCGATGACTGTCGATCTATATCAAACTCCGCTCCGCTACGGAGCCGTCTATGACGAAACGTCAGCCGATGGCGTGACTCCTCGGCCGCATTGGGCACACCTGATGGAGTCGCTTCGGGAGATCGGCCCCGAAGAGTTGGGGCGACGCTGGAGCCATGCCGAGCGACGCATTCGGGAGAACGGAATCACGTACAACATTTACAGCGATCCGCTCGGGGTAAATCGGCCTTGGAAGATCGATATTATTCCGTTGCTGATCCCGGCCGACGAGTGGCGCTACATCGAAGCCGGTATTGTTCAGCGCGCCCAGTTGCTGAGTCTACTTCTCGAGGACCTATACGGGTCACAGGACCTCGTGGCGCAAGGCCACTTTCCCGCTGCACTTCTCTACGCCAACCCAGCATTCCTTCGACCGCTGGTAGGCGTGCGTGTTCCCGCGCACACTTATCTGCATATGCTGGCCGTCGATCTTGCGCGCTCCCCGGACGGCCAGTGGTGGGTGCTCGCCGATCGCACCCAAGCGCCTTCGGGCAGCGGCTATGCGCTGGAGAACCGCACTATTGTCTCCGATGTTCTGCCGGATATCTTCCGTACTTCGAACGTATTGCGCCTCTCTCATTTCTTCCGGGCACAACGCGAAGTACTTACCAACCTCTCGCAGCGCAAGAATCCGCGAATCGTATTGCTGACCCCTGGACCGTACAACGAGACCTACTTCGAACACTCGTATATCGCCCGATACCTTGGACTTACTCTGGTGGTAGGAGCGGACCTGACGGTGCGTGACCGGTGCGTGTATCTAAAGACTGTCGACAGATTGGAGCAAGTAGATGTCATATTGCGCCGGGTGGACGACAGCTTTTGCGATCCGCTCGAACTGCGCGGCGATTCGCTTCTGGGTGTGCCCGGCATGGTCGACGCCATTGTCGCTGGAAACGTAAAGGTTGCGAATGCATTGGGAAGCGGTTTGATTGAGACGGCCGCGGTTATGCCCTTTCTTCCCGGGCTCTCCAGGCACCTACTTGGCGAGACGCTCAAACTTCGATCCGTTGCGACCTGGTGGTGCGGGCAGCAGTACGCGCTCGATTGGGTGCTTGACCATCTCGATTCCGTGGTGGTGAAACCGGCGTTTCCTTCGCGCGGCATGGAGCCCGTTTTCGCTGCCGAACTCCCGGACGCCGAAAGGAGTAAGTTTGCCGAGCAATTGCGCGCCCGCCCTCATGAGTATGTGGCGCAAGAGCAAATCGCGTTGTCCACTGCGCCCGTGTGGGAGGACGGACACCTCAACTCGCGCAGTGTGGTGCTGCGCACCTACGTGCTCAATACAGGCAGCGGGTGGATTGCAATTCCGGGAGGATTGACACGTGTTGCCGAGATGGAAGGATCGGTAGTCTCGATGCAGCGGGGCGGCCACGCCAAGGACGCGTGGGTCCTGTGGGACAGCCCCGTGGATACGTTCAGTATGTTGCGCCCGCGCAACGAGCCGGTGGAACTGCGCCGTGTCTCTCGGGTTGTGCCGAGCAGTGTAGCCGACAACGTTTTCTGGTTGGGTCGATATGCCGAGCGGGCGGAAAACATAGCTCGAATCTTGCGCCCTTTGATCTCTCGTGTGCGGCAGGCGGAGAAGGCGGAGCTTGGTTGCCTCCTCCGACTGCACAGTTGTCTGGAGTCACGGCACAGCAAGTTGCCAAAGGCTAATAAGATGTCTCCGACTTCGCTTGAATTCGAACAGGAAATAATCTCGCTCATGAGCGATGTCAAGCGACCAGACAGCCTGGCTTCTACTCTGGAAGAGGTATCTCGAATTGGCGGCAGTGTTCGCGAGCGATTGTCGGTCGATATGATGTCCCTCATCGGTCAGTTACGGGACGCGATTCAGATCGGGCATGGTACACAGTTTCTCGAGTATCCGGCGATGCTGACCGCTTGCCTCGAACTACTTTCCGCATTTTCCGGGATGGAGCGCGAAAACATCAACCGCGGATTGGGCTGGTTCTTCATGACACTCGGCCGACGTCTTGAGCGAGCGATCTACCTGACGAGGCAACTGCGCGAGATCACCACGCCCCTTGTTGAGGAGGACTGGTCGCTTTTGGAATGCCTGCTCGAGGTCGCCGACAGCTCCATGACCTATCGGACGCGGTACTACACAACGCTGCAGCCCTTAGCTGTACTCGATGTGCTCATGGCGGATGAGTCGAATCCCCGGTCGTTGGACTTTCAACTGAGCCACCTTATGGATCTCTATCAAAAGCTTCCTCGGCACCTTCCAGATGATTTGCAGGCGATGCAGGAGGCGCTGGCCTTGTTACGTAGCTTCGATCTGCGAGAGCTAAAGTATCCGTTGCCAGGTGCCGCGACGGGGGCGCATGATTCCGATGGGCTCTCCCGGCTTGAGCGTTTCCTCAGAGAGTTGGAACGATTGCTGCCTTCCTGGTCGAATAACTTATCGAGCAGGTACTTTAGCCACGCCCGCACCTTACCGATCACCATAGGCCAATGATTTATAGAATCCGTCACCGAACCACGTACAAATATAAGTATCCGGTCTCGGTCGGAAACCACGTGGCGTGCCTGAAGCCGCGGTCTTTGCCGCACCACCAGTTGACGGGGAGCGAACTGCGTATCCAACCGCCCCCTGCAACGCGTACCGAGCGGGTGGACTATTTTGGAAACCGTCTCTGCTTTTTCACCGTTCAGGAGCCGCACAAGGAATTGGTGGTGGAGGCGCGGAGCGAAGTGATAGTGGAGACAAATGCGACGCCGTGGCCGAAACAGTCGCTCCCTTGGGAAGATGCAGCCAAATTACTTCCCAACGATCAGAGCTCCGCGGGGCTCGAAGCCTACCAGTTTGGATTTGAGTCGCCGCGCATCCGGATACGGCCGGAGTTCGCCACCTATGCGCTCCAGTCGATTTGACCGCACGCATCCACTTGGACTTTCGCTTCGATTCAAAAGTAACCAACGTTCGGACGCCCACAGAAGAGGTTTTTCGGAAGCGGCGAGGGGTGTGCCAGGATTTCGCACACTTGCAAATCGCCTGCCTCCGCTCGCTCAATCTCGCTGCCCGTTATATCAGCGGATACCTTCGAACCTATCCACCTCCCGGCAAACCGCGACTAATAGGGGCCGATGCATCCCACGCGTGGGTGTCGGCCTTCTGTCCGGACGTCGGCTGGCTCGACATGGATCCCACCAACAACGTTGTCCCATCGGACGGCCACGTGACGCTCGCTTGGGGCCGGGACTACGGCGACGTAAGTCCTCTGCGCGGCCTGATCCTGGGGGGCGGAGCTCATACCCTCAAAGTCGGTGTTGACATGGAGCCGCTCGATTCCTAGTTTCGGATGCGGCAATAGCAGTTCGTGAGCGCCACGACAGGCCCGCCCTTCATGAAGGTGACCAACATCAATCCTGGGTGGAGAGTCGCCCACCCCGAATCTGCAGGCCGAGTAGAAAAAGCAAATCTCAACAGGTGAAAACAGGGCAACTCACTCAGTAAGGCATTCTGTCAGCGGTTTCTCCGAGTTTCGGACGGATTGTTTGAATGTTAAGTCATCGAGGAGCACGAGGTTGTTCCGTAGGCTGAACTCAGCGGCGACGCTGATTCAGAAAACACCCATGGAGGCTCCTCGAGGACATATGTATTACATCGGACTGGACGTACACAAGAAGAGGATCAGCTACTGCGTGAAGGACGTGAGTGGCCGAGTGCAGCAGGAAGGCAAGGTTGGACCTTACGCCAGCTGGACTGCTGGATGAGGACTCTACCCCAGCTGTGGACCGTCGCCATGGAAGCTACGATCTTCAGCGGCTGGATCTACGATCATCTGCTTCCGCACGCCATCGAGGCTCACCCCGTTGATGCTGCGAGTGATTGCAGCTTCTAAGAAGAAGAACGACCAGATCGATGCCAGCAAGATCGCCGACTGCCTGAGATGCGCCTTCGATCCCGGAGTGCCCACATGATGCCTGCAGCGTACGGGATCGAAGGCGCACCTTGAGGTACCGGCATCTGCGGGTGCGGCAGAGGTGCAGATGAAGAACCGGGTCCCTGGACTGCTGATGGATACAGGAGTGGAGTGCAACAAGCAGCGGCTGCACAAGGTGAGTCATTTCCGTGAACTGTTCTCCGAGAATGAGGAGGTTCATGCGAAAATATGTCCGCTGTTGAAGCTGAGCCGGGAGACGATCGAGCGCTGTCAGAAGACCAAGTACGCCCTGGTCAGTTCTCTCCAGCGCGATCCGGTGTTGGCCGACCGGATCAAACGCCCCGAACGGTTCCTGGCGTGGGTCCGATCACTGCACTGACGTGGGCTCCGGAGATCGCAGACTCCGTATCCAGATGCTCTCTCATCGAGGGCAGCCTGAAATGTATTCTGGTCAGCGAAGCCAGACCGTGAGGCTGAGTAGGCGCTCTCGCACCCAGCACAGGTAGTTCGTGGCCGTATTGATGGTTGGTGGAGAACGTTCCAACCGAAAGTGATTCAAAGAGAATCCGCTCGAGCCCAGGTCTCTAAACCCTTCGCTTCGGGCGTTGCTCAGGCAGCGGGCAGGACATCTTAGACTTTGACAGCGCCTTCGCCCTTATTGACAAATAAATTTGCGCGTCTCTTCGCTTTTCCCAATATCCGCAATATTCCCGCAACGCATCTTCAAGAAACAGAATCATTAACACCATCCTGCTGTTGCTGCGCCATCTGTTGCTGCCGAGTTGGCGGTGGTGGCTGCTCCGGTAGCCGCGTCGCTTTTTCCACCAGCGTGGACCAATCCTCAGGAACCGGCAGCTCCTGGTCGAACGACGGCGCCCCCATGCTTGGTGTCACCTGCACCGCTACAGTGAGTTCGCTGTCCGTCCGACCGCGAAAGACTCCATGCGTCGGCGGAACGTCGGCGTAGTCCCGACCCATCGCTGTACGGATGTGTCGGTCGCCGGCGACCAGCGAATTTGTCGGATCAAAACCTACCCAACCAAGAGGAGGAATTAGCGCCTCGACCCAAGCGTGCGTCGCCGAACTGACCGACCGGTCTGAATCGCTCTCGCCGTGGAACAAGTAGCCGCTTACATACCGGCACGGAATCCGCAACTTCAACCTCACAAGCGCAATCATGATATGCGCGAAATCCTGGCATACTCCGGCTCTGTTGCCGAGCGCGAGATCGATCGGCGAATCCACCTTCGTCGATTTCGGTTTGTAATCGAAATACTCGTAGATCTGGTGATTCAGCTTGTGCAGAACCATCAGCGGATCGTCTCTGCGACGTACGTCGAGCTTTGCTGCAAGAGCGTCCAGTGCCGACGTCGGACTAGTAAACTCGCTCGGTAGCAGCATCTCCCAGTAGTCACCCCGCTCCACCATCGCATCCAGGTCCACCCACGCGTCCGATGTCAGGAACGCTGGGACTTGCGCCGCCGACTGCACCTCGACTACAGACTCAGCAACTATCACTAACTGCCCATGCATCCCTGGAATATCGAAGTGATGCACATGATTTGCAAGGTGGTCGCGATAGCTGAAGACCCTGCATCGTGGGCTCACCGAAAGGTGGAACGTCAGGCAGCGCTGGTTCTGGTCGCTGCGCGGATGCATCCGCGTCTCCATCATGCTCTCGCTGACCTGATTGCTGTACAGAAACTTCGTCAGATGGCGAATCGAATAGTACATAGGTCGTCCTTGTAAGACTTATCCTGCCAGCGCAGCTTGAATGGAGTAATCCACGTAGAGTTCATAGATCGTATCGTGAATGGCACGGCACTGCGCCTGAATGCCTCGCAGATACCCTACCCCGTCCTGATTCAGAATCTCGTCCGCGCTGCTGTAGCTCAGGGATGCATGTAGCTTTCCACTGAGTCGTTGTAGGGCTTCGGCGCGACTCTTGCCACTGTCTCCCTGGATTTTCTCGAGCGCACACTGAACGCTATCGATCGAAAACCGAACCGAGTGCGGAAATTCCTCATCCAACAAAAGGAATTCGAAGATATGGTCTGGCTTCAAGTCTGCCGTATACACCTTGCAGTACGCTTCAAACGCCGTCGCCGAGCGCAGCAACCCCATCCAATCCAGATACTCGTTCCCTTCGCCGATCCGTTCTGGATGCTCCCAGAGATCTGCGTGGTAAGCCTCCAGCAGCAACGCAGTCGCCGACGCCCGTTCTATATATCGCCCTACCTGGATGAACTGCCAGCCCTCGCCGTGGTTCATCGTCGAGTCGGTCACACCCTGAAACTGATGCACAGCTTCCATCACCGACTGCAGGAACTCGCTTGGCCGCGCAATCCCAGCCGCCAACGCTTCCGCCTGCCTCTCGATTTGTCTTTCTGGCCCTGTCGCCTGGAGATACAGGCTATTCAATCGGTGCCACTGTTCCGTCGAAATCTGTTCCCTCACGTGCCGCGAGTTCTCTCGTGCCGCAATGATGCATGACAGAATTGAAGCTTTATTCGTTGTATCGAAGGCCAAGGCCTGCGTCAGGGCATATGGCTCCCCGGTCCACTCAATGTCCTTTGGCCTGCCCAGTGCTTCCAGCACCCGTTGCCAGCGCCGTTCCGCACTGGCCGCGTTCTCATCCAGCATCAAATTCAGGTTGACATCCAGCAGCCGCGTCGTATGCTCCGCGCGCTCAAGATACCGGCTCATCCAATACAAACTATCGGCTACACGTGACAGCATCGGCTCTCCTTTCACTCGCTTAGCACCCACGTATCTTTACTGCCACCACCCTGGGACGAATTGACTACCAATGAACCACGATCCAGCGCCACACGTGTCAACCCACCCGGTACGATAGTCACCTTATCGCCGAAGAGAACATACGGGCGGAGGTCCACATGTCTAGGCTGGAGCTCGTCGCCGATCAGGCAGGGCGCCCGCGAGAACGAGATTGTCGGCTGCGCAATGTAGTTCCGCGGATCGGCCTCGATCTTCCGGGCAAATTCGTTCCGCTGCGCCTTGGTCGATTGAGGACCGATCAACATGCCGTAGCCACCACTCTCTCCCACGGCCTTCACCACCAGCTTATCGAGGTTCTCAAGCACATGCTGCCGCTCCTTCGGCCGGGTCGGCAGATACGTCTCCACGTTCTTCAGTACTGGCTCTTCGCTCAGGTAATACTTGATAATATCGGGAACATACGCATACAGCGCCTTGTCATCAGCCACGCCAGTTCCAAATGCATTCGCGAGCGTGACGTTCCCCGCGCGATACGCATTGAACAGCCCAGCCACACCAAGAATCGAATCTCTGCGGAACGCCAATGGATCGATGAAGTCGTCATCCACGCGCCGGTAGATCACATCCACCCGACGCAGGCCATTGGTCGTTCGCATGTAGACTACATTGTCGTGCGTGACGAGATCGCGTCCCTCAACTAGTTCTATCCCCATCTGTCGCGCGAGATATGCATGCTCGAAGTATGCCGAGTTGAAGACCCCCGGGGAGAGGAGCACGATGTTTGGCTCCGGCCGACCCTCGGGCGCCAGTGACCGCAACGTACCGAGCAGCAACTGTGTGTACTGCTCAATTGGCCGCACGTTGTAGCTGCGAAACAGCTCCGGAAATATCCGCTTCATCACCCTGCGATTCGTAAGCATATAACTGACGCCGCTGGGTACGCGAAGATTGTCCTCCAGTACGACAAACTCACCGTTTTCCAACCGGATTAGGTCGGTCCCGCATACTGCGATGTAAACATTCCGCGGGACCTGCAATCCTGACATTTGTCTGCGATAGTGCTTGCAACTGTAAACCATCTCTCGCGGCACAATTTCATCTTCAAGTATCCGCCCCTCGTTATAGATGTCCTTCAGGAAGAGATTCAGCGCTGTAATTCGTTGCGCCAATCCACGCTCGACGGTCGCCCATTCGGCTGCGGTTATGATCCGCGGAACCAGGTCATACGGAAAGATCTTCTCCGTGCCCTCCTCGCGGCCATAGACCGTGAACGTAATGCCCTGATTTAGAAAGCTGAGGTCGGCTGCCTGCTTTCGCCACCGCAGTTCTTCCACCGGCAGCGTAGTAAAGTGCTCCAGCAACCGCTGACAGTGGGGATGCAGGTCACCAGGACCTGAAAACATCTCATCGTAGGCGTGGTCCAGCAGATAGTTCTTCAGCGCGGCGTGCTCGAACTGGGAGGAGTCGGTTCGGTGCATCGGAAAGCTTGAGTATAGCGGCACAACGAAGGCTTACCAAACGCAATTCGCTCTCATCTGTCGTCTCGCTGATTTTAAAAGCTTTACCGCTGCATGCGCCACATCTTGTGGTGCTGAGCGAAAATGTTCGCGAACCCCAGACTAATCTCGGTGTGGCAAGACGGAGTGGTTTAATCTCGACGCAGGCAGGTTTACCTTCGAGTAGACGAACAAAGCTGCCGCCGGGAGGAGCAGGCTGAAGTGAAACAGATCTCTACCCAGTGGCCACCGAATAGTTTGTCAGATTCAGATGTAGATTGGAATGAAGGGTGGGTTTCGGGTCCGCATTACTTTTTAATGGGGGAAGATGGTAATAAACTACTGATTATCGCTTAATCGCATCTCAGGTAATAGCCACCCTGTGGAAACGAGGGTTTTCGATGCTCATTAAGACGGAATACGACATTCAATTTCAGATCCCAACGCCTACGTCGATAGTGGCGATGCTACAACTGCATCCGACTCTCGAGCCGGTTGTACGTGAGGGCAATGTGTTGAAGATCGTACATATTGGTCGCGAGACGAAGGCCAATATCTCTCCCGCGGAGTATCGCGACACGTTCGGGAACCGCTGCACACGGTTTATGACACCGGCAGGTGCGATATGGCTGAGTGGGGCCAGCGTCGTTGAGATGGAGGGGCTCGCCGATCCGATCAATGCTTATGCGCAGCAGGTCCCCGTGGAGGACCTGCCGTCGGAGGTGCTGCAGTTCTTGCTGCCTAGCCGATACTGCGAGGTAGACCGGTTTGGGCCGATCGCGCAGGATCTGTTTGGCTGGATTACGCCGGGGTGGACGCGAGCTTCGGCGATTCGCGACTGGGTGCATGAGAAGGTGGCGTTCAACTACAACATGGCGCGCCCTACCAAGAGCGCTATGGATGTTTTTGTGGAGCGGGTCGGGGTGTGCCGGGACTATCAGCACCTGGCGATTACCCTGTCACGGTGCCAGAACATTCCAGCGCGTTATGTAACCGGGTATCTCGGAGACATTCGTGCGCCTTACAGTGGAGCAGGCGATTTCAGCGCGTGGTACGAGGTGTTTCTCGACGGACGATGGATGACGATGGATGCTCGCCATAATGAGCCACGAATCGGGAGGGTGCTGATGGCGATCGGCCGGGATGCGGCGGACGTGGCGATCACGACTTCGTTTGGGAATACGATTCTTACGAACTTTTACGTCGATAGCTACGAGGTGCTGGAGGACGGGACAAAGGTGCCACCGTTGCCAGGTATCGCAATGGAGGACTCGGTAATGACAGCTATGAACGGGTTCACTAGTAGTGGGGCAGCGCAGGGCATTGAGTCACAAGCAAATCCGAACTAACCCCGCGATATCGAGTAGGAGTTTATGGCCACAGCCCTCACATACCCACAGTTGGAGAGCGGGTTATATTCGACGGTAAGGAATACGTCGTGACCCGCGTCAGCCCCGACGGACCCGAAGTTGACTAATACCTTTCTGGAGCGCTTCCGCATTCCCCCATAGAAGAATCGGCTGCCGATTTCGGCGCCTCAAACAGGGACGCGTCCGATGATGCCTTTGGCACGCGAAAGTCTCTGTAGGAACATCGACACTGGAACACCTAGCTGACTGGGAAGGGCGGCCCATGGCCCCGTCAGCCGAAGCAACTCAAGGTCCAGTTCCACCAGATTGCCTCCATCGATTACAAGATGGTCATCAGTCCCGGCATCATCCAGGGCGAAAATCGGGTGGGCCGCACTACACTATCGGGTCCATATGCAGAGTGAAGATCCGCTCTAGGGGACCATCGGCGTAAGCGCGATGGCCGTCAGGAAACAACGCCCGGAACGCAGTTTTGGCTTGACTTCAAGTGCAATCAGATTCATTTGCGACATCCGTCACGATAGTTAATGCGACCATGCCAAATTCGTGCCCGGAGTTATGCATGTCGAACTCAAATACGGTGCATTTCTGACCTTCGACTGATACTTCCATGACAGATTCCGCAGTTTTGAAGGTAAATAGACCCGACCTAGTATAGGTATAGGAAGAAATTCGGAAACGACGAATTTACCGGGCCGGATCGCCAACATCCCGTCGCCTATACGCTATTTGGCGATACGTGCACCGTTATAGCGGCCAGTCATAGGCCGCTGAAGCCGGTATTCAAATCCGGTCGTTGGAACCCAAGTGTCACGTATGCAGATCCAGCCGAATGGTGACCGGTCATGCCTTCGGCACTTGATGCCCTTAGTAGCATGATCGACACAAGCACCACGAGCTGTCACAGAAGGCGGGCCCCTAGCTCTGCCAGTCGAAGTATCATGGCCCTTAACCACTAGATAGTGAACTGCTCAGTTTCTTCCCTATGGTCATAGCATTCAACCCTACAAGCTGCATCAATAAACCACGCACAGCCACCCGGGCAGAAAGCGACGACGGCGTCAAGAATAGCGGGCTCCGCACTGGCCCATGGCCGCGCTGGGCGCAGTAACTTTCCCAGCCTCTCCTAAGGGGTCTTGCTGATTCCTGCATCCTCCTGCATTCCATAACATCAATTACGGCATGGAGCCTCAGATTTGCATTGAGGAAGGGACGGAGTCACGGATGAGATAAAGAGAAGACCGGCAGAAGGCATAGACCATGGGTAGCGCAGTACCCCATCGTCCTGCTGTGACCGGGAGGCTGGAGGCATAGCAACATAGGCCGATCATTCCCATGATCTGCTCTCCCATTTACACCGGAGCTTCATTTACACCGGAGCTTCAATTACACCGGAGCTTCAATATTGTCATCTTCCCGTCGCTGTAATTTGCCGTACTATCACCGCACTCCTTGTATCAAAGAACGAAGCAGCTACCGCGCTCAGTATCTCCCTCAGGTCGGTTGGTTACCTGATTGCCGATGGTCGTTTACGGACCGGGAGAATAGGCGGCCGGACGCTAATAGCGTATGACGAGCTGCAAAGGTTCGCGAAGGCTGATCGCCTAGAGGCCATAGCAGCATAACCCGAGCAGCATCAGTAGTTACCACACCGGCCAGCCTCCCACGGGGCTGG
>Ga0193743_1001178_pt1 | contig 19688 bp, 9 predicted proteins | sample L2c2metaG_FD_143038 | JGI IMG/M metagenome (GOLD analysis project Ga0193743, IMG submission 143038) | Soil microbial communities from a riparian zone of the East river system, Colorado, United States - L2c2 | ecosystem: Environmental > Terrestrial > Soil > Riparian zone | place: USA: East River... | reverse complement strand
ATCCAGTCCGATGTAATACATATCGTCTCTCAAGGAGCCTCCGGGGTAGTTCTCTGAATCAGCTTCACCGCTGAGTTCAGCCTTTGCAACACCTCGTGCTCCTCTTTGACTTACATTCAAACAAACCGCACCTTACTGCCTCTTGCTCCGACCGGAGTCGTCATACGGCCGCGGAGCGCTGGATTTGGCAATCGAGACCGCTTCCATTCAAGTGGCAAAATTGGATTGCACTGGGCGGCAGGATACCTGCGACACTGCTAAAAGAGGTTGTCGTGTCCGCAGAGCCTAGAAAGACCGCCCCAGAACCCTCGCTCAATGTTCCCGTATTGCCAGAAGCACCTGCCATGGGCGAGCGGCGCGCGCGCTGGGGCTACGGTTATCAGGATAAAGTGGCAACCGCGGAAGTACTGGACGCCCTCCGGAGTGACCTTAGGAACGGAGCGACGTCCCTCGAGTGTGTGCGACTAGCCGATCTCAAGGCCGGGCGCGTCGACGATTTCGTTCTTGTGTTCGAGACTGAAGTGTCGGGCCACTCGATTAAGTGGAGCCAGGTGGCTCCAGCGATGAACTGGTCCGACTTGATCGGCTCACAAGGGCTGATGCGCGAACTTGCGCAGGGCTGGACGCGCCTAAGAGAGAGCCACAGCGGCAAGACAGTCACCGTATTGCTCCAGACCAATCGCCCGGCATCGACCGCGGCACACCCAAGCCAACTCATCAGAGAATTCAGCGTCGCGGACTTCTTTCTGCAACGTTGGCCGTCCGGACCGACGTCCGCAGACGAATCGACGCTGCAGGCGGCATGGCAACAGATCTCAGCTCATGTTGGTCTTGCTGGTGAACAGTTTGCGGCCTTTGTGAAGGCTTGCCGCGTGCGGTTCGCATATCCGCAGCCGCCGCACCTCGAAAGGGATTCGCAAGATCAGCGCGCTTACCTCAAGCAATTTCGCGAGTTGCATAGAGCCTTTGCGACCTGGCTGACTGACAATCCCGAAGGAGAACTCATCGACAGGGCCTACCTCCTTGATGCCATCGGGTTCAGTTCCTTCCGGTCTGGGCTCGAGCAGCGGTTTCCTATCCCGGAGATTCCTTACGAGAGGAATCACGGCGCGGCGGCTCAGATCGAGCGGGCCATCGCGGCCGTCTCTGGAGGTTATCTCGCTGTGACCGGACCCGCTGGCGTCGGAAAATCTACGCTGGTACAGGATGTTCTTTCCCAGCATCCGTTTTTCATTCCGTACTTTGCCTATTTACCGGATGGCATCGGCAATCCTCGTGACCGTGGCGAGGCACTTACCTTCTTTCAGGATATCGTTCTCCGTCTGGATTACTTCTTTGAAGGGCGCCGCAGTTTGGGCATCACCGACATTGCGCAAGGCCGAGAGGCACTTCGTGATCACATGCAGAGGGCCAGCGTCCTGTTTCGAAAGTCCGGATTCAAGACCGTACTCCTGATCGACGGTCTTGATCATGTCCAGCGCGAAGCTGGACTCGAAAAACCGCTGCTGCTTGAACTTCCGCGTCCGGATGAAGTCCCGGACGGATTCGTGATCATCCTCAGCTCACAGCCTCAAGCGCTCTTGGCCGATGTAGTCGAACGGCACGTATCCGGGGTGCTATCTAGCACCCCGGATCGCTGTATTGAGGTCGAGGGTCTGAGCCGCGAAGAGATCCACTTCATCGTGCAGGATGCGCGGGCGGATTTGCTCTATGGCGAGCGTGACGCCTTGGCTCTTGGCTGCCATGGCAACCCGCTGATCCTCACCTATCTGCTGAGGCATCTCAAAATTTACCCTGGCAAGTCGGTTGCGGATGTCCTCGCCGCGGCGGCGGAGTACGCAGGCGACATCGAACGTTATTATCACTCAGCGCTCGCGGTGCCGTTGAGGAGCAGGGAAACCAAGCAAATATTGGCGCTCATCAGCCGCGCGTCATCGCCGCTCCCAGTTGCGTGGGTGAACCGTTGGCCTGAGCACGCAGCCTTTGAGTCGGTTTACGAGACGACACTCGCTCCGTTTGTTCGCATCGAAGGCGACAACCTGTTCTTTATCCACAATAGTCTTCAATCGTTCCTTCGAAACGCGACGCGCGCCTCTTTGCCTGGAGTGGACCATGAAGAAGAGGAACGGCAATTTCACGCGCTACTCGCGGAGCGTTGCGGGGAGCGGCCATGTTCCGACCCGATTGGGCGCGCGAAAATCTTTCACCTGTCGCGAGCTGGAAAAAATCAAGAGTTGCTTGCAGCCCTTTCGTCGCCTTGGCTCCGGAGGGGCGTCGAAGCATTCCTTCCAGACGCCACACTTCGGCCGCTCCTGTTGAGTGGACTTGCAACAGCATGGAAACTGAGTGCCTTCGGCGAAGTGATGCGCCTGATCTTTCTCGAATTCGAATGTGGGCAGCGAGCCGCCCGCCTCGCCGCAGGAGATATCGTCCGCGAGCTGTTACGGCTAGATCAGCCAACCCTCGCTGCGGACCAAGTACGATCCAACGGGCGGGTCCTCCTCGACCATAAACATGCACTTCCTGCGGCAGGGGACCTTCAGCGTTTTGCATTCGACCATGACGATTCCGCAATTCGGAAAGTCGCCACAACTATCTATCTCCAGTGCAAGCCCCTCAACTTCATATACCGCTCTGAACCGATCGACGGGCACACACGCCGCCAGGCTGTTGAAGATCTAGATCTCTGGGCTAAGATCGCGCCGCTTTTTGAGGAGCCTGCGGCAATTGCCAGACAGATACAGCAGCTCAAGTTTGCGCCGGCCACCTCGGAGTGGGAGCAATCTGAATCGTCCATTAAAGCATCCTTGCTCTACGACGCAACTTTGGCCGCCCTCCAAGAAGGCGCTACCACCGGAGATTGTTTTCCACTCTTGTCAGCTCTGGCCCGTATGCGGTCCTGGGTTCTGTACTTCGCGGCACTACTTAGTGTGTACGAGGAGTATCCCAATGAAGCGCTTTTACGAAAGTTAATTAAGCACCGCTCGCGTCTGAAGGCTCACCCTGATCTCGATTTGAGGTTTGCCGAACTTCTGTTCAATGCCGGACGTGTGCAGGCAGCCGACTTCCTGTGCAAGACGTTGCACCATCTACCAGTTGATGGATACCGGAACGAGCATGCCTTTGGTCTAAGTGACATCTCTTACACCGTCCGTCTAACCCGTTTGCGGCATCGCCTCGGTCTCGAGGAGAGCGCAGTTCCCGAGGTCACGGACGAAGACCGAGAGGCACTAGCCAGGATAGAGACAGCCTCCAGACAGCTTGGGGTCCTGATTGGAAAAGCGCAACGAAGTGACGTCCCCCCAGACCTGAAGGAGCAGTTCCGCTCCCTTCTCCTCTTTCACAACCGGCCTGTCAGGCTTCCGCGATTCGGCGTTCACAGCAATTACAGAATCAACCAATCGAAGCTCAACATTTATAGGTACATCACTGAGGTTGCCGAGCTGTTCGGTACCTTAGGAGCAAGTTCCCTCCGGGAGGCTCTGGACCAGGTTCTAGACAGCCCGGCCGGGGAACAGTTCAACCCTCTGCATCGTCGCCTCTTCGCGGAGTTCCTGTTCAAGAAGGGAGCCTTGGATTCGCTATCTGCTGCAACCCTCGGACTTTCGAGATTGAACGATTCAAGTGACGATGATCCAGCGGAGCGCCAGCGCGCCTGCCTCGAGATCGCCGCGTTCTTGAAAGCGCTCGGAGATAGTGATCGATCAAAACTCTGGTTTGAACGTGCAGGCTCGGTAACGGCGGGCGCTGGCAATCACAAGGATTACCACATGACTCAGCTGGCAGACTGGCTGATTTTGGCCTGTGGATCATCGCTGGATGCCAGAAAATTTGCGCTGGTTGAAAAGTTCCTTCGAGCTCTTGAGGTTGCCGGCGGAGATGGAGCATGGCGTGCGACAGCAGATATCCTTCGCCACCTGCTTCATTGGGCACCCGAAAGAGCTTCGAAGCTCGCGACGGAATTGATCGATCGGGAGATGCTAAACCTGGCCCAGACTCTCGAGGCGCTTCTCCTGGGTGCCGTCGACGCCGGCGCATCCTCCCGTTTGTTGATCAGTGCCTATTGCGATTTGTTGACTTTGATTGATCCAGGGTATAGCACAGAGGTCGCGCTTGCGATTTTGCGGCTTGTTCCGCTTGCTCAGCGTGTGGAAGTCGCGCAAGAACTTGTCGCGGCTGTACGCGTGAACGCGCTGTCGAGGAATCGCATACCAGTTGCGAGGGCCCTTCAGGATGCGCTCGCCGAAGACGGCTTTGGCGTGATTGACCTTGCATCAGGGTTACCGGCAGGCCGCGACGACTCTTCGGACAAGAGCTCGCTTTACAGACTCGCAACGGGTGAGCTGTTAAGCGTGCGGCAGGTCGCCGCACGGCTGAGCGATCCCGCCAATCCCGCTCTCTGGAATCCGAATCCCGCCGAAAACGACGGGTTCAGCTGGTGGCGTGCGATCAGGTCTGCGGATGTAACGAACCTCGCACATGCCGAACGGCTGCTCCAAACTTTCGCCGTCCCGGACTACGAGAACGTTGACCTGCTCGGGTGGAAATCGCGAATCGCATTCAAAGCCGGCGACTTGCTAATGGCAAGGCAACTTGCCGACAAGGCGTTTGAGGCCTCAAAGCGCGGTTCATGGTTCCAGCAAATGGACGGAGCACAACTGAGGCTGGCCTTCCAGGCCCTGATGCCTTTTGACAAAGCTGCCACCCTACGGGCCGCACGCGAGCGATTTGGGCGTGATCTAGCAGGAGGTACGCTGTGGAGCATCTTCCTTCTCGATGACGCGCCTGAGATTTTGAAGTTCCTCGAAATCGAATGGCCTGGCGAGGCAGTCCTCTCCTTGATCGAGGAGCATGTAGACAACGTTCTCGCAGTGAGCAGAAGCGTGCCACCATTCCAGTCTTTCGTTTGTTCCGCCGAGCAGGCAACGTCGGATGCGGCTTTGTGCCGGTTCATGCTGCATCTGCTGGCGTTTCCAGTTGAAGACGTAAGCGTAGGATCCCGCCGCGCGCTCGCGCGTTTTGCAAATGGTAGCGCGGACGGTACGGCCCTGATTCTAAACGAGGGTCGACATTGCGAAGCCGTGCAGGTTGAACACCTGCTAGCCGCTGTTCAGACCGGCTTGCATCGCACTCGGCCGGAGCTCGCGCCTTTTCGTACCAAGCTCCAGGAACTGAATATGCACGAGTCGGCTGCCGTCCGGGCAATCGCGCGGCGCATTTGTCAAACCCAAGGCTGGATCTGGTCTGAGGTTAGAAATCTTCCGCTCCGCGTCGGCTTAGTCCTCCCGGAGAGCCACGCGTCTAGTTCTGAATCCGAGCATCTTATGCCCGCTCAACAGCTACGGAGTGTCATCGCTTCACTGGCCGGTCTCGTGATCAGGGTGCTTGAACGATCGGGGAACGACGGAGAGGAACTGAGATCGGAGCTCCAGCAGGAGTTTTGGAAGCTTGAGGCGAACTACACCTGGGCCGATGATCGCCGGCTTCGGCAGTGGGTCGCTGAGGCGCGAGCCCATACATGGTTGAACCCTCGGGCGATTGTCGGACGCGAGGCCGCGATGAGGCTGTTAGGCAAGCGCGCTCTCTCCGGTAAGGCACCGATCTGGACAGAAGAAGGCTATGACTTCTTCTACCCGATCTACGATCCCCATCTCGAGTTGATTCGGCCGATGGAAAGGCCCGACGAAGTGAGCACTTTAGACTGGGGAATCACAAGAGACGACGCGCAGATGGTTTGGTTAAGCGGGACCGACGCAGCCGATTGGCGGCACTACCCGCGGAAAATCGGCAACCTCCACATTCTGGGTGAAAGGACCACGCTCATGCGCCCAGACTGGGAGCGTCCTCGAGAGCAGCGATACCGGGGAATCCTCTCAGGCCCCGTTCATGCAGGGGACGAGGAAGATCGCTGCGCTTCCCTCGGCGCTTTGACCTATGAGCAGTATCTGAACGGGAACGGCCAGCGAAATGAGCAGTTGACGGTCTGGAATCAGGCAAGGCAGCTCGCCGGCTCTGCCTATCGATGGGTTGCCTTCAACGCAGGGATCGCTCGAAGCATTGGATGGGTGGCGTCGGACGTAAATCCGTTTGAGTGGCACGATGGGTCCGGAAACCTCATGGTGAAGTCAGTTCTGTGGCGAGATGGATGGATCGATCTCAAGTCCCCACACCTGGATGCTGTCGCCGAGGGATGGATTGTTCTTGCTTCCAATGCGGCGATCCAAGCGATCATTCAAAGCGTGCCGGATGCCTCGCAGCATCTCTGGGTGCAACGCGAATCTCACGGACGTCATCCCTACGAGGACTCTTGGCACCTCTCCTGCTCGCTGGACGATATGCTCTGATCTCGCGACGCCTGCGGTCGGGTTAAGTACCGGAAAACGATAGGACCCTAGACAACCCGTATTGGAACTAGCTTGACTTGAGTTGGAATAACCTCGTGAGTATGCCGAACACTGAACCATCAGTGGTGTCGTCCCTCGTGGTGTTTGTTGTGGATATCCTCAACCCACATCAGTTCCACAGCAGGGAATTGCGGCAGTACGCCACCTTCCTCAAACGGATAAGGCAGGGAGACTTGGTAACGAGCCAATTCCCACGGACGATCACTGATCGCAAGGGAACTTTCGCGAAGCCGACAGGCTGGTAGGCAGGATATTGCCAACCGTCGGTGTCGTTTACGTTACCTACTTTTCTACAACCGTTACAAAAACCGTGACAGTAACGAAAAGAAGGCCAGCCGGTTAGGGCCTGGCCTTCTCGTATCTTATTGATTCTTTGGATTGGTGCGGAGGAGGGGACTTGAACCCCTATGCCTTGCGGCGCTAGCACCTCAAGCTAGTGCGTCTGCCAATTTCGCCACCTCCGCATTTTGGCTCTGCACAAGTGCAAGAGAGCGGTGAAGCAATCCGTAGATGAGTATAGCATCCGGAGCGGGTTTTTATGGAGCCGGCTTGGATGGTTTCGCCGCGGAAAGTGTTGTCAGCGAGGTGCCTGCAGCTTCTGAATGTTTGCGAGGGTATCCGGGTCGTTAGGTTTGATCTCAAGCACTCTTTTGTATAGGAGTAAGGCGAGGTCGCCGCGTCCGGCCTGCTGCAACAGGGCGGCGAGGTTGTAGTAGGGCGTTATATCTGTGGATTTGTTGTCGATGGCTTTGGCGAACATCTTGGCTGCGTCCTCGACCTTGTTCTGCTGATAGAGGAGAACGCCAAGATTGGTATAGGCTGCGCTGTCGTTTGGAGCGAGGAAGATAGCTCGGCGGAACTCCCGCTCGGCTGCCTGCACGGCTCCGACCTGCTGGAAGAGGACGCCCAGATTGAGGACGGTTCCCACATCGTCGGGCTTGAGGGCGAGCGCGTCGTTATACGCCTTCTGGGCCTCTATCGGTCTGCGCTGGATTGCGTAGAGATCTCCAAGGCTGGAGAAGGCTCGCTGGTAACGGGGTTCGAGCCGGATGGCGTTGCGATAGGCTTGCTCCGCTTCGGCGAACTCTCCTTTCTCGCGTAAGGCAAAGCCGAGGTTGTAGAAGAGCATGGAGCTGTTAGGGGTGGCCTGGAGGGAGTTTCGATAGAGAGAAGCAGGATCGCTCCAGTCGATGACACGGGCGTAGAGTCGCCAGACTCCCCACGTGGTCCATAGAAGGATGACGGTAAGTAGGACTCGCCTGGTCTGATTGCTATATGCCAGTAGCAGGGACACGATGGACAGGGCGAGCCCTGCGGAGGCCATGTAGGTGAAGCGCTCGGCCATTCCTTGATAGATGAAGACAAGTCCGCAGAAGGGCGCCAGGGAGAGGCACATCCAGGCCAGGCCCGAGGCCAGGGCTGGTTTGGATTTACGTAAGAGGTAGATAGCGGCGATGAGAGCCGCCAAGCCGAGCCATGCAATCACGGTGATTGCGGAGGGGATGTTTGCCGGCGTGGAGGTGGAGCGCTCGACGCTCATGTGGATGGGAGCGAGCATCCATAGAACGTACTTCCAGAAGGTCAGGCCGAGCGCCCAGATGGCGGCGGAGCCGGATGCGGCGTGCGCGGCTACTCTCTGCTTCAGGACGAGGTACATCAGGTCGGCGAAGAGGGATGTGCTTAAAAGCGTCAGCAGAGCACGACGTGAGAGTTGGCCGGTTTCAGATGCTGTGACATAAGCGATGAGTAGCGTTAGAGGTAAGAGGAGAAGGCCTTGTTCATGCGACAGAAGCGCGGCTATCGCCGCGAGGAAGTAGCAGGGAAGCGCGATTACCTTGCCGGTGCGCAGATGCCAGTTTGCCAGGAGCAGGCCGAGGAGAAGAAAGACGCCGGATAGAGAGTAGGCTCGTCCGCTGATCCAGGCTACGACTTCGGTATTGATGGGAAGGCAAAGCCATAGGAGCGCGGCGGCGACAGAGACATTCGGCGAGACGCGGAGCCGGCGCAGGAGACAGAAGCCTAGCAGGCCGTTGGCAATATGCAGCATCAGATTCGTAAGGTGGAAGCCAGCGGGGTTGAGCTGCCAGAGCCTTCGATCGAGGAAGAGGGTGAGCCAATAGAGGGGGCGGTAGGAGACGCCTCCGGGGCCGCGGAAGTCGGTGGTGAAGGCGACCGGCGCAAGCAGGAAGCGGTGGACGAAGGCGTGCCATGAGGCGAGGGAAGGATTATTGACGATCTGGTCGAGGTCGTCATAAATGAAGGGTGCGCCGATGGCCTTCGCGTAAAGACCGAAGACCAGGAGGGTGCTGATCACGAAAAAACTGAGAGTCTCGTGGCAGATGCACCACTCGAAGAGAGAGGGCTTGGAGGAGGGGGCCGGCCGACGAAGGTTGCGTGTCGAGGAGGCAGCAGGTGAGGGGCGAACAGCCATGATCCATCTTAACCAGAGTTGGCTCTGGCTGCTGTTAGATTGAATCAGGTTGGAGTGGCTTATGGTGTTTAGGCGACACTGTGTTGATAAACGGCCGCTTGTTCGTCAGGGAGAGATGAATGGGAAAAATGACGTTGTTTGGAGCTGCCGGGGCGATCGGGAGCAGTATCGCCGATGTACTTCGTGCGAAGGGAATTGCCTATCGTGTGGTAGGTCGCAACCGTGACCAGCTTGAGAAGTTTTTCGGGTCAGACCCACTGGCGGAGATCGTCACCTGGAATCCTGACGATCCGGAGTCGGTGCGCGTTGCGGCTCGAGGGGTAGACACGCTGATCTATCTGATCGGTGTCCCGTATAACCACTTCGAGCTGCATCCTCTGGTGATGCAGAAGACCCTCGATGGCGCCATTGCCGAAGGGGTGAAGCGTGTCGTTCTCATCGGGACCGTCTATCCGTATGGCCTTCCGACGACGGCCACGGTCACGGAGGAGCATCCGCGCAAGCCGCAAACGTTCAAGGGCCAGATGCGCAAGGCGCAGGAGGAGGTACTTCTGAAGGCTCATGTCGAGGGAAAGATCCAGGGGACGATCCTTCGCCTCCCCGATTTCTATGGGCCGGGAGTGGAGAAGAGCTTCCTGCACTCGGTCTTCAAGGCTGCGGCCCGGGGTGGGACGGCGGACATGGTTGGTCCTATCGATACACCGCATGAGTTCGTCTTCGTGCCGGATGTCGGGCCGGTTGTTCTTCAGCTTGCGGCAAAGCCCGAAGCCTACGGCCGCTGGTGGAACTTTGCCGGAGCGGGCGCCATTACGCAACGCGAGATTGCCACGCAGGTCTTTGCGATGGCGGGTCGCAAGCCGAAGCTTCGTGTCGCCGGGAAGACGATGTTGCAGCTGATCGGATTGTTCAATCCTTTCATGCGGGAGCTGGTGGAGATGCACTACCTGCAGACAACGCCTGTGCTGCTGGACGATCATGCGCTCATTGGCTTGCTTGGCCAGGTTCACAAGACGCCCTATGCCGATGGGTTGAGGCTTACTCTGAATGCTTATAAAAAAGCCGCTGGATAGGTCGCGTTTCGGAAGTGGCGCGTACACTTGCTTTATCTGAGCCTATCTTCTATGTGAGGAACGAAATGCGTAGAGCTTTCCGCGTCTTGTTTGTTTTGGTGTGTATGGGGTTGCTGGCTTCGATGGTTACGGCGCAGACGAGTGCGTCTGGCTCTACGAAACCTCATCCGTGGGCGGTGGTGCTGCATGGCGGTGCCGGGGTGATCGAGCGCAAGTCGATGAGCAAGGAGACAGATGCGGCTTATCGCGCTGCATTGAAGGCAGCACTGCAGGCAGCGGCGGATGTTCTGGAGAAGGGTGGGTCGTCGCTGGATGCGGTGGAGGCGGCGATCAAGTTGATGGAAGACGATCCTCTGTTCAACGCCGGGAAGGGCGCGGTGTTTACGGCGGAGGGGAAGAATGAGCTCGACTCGGCGATTATGGATGGGGCTACGTTGAAGGCTGGAGCTGTAGCGGGAGTGACACGGACGCGGCATCCGATCTCGCTGGCGCGAGCGGTGATGGAAAAGTCTCCGCATGTGATGTTGATCGGCGCAGGGGCGGATCAGTTTGCGGCCACAACGGGTCTGGAGCAGGAAGAGCCGAGCTACTTCTTTACGGAGCGGCGTTGGCAGAGTTTGATCAAGGAGCTGAAGAAGGAGGGGGCTCCGCTGCCAGAGCGGCCCGCGGGAACCCCGCCAGCCCCGGCAGGCGGGGTTGCGGAGATTGAGCCGCCGAATGCTCACAAGTATGGGACGGTAGGCGTGGTGGCTCTGGATCGCAATGGAAATATTGCTGCCGGGACTTCGACGGGAGGGACACAGGCGAAGCGGTGGAATCGGGTGGGCGACTCGCCGATTATCGGGGCGGGGACGTACGCCTCGAATGAGTCTTGCGCCGTGTCGGCTACCGGGACGGGGGAGTACTTCATCCGCCTGACGGTGGCTCGGACGATCTGCTCGCTGGTGCAGTACAAGGGCATGAAGCTGCAGGCTGCGGTGGATGAGGTGATTCAGAAGGAGCTTACTGCGTTGAAGGGAGATGGGGGCGTCATTGCCATTACACCGGATGGACAGTTGGCATGGAGCTTCAATACGCCGGGAATGTATCGCGCTCGCGTGGTGGAGGGCGGGGTGGCGCAGTTTGGGATCTATGGGGATGAGAAGTGAGTGGTTTTAGTGGGGCGGATCTTTGATGTAGCGGCTGGCGAAGGTTAGAAACGTTGGCCAGTTGGGGGCTGGTGTGTGGCCTCCACTGTGCTGGCGGAAGGCGATGTCGCCTTCGATGAGCGGGGTTTCAATGGGTGGGAAGGTTGTCGTGCCGAGATCTTTTTTGCCCAGGAGTTTGTAGACCGGACCTGCAGCTACCGCTGCCATGAACATTCCCTGTGCGTCGGCCCAGCCATCGCCTTTGAGTGCGCCGCCGCCGATGAAGACGGGGCGGGGAGCGCAGAGGGCTATGAGTTCGTGGGAGTCGACGGGCATGTCGGAGGGGTAGAGGGGGCCAGCATACTTCAGGTAGTTGCCGGCCATCCAGTGGTACTCGCGAGGGCCAGCAACATTTTCAAGCTGCTCGCCGAAGTGACGGCGGCCGAGCTGGGCTCCGCCGGCTCCTGAGGAGCTGACATAGGCAATGACGAAGCGAGGGTCGTAGGCCATGGCGACGAGGGCGGTCTTGCCGAAGCGGGAGTGGCCTTCGACGCCGACCTGTTTTGCGTCTACGGACTTGTCGGTCTCCAGGTAGTCGAGGACTCGGCTGCCACCCCAGGCCCAGGCCTGGATGGTCCCCCAATCGTCGAGCTTGCGGGGCTGGCCCTTGTTGACGAGACCGATGATGCCCTCGGTGAGACCGGCGCCATTGTCGGCCTGGATGGTGGTTGGACGGAGGATAGCGTAGCCCCAGCCTTTGGCGAGGAGTTGTTGTTTCCAGGCCAACTCGGCGCTGGTGGGTGGTGGAGCGGGGTTGGGACGCGGATAACCCTCGAAGCTGAACTCGAGAATGACGGGAACAGGGCCTTTGGCGTTGGCGGGTGTAGTGAGGGAGAGATTGATGTTGACGGTGATGGGCGGGTAGGCGGAGTTGTCGACGTGGCCAATGAGCTGTTTGGTGATAACAGGGAACGTGCCGTCGGTCTCGTGGATAGTGTTGACGACCTGCCAGTTCACCTTAGGGGTATTCTTCGGGACACGTCCATAGATCTCTCTGTCGAAGAGTTCGACGATCTTGGGGCGGCGCTGCTTCCACCATGTGGTTTTAGTGGTTACTTTTTTACCGTTCTTGAGGAGCAGGGGATCGGGGAGGTTGGGATAGGGATTGGCCTTGGACTCGTCGTAGTTGACGCTATTAGGCAATGAGGGATTGTGGTCGACACCGGGACGGAGGGCCGTGATGTGGAGAAGACCCATGAGGCGCTGGTGGTCCTGCTCGGCGGTTAGGTGGACGGGCGGCGGCATGGTCGCGGTGGACTTTGCGGCTTGCGCGACGGCAGTCGATGGAAAAGAGACGCTCAGGGCAAGGACCAGGCCGAGTGATTGTTTCAGTGTTCGCGGGATGGGCAAGCGGTTCTCCTGAGGCGGGTGGTTATGGTTAAAGCAACGGACCAAGGGTATCGATTTGCTTTTGGTTGTTCAAGTTGATTAGCGGAGGCTTGGAAAAATGGCGTAGTTTGAGAATGGCTGCTCCTTGCAGACAATAAAATTGGGCTTCGGCAGCGCAGGCTGGATGGTGAGCAGGAAATACGACAGTTCATAGGGGTTCCGCATGCTTCGATTTTTCTGGATGATTCACTTGGTGGTCTTCACCGTGCTCGCGGTCGCAGGTCACAAAGCACAGGCGCAGCAGCCGAAGAGCTACGAATGCTATCGAGCGAAGACGCCCGTGCGCGTAGATGGGAGGCTGGACGATCGCGCATGGAAGGCTGCAGCATGGACCACAGACTTTGTAGATATTGAAGGTTCTGTAAAGCCTGCGCCGCGCTTTCGTACGCGTGCAAAGATGCTTTGGGATGACGAGTATCTCTACATCGCAGCCGAGTTAGAGGAGCCGGAGATAAAGGCCACGCTGACGAAGCACGATTCAGTGATCTTTCACGACAATGACTTCGAGGTGTTTCTTAAGCCTGGAGAAGCATCGGGCTACTTCGAATTTGAGATCAATGCCCTGAATACAGGATGGGATCTCTATCTGAACAAGCCGTACCGCGAAGGTGGAAAGGCGGATAACAGTTGGGAGATCCCAGGGCTGAAGACAGCGGTTGCGATTCACGGAACGCTGAATGATCCTAACGATAAGGACCACGGTTGGACCGTGGAGATGGCATTTCCCTGGAGCGCCTTTGCGTCACGGCTGCCGGTGGCAAAACCGGAGATTGGTGACCAGTGGCGCGTTAACTTCAGCCGTGTTGAGTGGAAAGTGGGTCAGCCGAAGGAAGACAACTGGGTGTGGTCGCCACAAGGGTTGATCAATATGCATGTTCCGGAACATTGGGGCTATCTTCACTTTCGCGATAGCCGTACCGTTGCACGTGGACCCGCCAGTAAGCAGCAGGCGATCAACGCGCTTCACTAGTCAAAATCTGAAATCGCTCGCATACGAGTAGTCCTCGGTGTGCGGCTCCTGTCTGGCGCTAATTGGCAGACGTTCAATGACAGGTGCAGTCGAGACAGGCGTGCTCGGCGCAGATGTTACATGTGGAGATGAGCTGCTTCCTGAGGGCCTGACGCGCTCGATGAAGGCGGACGGTAGCGTTGCCCGTGGTGATTCCTTCTGCCTTTGCGAAGGTATCGAGCGATTGTTCGGCGAGGTCGATATCGCGAATGATCTGGCGATAGGAGGGCTTGAGGTGTTCAATGACCTTGCCGATGCATTGACACACGATCTCATGGGTTGCCATGTTGGGCTCGGGCTGGGTCAGGAGTTCGTTCGCCCATCGCTCGAGAGCGCGATCTTCGGCTGCTCGATGGCGGTAGTGATCGATGACGGCGTTGCGCAGGATGCGATAGAACCAGGCTACGGCCGACTCGTTGCTGCGAAGTTCGGAGGCCTGTTCGATGGCGCGCATGTAGGCGATCTGAATGATGTCATCGGCGGTGGCGGGGGTGTCGACACGACGCTGCAGGAAGTGGAGAAACTGCTTCCGTTGGCTGAGGAGGTCGTCGATCGTGCTGGTAGACATGGATATCCCCAAAGCTTTGGAGTTGGGGGAGTGTAGTCAACCCACACTCCCTCCAGGTTATTTAGATGCCGGGCAGTTGCATGCCGAACCACAGGGGCACGGGACGGAGCATGGGCAGTTTGGACCACAGGGGCATTCACGATTGGTTTTCATTGGTTCTCCTTTGTCGTCGGCACTTGATTCGACGAACACTGTAGCTGACGGATGAGCAGGGGAGAACATTACAGTTGGGGGTAACAGGCGGGTGTGAACTAGAAGTGGTGGGTAAGTTCGGCGAAGGCAGCTAGTTCGAGGAGTCGCTGGCCGTTCGGGGGCTGGTTGACAACCTCGTGTTCGAGGACCCAGGTGAAGTCGTGGGGGATGAAGACGGCGTGAAGTCCAGCGCCGAGGGCTGGATTGATGTCGGACTTGGGGCTGTTGCCGATCATCCAGGTGGTGGTAGCTTCGCAGGCGTGATGGGCGGCGAGGGCGAGGTACGCCTCATTGTGTTTTTCCGGCAGGACCTCGACGGCGGAAAAATGGGGAGCGAGGCCGGAGCGGTGGAGTTTGTCGGTCTGTTCGGTAGGGTCGCCCTTGGTGACGAGGATGAGGCGGTGGCGTGTGGCAAGATCGGTGAGGGTCTCGGCTACGCCGGGCAGCAGCTCGATCTCCTGATCGGCGATAGATTGGGCGAAGCTGACGATGCGCTGATGCTTCTCCGGCGTGACGGGGGCGTCTGTGAGCTGCTCGAAGCAGGCAATGAGAGAGCGGCGGAAGCTGCGTAGGCCGTAGCCGTGGGCGGCGATGGTGGCGTGCTCGCAGTGGTTGAGGTGTTCGCGGACCTGCTCCGGGGTATGGACGCGATGGTCAAGGTAGGAGATGAAAGAGGAGATGGCGCGCTCGAAGTAAATGTTGTTTTCCCAGAGCGTATCGTCCGCGTCGATGAGCAGGGTCTGGTTGATGGAGCGGCGAGTAGAGGGTATCAGGGAGGTCACAGGCTGATTATAAGGTGGGTGCGGGACCATCCTGAAGCTTGATCGGACTCGAGCGGTCGGTGGCTTCGTGTCTGTTGGAGAGAACCTGGAGAACGCAGTCTCCCAGTTGAGAATACTTTCGCAGAACGGTACTATTGCGTTTGAGTGACGACTCCTACTCAGACCCGGAACACGCGCCAGAAGGAGGCCATTCGTGCGGCATTTCGCGATGCGGATCGCCCTCTGTCTCCTGACGAAGCCCTTGCCTTTGCCCAGAAGCAGGTAGACGCCCTCAGTATTGCTACCGTTTACAGGAATATCAGCAGCCTGGTGGAAGATAAGTGGCTTGCGACGGTCGAGGTCCCTGGGAATTCGACGCGTTATGAGGTTGCAGGCAAGGCCCACCATCATCACTTCCAGTGCAACTCCTGCGGAACGGTACATGAGCTCGAAGGATGCGATATAGAGGCGAAGCCGAAGTTGCCTCGTGGCTTTAAATACACCGGGCACGACATGTTCGTTTACGGTGTCTGTTCAGCCTGTGCGAAGTAGCTGCCGCGTTTGACCGAGGTCACTCCACATCGCACAAGCTAACCAGAGCTTCAACAACTGGCAAAGCGTCAGAAGATGATCTTCGCTCCGAATTGCAACTGCCTCGGAGTATTTCCCTGTGTCGTCGCCAGGCCCGCCGATGCATTGCCGATCGTCGTACCAGGGTTTCCCGCAATCACGGCATTATAGGTGTTGAACGACTCCGCCCGGAGTTCGAGGTTCATGCCCTCGTAGACCGGTGTCTCCTTCACCAGCGAGAAGTCCAGGTTGTTGTACGAGGGCACACGGAACGGCATCTTGCTCATGTTGCCGTATGCTCCCGATGGCACCGCGAACGCTGCGGGGTTGATCATGCAGAACCCGTTCGGACCTCGCCTTCCAATCGGAGTCGAGCCGCAGGCTCCTTGCAACGGATTTCCAATCACGTCTGGTCGGGAGTATCCCGTCACGGAGCCATTATTCCCGGAGATATTCGCAGGATCGCCGCCTACGTTCAGGTTGTACGGCTGGCCTGAGCGGATCTGGAACAGGTAGTTGGCCTTCCATCCTCCCAGGACGTACGACGCAACTCCCGTCTGTAGCCACTTTTGCCCCTTCCCGAACGGAAGCGAATAGACCGTGCTCCACGAGAAATAGTGCCGCAGATCATACGACGAAATCCCATAGGCTTCGCGTGGGTTGAAGTAGTTCTGCACCACAGAACCGCCTCCCGTCCCGTTCTCCGCCTCGAACCATCCGCTGCTGTTGTCCAGTGACTTCGACCACGTATAAGAAACGATCGAATTCAGTGAGTTGGAGAACCTCTTCTGCAGGTTGACCAACAAGGCATGGTAGTTTGCGTAGCCCGTGTCGATGGAATAGTGCCAGTTCGGCGCCATCCACGGCATGTACTTCAGCGTGTCCACTTGCGCCGTTGTTGTGCCTGCGGGTGACGCATGCTGCGCGGCATTGGCAAACCCCGTGTAGTTCAGCCGTGTGCTCTTCGATCCTGCATATCCCAGCGAGAACAGGGTCGTCGGTGCAAGCTGCTGCTGTACCTGCAGATTCCACTCGACCGACCTCTGGTCTTTGTAGTTAGGCTTTGCCGTATAGCCGCCGCCGATCGTCTGCCACGGATTCGGCGCCACCACCGGGTTCGGGAAGTTGCCCTCGAGGTTCGTAATCAGGCTCAGCGGATTCTGCGGGCTGCCCGGCCAGTAGTTGTTCTGCAGAATATTGGTCTGCTGGTTTGAGATGCCGATCGTCCAGGGCCACGTCGGTCCTTCGATGTTGTTCTGTACCCATTGGCTTCGCGCCGTAATCGTGTCGTAGAACATGCCGACGCCGCCATTGATCACCGTCTTGTCACCCCACGAGTAGGCAAAGCCAAGCCGAGGTCCGATGTTGTCGTTGATCGACGAGCCTGCCTGCTGGCTGTTGGAGAACTTGATGTGATCGTTGAACGGCACTGCGCCAACCCCTCCGGGAATGCACGGATTCGTAAACGTCGTTGTGCATGCCGGTACCGACGCCGCCCCGATCGTATACGTCTGATTTGGTATATCCAGGCTGTTTGCCAGGCGCTTGTCCAGCATGTTGATCCCCGGAAGGTACTCATAGCGCAGGCCAAAGTTCAGCGTCAGGTTTGGCGTCGCCTTCCATGTGTCCTGCACATAGCCGGACCATAGCTGCACATTGAAGTAGACCTCCGCATTACTTGGAGTCTGCGCCGTAAACGTAGCCGGTGCAGCCAGCAGAGCCGAGGCCAGAGAGTTGCCTGTCGGCAGCTTCGTCACCGGGTCCGCTCTGTTGATGTTGCTCGTCACCGCATCGCTGAATGTGAATTGCTGAAACAGGTTCCGCTGCAGTCGGTTCTGATAGATGTAGTCCACCCCACTCTTCAAGGTGTGCCTGCCGTGAATCCACGAGACACTGCCGCCACCGTTCACCACCGGGTTTCCACGCTGTGAGTCTCCCGAGCTGCCCACATTGTTGCCGGTGCTGCCTCCAGCATTGATATAGGGGCTCGCCAGGTTGATGTACATGCCGCCGTACTGGTCCACGTTCTGGAATCCAGCCGTCGTCGCCCCAGCCGACCCCAGTTTCGATACCGTTGGGTTGAACACATACGGTTTCAGCAAAGCGCCGCCACGAACGTCGACGAGTAGATTCGGCGTAAACACATGCGTAAACCCGCCGCCGAAGTTATAGGCATGATAGTTCGACACGTTCGACTGAATCGTTCCAGCCACAGGCTGCGAGTCGTACACCCACATCTGGCTGATGCGTCCAAACCCGAAGTTCTTGTCGCTAAGGTGGAAGTCCAGTCTCACCTGGTACGAGTTGTTATTGTCGATCTGTGGCCTGTTCTCGACAAAGTTGTAACCGGAAGCCTCCGTCCCCAATGAGTTCGGCGCGGCGTAGTACGACTTCAAGTACGCGAGCATCGTCGGGTTCAGCATCGATGCAGGAATCTTCAGGCAGGGCGTGCCTGCCGGCTGCCGGTTATTCGCTGCCGCTAGCGGACTCCCGTTCGCATCGCACTGGAACTGTTGCACCGTGCACGAGACCGAAGTTCCCGTGCATACCGTCGAATAAGGGTTATAGAACTTATGCTGATAGGAGGAGAATGCGACGTTCGAGAAGTCTCCCGCCAACTCCTGCGACGTCGGTACCAGTGTCGTGGTCAGCGTTGGCTTAGAGTAGCGCCAACCCTCATACGCCCCCTGGAAGAAGATCCGATCCTTCAGTATCGGTCCTCCAAGCGCTGCGCCAAACTGGTTCTGCGTATAGTGTCCCGGCTTCGCTGGTGTCGTCGTAGGCGTACCCGCCGGGCATCGGCCAGTCGAGCAGAAGTCCGTAAAGCTATTGCGCGCATCGAACGCGTTGTTCCGGATAAACTCCCACACTGACCCATGGAATCTGTTCGTCCCGGACTTCGACAGCATGTTCACGATGCCCCCCGTCACGATGCCATACTCCGCGCTATCGATGTGCGACTGCACCTTGAACTCGCTCATTGCGTCGATGATCGGCAGGAACCCATAGATAGCTCCGCGGATATCGGTGTTCACAATCCCGTCCATCAGGTAAAGCGTCTCGCGGTTCTGCTGGCCGAAGAAAGAAACCTTGTAGAACGCCGTCCCAGGAATTGCGCTGATTCCGGCGTCCGTCGTGCTGATCCCGGATCCCTGCGCTGTCGACACCGGCGTAACACCCGGCGACAGAATCAACAGGGAGGTGAAGTTTCTCCCGTTCAGCGGCAACTGTTGGATCTCCTTCGCCTGGATCACCGTCCCCAGCTCCGATGAGCTCTTCTGCAGCATCACCCCCATGTCTTCGGCTGAAACCTGTACCGTCTCCGTCGTCGCACCGATCGATAGCGTTTCGTTCAGCGTCAGCGATTGATTCACCGTGAGATTGAACGTGGGCACCTCGGTTATCTTGAAGCCAGGCTTTGCGACGCGCACCTTATACGGTCCCGGATCGATATTGAGGAATACGAATGAGCCACTACCGTTCGTGGTCGCGCGATTCACGATGTTCGTATCTTGATTGGTCAGTGTTACCTCTGCGCCAACAATGACCCGGCTCTCGGCATCGCTTACAGTCCCGTTGATAGAACCCGACGTACGTTGACCGGACGCAGCATTGGTGACCGTCGCCACCATTAACCCCAGAAATGCCGAGATAATGATCCTGCGAGACAGCATTGCAACCCCCTCAAAGGTCGAAATTAGTCCGATATTTGTGCCGTGAATACCGGACAAACTATCTTCGATTCTTGTCTTGGTGGCGTACGGTATGAGACAGCGGGTACGATTGTCAAGTATGAAAAACATCTTTCATTGCATGAATTTCAAGCCAGATCCTGGATAGCCCCTCAGACATATCCGACCAGCTTGGTGTGATTCATGCCGTATCCCGATAACCAGCAATACTTCAGGTCTGCTAAGGCTGAGTCGTCGTTTTAAACAAAACGAAGGCCCCCACAAAGGGGGGCCTTCGAGCAGCCTGATTGATAACTCAAGCTGTTTAGTACATTCCGTCCATGCCGCCGCCGTGGTTGTGGCCGCCACCACCAGGAGCTTCCTTCTTCTCAGGAATCTCCGAGATCATGGCTTCGGTGGTCAGCATCAAGCCAGC
>Ga0193743_1001177_pt1 | contig 19699 bp, 18 predicted proteins | sample L2c2metaG_FD_143038 | JGI IMG/M metagenome (GOLD analysis project Ga0193743, IMG submission 143038) | Soil microbial communities from a riparian zone of the East river system, Colorado, United States - L2c2 | ecosystem: Environmental > Terrestrial > Soil > Riparian zone | place: USA: East River... | reverse complement strand
CGGACAGCGGTTAACCTGCCCTGACTTAGGGGACACTAACTAGCAGGGAGTAGGGGTGTCGAGCGAGCTGCTGGTCACCGAGGGGGATTCGCCCGGCGCACGCAATGGTCATGTGTCGCCCGCGCGGCCGGTCCGGCGTTGGTCGCGCCCCCGGCGGACGCACGGACCGATCAACCGGTGGTGGATCCGCGCCCATCGCTGGGCGTCGCTGGTCCTCGGGCTGCTGTTCATCCTGGAGGCGACCACCGGCGCGGTGCCGCTCTACGGCAATGACCTGGCCCGCGCGCTGCACCCGGAGCGCCACGCGGTGACCCCGAGCGCGACGCCGATGAGCGAGATCGAGGCGCTGCGCATGGTGTGGGCCACCCACCCGCAGGACTGGCTGACCACCCCGCTGCCCGGGGTGTTCGGCGCGGACATGACGCTCGGCTATTACCTGCTCGGCGTACTTCTGATCTTCCTCTGTCTCTCCGGGGCGATCATCTGGTGGCCCGGGGTGCGCGCGCTGGCCAGTGGCTTCGCCGTGCGCCGAGGGCGCGGCCACTACGTCCGGGACCTGGACCTGCACCGGCTGGTCGGCATCGTCGCCGTGCCGTTTCTGCTGATGTGGGGGGTTACCGGCGCCGCGTTCTACTTCCACTGGCCGGCCCAGGCCTACTTCGCGCTGCTGCCCGGCGAGGCCCACGAGGACCCGCCGCCGCCAACCCCCGGCACCGGGCCGATGTTGAGCCTGGAGCAGGCCCAGGCGGTGGCGCTGGCCGCCCACCCCGGCGCACAGGTGGCCGGGATCAGCGAGATCCACCCCGAGCGGCCGGACGGCTCCTACGGGTTCCGGCTGTACCAGGGCTACGACCCGTACCACCACTGGAACTACGCGGGCAGCCGGTACGTCGGGGTGGACAGCCACGGCGGCGGCATCCAGGACTACGCCCCCGAGCGACCCGGCGCCCCGCTGACCGAGCGGCTCTGGGACGACGGCTTCTACTACGGGCTGCACTTCGGCAGCGCGGTCTCCGGGCTGCCCCGGGTGATCTGGTTGCTGTTCGGGCTGACCCCGGTGCTGCTCGGCATCACCGGGACCACGGTGTGGCTGACCAAGTAGCGCGGCAACCGGAACCGCCGCCGGCGCCGCCGTTCCTCGTCCGCTGCCGCCCGATGACCGGGGTGCTGGGCGTTCTTGTGCTGCTCTACGCCGGGTTGCTGGGCTGCTGGGCGCTGTTCAGCGCGCTGCGCGGCGGGCGGCTGGGCATCGGCTACCTGGGCGGGCTGGTGCTGCTGGAGCTGACCCTGTCGGTCAGGGCCGGGCTCGAGCTGGCCGGGCTGGTCGCGGCGAGCGCCGGTCCAGGGGGCGCGTTCGGCCGGGGCTACGCCGAACCCGCGGTACACGCCGGCTACCTGCTCGCCTCGGTCGTCCTGCTCCCGCTGGTGCTCACCGTGTCCGCGCCGGCCAGGACCCGGGTCATGGCCGAGCCCGGCGCGGACAGCCGCCCGGCGCGCGGGCAGGCCACCTGGGATGCCCTGCTGGCCGCCGTGGGCTGCGCGGCGGTCGTCGTGGTCACCCTCCGGATGGCCAGCACCGGCCGCCCCGGCTGATTCGCGAACCCGCAGCTCAGCACCCGTGAGTGGTATTGGTCGCTATAGCGACCAATACCACTCACGGGGTCAGTGCAGGGTGATCTTGCCGGCGCCGGTGTGCACTCGGCCGATCACGGCGGCGGGGGGACCGAGTGAGGCCACGGCGACCGCGGCGGCGTCCGGCGCGGCACCGAACAGCAGCCCGCCGGAGGTCTGCGCGTCGGCCAGCAGCAGCACGTCCAGCTCGCCGAAGCGGCCGGGATCGACCTGGTCGGCGACCCAGTCCCGGTTGCGCCGCGAGCCGCCCGGGATCACCCCGTCGGCGGCCAGCTCGCGCGCGCCGGGCAGCATCGGGACCGAGGCCACGTCCAGCTCGGCGTCCATGCCGGAGGCGGCCAGCATCTTGCCCAGGTGGCCGAGCAGCCCGAACCCGGTCACATCGGTTGCCCCGGTAGCGCCGGCGGCCAGCGCGGCGGCTGCCGCAGCGGCGTTGGACTCGGTCATGGAGGCGATGGCGGCCTCGGCGAACGCGGCGGGCGCGCGGCCGGCCTTGATCGCGGTGGTGGCGATCCCGATGCCCAGTGCCTTGGTCAGCACCAGCACGTCCCCGTCGCGCAGCCCGGCGTTGGTCAGGATCCGGTCCGGGTGCACCTCGCCGACCACGGCCAGCCCGTACTTCGGCTCCGGGTCGTCCACGCTGTGCCCGCCGACCACGGCGAACCCGCAGGCCGCGCCCGCCTCGGCACCGCCGGCCAGCACCTCGCCGAGCAGCTCGGTGGACAGCTCGGTGGACGGCCAGGCCACCAGGTTCAGCGCGAACAGCGGCCGGCCGCCCATCGCGTAGACGTCGGACACCGCGTTGATGGCCGCGATCCGCCCCCAGGTGCGCGCGTCGTCCACCACCGGCGTGATGAAGTCGGTAGTGGCCACCAGTGCGCGGACAGCATCCAGCCGCCAGACAGCCGCGTCGTCACCGGTTTCGGTGCCGACCAGCAGGTCCGGATGGGTGGATGGGGTCAGCGAACGCAGTACCTGCGCCAACTCGCCAGGGGCGAGCTTGCAGGCTCAACCGGCGCCGTGACTGAACTGGGTCAACCGCCGCGTGGGGATGTTCTCCGTCATGACCTTGAGGTTAGAGCCTCCCGGGCATTCCGGTCGGTGGCGTCCTCGGGCACATTCAGGTCCCGGTTCAGGGTCTCCGGGGCCAGCCTGGTGGCCACCAGGCTGATCACCATGATGCCCGTCATGTAGGCGGCCACCGGAATCCAGGAACCGCCGAAGGCGCTCAGCAGCGCGGCGCAGATCAGCGGGGCGACACCGCCGCCGAGCGCCGCGGAGAACTCCCGGCCCAGGGCCACCCCGGCGTAGCGGTACCGGTTGCCGAACAGCTCCGGGAACCAGCTCATCTGCACGGCCACCGCGCCCTGGCCGGCCAGGATGAACCCGACCACGATGACCGCAACGACCGCCACCGGCGAGCGGGTGTCGAGCAGGATGAACGACGGCGCGGGAAGGATCACCAGCGCGGTGGCGATCATGGTGTAGATCGGCTTCCGGCCGAAGCGGTCGGAGAGCATGCCGAAGATGATCGCCCCGATGCCGCCGCAGATCGCCCCGGCGAGCAGCACCTTGGGCACGAACACCTTGTCCACGCCGACCGAGGTGACCAGGTAGGAGGCCATGAACACCTGGTAGGTGTAGGACTGCGCGGTCACCCCGAGGTTCATGAACAGCACCAGCAGGGTGGGTTTGCGGCCGTGCCGGAGCACCTCGCCGAGTGGCCGGCGCGGCTCCGCGTGCTGCTCCTTGAGCTCCCGGAACACCGGGCTCTCGTACAGCTTGCGGCGGATCACCACGGCGGCGATGGTCACCAGCAGGCTGGACAGGAACACCAGCCGCCAGCCCCAGCTCATCAGCGCCGGCTCGGGCAGCAGCTGCACCAGGATCCAGGCCACCGCGCCGAGCGCAGTACCCAGTGCGGCGCCGGTCATCACCAGCGAGGCCAGCCGGCCGCGCCGCCCGCGTCGGGCGGTCTCGGTGAGCAGCGTGGCGGCGCCGGCCTGCTCCGCGCCGGCTCCGAAGCCCTGGACGAACCGGCAGGCCACCAGCAGTGCCGGTGCGAGCAGGCCGACCTGCCCGTAGGTGGGCAGCAGCCCGATCACCAGGGTCGAGCCGCCCATCAGGAACAGGGTCGCGACGAGCACCCATTTGCGGCCGAGCCGGTCACCGAAGTGGGAGAAGAACAGGCCACCCAGCGGCCGGGCGGCGAAACCGACCGCGTAGGCGCTGAAGCTGGCCAGGATGCCGGCGGCCGGCGAGATGTTGGGGAAGAAGAGTTTGGAGAAGATCAGCGCCGAGGCCGTGCCGTAGATGACGAAGTCGTACTGCTCCAGCGCGGTGCCGATCAGGCCGGCCCAGGCGGCGCGGCGAATCGCGCTCGGGTCGGCGGGCCGATCGGCCTGGTCACCGCGGGTTGGTCCCGGCGGCGGTTCGGGTCGGGCGGTGGCGTCCATGCATCCTCGAATGGATCGGGCCTCCGCTCCGGGAGGCCGGGGTCGGTACGGGCGGGGGCTCCTCTCAGGTGGCCGCTCGGTGTGCTGAAACTGCCGACTCAGGGTGCTGAGATCCCCGACTCGCGGGCCGTTTGGTGCTGGTGATGGGGGCGGTGGCTTCTTGGATGGCGGTGGGGACGCCGTGGTGGAGTAGGACGGTGAGGAGGTCCGTGACCCGGGCTGCGAACGCGTCGTGGGTGGCTAGGGCTTCGCCTAGTAGGCCGGTGGCCAGGGCGGCGCGGACGAAGTCGGGGGTGGGGCGGGCGGCCAGCGGGGCCAGGTGTTCGCGGGCCGGGTCGGTCATCGCGGCGGCGTGCGGGCCGGGGTCGAATCCGGGCGGTGGGGCGATGCAGCACAGGTATGCGGCCACGGTGAGGGCCAGCTGGTGCGGCATCCGGCCGGCGGCCAGGTGCGCCAGCGCCGGCTCCGGCACCCGCTGGGCCAGCTTCACCGAGCCGTCCGAGCCGACCTGCCGGGTGCGGTGGCGCAGCGCCGAGTTGGCGAACCGGGTGAACAGCTGCTCGATGTACTCCTCCACGTCGACCTCCGCCGGCACCGGGACGGTGGGCAGGTACTCCTCGCGCAGCACGCGCATCGCCGCCTGGTGAATGGCCGGCTGGGCGATCGCCTCGGGGATGGTGTCCCGGCCGTCCAGCGCGCCCAGGTAGGCGATCAGTGAGTGGGTGCCGTTGAGCAGCCGCAGCTTGAGCAGCTCGTACGGGCCCACGTCGGCGGTGAACAGTGCGCCGCCGCGCTCCCAGGCCGGGCGGCCGGCGGCGAAGCTGTCCTCGATGACCCACATGCTGAACGGCTCGGCGGGCACCGGGACGGCGTCGCGCACGCCCAGCTGGGCAGCCACCGTGTCCCGGTAGGCGTCCGTGGTGGCCGGCACGATCCGGTCCACCATGCTGTTCGGGAAGGCCACGGCGGCCAGGTACGGGGTGAGCTCGTCGCGTCCGGCGGCGGGCAGCGCGGCGACAAACTCGGCCACCAGCCGGGCCGTGGTGTGCCCGTTGTCCATCAGGTTGTCGCAGCTGAGCACGGTGATCGGGGCGGCGCCGGCGCGGACCCGGCGTTGCAGCCCGCGCACGATCAGCCCGAGGGTGGTGCGCGGCGGGCCGTCGCCGCGCAGGTCGGCTTGGACGTCGGGGTGGTCGGTGTCCAGCGCGCCGGTGCGCGGGGAGAAGGTGTAGCCGTGCTCGGTGACGGTGAGCGTGACGATCCGGGTGCCGGGGGCGGCCAGCGCGTCCAGCACGGCGTCGGGTTCGCGGGTGGCCACCAGCGCGCCGGTGTGCACGGCCGGCACCACCACCCGGGACAGCTCCGGGGACAGCTCCAGCACCGTGTAGCGCAGGTCCTGCTCGCGCAGCGCGTCGGCCACCGCCGCCGAGTGGCTGGCCACGCCGAGGATCCCCCACGGGCCGTCCTCGGCGGCCAGCGCGGCGGCGGTGTGTACCGCCTGGTGCGCGCGGTGGAAGTTGCCAAGGCCCAGGTGCACGATCCCGGTCGGCGGCAGCGCCCGGTGGTGCAGCAGGGCGGCCGCCGGGGTGGTGGTGGCGCCCAGCCGCGGCATGGGGTTCATCGGGGTCACCAGTCGGTCAGGGTGCCGTCGCGGCGGCGGGCCACCGGCAGGTAGGCGGGCGCGTACTCGTAGCGGGCGGCCAACGCCTCGTCCACCTCGATGCCCAGGCCGGGCGCGTCACCGGGGTGCAGGTGGCCGTCCGCGTACCGCCAGGAGTGCCAGAACACCTCGTGCGTCGCATCGTGGTAGCCCATGTACTCCTGGATGGCGAAGTTGGGCGTGGCCAGCCCCAGGTGCAGCGAACCGGCCAGCGCGATCGGCGACACGTCGGACGGCCCGTGCGGGCCCAACCGGACCTGCCACAACTCGGCCAGCGCGGCGATCCGGCGCAGGTGGCTGATCCCGCCGGCGTGCGACACCGCCGCCCGGACGAAGTCGATCAGCTGCTCGGTGATCAGCTGCTGGAACTCCCAGATCGTGGTGAACACCTCACCGATGGCCAGCGGCACGGTGGTGTGCTGACGGACCAGCCGCAGCACGTCCTGGTTCTCCGCCGGGGTGACGTCCTCCAGCCAGAACAGGTCCACCGGTTCCAGCGCCTTGCCCAGCCGGGCCGCCTGGTTCGGGGTGAGCCGGTGGTGCGCGTCGTGCAGCAGCGCCGGCTCCGGACCCACGTGCGCCCGCACGGCGGCCAGCGCGCCGGGCACGTGCCGCAGGTACGCGTCGGTGTCCCAGGTCTCCTCGACCGGCGCCGCGCCCGGGCCGGCCGGCTCATACGCCGCGCCACCGGAGGAAACCCCGTACACCTTGTCCAGCCCGGGCACCCCGGTCTGCGCCCGGATGGCCCGGAACCCCCGGGCCCGGACCTCGTCCACCGCGTCCAACAGCGCCGGCGTATCGACCCCGGTCGCGTGGGTGTAGCAGAGGATCCGGTCCCGGACCGCGCCGCCGAGCAGTTGGTACACCGGCATCCCGGCGGCCTTGCCCTTGATGTCCCAGAGCGCCAGGTCCACCGCGCCGATCCCGGCCATGGTCACCGCGCCGCGCCGCCAGTAGCAGCCCCGGTACAGGTACTGCCAGGTGTCCTCGATCCGCGCCGGGTCCCGCCCGAGCAGCAGCGGGCAGACGTGGTCGCGCAGGTAGCTGGCCACCGCGAGCTCGCGACCGTTCAGCGTGGCGTCCCCCCAGCCGACCAGCCCGTCGGCCGTGGTGACCTTGAGCGCCACATAGTTGCGGCCCGGTCTCGTGACGAGTACCTCGGCCGCCACGATCCGGTCACTCATGCGGCTACCGCCACAACGTTGCGCAGCGGCTCCCCCGCCACCAGCCGCCGGACGTTATCGGTGATGTCCACCGCCCGGCCGGCGTAGGTCTGCCGGGTCAGCCCCGAGGAGTGCGGGGTCATCAATACGTTGGGCAGCTCGCGGAACGGCAGCTCGGACGGCGCCGCGCTGGTCCCCTCGGCCGGGTATCCGTACCAGACGTCGATCCCCGCGCCGCCCAGGCCGCCGTCCCGCAGCGCCTGGTAGAGCGCCCGCTCCTCGACCAGCAGGCCGCGTCCCACGTTGATCAGCACCGCGCCCCGGGGCAGCCGGGCGAGCTCGGCGGCACCGATCATGCCTCGGCTGGCCGGGGTGAGCGGGGCGCTGAGCACCAGCAGGTCCGACCGTTCCAGCAGCTCGCCGAGCCGACCGATGTCGCCGGCCCAGTCCAGGCCGTGCGCGGCGATGTCCACCCGGCCGCTGCCGGTGACCGCTGCCCCGCGCGCGCCGAACGCCCGCAGCCGCGCCCAGGTCCGCGCGCCGATGTGCCCGAAGCCGATCAGGCCGACGGTGGCGGCACGCAGCGTGTCGCCCAGGTCCAGTTCAGGCCGGTAGGTGGGCGAGGCCCACTCGTCCCGGCGCAGCGCGGCATCCTGAGCGAGGAAACCGCGGCGCAGCAGGATGGCCGAGGCCACCACGTACTCGGCGATGGAGTCCTCGTGGTGGTAGGTGTTGGCCACGATGGTGCCCGCCGGCAGCGCCTCGACGTTGATCCCGTCCACCCCGGCGCCGGGCGCGTGCACCAGCCGCAGGGCCTTGGCGGCGGCCGCCATCTCCGCCGTGCACCGGGAGGCGACCAGCACGTCGGCGTCCACCACGGCGGCCTGGAGCGCTTCGGTGTCCAGCCGGTCCGGCCAGCTCACCTCGGTCCCGTCCGGAAAGCCGGCCTCCAGCTCGGCGCGCAGCACGGCCAGGTTGGGGTCGGCGATGACGATCTTCATGCGGTTCCCCTCGAGTGGGTGAGTTCGCCGGCGCGGACCGGCCCGGTGGATGCCCGCACCACCAGGTGGGTGGCCAGCCGGACCAGCCGGGGCGCCTGCCGCTCGCCGGAGACGGCCCGGCCGAGCAGCTCCAGGGCCAGCGAACCGGCCTTGGCCATCGGTACGTGCATGCTGGTCAGGGCCGGTTGGGAGACGGCGGCGAACGGAATGTCATCGATGCCGACCACGGACAGGTCCTCCGGGACCCGGACCCCGAGCGCGGCCGCTCCGGTGATCACGCCCAGCGCGACCAGGTCGTTGTGCGCGATCACCGCGGTCGCGCCGGAGGCGACCACCCGGGCGGCGGCGGCCGTTCCACCGGCCACTGTTTCGGTCTGCCAGTCCAGCAGCTCCAGGTCCAGGCCGTGCGCCTCGGCGAGCTCGCGGACGATCGCCACCCGGTGCGCGTTCGACCAGGACCGGGCCGATCCCTGTACGTAGGCGATCCGCCGGTGGCCCAGCGCGGTGAGGTAGTCGATGGTCTGGCGCAGGCCCTCGGTGGCGTCGGCGAGGATGCAGTCCGCCCCGCGCGCCTCCCTGTTGACCAGCACCACCGGCACCCGTCCGCACAAGGCGAGCACCTCGTCGGAGTCCAGCCGGGACGAGCACACCGCGATGGCGTCCACCCGGCCACGCAGGTGGGCGATGGCCTCCCGCTCCCGGTCCGGGTCGAAGTCGCTGTCCGCGAGCACCACGGTCTGCCGGCCGTGCCAGCCCTGGCCCTGCACCACCTTGACGAACGCGGCGAACACCGGGTTGGCAATGTCCGGCACGACGACCGCGATGGTTCCGCCGGCGGTGCCCGGCGCCGCGCTGGTGACGCGTGGGACAGCCGGGACATAACCGACCTCTTGCGCAACCTCGCGGATCTTGCGCAACGTATCGGGGCCGACCCGGTCAGGGTCACTGAACGCCCGGGATGCCGTAGACAGCGCAACGTTGGCCCGCTTCGCCACGTCGGTCAGGGTCGGCCCCACAGCACCTCCTCAAGCACGCACCGCCGCCCGACTCTGCGACACATTGCACAAACTTGTCAACCCTTGCCGTATGTGAGGCGTCCGGGCGGAGCCAGGTCCCTGGTGGCACATCCACCGCTCAGCGGCTGGTTGTTCGCAACGCTTTGCTCTGCGCACAAATACGCAACAGGGCGCCCGTTGCGTATAGGTGCGCAGAGCAAAGGGGGTTCGCCGGACCCACCAGGACGCTGGCTACGCACCCGTCGCGCACCGCTCCACCCACATGAGCATCTAGGCTTTCCGGGTGAGCGGTACGCCCCCGGACGTGCGTCGGCAGGTGCCCAGGACGGACGCCGTGCTGGCCGAGCCGGCGCTTCTCGAAGCCCAGGCACGGCTGGGCCGTCCGCTGGTCAAGCGCGCGGTGCTGAGCGCCCAGGCGCGGGTGCGTGCCGGCGACCTGGCCCCGGACCTGGTGGCGGACGCCGCGCTGGCCTCCCTGCCGGCCACGGCGGCGGGCAGCCTGCACCCGGTGCTCAACGCCACCGGGGTGCTGCTGCACACCAACCTCGGCCGGGCCCCGCTGTCCGCCGCCGCGATGGCCGCGCTGGACGTGGCCGCCGGCAGCTGCGACGTGGAGCTGGACCTGGCCACCGGGGCGCGGGGCCGGCGCGGACGGGGAGCCTTGGACGCGCTGGCCGCGGCGGTACCGGCCGCCGGCGGGGTGCACGTGGTGAACAACGGCGCCGCCGCGCTGGCCCTGGTCGCCACCGCGCTGTGCGGTCCCGGATCAGCTGCCGGACCGGCCAGGGAGATCGTGATCGCGCGGGGCGAACTGGTGGAGATCGGCGACGGGTTCCGCATCCCGGAGCTGCTCGCCGCCACCGGCGCACGGCTGCGCGAGGTGGGCGCCACCAACCGGGTGCACCTGCGCGACTACGCCGCCGCGATCGGGCCGGACACCGGGTTCCTGCTCAAGGTGCATCCGTCCAACTTCCAGATCACCGGGTTCACCTCCTCGGTGTCCGTCGCCGAGCTGGCCACCCTGGGCCCGCCGCTGGTGGTGGACATCGGCTCCGGGCTGCTCGCCCCGGAACCCCTGCTGCCCGACGAGCCGGACGCCGCCACCGTGCTGGCCCAGGGCGCCACCCTGGTCACCGCGTCCGGCGACAAGCTGCTCGGCGGTCCGCAGGCCGGGCTGCTGCTCGGCTCCCCGGGCGCCGGCGCCCAACTGGTCGAGCGGCTGCGTCGGCACCCGCTGGCCCGCGCGCTACGGGTCGACAAGCTCACCCTGGCCGCGCTGGAGGCCACCCTGGCCGGCCCGCCCGCGCCGGTCACCGAGGCGTTGCATGCCGACCCGGCCGAGCTGCGTCGCCGCGCCGAGGCGCTGGCCGCCCGGCTGCGTGCGGACGGGCTGGACGCCGAGGCGGTGGTCTCGCGGGCCACCGTCGGCGGCGGTGGCGCACCCGGAGTCCAACTGCCTAGCGCAGCGGTGGCGCTGCCCGAGCGGTACGCCGCCGCGCTGCGCCAGCCCGGCGGCAGCGACGGCGGCCACGGCACGCCGGCGGTGCTCGGGCGGCTGGAGGCCGGGCGCTGCCTGCTGGACCTGCGGGCGCTGCCGGCCGAGGCCGACGAGCGGCTGTACGCGGCGGTGCGCGCGGTCTCCGGGTGAGCGCACGATGAACGTCGGCGGAAGTACCGGGTGAGCGGATGCACGTGATCGCCACCGCCGGCCATGTCGACCACGGCAAGTCCACCCTGGTCCGGGCGCTGACCGGGATGGAGCCGGACCGCTGGGCCGAGGAACGCCGGCGCGGCATGACCATCGACCTCGGGTTCGCCTGGACCGAGCTGCCCGGTGGCCAGACGGTCGCCTTTGTGGACGTGCCGGGGCACGAGCGGTTCGTCGGCGCGATGCTGGCTGGAGTGGGACCGGTACCGGCGGTGATGTTCGTGGTGGCGGCGGACGAGGGTTGGATGCCGCAGTCCGCCGAGCACCTGGACGCGCTGGCCGCGCTGGGCACCCGGCACGGGCTGTTGGTGATCACCCGGTCCGACCTGATGGAGCCCGAGCTGGCCCTCGAGGAGGCACAGCGGCACCTGGCCGACAGCGCGCTGGGCGAGCTACCGGCGGTGAGCGTGTCCGGGGCCACCGGGGCCGGGCTGGACGAGCTGCGCGGGGCACTGGCCGAGCTGGTCGCCGGGCTGCCGCCGGCCGACCCGGCCGCCGACGTGCGGCTCTGGGTGGACCGGGCGTTCACCATCCGGGGCGCCGGCACAGTGCTCACCGGCACGCTGCCCGGCGGGCGGATCGCGGTGGACGACGAGCTGCTGCTGGAGCCCGGCGGGCGGCGGGTGAGCGTGCGCGGGCTGCAGGCGCTGGGTCGCCCGGTCGACGAGGTGACCGGGGTGGCCCGGGTGGCGGTGAACCTGCGCGGCCTGCCCCGCGAGTCGGTCGGCCGGGGAGACGTACTGGTCAGCCCGGGGCGGTGGCTGACCACCAGCGTGCTGGACGTCCGGTTGCATCCGGTCCGGCCCGATACCGGCGCTGGTCAGGGCGCCGATCCGGGCCAGGCGCTGCCCCAGCAGCTGCACCTGCACATCGGCGCGGCGGCGGTGCCGGTCCGGGTCCGACCGCTGGGCAGCGACCCCGCCGGCGACACCACCGCCCGACTGACCCTGAGTTCGCCGCTGCCGCTGCGCATCGGTGACCGGGCGCTGCTGCGCGACCCCGGCCGCCAGCGGATCGCCGCCGGGCTCACCGTGCTGGACGTCCGCCCACCGCCGCTGACCCGTCGGGGTTCGGCCGCCCGGCGGGCGTTGCAGCTGGCCGACATGACCGCCGCCGGTGACCCGGCCGCCGAGGTGACCCGGCGCGGCCTGGTGCGCCGCGACGAGCTGGCCGCGATGGGCGTGGAGCTCGGCCGGCTGACTGAGCGGAGCGCGCTGTCCGCCGGCGAGTGGCTGTTGGACCGCGCGCGGGCCACCGAGCTGAGCGCCCGGCTGGTGGCCGCGGTCGCCGAGCACGACGCCGCCGACCCGCTGGACCCCGGGCTGCCGCTGGGTGCCGCCCGCCGGGTGCTGGAGCTGCCGGACGCCAAGCTGGTGGACGCGTTGCTGCGCCAGCCGCCCTCGGCCGGTCAGCTGGTGGCCAGGGACGGCCGGGTCCACCGGGCCGGCCCCGGCGACGCGCTGCCGGCCGAGGTGCGCCGGGCCATGGACGCGGTGCGGGTGGAGCTGACCGCCAGCCCGTTCGCCGCCCCGGACGCCGGCCGGCTGGCCGAGCTCGGGCTCGGACCGAGGGAGCTGGCCGGCCTGGTCCGCGCCGGCGAGTTGGTGAAGGTCGCCGACGGGGTGTACCTACTGCCCGGCGCGGAGCGCGCCGCCGTCGAGGTGCTGGCCACGCTGGACGAGCCGGAGTTCACTCTCAGCGCCGCCCGCCAGGCCCTGGGCACCAGCCGGCGGGTGGCGGTTCCGCTGCTGGAGCGGCTGGCCCGGCTCGGCCTCACCCGGCGCACCCAGGACGGCCGCCATCGGGTGGCCCGGGGCTGAGCCGCGATTCGCCACGAGTTGTTGGCTCGCACCGACGCGCCTACCGTGCCGGGTGTGGGATACCTGTCAACCGACGAACCCATCACCGTCCGCCTCGAAGAGCCCCTTCCAGGCACGGCGCTGCTGCGCGTCGCCGGCGAGGTGGACATGCTCAGCTCGCCCACCCTGCGGGACCACATCGCGGCCGCACTGGGCGAGGCGCGCCAGCGGTTGATCATCGACCTGGAGGGCGTCGAGTTCCTCGGCACCAGCGGGCTGGCCGCGCTGGTCGAGGGACGCACGTCGGCGGCGGAGCGGAATACCGAGCTGTGGCTGGTCTGTTCGCGCCGCCAGGTGCTGCGGCCGCTGCGCATCGCCGGGCTGATCGACTTGTTCCACCTCGCCGACACCCTGCCCGACGCCCTGACCTCGACGAATCGAGATTCCGAAACGGATTAGCCAATCGTTGGTTTGAGCCGAGGAAGACCGGGGAACACCTCCGCCGGTCCGGTCTGTCGACCGGAGGAAAGAGGTGACCGCTGTGACCGACGTGTCCCGACTGCCAGGGCCGATGGAGCACGAGTGGCAGTGGCAACGGCTCGGGTCGTGCCGGGGCATGGACAGCGCGATGTTCTTCCACCCCGATGGTGAGCGCAACCCATCCCGAGCCCGCCGGACCGCGCGGGCCAAACAGGTGTGTGCGCACTGCCCGGTGATCCAGTCTTGCCGCGAGTTCGCCCTGCGCACCCGGGAGCCGTTCGGTGTCTGGGGTGGGCTGGCCGAGACCGAGCGCAACGCGATCCTGGAAGGCAACGAACTGCTGGCGGACGGCGCCGCTCGACAGAACGGCGCGCTGCTCGAAGAGACCGCCATCAAGGCGGCACTCGAGGACAGCCGATTCGAGGAAGCCGCGCTCGAGGAGCGCCGGGTACTCGACGAGCTAGACGACCTCAACGAGAGAGAGTTCGAAGGCAGCGCGGTGGCCAGTTGACCGAGCGCTTGCCTTCTCGATCGGCCGCCCGAGCGGCCCCCTTGACGACAACGGCTCGGGTTCGGGCCGTTCTCCCCACGGTGCGGGCCGGACCGGAGTGATCGACGGCCTCCACCATGGACGAGTCCCTTCTGAGCGGAGTAACGGGAGCCGCTCAGAAGGGACTTGTCTTATGTCGTGACCTGGTGAACGCCGGCGCGGCTACAGCCCGAAGTACTCGCGCTCACCGTGCAACGGCGTCGCCTGCGTGTCGCAGGCGGCCAGCGCGGCGCACTTGCGAGCCCACTCCTGGCCGTCCAGGTCGAGTTCCGCGGCCGCCGTGTCCGATGTCGCGGTGTAGCGAACCAGCCGCAGCCGGTAGACCCGGGCGATGCGCTGAGCCGCCTCACCGACGATCGCCTGGCTGGGATCCAGCCCATCCCCGGCCGGGGCAAGGCAGTACACGCCCGGTTCCGGGTCGAAACCCACCAGCTCGCTGAGCCCGGCCAACAGATCGTCGGCGCGGTCCGCGCCGATCGGCGCCGGCAGCGCCAACCGGTGCCGGACCAGCTCGGGCACCCTCAGCTCACCCAGCGCGGCGGCGATCACGTCGCCGGCCGACTCGTCGGCTCGTTCCTCGGCTGGCTCGTCCGCGCCGGGCTCGGCGGCGGCCACCAGCAGATCGGTGCGCACCCCGGCCGCACCCAGCCGCTGGACCAACCCGGACGCGGCGAGCAGAAACTCTGGCAGGTGCACGGTGATCGCCACGACTCGGCGGCAGCGGCGCAGCTGGGCCGGCAGGGCCCTGGAACCGAGGGGTGGCTGGAGCGCCGTGTCGGTGGGCATCTGCCCCCACCCCAGCTCGCCGGCCGTCATCCGCGCTGCCCTTCACGTTGTCAAGAACCACTTAACCTTCCGTGTTGCGTTTTATGGGGCATTTGAGCCGAAAAACGACAAGCGGTCACGGAAGATCCATGAGCGGTCGCGGCGTATGCTCAACCTTTACCGGGTGGTTACCAACGGTATTCATTGGCCCCCCGACTCGCACTCGTGGCGGCACGAGGGCAGGATTTCGCAGGTGTCCGTACCCGAGAGCGGCGCTTCGGTCGTGGAGATTCGCATCTCCGCCCGACCAGCGCTGATCCCCACCGTCCGAGCAGTTGCCTCCGACCTGGCCGGCCGGGCGGACTTCGACCTGGATGCCATCTCCGACCTCCGGATGGCGGTCGACGAGGCGTGCACCACGCTGGTCGGTCTTGCCGCCAGCCACGGGATGCTGAGCTGCAGATTCGTGCTGCAACCCGAGCAGATCGAGGTTGTGGTCAGCACGCCGACGCCAGCACCTGGGGCGGAGGTCCGCACCGACAGCTTCGGCTGGCGGGTCCTGCAAACCCTGGCCGACGAGGTCAGCACGGTGCACGGCGTTGACGGCGTGCCCGATGCCTTGGCCATCCGACTGATCAAACATGTCGGTGCGACGAAGTGACCTCGCCGGCCGGCGACCCCGGCCCGCCTGACCGGTCCGGACACCACCCCGACGAGGACCCGATGGACGCCGAGCGGGACAGCTCGGACGAGAACAGGGATGCCGAGTACGCCCACCTGGTGCCAATGCTGCGGGAGTACGCCGTCTTGGAGCCGTCCGATCCCCGCCGCGAAGCGCTCCGCCGCCAGCTGGTCACCGGCTACCTCCCGGTGGCGCAGCACATCGCGCGCCGCTTCGCGCACCGAGGTGAACCCCTGGACGACCTGACCCAGGTAGCGACCGTCGGCCTGATCAACGCGGTGGACCGGTTCGAGCCGGATCGGGGCAGCGACTTCTTCTCCTTCGCGGTGCCCACCATCAGCGGTGAGGTACGCCGGCACTTCCGGGACCAGGGATGGTCCATGCGGGTCCCCCGTCGGCTCAAGGATCTGCACGTGTCCCTCAACGCCGCGGTGGCCGAGCTGTCCCAGTCGCTGGGCCGGGCGCCCCGGCCCACCGAGCTCGCGGAGAAGCTCGGGCTGCCCACCAACGAGGTGCTGGAGGGGTTGGCCGCCGGGCAGGCCTACCGGGGCAGCTCGTTGGACGAGATCCTGTCCGGTGACCAGAGCGGCACCACGCTGGGTGACCTGCTCGGCGAGGCGGACGCCGAGTTGGAGCGGGTGGACTACCAGCAGTCGCTGCAGCCGTTGCTCGCCGAGCTGCCCGACCGGGAGCGCAGCATCGTGATGCTGCGGTTCTTCGGGAACATGACCCAGACCCAGATCGCCGATCGGGTCGGCGTCTCCCAGATGCACGTCTCCAGGCTCCTGGCGCAGACCCTGGCCCGGCTCCGCGACCGGCTGGAGTCCGAACCGTGAGCCCGGCCTCGCGGTGACCGGCCAGCTGCGGGTCGACCAGGCGGCCGGGCGGTGGGTACTCACCGCGACCGTCGGTGGCTCCGGGCTGGCCATGCTGGACTCGACGGTGGTCAACGTGGCGCTGGAACGCCTCGGCCGGGACCTGGGCGCCGATTTCGCCGGACTGCAGTGGGTGATCAACGGCTACACGTTGTCGCTGGCCGCGCTGATCCTGCTGGGTGGCGCGCTGGGCGACCGATTCGGCCGACGCCGGGTGTTCCTCATCGGGGTGGTCTGGTTCGCCGTCGCCTCGGCGCTGTGCGGGCTGGCCCCCAACGCGGGGGTGCTGATCGGCGCACGGGTGCTGCAGGGCATCGGCGGGGCGCTGCTGACCCCCGGCAGCCTGGCACTGATCGCCGCCTCGTTCCGGCCGGAGGACCGGTCCAGGGCGGTGGGGGCCTGGTCCGGGCTGGGTGGGGTGGCGGGCGCGATCGGCCCCTTCGTCGGCGGCGCGCTGGTGGATTGGAGCTGGCGGGCGGTGTTCTGGGTCAACGTGCCGCTCGCGGCGGCGCTCGTGCTGATCACCCTGCGGCACGTGCCGGAGAGCCGCGATCCGGATGCGACCGGCGGGATCGACCTGCTCGGCGCGGCGCTCGCGGTGCTCGGTTTGGGCGCGGTGACCTTCGCGCTGACCGCGCTGGGTACCCCGGGAGCCGGAATCGCGGCGTTGGTAGCCGGGCTGGTCGGCGTCGCGGCGTTGGTCTTGTTCCTGCTCGTGGAGCGACGCTCGCCGCACCCGCTGGTTCCGCTGTCGATGTTCTCCGATCGGCTGTTCAGCGGCGCCAACGCGGTCACCCTGCTGCTCTACGGCGCGCTGGGCGTCTACTTCTTCCTGCTGGTGCTGCAGTTGCAGACGGTGGCCGGCTTCTCTCCGACGGTCGCCGGCACCGCGTTGCTCCCGGTCACCGTGCTCATGCTGCTGCTGTCCGCCCGGTCCGGGGCGCTGGCCGACCGGATCGGGCCTCGGACGCAGATGACCATCGGACCGCTGCTGGCCGCCGCCGGGTTCCTGCTGGCCATCCGGATCGGGCCGGGGGCGAACTACCTGACCGACGTGCTGCCCGCCACGGTGGCCCTCGGGCTGGGCCTGGCCACCACCGTCGCCCCGCTCACCGCGACAGTGCTGGCCTCCGCCGATGACCACCACGCCGGCGTCGCCTCCGGGATCAACAACGCGGTGGCCCGCTCGGCGGGGCTGCTCGCGGTCGCGGTGATCCCGGTGGCCGCCGGCCTGGGTGGGGCGGATTACACCGACCCGGTGGCCTACGACGCCGGGTTCCGCCGCGCCATGCTCATCGGGGCCGGGCTGCTGGTGGTGGCGTCGGCGCTGTCCGCGGTGCTGATCCGACCGGCGAAGAAAGGGCCGCCGCCGGCGCCGACGCCCAGCCCGCTGCGGCTGGCCGAGTGCACGCACTGCGGGGTCACCGGGCCGCAGTTGCATCCCGGGGTGACCGCCGGACCACCGTGGCGGTAGCCAGTGGGCGCGGAACGGGCCGCGCTCATGATCAGGGTGCGATGATGGCCGCCATGCCCGATCCGCGACCCTCCTGGGTGCCTCCGGACATCGACCTGAGCACCGCCACGCTGGCCAGGGTGTACGACTACATGCTGGGCGGGGCACACAACTTCGCGGTGGACCGGGCGGTCGCCGAGCGGATCGAGCGGCTCGTGCCCGGGTCCACCCGGACCGCCTGGGAGAACCGGTCATTCCTGCGCCGCGCGGTGCGGTACTGCGCCAGCCACGGCGTCGACCAGTATCTCGACATCGGCTCCGGCATCCCGACCAGCGGGAACGTGCACGAGGTGGCCCGCTCGCTGCGGCCCGAGGCGCGGGTGGTCTACGTCGATATCGACCCGGTCGCGGTGATCCACAGCCGGAGCATCCTGGCCGACGACGAGCTCAGCGGCGTGGTGCAGGGCGACCTGCGCGCGCCGGAGGCGATCCTGGCAGATCCGGCCACCCAGCGGCTGATCGACTTCGAGCGCCCGGTGGCGGTGCTGCTGGTGGCCCTGCTGCACGTCATCCCGGACACCGACCACCCGGCCCAGCTGCTCACCCGGCTGACCTCCCACACCGGGCCGGGCAGCCTCCTGGCGATCAGCCACTTCGGCCGCAACTACGGCACCGCGGAGCAGGTCCAGGCGCTGATCGAGTGGTCCCGGGGAACCACCACACCAATGCTGGTGCGGGAGCCGGCGGAGATCCTCGCGCTGCTCGGCCAGTTCGCCCCGGTGCCACCCGGACTGGTCCCGGTGCACGAGTGGCGACCGGACCAGGACGGCCCGGCCTCGACTCGCTCCGCGGGTTACGCCGTTGTCGGGCGGAAGGGCTGATCGGGATGACGACGCTCACCGCCAGCGCCATGGCGATGGTCAACGGTTCCGCCGAACAGGTCCGCGAGGCGCTGGGCGACTACCAGACGGTCCGACCGAAGCTGCTCACCGAGAATTTCGACGACTACCAGGTGCTGGTGGGCGGGCGCGGCGCCGGAACCGAGGTGCGGTGGACGGTGCTGGTCGGCGAAGCGCGGAGCTGGTACGGCCGGCGGGTCCGGCGGGGCAAGCGGGGCACAGTCCAGCTGGTGGAGCGGGACACCCGGTCCGCGCTGGTCACCACGTGGACTGTGCGGGCGGCCGGGGACGGGCGCACGGCGGTGCGGGTGCTGGTCAGCTGGGAGGGCCCGGACGGACCGCGCGGGCTGCTGCGCCGCCCCGGGCAGCGGCTGGCCGTGCGCACGATCTACGAGGACGTGCTGACCCGGCTGCACGAGTACTTCGAACCGGCGCGCACCTAGTTGCAGAGTTCCCCGCCGCCGCTCGTGCCGGACGTGACTCGACTCCTCAAGGTGAAGGTGACCCCGCCTCGTAGACCAAGCTCCCCGCGAACCAGGTGCGCAGCACCCGCGTGCGGTGGATCTGATCAACAGGGGTTTGGAACAGGTTGCGGTCCACGGCGATGAAGTCGGCGGAGAGGCCGGGGCGCAACATGCCGGTCTCGTTGGCCAGGCCCATCGCCCGAGCGGACTGGACGGTGTGCGCCCGCAACGCGGTGGGCAGGTCCAGTGCTTGATCGGCGGCCAACTCGCCGGGAAATGCCGGGTCGGGGTTGCGGCGGGTGATCATGGTCTGGATGCTCAACCACGGATCAGGGTGGACGACCGCGGCCGGCCAGTCACAGCCCGCGGCGATCGGAACCCCGGCCCGGTGCAGCTCGCCCAGCGGCCAGATCCTCTCCATGTAGTGCGGCTCGATCTGGGCGGCGATGGCGGTGTTCATCGGATTGGGGAACCACAACCCCGGGGAGGCGTCGGCGATCACGCCGAGCTCGGCGAAGCGGGCCACATCATCGGGGTGGATGAATTCGGGGTGGGCGATGTGGAACACCGGTCCGTTGCCGTGCCGCTTGCGGATGACGGCGATGGCGTCGAGTGCTTGGCGCACCGTTCCGTCGGCGGTGGCGTGCAGTTTGGCGCCGAGGCGTCGGGTCACCGCCTGCTCGAGCAGGTCCAGCAGTTGCTCGTCGGTGTAGAAGGAGTTGCCGTGGTAGGGGCAGCTGTGTGTCGATGCCGGTAGGTAGGGCCGCAAGAACATCGAGGTACGGGTCATCGGGATCCCGTCGAGCACGCCCTTGACGAAGTCGGGGCGAACGTGGCGGCTGCGCCGCTCGGGCGCGGTGTCGAACAGCTCCACGCCGGCCACCCCGGGGTCGACGAACTCCCGGGCGGCCATGCACGCGACGACCCACCCGGTGAGCTCGCCGGCCTGGTCGAGCTGGGTGCAGGCGTCCAACCAGTGACCCATGGTCGCCGCGTCCATGGTCGCGGTGATGCCCTGAGAATTCATGATTGACAGTGCGGTCCGTACCGAGTGCCGATCGCGGGCCTCGGTGTCCGGCGTGCTTGCGTGCACAGC
>Ga0193743_1001176_pt1 | contig 19704 bp, 17 predicted proteins | sample L2c2metaG_FD_143038 | JGI IMG/M metagenome (GOLD analysis project Ga0193743, IMG submission 143038) | Soil microbial communities from a riparian zone of the East river system, Colorado, United States - L2c2 | ecosystem: Environmental > Terrestrial > Soil > Riparian zone | place: USA: East River... | reverse complement strand
CTCCGCATTTCCTACATTCCGGAAGTCGCCTGGAATGACACCAGCACAGCCAACGGATTGTCAGGCAGCGGCGGCGGTGCGAGCCTATTTTTCACCAAGCCGAGTTGGCAGGCCGGCACAGGCGTTCCGAACGACGGTGCGAGGGACGTTCCGGATCTGGCCTTGGCTTCGGCGCCGAACCACGATGGTCTTCTGTATTGCACGGCTGGCTCCTGCGTGAATGGATTTCGGGATGCCAATCAAAATCTGACGGTAGTGGGGGGCACGTCGGCTGCCTCGCCCAGTTTCGCCGGGATCGTGGCGCTTCTGAATCAGCAGACCAAGAGCGCCCAGGGAAACATCAACCCCAACTTATATTCATTGGCATCGTTTTCGACGGATGCGTTCCACGATGTTACGTCGGGGAATAACATCGTGCCCTGCCAGCAGGGATCACCGAACTGTCCGACAACCGGGCAAATGGGTTTTTCGGCCGGCACGGGTTATGACCAGGTGACGGGCTTGGGGTCGGTAGACGCCTACAATCTGATTCGCGAGTGGGGAGGCGATTTTACCGTTTCGGTAACTCCAACCACGCTTTCTGTAGCACGCGGGGCGTCCGCCAACGTGGTGGTGGCGGTCGCGCCGGAAGGCAATTTTGCGGGGGCAGTCAGCTTCACCTGCTCGGTTCCCAGCACCTTAACGAACACGACATGTTCGATTCCCGGCACCGTTACGGGATCCGGCAATGCAACGCTCACTATCACCACTGGCGCGAGCGCGGCGACGCCCGATTGGCGCTGGTTTGGCAAATGGTTTGGCAAATTCCCACCTTCGAACGGGCCATTCGCGCCGGTTGCTTTGGCCGGGCTCCTGCTGGTAGCGGTCGTGTGCTGCCTGGGACTGCGGCGGCGTGGACCGGCGCTATGTGGCGCAGCCGTGCTTCTCTTCGCGGTAGCGACGACCAGTTGCGGCGACGGGAGTGGCAGTGCTACCAGCACCGTTACGCCGAGCGTGCAGCCGGTTACCCAAACGGGCACCGTAACAATAAACGCCACCAGCGGAATACTGACGAATAGCGCCACAATTTCAGTAACCGTGCCGTAGCCTCGGCTACAACCACCAGTCTTGCGGGTGCACGTTCGGATCGGAAGAGTCGAGCAGCGGGTGAATGCCTTCGGGACGGCAGATCCAGCAAAGCCAGTTGTCCAGGACGGTTTCTTCCACGGCTTCGAAGTATTTGGGCCGGTTATCCGCGATGAAGCCGGATAGGATGAGCAGGGCTCCGGGCTTGAGAATGCGCTTCAAATCAGCGGCGATGTGATCGACAATGCGGGCCGAGATATTGGCAATCACGAGATCGGCGACGGCAGGGCGGATGGCGTCGGCGGAACCTAGGAAGAGCGGGGCTTGGCTGCACTGACGGGCGGCTTGGATGGCATCTTCGTGAATATCGCAACTGAAGATGGGTCCGGCGTCGAGCAGACGAGCGGCAGCGGAGAGAATGCCGGAGCCGCAGCCGATATCGAGTACCAAAGCGCCTGGCTTCAGGTGTTTTTCGAGCGCTTCGAGGCAAAGCTGCGTGGTCTCATGGCGGCCGGTTCCAAATGCCATGGCGGCGTCGATTGTGAGGCGCACGCGGCCGGGAGGTACCGTCGCATCCAGCCAGGGCGGGGCGATAAGGAAGCGCTTGCCGGCCAGGATAGGCTCCCAATCTTCGTGGGCGAAGGAGGGCGGGCTGACGGGTTCACGGCGCAGTTCCCGCGGCAAGGGCTGGAACGGCATGGACTCTAATTGCGTGGGGTCAACCGAGTCCTCGAAAAAGGCCCGGAGACCGCCGGATTCCTCGATGATGCCGCAGGTTCCCTGCTCCCATAGAGCGGCGATGAGCGCCTCCTGGCCATCAGGAGTCGATGGAATGAGAATGGACCACATGGCGTGTCTTAATCGCTGGCGTTCTTAGAAATGGTACGAAGCCAGTTCAAAAATGCCCGCTGAGCGCTGCCCATGACATGCTGACGAATTCGCATATACCCTATGCGGCGATGAGCTTCGCGCTCGAGGGGCAGAAATTTGCAGCCGGCATTCCCGTTCACGGCCATCCGGGGCACCAAAGAGATACCGAAGCCGGCGGACACGAGCGGAAGGATGCTCGAGAACTGGTTGCTTTCGAACATGGACGTGAAGGTTGTGCGGGCGCGGCTGCAAATGGTTAAGGCGTTGTCGCGGAAGCAATGGCCTTCCTTGAGCAGCAGCAGTTTTTCGTCACGCAGAGCAGGCAGACTCACTGAGGATTCGGCGGCTAAGCGGTGGCTGGGGCCGACAGCGACCAGGATAGGCTCGCGAAACAGATCGCTACAGACGACATCGGGGTATTTCACGGGCGGACTGACGATGGCAAGGTCAATTTCACCGGATTGTAATAATTCGACAAGTTTGGGCGTGATCTCTTCGATCAGACGTAGGTCGACCTCCGGATATTTCGCCGCAAAGTTGTTAAGATTTGGCGCCAGGAAATAAGGGGTAATAGTTGGGATGCAGCCGACCGCCAAGCGCCCGGCGACGCCCAGCCTGAGAGATTCGAGAGTGGCACGCGCGCCGTTCACCTGGCGCAAAATCTGCAAGGCTTCGGGCAGGAGTGCCCGGCCGAATTCAGTGAGCTGCACGCCACGCCCCAGGCGGTCAAACAGCTTCGAGCCGACATCGTTTTCGAGGCGCGAAATCTGTTGCGAAAGGGATGGCTGAGCGATACCTTCCTGCGTGGCTGCTTTCGTGAAGCTGCCGGTTTGGGCGACCGCGCAGAAATAGCGGAGTTGGTGAATTTCCATGCTGTGTGCTGCTACCAACAGGATGGCACGATCCATAGGGAGCGCCTATGAGTGCGATACGTGCACCCCACTATGCGAGGCAGGTGGAGGAGGCTACCATTGGTTTAGATATCCAGAAAGGAAATCCCAGGTCATGGCAGAAGCTGATAAACCCCAAAAAATTGAACAATGTCCAGTGATGACGACCAACTCAGGCCGTCCGGTTGGCGACAACCAAAATTCGTTGACGGTTGGCCCGCGTGGACCGCTGCTCTCAGAAGACTACGTGCTGTTCGAGAAGATGGCGGCGTTTAATCGCGAGCGAATTCCAGAGCGCGTCGTGCACGCGAAAGGCGCCGGGGCCTACGGCACGTTCACAGTCACCCAGGACATCAGCAAGTACACGACAGCCAAGCTGTTCAGCAAGGTTGGAAATCAAGTAGAAACGCTGGCGCGGTTTTCTACAGTGGCGGGCGAAAAAGGTTCGGCCGATACGGCACGCGACCCGCGCGGTTTTTCCGTGAAATTCTATACGGAAGAAGGCAACTGGGACATGACGGGCAACAACACTCCCGTCTTTTTCATCCGCGATCCTCTGAAGTTCGGCGATTTTATTCACTCGCAGAAGCGCGTACCGCAGACGAATTTGCGGGCGCCAACCGTGATGTGGGACTTTTGGTCGCTGTCGCCGGAATCTTTACACCAGGTGACGACGTTGTTTTCCGACCGCGGCACACCGGACGGATTCCGTCACATGCACGGATTTTCGAGCCACACATTCAGCCTGATTAATGCGGCGAATGAACGGTTTTATGTGAAGTGGCACTTCCTGACTCTACAGGGCATCAAGAATTTGACGGCCGAGCAGGCGGATGAGATTGCCGGCACGGACCCCGACTACGCGACGCGCGATTTGTTCGAAGCAATCGAACGCGGCGATTTCCCGAAATGGCGGGTTGCCGTTCAGATCATGCCCGAAGCGCAGGCGGAGAACTATAAGGTCAATCCGTTCGATCTGACGAAGATTTGGCCGCATAAGGATTACCCGCTGGTCGACGTGGGCGTACTGGAGTTGAACCGCAACCCGAGAAACTATTTTGCAGAGATCGAGCAAGCGGCTTTTTCGCCGGTGAACGTTCTGCCGGGGATGGGTTATTCGCCGGACAAGATGTTGCAGGCGCGCTTGATCAGCTATCCTGATGCACATCGCTATCGTTTAGGAGTGAATTTTGAAGCACTGCCGGTGAACGCGCCGCGCTGCCCGGTTCACACCTACAATCGGGACGGTGCTGGACGCTTCGATGATAATGGCGGGCCAGGACCAAACTACGAGCCGAACAGCTTTGGCGGACCAGGGGAGGACCACAAGTATGTCGAGCGCCGGTATTCGACGTCCGGCGAGGTGGGACGCTATAACCATCGCGAAGGCAATGACGACTATACGCAGGCAGGCGACCTGTTCCGGCTGATGAAGGCGGATGAAAAGGCGCGCTTGATTTCGAACCTGGTAGGGCACATGGCGAGCGTTCCGGAACGCATTCAGAGATTGCAGATCAGCCATTTCACCAAGGCCGACCCGGCGTATGGGCGCGGCGTGGCGGAAGGCCTGGGCTTAAAAGTGACCGACAGCGAGTTGGTCGGCGCAAAGTAAGTTCGCAGAATAAAAGGGGCCAGGCCGGCGGAGACGTCAGCCTGGCTTTCTTTTTAGAAATTGCGTTTTTGCAGTAAACTAGAGACATGGCGGTTCCTGCCAACATGCGTCCTTCCCTGTTCGGATCAGACTAACCGCTCGTTTGCGCGGGCATTGCTGCTTTTTTCCTAAAGTTGTTGCTCTTGTAATCCGAGGTGTCTTGCATGTTGACTCCGCTTGCTCCTAATCCGCAGCTGCCGCACCTAGTGACGGCAGTGCCCGGGCCGAAGGCTGCGCAAATTATTGCCCGCGATCGCGCGGTGCTTTCTCCGTCCTATACACGCTGCTATCCGCTCGTAATGAAGAGCGGGGCGGGAGCCGTGGTGGAGGACGTAGATGGAAACCACTTTCTCGATTTCGCGGCGGGGATTGCAGTGGTGGCAACCGGGCACTCCCACCCGGCCGTGGTGAGTGCCATTCAGAGGCAGGCTGCGGAGTTTTTGCACATGTCGGGAACGGATTTTTATTACGAGAGCATGGTGCAACTGGCGGAGCGGTTGGCCCGGCTGACACCGGGGGGCGTACCCCGGCGGGTGTACTTCGGCAACTCGGGCACGGAAGCAGTGGAAGCGGCGATCAAGCTGGCGCGCCATTACACCGGGCGGGACAAGTTTATAGCATTTCTGGGCGGCTTTCACGGACGCACCATGGGCGCGCTATCACTCACCGGAAGTAAGGTGACGCAGCGGCGCGGGTTTCATCCGCCGCTACCGGTACAGCACATTCCCTATGCGTATTGTTACCGGTGCGCCTATGGAAAAGAACCGTCGACATGCCACGTAGAGTGCGTGAAGGTTCTGGAAGATCAATTATTCAAAACGATTCTGCCGGCGGAGGAAGTGGCGGGAATCGTGGTGGAGCCCATCCAGGGCGAGGGTGGATACCTGGTTCCTCCGGCGAAGTTCCATGAAGAGCTGCGGCGAGTGGCTGACAAATACGGCATTCTGCTGATTCACGACGAGATACAGAGCGGAATGGGGCGTACTGGGCGTATGTTCGCTTCGGAGCATTTCGGCGTGTCACCCGATATTGTGACGCTGGCCAAGGGCATTGCGAGCGGGATGCCGCTATCGGCCACCGTCGCGCGCGCGGAAGTGATGAACTGGCCGCCAGGAGCGCATGCCTCGACGTTCGGAGGAAATCCGGTTTCGATTGCGGCCGCATTGACGACAATTGACTTGTTGGAAGAGGAACTGGTGGAAAGCGCGGCGCGGATGGGGGATTACCTGATGGCGCGGATGGCCGGTTGGCCAAAGCGCTTCCGGACCGTGGGCGATGTGCGGGGCCGGGGCTTGATGATCGGGTTTGAGCTGGTTTTAGATCAGCAGACGAAAGAGCGGGCGCCGGCGCTGCGAGATCAGCTCGAAGCGATGGCGTTCGAACGCGGTTTGCTGATTTTGGGCTGCGGACAAAACAGCATCCGGCTGTGCCCGCCGCTGGTGATTACGCGCGATCAGGCGGATTTTGCGATGGATACGCTGGAGGCGTGCTTGGAGTTGATTGAGGGCTAATATAGCGGATCACACTAAGGTATCGGTACCATTGGTAGAGTCAGCATGAGCAGCGCCGCCAGAAATCCATGCCGACGAAACTGCATGCCCTCATCCAATTCCTGCTGGTCACCCTGCTTCGCAAGCAAGGCGTGGAAGCACTGGCGGAGGTTTCGGTCAAGGTGAGCGACACCCGGTTTCTGATTCCGGACGTCATCGCCGATGTCCGGATCGAGGATCCTTATCCCGTCAAGCCGGTTGCCCTTTGCGTTGACGTTCTATCGCCCAAAGACCTGCTCAGTTCGGCATTTGCGAAGTGTGAGGATTATCATAATTGGGGTGTTCCATGTTGCTGGGTCATTGATCCGGTCAGACAGACCGCTTGGGAATACCATGCTCAGGGCGACCCGGCGAGGATTGAGCGCGACGGCGCTCTGCACGCCGGTGAACTGATCGCGACATTTGGAGAGATTTTCTCCTAGGTTGCTTGAGGCGATAGGGCTTGTCCTTCCGTAGTTGGGAAACCTATCCGGCGTTTTGGCGGTTCCTCAATAAGGAGACTCAATCAGGTCCTGAATCGCGTCGAAGAGCGGGTTCAGCAGCGGAATGCATGATCTTCGGCTTGGAAATAGTATTGGGCGCGCTGCCGCGGATTCTTCGCTTAGAGATGTGCCGTCTGGCTACACTAAAGCAGTGAACGGATCGAGTAGGGTGCTGGATGTTGGCTGTGGCATAAACAAATATCCAGGCTCAATTGGCGTGGACCGGAACACGCAGACGCGAGCCGACGTGATTGCCGACTTGGACCAGTTCCCGTTTCCATTTGAGGATAATTCGTTTCACGAGGTCCGGGCGATTCATCTGATCGAGCATGTGGCGGACGTGATCCGCACCATGGAAGAGTTTCACCGGCTGCTGAAACCGGGCGGACGGGCCGTGATTGTGACTCCACATTACACCGACTTCAGTTCGTTCTGCGATCCGACGCACCGCTGGCATTTGAACAGTTTTTCATTACGTTATTTCGGCGCGGACAATGCGGGGTACGGCTATTATTCGAAGGCCCGATTTCGTGAGATTTCAACGCATGTCCGGCTACTTGCTCTATGGAGATATCTCGGTTTCGAAGCGCTGGTGAATTGGTCCCGCCGGTTGCGGCGATTTTGGGAATTCTACCTGTGCTATGTCATCCGGGGCAAGGTGATCGAATGGCAGATGGAGGCGTTGAAAGAACCAGCTGGCAGTTAATGCCCAGGCAGCTTCTCTGGAAGTTGAGCGACAGGGCGAGGCAATTCCGGCAAAAGCGCACCCTGAATCCGGATGCGGCGCTGGGGCGCAGGGGCGAAGACGTCGCGCATCGCTACTTACGCGGCGCGGGGTATATGGTCGTGGCGCGGAACTACCGTCCGGGAGCGGATTCGGAGATTGACATTGTGGCCCGGCGCGGTGAATTGGTCGTGTTCGTCGAAGTGAAGTCGCGCGCGTCGGCGGCGTTTGGCAGCCCGGAACGAGCCATTGATTTAGAGAAGGAAAAGCACATTATTCGGGCGGCGCGCAGCTTTGCCACACGGGCAGGGATTGAGTGGAGCCGGGTAAGATTCGATACCATTTCCGTGGTGTTCACAAATCCTCCGTCGATCGTCCATCAAATAGACGCGTTCTTCCATGGGCGAGCGACTTAGCGCATGTTACGGTAGTGGCTGATTCATGGCTTGGTTCACACGTCAAAAACCGCCGATTGAAGACGTTTCCTCTGGCGAAGGAGAGAAGAGCGTACGCACCGAAGGGTTGTGGCGGAAATGCGACTCTTGCGGACAAATCATCTGGCGGAAGGCCATTGAAGATAACCATGATGTGTGTCCGAAATGCGGGTATCACTTCCGGATCACCGCGAGAGAGCGCATGCGGCAGCTTTTCGATGGCGGCGAATACACCGAACACGACGCCGGTCTTCGCTCCTCAGACCCCCTGCGCTTCGTAGATTCAAAACCTTATGCCCAGCGTTTGAAAGATATGGAAGAGGCCACCGAACTGCCAGACGCAGTCATCTGCGCGAGCGGCCTTCTAGACGGCCGCGCGGTGCAGATTTGCGCGCTGGAATTGAAATTCATCGGCGGCAGCATGGGAGCGGTGGTGGGCGAGAAAATCACGCGCGCGATCGAGCGCTGCCTGGCGCAATCGATGCCGCTGGTTATTGTTTCCGCATCAGGCGGGGCGCGCATGCAGGAAGGCACTATCAGCCTGATGCAACTGGCCAAGCTCTCGGCCGCGCTTATGCAGCTTGATGAAGCACGGCTTCCCTACGTCAGCGTGTTGACCGATCCGACAACGGGCGGCGTTACGGCCAGTTTCGCGATGCTGGGCGATTTGAATATCGCCGAGCCTGGAGCGCTGATCGGTTTTGCGGGGCCCCGCGTCATCGAACAGACTATCCGCCAGAAACTGCCGGATGGATTTCAACGCAGCGAATTTCTGCTGGAACATGGATTTCTGGATGCGATCGTCAAACGCACCGACTTGAAGACTTACCTCTCGAACGCACTCGCGTTTTTCATCAATTGATTTAGACGCATTCGCGACAATGGTTACGAATGTTGCAATTGACTGGAGCCGGTAAGCGGTTCGGACACAAACTTCTTTTCGAACAACTGGACTGGCTTATCACGCCCAAAGAGCGCACCGGCCTAGTGGGCGGCAATGGCACGGGCAAGTCGACTCTTCTCAAGGTGATAGGCGGCATCGAGCAGCTGGATTATGGGACAAGCTCCGCCATGAAGGGCATCCGGCTGGGCTATTTACCGCAAGATGGCTTGCAGGTGAGCGGGCGCAGCGTGTTTGCCGAGTGCATGAGCGTGTTCGCAGGCGTGAAGGAACTGGAACAGGAACTGGAAACGCTGACCGGCCGCATGAGCGAACTCGATCCGGCTAGCGAGGAGTATGCGCAAGTAGCAAACAGGTTTGAACGGGCAGACAGTGAGTTCCGGTCGCGCGATGGATATGCGATCGAATCGCAGGTGGGCGCGGTTCTGGCAGGGTTGGGATTCAGCAAGGAGGACTGGCTGCGGCAGACCGAGGAGTTTTCAGGCGGCTGGCAGATGCGGCTGGCCTTGGCCAAACTGTTACTGGAGAAGCCGAACGTGCTGCTGCTGGACGAGCCGACCAATCACCTCGACCTCGAAGCGCGCAACTGGTTGGAAGAGTACCTCACGCACTACGAGCACGCCTACATTCTGATTTCGCATGACCGGTATTTTCTTGACGTCACGGTGAAGAAGATCGCGGAAATCTGGAATAAGCGCGTCACGTTTTACACGGGGGGTTACGAAAAATATCGCACCCAAAAGGCGGAACGGCTGGCGCAGCTGGAATCGGCTTACAAGAATCAGCGCGACAAGATTGAACAGCTTGAGTCGTTCATCAACCGTTTTCGTGCACAAGCGACTAAGGCAAAGCAGGTGCAGAGCCGGATCAAGGAACTGGAACGCATTGAGCGCATTGAATTGCCGCCCGAAGAACAGACGATTCATTTCACGTTCCCGCAGCCCAAGGCGAGCGGCCGGATTGTGGCCCAGTTCAAGGGCGTGGCGAAGAGTTACGGCGAGAAGCACATTCTGCGCGATGTGGATTTCACCATCGAGCGAGGGGATCGCATTGCGCTGGTTGGGGTGAACGGCGCGGGGAAATCGACGCTCATCAAGCTGCTGGCCGGGACGGAAACGCTGAGCGCAGGTGAGTACACGCTGGGGCACAACGCACAGGCCGACTATTTCGCGCAGGACCAATACAAAGAGCTGGATCCGAACGCGCGCGTGCTGGATGATTTAGCGGAGGCTTCGCCGCGCACCCCACAAACGGAGCTGCGCAACGTGCTGGGTTGCTTCCTGTTCAGTGAAGACGATGTATTTAAGCGCATAGGCGTCCTGTCGGGCGGGGAGCGCAATCGTTACGCGCTGGCGAGGATGCTGTTGACTCCTTCCAATTTCCTGTTATTGGATGAGCCGACGAACCACCTGGATATTCGCGCAAAGGATGTGTTGCTGGATGCGCTGGAGAAGTTCACGGGTACGGTAGTGTTTGTTTCACACGATCGCTATTTTCTGGAGCATCTGGCGAATCGTGTTTTCGAAGTGGCCGGCGGCGAAGTGCATGTGTTCCCGGGCAACTTCGCGGACTACTTGTGGCGAAAGCAAGGAGGCGCGGAGAAAACTCCGACCCTGGATGATGTGTTAATCGGCGTGCCGCCCGCACAGCCGATTGCCATGCCCTCGCCGGTGAGCGCCGCGCCTACGAAACGCATCAATCCGATCAAGCTGAAACAGATGGAGCAGCAGGCTAAGCGCCTGGAAGAGCGGATCTCGGAAATGGAAGCGGAAATTCAGAATGGGGAACTGCGGCTTTCTGATTTCGTGGGGGCCGACGAAGCCCTACGGCTTTCGAATTTACTTACTTCGCAGCGGGCAGATTTAGAGAAAGCCATGGACGAATGGGAATCGTTGACGCAAGAGATGGAAGCGACGGCTTAGCCTCCGCGAGTTCCGTCCAATCCTTCTTTTTCCTGTGCAAGATACGGTTCGCAAGGAGAGTGAGATCGGGTTTGAATTCGCGACCTAGAGCTCTGGCGAAGTACGTGCTGTATGTCAATTCAGCACCGGAGAAGCCATTGTTCCAGCTGTTGCGGTTTGGGGAAAGAGCCATACCGACAAATCCCGAACTGAAGGCACCGGCTAAAGGCGCGAACGCCGGACGCGAATTGCCCGCTTCATCCTGCACGCGCACGACGCTCAGGAGAGCGCTGCGAACCCGTTTCCACGTACCATGTTCCAGAGAAGTGCGCGGACGCAGGTCTTCGTGATTTAAGTAGCCGGCCACCAATTCCCCGGCCGCCCTTGCCGAACGCCGGGCGTAAAAGCTGGCAAAGCGATGGCCAAACGATTCCCGATCATCACGCCATTCGCCAAAACGGGCGAGCGTTGCGCCCCGCGCCGCCATAAACGGTGAGGACAGACCGGCCAGGTGATAACAAGCCCTTTGCTGGAAGGACAGAACCTCCGCAACCGATTGGTAACGCCAAGGATTGCAAGGTATCGTTGTGGAAACAGGCGCCTGGGCCCATGCGGATCCTGCCAAAGCGCATGCTGAAAAAAAGGAGACCGGCGACAGAAGATTCAAGTGCCACATCCGAAGTTATTTACACTAGTCTCCGCTAGTGCTAACTAATTATAGGGATCTGCCTAGGTAAACACAATGGAGCTAATGACTAATTTATAGTGCTATTCCACGACCGCATATAAAAATTCGTTCGGCGGTGGCAGCGCGCAGTTCTTTGCACCTGGTGGCAACTCGATCGAATTGTCTCCTTCGATCGCCCGCACCCAGACATTAGTCAGCTTGCCGCCCGTGGTTTGGCATTGCAGAGGAACGTCGAGAGAGAAATTGCTGTCCACGCCGGACATGCTCAGGACGACGCTGCCTCCCCGCTGCTGGCGCAGCCTTAGCCCCGGAATGCCGGTTCCATAGACCCAAGTATCGAAAAAGAGGTTCAAGTCGCGGTCAGGCTGGCCGGGCGGGAGAAGGTCGGCCGCCAGACGGCGAAACTCGTCGTTGGCGAGGGGCTTAGCCGCATATTGCTGCAGCATACGCAATTGAAGCGTGCGGAAACCCTCCGCACCCAAACGCTGGCGCAACATGTGTAGAATCCAGCTGCCTTTTTCGTAGATAATCAGCTGCCAGGTATTGAGACCGGAGCTATTGAGCAAGCGGTCGCCAAAGTCGACGGGACCGGCAGATTCAGAGGGCAGGAGCTTATTTTTCGTGATGAGCTCACGGCGGTAGGTGTCGAGGATTGCGTCGCGGGTGCTTGCGCTTTTGCTATGTTCCAAAAATTCAAGAGCCGAATAGTTGGGCATGGCTTCCATGAGCCAAGCGGTCCGGTAATCGGCCTGCGTCACGATGTTTCCCCACCACTGATGCGCGATCTCATGTGGTAGCAGCAAATCCGAGAAGAAGGCGTCAAGGCGCGGATTGCGCAGCCCGATGGGACGGTCTTCCTCGCGGAGATAGGAGATGCTGGAGAGATAAATCAATCCGGGAAAGCCCTGCCCGAAATAGCCTTCTATGGGCGACACGGCTAGGCTGCGGGTTGGCAGAGGCATCCAGCGTTTGGAGTAGTAATCCAGGATATTAGCGGTTTGAGTGGAGAGATCGGCCAGCGGGCCGGATTGACTGGCGAAGAACTCAATGCGATAAGGCCCGGCCTCGACTGTGGAGACGGTGTATTTGCCCAGATTGAAGCCCGCGAATGCTTCGGGAACTTCGGTCTTGCGGTGAACGGTACGGATTCCATCCAGGACGGTTTCCGAGACCGGTTCGCCCGTGCTGGCCAAGCGAAACATCTCCGGACAGTGGAAAGTCAAATCGAAGGTAGCGAGCGTGGGATCGGTAAACGGATACCACGAATTGCGTTCATCGACGAAGTATCCACCGTTTCCGGTTTGACGAATGACCGAACCCTGATAGCGCACTTCGATACTGTGTTTGGCGCCGGGGGCCAACGGCGCAGCAGCTATTAACAGGAGCATGGCGGAGCCTCTCATACCAGGGTCAGCCCCATATGCCTGCTGAAGAACTTCGGCGGAAGCGCCATCGATGACCGCCGCAGTGACGCGCATGCGGGCGGCTAGTTCGAGCGCGACCACGCGTCCGTCAGCGGCGTCAGCCTGATAGTCCATTTGGGCGACCGCCGAGAGGCTTAGGTCGGGATGAATGGTGGCTTCCAAACGGTAGGCGTGGACGCGCGGCGCGGGGGCGCCGAAAGGGGGTAGATGGCGCGGGCGAAAACTGGTCCAGATTTGAAACCGTGGCGGACCATCCGCCCGCGCCACGATACGGCCCACGGAGAGGGGCTCGAAGCGATCCGGTTCGTACATCACTTCAAAGACTCCAAGAGTGCGTCCGCCAATGCGCCCGTGAAAGAAGCCGTGCGACGGCAGGTGATTATCGAGAATTGATTGAGTGGCCTGCACATCGAGGTAGGTGCTGTTGCGGAGAACCGAATTAGCAATTTGAGTGAGTTGCGGAAGCGCCTCAGGCGGAGTGCGAATCGGGCGCTCCCGTATCTGCGCCAAAAGTTCCTTCGCGGTGTCGTCTGAGAAGAAGAACACGGCCGAATCAAAGTGCTCATCCAGGTTGGGTCTCTTGGAGAAAGCCGCCATCGCGGCGCGCTCGCTGCGGTGCGGCGGTAAGACCAGAATTTCCGCATCGCCACCCTCCGATTGATCTGTGGTAAAAATGGCCGCCACAGGACGTCCGGCTACGGGCGTAGCAAAGGCGAGGACGCCTTCGGTCAGATAAATCTTAATGTCCCCACGCGAGATTTGCAGTTCGCGGACACGGTAGGTTTGCGCCGGATCGACGGCAAGCTGGCGCAGATCCGCAACCACGGAGCTGGCGCTTCGCGGTGCTGTTTGCGTATCCGCCGCCAAGCAAACTAGCGGAAGAAACGCTAGAAGGCCAATTCGCGAGGCATACACAACACGCTACTTTACCTCAGGGCTGGTGACAGTGGGAGGATCCTGGCCCCAGTTTTCTCTGGTGACACCGGATTGATCGGAATAAAACGTACGGCGACCGGTGCTGCCGAAGGTCTTAGGGACAGCCGTAAGGGCATAGCCGGTTGGAGTCGCTGTAATGGTGAACACATAGCCGCTGGAGCTTCCGGAGGCAAGGCTAGCCGGAATCAGCCCAGCGGCTTCCGGGCCTTCCTGGGTGCCAGCGCCGACCGGCGGCCCCAACTGCGCCAAGGAGATCGCGTATTTTCCAAACTGGGAGTAATACTGGACCTGCGTCGTATTCACCGTGTTGACGGTTTTCAGCGCGGCCATCTCCTGCGCGTGCATCCGGGCCTTACCCATCTGCGGCAGGGCAATCGAGAGAATGATCAAGATGATCGCAATAACGATCAGAAGTTCAATGAGCGAAAATCCGCTCTGGTTTTTTCTGGGCCGGATACGGCCTTGGACGGAACCTAGCAACATACGATTCACATAATACGACGTAACAAATGGACTTAGCGTTTAACCCAGTGATGCAGGAGCAGGCCAGTTTTTCACCAGCGCGTCCAGGGCTTTGAGGCGCTTCCAGAATTCCGGCAGGAGGCGCAAATGCAAGGCATTCGCACCGTCCGACAAGGCACGCTCCGGAGCGTCGTGCACTTCCACGAAAACTCCGGCAATGCCCACAGCCGTGGCGGCGCGCGCCAGGGGCTCAATAAACTGAGGCTGGCCACCGGAAGAGGAACCAGCGGCCCCCGGCAATTGCACGCTATGCGTGGCATCGAAGACGACCGGATAACCGGTGGCGGCCATGATGGGCAGCCCGCGCATGTCCACGACTAAATTGTTGTAACCGAATGACGATCCGCGTTCGGTCAAAATAATTCGGTCATTCCCGGTACTGGCGACTTTCCCGGCAGCATGAACGAAGTCAGCAGGTGAAACAAACTGGCCTTTTTTGATATTAACGATGCGCCCGGTCTTGCCGGCTTCCAGCAGCAGATCGGTCTGACGGCACAAGAAAGCCGGAATTTGGAGAATATCGGCATACTCGGCAGCGAGCGAAGCCTGCGCCGGTTCATGGATATCAGTCAAAACCGGAATGCCCCGCTTGCGCACTTCGCCCAAAATTCGCAGGCCTTCCTTTAAACCCGGGCCGCGGTATGAAGTTACGCTGCTGCGGTTGGCTTTGTCGAAAGAGGCTTTGAAGACATACGCGCCGGCGATTCGGCCAATTGCTTCCGCCATGCGCAAGACATGGTCTTCACTCTCGATCACGCACGGGCCCGCGATGAGGGCGAGCGGCGACTGCGCGCCGAAAACGACTTCGGAGAAGCCCGATCCTACGCTTACCATCGTTTGCTAATCGTCATTTTGATAGGGTTCATTGCGCGTGGGAATACTCGGGAAGGGCGGCCGTCGCCGGCTCAGCAACAACTTTTTTCTCGCGCAGTTGACGATATTCTAACGCGGCGCCAAGAAAGGCGGTGAACAATGGATGTGGCTCCAGGGGCTTCGATTTGAACTCCGGATGGAACTGGCAACCGAGATACCAGGGGTGGCCGGGCACTTCGCAAATCTCGACATACATGCCATCCGGCGTCTGGCCGGTCAAGCGCAGCCCATGGGAGGTAAGTTGCTGCTCAAACTCACGGTTGAATTCGTAGCGATGCCGGTGCCGTTCGCTGATGTCAGTGCTCTCGTAGGCGTGTTGCGCAAAGCTTCCCTCGGCCAGCCGGCACGGGTATGCACCCAGGCGCATGGTGCCGCCCAACTCGTCGACGCCCTTCAACTCGCGCAACTTATAAATCACGCGGTTGGGCGTGGCGGGGTTGAATTCGGTGGAGTCGGCCTCCGGCATGCCGCATACGTTGCGCGCGAACTCGATGACCATGGTTTGCATGCCCAGGCAAATGCCGAAGTAAGGGATTTTGTCTTCACGGGCGCAGCGAATGGCATGCAGCATCCCTTCAATGCCGCGTTTACCGAAGCCGCCGGGAACCAAGATGCCATCAAAGCGGCGTAAATACTCGCGGCAGGCGGGCCATTCCATGCGCTCCGATTCAATCCATTCGATGTTCACGCGCGCCTGGTGCGCGATGCCGGCGTGGAGCAGCGCTTCTTTCAGGCTCTTGTAAGAATCTTCGTATTCGACGTATTTGCCCACGAACTCGATGGTGACGTCACGGTGGGGATCTTTCATGCGCGCCAGCATGTCCGTCCAACGGGTTAGATTGCGTGGACCGGCATCTAGGCGCAGCATGCGCAGAATGGTTTCATCCACGGCCTGTTCGGCAAATACCAAGGGGATCTCGTAGACCGAATGCACGTCCTTGGCGGTGATGACGCTAGGCACGTCCACATCGCAGAACAGCGCTATTTTCTCTTTTACTTCCTGTGGAAGCGGGCGCTCCGAGCGGCACAGCAAAACATCCGGCTGAATACCAACGGCGCGCAGTTCCTTCACGCTATGCTGCGTGGGTTTGGTTTTCAGCTCTTGCGCGGCGGCGATCCAAGGCACCAGAGTGAGATGCACGAACAGCGTGTTCTCGCGGCCTTCTTCATGCCGCATCTGGCGAATGGCTTCGATAAACGGCAAAGATTCGATGTCGCCCACAGTACCGCCAATTTCCACAATCGCCACGTCCACGCCGGCGGCCACTTTGCGGCAGGCGGCTTTGATTTCATTGGTTACGTGCGGAATGACCTGAACGGTTTTGCCGAGGTAATCGCCGCGCCGCTCGCGGGTAATGATGCTTTCGTAAATGCGGCCCGAGGTTAAGTTGTTGGCCTGGCTCAAGGGCGCGTGCGTAAAACGCTCATAGTGCCCCAGGTCGAGATCGGTCTCGGCGCCATCATCGGTGACGAACACTTCGCCGTGCTGAAAAGGGCTCATGGTGCCCGGATCAATATTCAGGTACGGATCGAACTTCTGCAGCGTGACACGCAGACCGCGGCTCTCCAGCAGGCAGCCGATGGACGCGGCGGCGATACCTTTCCCCAGCGAAGAAACTACGCCGCCGGTCACAAAAATATATTTAGGCATGGCTGCTCTCCGGGCCTTCTCCCTCACTCAAACCAAATTTGCCACGGACCGCTTTAAAAAGCTCATTTACACGGTCTAAATCTTCCGGCGTATCCACTCCCAGCGATTCGTAATCCGTCTTCTCCACACGAATACGATAGCCGCTCTCCAGCGCACGCAACTGCTCCAAGCGCTCCGCTTGTTCCAAAGGCCCGACCGTCAGGTCCGGGTAATGCAATAAGAACTCCCGGCGATACACATACAGTCCGATGTGTTTGAAGTACAAGGATGGATCGTCGCGCCGTTCCCGTTCGTAGGGGATCGGGCAGCGGGAAAAATAAATCGCATCGCCTAACAGATTGGTGACGACCTTCACGACGTTTGGATTGACGATATCGGCAGGGTCCACGATCTGCTTCTTCAGGGTCCCCATGGAAATGGAATCGTTGTCGAGAACAGAGAGAATGGCGGCATCGATCGCTTCCGGATCAATCAGCGGCTCGTCGCCTTGAATGTTGACATAGAGCACGGCTTCCTCAGCCGACGCCACTTCCGACAACCGGTCAGTGCCCGTCAGATGATCCGTTCGCGTCATGCGCACACGCCCGCCAAAGCGGCGCACCACTGCGGCAATCCGCTCGTCATCAGTTGCAACCAGAAGGTCGGATAGATATTGGGACTTGCCGGCACGCTCCCAAACGTGTTCGATCATGGGCCGGCCGTCAAGAGCTGCGAGGGCTTTCCCGGGGAAACGAGAAGAGGCAAACCGGGCGGGGATAACACCTAAAATCCGCGTCCGCACCAACTGAGTGTAGCACCTGAAGGCTGCTTATTGTTTGGCGCTCCAAGTCTCGAGGAATTGATAACGCGCACGGTTGCCGGTGGGAGCCGCATGCGGCGGCACGTTCAGATGCATCACCTGGTAATTGTCCTCCACACTATAGGCCGGCCATTTTGGCAAGTCAGGCACCGAACCGGGGCCATTGGGATCTCCCGTTTTAGCAAAGTTGCTCCAATACGTCGCCATCTGGTCAGACAGCTTCTTGTCGCCGGCACGCCACGCCAGGTCTTTCCTTTGCGTCTTGAATACGAAGCTGATATCCGACGAATGATAGGCGCCGCGCGATTCGGTCTCGCCGGGCTCCAGGGGGGTAGGATCTTCGAAATGATAGCGAAAGACCTTTGACTGCCCAGTGGCGAGATGCATTTCGATCCATCTCCAAGTGGAGAAGGCGATGAATTGATCGCCGGCAAGATCTCCGGCTGTGCGTTTCGTCGCCGCATCGTCGGCCGCGGGATAGACCGCTAGGGCCGCTTTGGCATCGTCCCCGAACCGTTTTGCCATCCAAGCGTAATACAGTTCCAGGGACGGCTTTTCTTTTCCGAAAACCGTGTGGTAGCTGCCTTCATCCGTATTCCAACCGGCCAGCAGAGGCACGTGCGCCTGCCGCCCACCGGCGAAAATGTCACGCACGCTTTCCGGAAGGAAATAGCCATCGACGGTGGCTGAAAAACGTCCGCCCCGCCGATTCTTCATGACGGCCTGCATCAATTCTTCGGCGGGTTTGGCGCGCAGTTCCTGGAGCGAATCAGTTCCCAAATCCTCTTTTGCAAATTTCACGTTGGCCGCTTCTGTTTCCTGCAATGTGGGCGCCTTCTGCAACCCGCCCAGCAAAGAGCCACTCTCACCGATGGCGCTTCGGAACAAGTCTTTGGAAAGCGGGGACGCCATTAACGCGCTGACTGACATCGATCCGGCCGATTCGCCGAAAATAGTCACCTTCTCCGGATCGCCGCCGAAGGCAGCAATATTTTTCTTCACCCATTCGAGCGCGGCAGCCTGATCCATCAATCCGTAGTTGCCGGTGGAGTTGTGACCGGACTCTTTAGCGAGGTCAGGATGCGTGAAGAAACCGAAGATTCCGAGGCGATAATTCATGCTCACCACGATGACGCCCTTGTGCGCGAGATTTTCACCATCCTGGCGGGGCTCGGATGTGGCGCCCGCGGCAAACCCGCCACCGTATATCCACACCATCACTGGTAGATGTGCATTAGCGGAAGCGGCAGGCGTCCAAACATTCAGGTGCAAGCAGTTTTCACTAGGCCCCTTGTCGCGGAAAATCATGTCCGAATAAATGGGACCCTGCATGCAGCGCGGCCCGAACTCGGTGGCCTGGAGCGTGGTATTCCAACTGGCCGCCTGCTGCGGGGCCTTCCAGCGCAGATCACCCACCGGCGGAGCGGCATAGGGGATGCCCTTGAATATATGTATTTTCGAATCGGCGCTGGCCGTGCCGGATACTGGACCTTTGTCGGTTGTCACCACGCCGGCCGCCAGAGCCGTCACGCTTGACAGCAAGGTTAAAGCGATACTAAGCCGTGAAATCATCAGAACTGTTATATCCGATTACCTCTAAAGATCAGAAAAGTTACGACGTAATGTTTTGGGACAGAAGAGGTTCTAGTTAGGTATGCGTGCGTTTGTACTCCTGCTATTTGCCGCGCTTGTGCTGCCGGCTGGCAGTTCGGCGCAAGCCTCATCCGCCACAAACGATCCGCTGGGGCGAGGCAATCCCCGGTCTTCCGTTACCGATTTTCTCGAGGCTTGCGAAGGAAAAGATTATGCAAAAGCAGCGCAGTTTTTAGACCTCGATTTGCTACGCCCGAAGCAGCGGACGCAAGACGGTCCGCACTTAGCCCAACAACTGGAAAGAATTCTCGATTCGCAGGGGCGTTTCAATCCGCTCCGCCTGAGCCAGGATCCGCAGGGCAGCTTGACCGATGACACGGACCCAGCCATCGAACACGTGACTACGGTGAGGAGCAACGGACGGCCATTCGTGCTCACCCTCCAGCGCATCGATGTCAAAGGCGGCCCCGCAGTCTGGCTGTTCTCCTCCGCGACCGTCGCCGCTATTCCGGAGTTGACGCCCGCGAAGGCAGCCGTTCAATCCGCGATTGAAGCTCGTCTGCCGCGTTTTTTGGTCTCCATCGAATTGACGGGGACGCCGCTATGGAAGTGGCTTGCGTTGGCATTGGTAGCGCTGCTGGTAATCCTGGCGTTCCGTATGGTGGCGCGTCTGGTCGATCGCATTTTTGACCAGTTGGCGGCAAAACTAGGCCGGCCCACGAGTTGGAGATGGCTGCGCGCCGTCCAACT
>Ga0193743_1001175_pt1 | contig 19718 bp, 16 predicted proteins | sample L2c2metaG_FD_143038 | JGI IMG/M metagenome (GOLD analysis project Ga0193743, IMG submission 143038) | Soil microbial communities from a riparian zone of the East river system, Colorado, United States - L2c2 | ecosystem: Environmental > Terrestrial > Soil > Riparian zone | place: USA: East River... | reverse complement strand
CTTCGGGTTCTGGATTGTCTACCTCGCCAACATCACGATGGACTTCCCGCTGCGATTCGGCTCGTCCGACTTCGGTGTCCTCGGGTTCTGGCTGCTGGTGAACGTCCCATTCCTGGGTCCGCTGGTACTGCTGCCCTACCTGCACACCGTCCGACGAAATCTCTGGACATAGCGCGTGCGGGTCTTCAGGCGGTCCGATGAGATCAAGACGCCGCGGGAGGCGGACTTCCGCCCGACCCGAGTCGAGGCCGCCGGTTTCGAGGACAGGACGCCCGCGGTGGGGTTCACCGATGTCGCCGGCTTGGACAGTGTCATCGAGGATCTTCGTGACGTGGTCGGCTACGTGGCCGATCCCGGGAAGTACGAATTACTCGGTGCGCGGCCGCCGACCGGGATCCTGCTGTTCGGCGAACCGGGTTGCGGCAAGACGCTGGTAGGCAGGGCACTCGCGGGTGAGGTCGGGGTGCCGTTCTACTTCGTGTCGGCCACCAGCTTCGTCGAGCGGTTCGTGGGCCTGGGGGCGTCGCGCGTCCGGGAGCTGTTCGGCGCGGCCGGAGCCGACAGCCCGTGCATCGTGTTCATCGATGAGCTCGATGCTGTCGGCCGTCAGCGCAGCGAGGGCGCCGGAGACCGCGAGTTCGACCACACGTTGAATCAGCTCCTCGTCGAGCTGGACGGATTCCTTTGTGCCCCCGGTGTTATCACGATCGCGGCGACGAACCGACCAGAGCTGCTCGATTCGGCCCTGGTCCGTCCGGGGCGGTTCGACCGCCGCATCGAGATTGTCCGCCCGGATCGCGCCGGCCGGGACGCGGTGCTGCGCCTGCATGCGGCCGGACGCCCCTGCGCTCCCGACATCGACTGGGCGAAGGTCGCCGAGGCGACCGACGGGTGCTCGCCCGCAGAGCTTGCCGCGCTGGTCAACGAGGCCGCCCTGCTCGCCGCCCGCAACGGGGGTGCGCTCATCGAATGGAACGACGTCAAGTCAGCGCTGGACCGGCTCGTCGACGGCGGGCTGCGTTCAACGACAGGACCCGCGGCGGACCTGGACCGGCGCGCCGCACACGAGGCGGGTCACGTCCTCGTCGCGCTGCGCCTACCCTTTGCAACGCCGTGCGTCCGCAGCACGATCATGTCCTGCGGTCGGGCGGGCGCCGGGAACGCGTGGGCGTCGTCTCGAAGCAGGGATATCTCCACCGGTCCGCAACTGCGTGCAGAGCTGGTTGTCCTGATGGGCGGGCACGCCGCCGAGGAAATAGCCATCGGATCATCGTCCACGCTCAGCGAGGGTGACTCAGCGACCGCGGCCGAACTCGCGGACCGGATCGAACGCGCGCAGCTTCGGGCCGAGGGCGTCCCGACGGCGGCCACGGAACTGCTGGCCTGGGCACATCGGGAAGCCGACCGACTGCTTGCCGCCGAGCCGGCCACCCTGGAGTCGATCACAGCCGCGTTGCGATCGAACGGCTCGATGTTCATCGACGAAATCCGCGCGCTGGTGAAGCAGTAGAAGTGTCCACCGTGTGCCGCTGGCCCACGCCGTCCTGGGCAATCCCAATAGAGGAGGAATGTGTCAATGAGAGCGCCGTACCGAATTGCCGTCTGGGGGCCCGGGGTGATGGGCCAATGCGCAATCAGGGAACTGGTTCGCCTGCCCGAAACCGAACTGGTCGGCGTCCTGGCCTACAGCGAAGCGAAGAACGGCGTCGATGCCGGAACGCTGGCGGGTGTCGATCCCATCGGGCTCAAGGCGACGACCGACCCGCAATCGATCATCGCCTTGAAGCCGGACTGCGTCATTCACACCGCGCGGGACTTCGGCGACTATCGGTCCGATGACGACATCGTCATGTTGCTCGAGGCGGGAATCAACGTCATCACGGTGCTTTCCTACCAATACCCCAGGGCCCGAGGCGAAGACGTCGAGCAGCGGTTCCTTGACGCCGGTAAGAGAGGCGGCGCGACCCTGCACGGCAATGGTGTCGATCCTGGGTTCATGTACGAGCGGCTCGCCGCGCTGATGACCGGCGTGTCGAACGACATCCAATACATCCGGCTCGAGGAGTACTTCAATGTTTCCTCCGTCGGCGCCGACATCATCGGCTTGTTCGGATTCGGAACGACGCTGGAGGGCATCAAGAAGAATCCGGTCGCCGCGATGATGGCCAGCAACTACCTGACCATGGGCATGCATTACCTGGCGGACAAATTGGGGCTGCCGCTCAAGCGCATCGACCAGCTGCACCGCCACAAGCTGGTCGATCGCGACGAGGTGATTCCGGGCGTCTTCGAGGCCAAGGCGGGAACGATCGGCACTGTGTCCTACGAGTGGCACGGCTATACGCACGATGAACGGCCGATGTTCCAAATCCAGGTCAACTGGTACCTGACCGAGAACCTGCGCCCCGAAGGCGTCACCGGCGATAATTACTGGATCGTGGAAGTCGAGGGGTTGCCCTCAACCCGCCTCGGCCTCGAGGTCAAGGGTTCATTTGCGCAGAACCTGCCACTAGCACCGCAGAATCCCGGTCCTCTGCTGTATCTGCTATCGATCATTCCGGCTATTCAGGCGATACCGCTGGTGGTCGACGCGGCACCCGGGATTTATGTTTCGGCGATGCCAGACATGCATTGGAAGCCGGATCTGCGTAACTAGAAGAACCCATCAATTAGAAAAACCCACTACCCGGAGGATAAACATGACAATAACCGTTGGCGTACAGCTGGAGCCGCAATTCGGCGACATGGCGAAAATGCGCGACAGGTGGATGGAAGCCGAAGCGCTGGGCGCGGACATTTTATGGACTTGCGACCACTTCACCGCGATGATGCCGGTATCGGAGGAGGTAGCCCAGAAGGCAGTCCATTCGGACACTGACCGGGCCGCGAAGAACTTCGAAGGCACCACCATTCAGGCGGCGATGGCCGTCACCACCACGCGAGCCAGGATCGGCTGCATCGTCCATGGCAACAGTTACCGCAATCCCAATCTGATGGCGGACATCGCGCGGACTATCGATCATCTTTCCGGAGGCCGTTTCATCTTCGGCATGGGTTCCGGCTACTTGAAGCCCGACTATGATGAATACGGCTACGACTATGGCACCGCGGTAAGCCGCCTCAAAGATCTTGCGCGCGATCTGCCGATCATCAAGAGTCGGCTCAAGAAACTGAGCCCGCCGCCACTCGGGCCCATGCCGATGGTCATTGCTTCCATGGGAGACAAGATCGGCTTGCGGTTGGTGGCGGAACATGCCGACATGTGGCAAATGTATGGACCGCTCGACAAGATGGCGCAAAAGATCGAAGTGCTGGAGCAGCATTGCGCCGACATCGGCCGCGACCCGGCAGAAATCGAGTACATCACTTCCTATACGCCAAAGGTGTTGCCGGATACCGACCTAGACAAGTATGTCGCGCTGGGATTTACGCATTTCTACTCATGCGCCTGGGGCCCGGACTGGGATCTCGGCGAACTGCGCGAGCTGCTGGCCTGGAAACAATCCCTGACAGCAAGTAATGGACAGCTGGACGTTACGCGCAGGTAATCGGAATCAATCTGCGTTTCGCTGTTTCTTGGTTGTCTGCGGGATCTGGCAGCAGGAAACAGAAAAAATGATAACGGACAGGGAATGTGAACGGGTCGAGGTTTCATAGGTGAAGGATCCAAAAGACGGGTCCGCGCCCACTACGACGGCGATGCGGCGGGCACTGCGTCGTGCACGCGACGGCGTGACGCTCAACGTTGCTGAGGCCACGATCCTGCTGGGTGCGCGGGGGGATGAGCTGACCGATGTGTGCAGGTCGGCGGCCCGGGTCCGTGACTCGGGGCTGGAGACAGTGGGCCGGCCGAAGGTCATGACGTACTCGCGGAAGGTTTTTATCCCGGTCACGCGACTGTGCCGGGACAGGTGTCATTACTGCACGTTCGTCACGGTGCCCGGCAAGCTTCAGGCGGCCGGACACGGCGTCTTCCTCGACCCCGATGAGATCGTTGATATCGCTAGTGCCGGTGCGGAGTTGGGTTGTAAGGAAGCCCTGTTCACCCTGGGCGACCGCCCGGAGGACCGCTGGCCGCAGGCGCGGGAGTGGCTCGGCTCGCGCGGCTATGAATCGACGCTGGATTATGTGCGGGCCATGTCGATCCGGGTTCTGGAGCAGACCGGGCTGCTGCCCCATCTGAATCCGGGTGTGATGAGTTGGCAGGAGTTGTCGCGGCTCAAACCTGTCGCGGCGTCGATGGGGATGATGCTCGAGACCACCTCGCGACAACTGTTCGACGAAAAGGGGCAGGCGCATTACGGCAGCCCGGACAAGGATCCGCGGGTTCGGCTGCAAACGCTGACCGATGCAGGTCGGCTCAATATCCCCTTCACCACCGGCATCCTCGTCGGCATCGGAGAAACGCTCCGGGAGCGCGCCGAGTCCATCATGGCAATCCGCCAGGTACACAAGGCGTTCGGGCATGTGCAGGAAGTGATCGTGCAGAACTTCCGGGCCAAGGACGACACCGCCATGCGCTCGGTGCCCGACGTCGGGCTGGAGGAGTTCGTGGCGACCATTGCGGTCACCCGCATCTTGCTGGGTCCGGCGATGCGGATTCAGGCGCCCCCGAACCTGGTCGCGCCGGCCGAGTGCGCGGCGCTGGTCATGGCTGGCGTGGACGATTGGGGTGGGGTATCGCCGCTGACGCCCGATCATGTCAATCCCGAGCGTCCGTGGCCGAACGTGGACGCACTCGCCGAAGTCACGACCGCGGCGGGGTACACGTTGGCTGAGCGGATCGCCACCCAGCCGCAGTACGTCCTGGCCGGTACGCCATGGATTGATCCGCGGATCTCGGTGCACGTGGCGGCACTGGCAGATCCGCAGACCGGACTGGCCCGCCCGGGTGCCATCGCGGCGGGTCTGCCCTGGCAGGAACCCGATCCTGATTGGGCATCGTCGGGTCGGGTCGATCTGAACACCGCGATCGACGGCGCGGGCCGGGTCACCGACACCCGCAGCGATCTGGCGAATGCCTTCGGCGACTGGGACTCGATCCGTGAGCAGGTGGCCGGGCTGGCCGGGCTGCCGCGCGTGGACCGCGACGTGGCGGCGGCGCTGCGCAGCGCGGAACAGCATCCCGGCGGCTGCACCGATGACCAGTATCTGGCGTTGGCTACCGCTGACGGCCCCGGGCTGGACGCGGTGGCGGCGCTGGCCGACGATCTACGTGCCCAGGCGGTCGGTGAGGTCGTCACGTATGTGGTGAACCGGAACATCAACTTCACGAACATCTGCTACACCGGTTGCCGCTTCTGTGCTTTCGCGCAGCGCAAGGGCGATGCGGACGCGTTCACCCTGTCCACCGAGGAGGTCGCCGACCGGGCGTGGGAAGCCCATGTCGCCGGCGCCACCGAGATCTGCATGCAGGGCGGGATCGACCCGGACCTGCCGGTGACCGGGTATGCCGATCTTGTCCGTGCGGTCAAGATGCGGGTGCCGTCGATGCACGTGCACGCCTTCAGTCCGATGGAGGTCGTCAACGGCGCCTCCCGCAGCGGCCGCAGTATCCGCGACTGGCTCATTGAGTTGCGCGACGTCGGTTTGAACACCATCCCCGGCACCGCTGCGGAGATCCTCGACGACGAAGTCCGCTGGGTGCTGACCAAAGGCAAACTGCCCGCCGCCGAGTGGGTCGAGGTCATCACCACCGCGCACACGATCGGCCTCCGGTCGTCGTCGACGATGATGTACGGCCATGTCGACAACCCGTCGCACTGGGTGGCACACCTCAACGTGCTCAAAGGGATTCAGGACCGCACCGGTGGCTTCACCGAGTTCGTCCCGTTGCCGTTCGTGCACCAGTCCTCGCCGTTGTATCTCGCGGGAGCGTCGCGACCCGGCCCCACGAATCGCGACAACCGTGCCGTTCACGCCTTGGCGCGCCTCATGCTGCACGGACGGATCGACAACATCCAGACCTCGTGGGTCAAGCTCGGCGTCGTCGGAAGCCAGGTGATGCTGAATTCCGGCGCCAACGATCTCGGCGGCACCTTGATGGAGGAGACCATCTCCCGGATGGCCGGCTCCCAGCACGGGTCAGCGAAGACGGTGCAGGAGCTGCACGCGATCGCCGCCGGTGTCGGTCGCCCCGCCGCGCAACGCAGCACCGATTACGACGAAATCAGTTCCCCTATAAGGAGTTACGTAGCGCCATGACACTGAAACTGGGATACAAGGCTTCGGCCGAGCAGTTCGCGCCGCGCGAACTGGTGGAACTTGGAGTGCTTGCCGAGCAGCACGACATGGACTCCGCGGTCGTGAGCGACCACTTTCAGCCTTGGCGACACAATGGCGGACACGCACCGTTCTCCCTGGCCTGGATGACCGCCGTCGGCGAGCGCACCAATCGCATTCAGCTCGGCACCTCGGTGCTGACACCCACGTTCCGCTACAACCCGGCTGTCATCGCTCAGGCGTTCGCGACCATGGGCTGCCTGTATCCCGGTCGCGTGATGCTGGGAGTCGGAACCGGGGAGGCACTCAACGAGATGGCCACCGGGCACCGCGGCGACTGGCCCGACTTCAAGGAACGATTCGCCCGTCTCCGGGAAGCGGTCCGGCTGATGCGCTCGTTGTGGCTCGGCGACCGTGTCGACTTCGAGGGTGACTACTACTCGTTGAAGGGGGCCTCCATCTACGACGTCCCCGACGGCGGCATCCCGATCTATATCGCCGGCGGCGGCCCCGTCGTCGCTCGCTACGCAGGACGCACCGGAGACGGCTTCATCTGCACCTCCGGCAAAGGCATGGATCTCTACACTGGGCAACTGCTTCCCGCGGTTGCCGAAGGGGCAGAGAAGGATTCGCGCAATCTCGACGACATCGACAAAATGATCGAAATCAAGGTTTCCTACGACACGGACCCGCAGACCGCGCTCGAGAACACCCGATTCTGGGCGCCGCTGTCACTCACCCCCGAACAGAAACACTCCATCGACGACCCCATCGAGATGGAGAAAGCCGCCGATTCCCTGCCGATCGAGCAAGTCGCCAAACGGTGGATCGTGAGCTCCGATCCCGACGAGGCGGTCTCAAAAGTGAAGCAGTACACCGACGCCGGCATCAACCACCTCGTCTTCCACGCACCCGGACACGATCAACGCCGATTCCTCGAACTATTCAAGACCGACCTGGAACCCCGGCTACGGAAACTCGAAGTGACGAAAACGAATTGACACACCGGACTGTGCGCCTCGTGGATAGGAAGTTGACACGATGACGGCGTTTGTGTGTTGACCACCGAAAAATAATTCAGGCGGGTTCAGCGGCGGCGCATCGTGCAACGAACTTCGCGATTCGACCAAGCGTCTCTGCGGACTCGTCCAAGTAGGGAAATACAGTCCAGATATGTGGCACGTTTGGAACTATCTCAATCTCGGAAATGCCACCAGCCTTCTGTATGTTGGCGTGCATCCTCGTCGAATCGTCAAGCAGGCACTCGATCTCACCAACTTCGAAATACACCGGTGCGAGCCCCGAAGCATCACCGTAAAGCGGCGATACCAACGGCGTGGTCTTCGGGTCGATACCCTCGAGATAGCGTGCTAAGCACGTCGTCGTGATGCTTTCGGTTATGACGGGATCGGCGCCCAGAAACTTGAGCAAGGAGGGGCCTTCGCCGGCGTAGTCCGTTACGGGTGAGATCAGCGCGGCTGCCGCCGGTTGTTGGTCGCCTGCGTCGCGAAGTGCCATCATCGTCGCCAGCACGAGACCTCCGCCTGCGGAATCACCGGTCAAGACGATCCGCTTCGGGTCGACAGTCTGGGTCAGCCAGCGGTAGGCCGCGAGCGAATCCTCCAGCTGTGCCGGAAATGGATGCTCGGGAGCCAACCGGTAATCAACAACGAGAACACGAGCGCCCAGCGCGCCGGAGAGTCGGTAGGCAAATTCGCGGTAGTCGTTCGCGGTGCCCATGACGCACCCGCCGCTGTGCAGATGGATGGCCGTTAGATCATTGTTCGCCCCGGGCGCCCGCACCGACACCAGCGGTACGCCACCCGCCGTGAGTTTCCGGATTTCGGCGTCGTCGGGGACGACGAATTCGGCGAACATTCTGGTCGTGCCGTCACGGTAGAGTTCGAGTGTTGGTTCAACCCCGGTTGGGAGCAAGTCGCGCCAGCGTTGATTCGCCTGCTCGACGAGCCTCAGCGTGATCCTATTGGCCATCATGTTCCTCCGTTGTTCCGTGACTTGGGCATTGCGCTGGGCAGACGTGCGAGTCCACATGTGAAGTCACCGTGCTGGTTTCAGTGCAATCGCACATCAGCCGAGTCGCGTCAAGACGTTCTTTGACACCGTGTAGCAGCCCAAACCCTCGGTTCCGCCTTCGCGACCGTAACCACTGTCTTTGATGCCGCCGTACGGCGCTTCCGGTACCGATATGACGAGGTGATTGATGGCGAGAACGCCGACTTCGAGTCGCTCGGTCAACGCGGCGATGTCGCGGGCGGATTCGGTGAACCCGTAGCCGGCCAAACCGTACGGGACGGAATTCGCGCGGGTAATGGCCTCGTCTACACCCGACACCCGGGTCAGTAGCGCCAGCGGGCCAAACGGTTCCTCCTGCATAGCGCGTGCGTGATCCGGGACCTCCCCCATAATCGTCAACGGGTAGCCAAATCCGCGGCCCCCGAGTCGATGGCCGCCCGTGAGAAGCCGAGCACCGGTGTCCACCGCGTCGTCGACGAGCTTCTCGACCGCCTCGACCCGTCGCGCGTTGATGAGGGGGCCCATGGTGGTGGCGGCGTCTTGTCCACTTCCCACCCGCACGTCCTGAGCGCGCTTGGTCAGCAGCTCGGCGAAATCGTCATACACACTGTCTTCGACGAAGAACCGGGTCGGCGAGACACACACCTGGCCAGCGTTCATGGATTTGCCGATGATCGACATCTCCACTGCGAGCTGAAGATCTGCGGTGCTCGAGACGAAGACCGGCGCATGCCCGCCCAGTTCCATGATGACCGGCTTCATATGCTGCCCAGCCAGCGCGGCGAGGTGTTTGCCGACCGGGACCGATCCGGTAAACGTCACGAGGCGGACCTCTGGTTGGGGAATGAGGTACTCCGAGATCGACGGTGGGTCGCCGTAGATCAGGTTGATCACCCCTGCGGGAAGGCCCGCGTCCACGAATGCCCTGACCAGTTCGAAGGCACCGCCTGGAGTGTCCTCAGCGGCCTTCAGCACGATCGAACACCCTGCTCCCAACGCCCCGCCAACTTTGCGTGAGGGGCTTGAAATCGGGAAGTTCCATGGCGTGAATGCGGCGACGACACCGATGGGCTGCCGGTAGACGGCGTTGTGAATACCTATGGGGCCAGGGATGATACGGCCGTAGAGGCGGCGGCCCTCGTGACCATCCCATTCGATGATGTCGGCGGCACGCAATGTTTCAGCCGTTGCCTCGGCGACGGGCTTTCCGCCTTCGAGGCTGATGGTGCGAGCGATATCGGCCGACCGTTCACGAAGCAACCGCGCGGCGGCCACCATGATGGCCTCGCGTCCCTCCGGGCCCAGGTTGCCCCAGGCACGCAATCCATCCTCGGCTGCGCTGACGGCGTCAGCGAGATCGGTGGTGTTCGCATGCGGTCTCGCGCCGATTTCGGCTTCGTCGAAGGGGTTGTAGACCGGACGAACGTCGTCGGATCGCCATTCGCCGCCGATGAGCATTCGCGTTTCCGGGTAGGCGTTCACGGGCATCTCCTTCGATGGCGGACACGCGAATCTTCGCGCTGTTCGGGCGTATCGGGTGCCGATTCGGTGCGGCCGAGGTCGCGGAGGAAGCTCGCACAATCAGCCAACAGGTCACGCGCGGGCTGCAGACGGTGCGGCATCGTGAAGAATCCATGCACGGTTCCGTCGTACTGCTGGTGCCGAACGTGAACTCCCGCCTCGTGCAATCGACGTGCATACTCGTCGACTTCGTCACGCAAGGCGTCACACTCTGCGGTCGCGATGAAGGTCGGTGGTAGAGCGGACAGACTCGGCGCCCTAAGCGGTGAGACGTACGGCATGGTCCGAGAATCCGAATCCGGCACGTACAGGTCCCAGAACCACCTCATGTCTTCGGTCGACAAAGTCAACAGGTCGCCGTAGGTGGTGTAGGACGGCCGGGAGAGATCGCAGTCCACGACCGGATAGATCAATATTTGTGCTGCGACAGGCGATCTGCCCGACTCGCACAACTGAAGTGCTGCGGCGGTGGCGATGTTGCCTCCGGCACTGTCGCCGGCCACCACCAGGCGCGCTCCGCCACCAAGACGATGCTGCGACCACGACGTCGCCCACTCGATGGCGATCATCGCGTCGTCGAGCGCCGCCGGAAACCGGTGCTCGGGGGCAAGGCGGTAATCCACCGACACAACAGCCGCCGACGTTGCTTCGGCGAAGTGGCGAGCGAGCAGATCGGAGGTCTCGATGCCACCTACCACCCAACCTCCGCCGTGAAAGTAGACGATCGTGGTGGTGGGGGCTGGGCTGGGAAGGTAAACGCGCAGCCGAAGCAACCCACCGCCGCCGGCAACGTGGTGATCTTCGATGCGATGGAGCCCGGGTGCCTCCGCCTCGACACCACGAAAGGTCTCAAGTTGAGCTCTGGCCTCTTGCGGCGAACCAGAGGAAAGCGGTCTCCATCCGGCGGCCGCGAGTTCATCGAGGAGGCGGGCCACGTCGGGATGAAGCACCATCGACCGTGCTTCGGTTGGGCCGGGAGACGGCATCTCAGGCCCGTTTCGCATCGGACGGCGATTTCTCGCCGAAGTACGATGCCGAGCTCGTATCTCGGTCGAATTCGAAGCCGGTGTACCCACCGTTCACGATCTCGCTGCACCGACCTCGATACTTGATGAATCCACCGGCGTAGGGCATGAAGATGCGGGGTTTGCCGGGCACGTTCGCTCCCAGGTACCACGAGTTCGCTTTGAGGAACAGGGTGCCTTCAGCTTCGTCGTTCACTTCGTCGACCCAGTCATCCTCGGCCTCGACGCTCGCCTCCACGGTGTCGAAGCCGTTTGCGCGCATGAACCCGATGATCGTTGAAATCCATTGCACGTGATGTTCGATGGACACGATGACGTTGCCGAGGACGGACGGGCTTCCGGGTCCGTTCACGAGGAACAGGTTGGGGAAATCGGCAGAGGCGATACCCAAATACGTGCGCGGTCCGGCCTTCCATTTTGCCAGAAGCTCGACCCCGTCCCGGCCGCGAATGTCGATGCGTGACAGTGCACCGGTCATCGCGTCGAATCCGGTCGCGAACACCAAGGTGTCAAGTTCGATGTCCCCGTCAGGTGTGCGAACTCCAGCGCCGGTGATCGTCTCTATCGGTGATTCGAGCAGATCGACGAGAGTGACGTTGTCTCGGTTGTACGTCTCGTAGTAGCCCGTGCCGACACAGATGCGCTTGCTTCCGATCGGGTAGTCACGCGGGGTGAGGGTCTCTGCAACCGACGGATCCCGCACGATGTGTCGGATCTTTCGTCGAATGAACTCGGCTGCGGTGTCGTTGGCGTGTTCGTCGGTCACGATGTCGGAGAAGGCGAAGAGGAACCCGGTTCCTCCTCGGTTCCACAGTTCTTCGTATCGCTGCTCCCGTTCCTCCGGCGGGGTGTCCAGTGCGCGCTGATCGACGAAATTGTGGATTGTGCCGTTCGGGGATAGTTGTGCGAGCCTTCGAAGCTCGGGGTAGGTCTTCTTGAGCGACTGCACATATTCCGGATCCAGCGGTGAGTTACGGGCCGGGACCGCATAGCACGGCGTCCGCTGAAAGACGGTCAGATGCGCAGCTTGCTCGGCGATCGTCGGAATGACCTGCACCCCGGACGATCCAGTCCCCACCACACCGACTCGTTGGCCACGGAGGTCCACACCCTCGTGCGGCCAGCTCCCGGTGTGCAGAACGCGACCCTCGAAGGAATCGACTCCCTCGATACTTGGGAGGTTCGCCGCGGAGATCGATCCGGTTGCCATCACGACGTATTGGGCGTCATATGTGTCGTCGCCTGAATCGGTCGACAACAACCATCGATGTCGCTGCTCGTCGAAATGAGCGGCGATCACTCGGGTGTCAAATTTGGCGTCGCGGCGCAGGTCCAGTCGATCCGCTACAAAGCTTGCATAGCGCAGGATCTCGGGCTGAGTCGAAAACCGTTCGGACCACGTCCACTCGTTCTGAATCGCATCGTCGAAAGAGTACGAGTACTGGACGCTTTCGATGTCGCACCGGGCTCCGGGATACCGGTTCCAGAACCAGGTACCGCCGAACCCCGAGCCGGCTTCGATCAGCACGGTCGATAGCCCGAGGCACCGGAGCTGGTGCAGCATATACATTCCGGCAAATCCGCCGCCGACGACGACCGCGTCGATCACGGTCGCCGATCGGGACGCACCCGACGCGTTGTGAGGCGGAATGTCCATCCCTGAACTCCAATCGGTACTGCCGACCTGCGGCTCGGTAGGCGTACATCGTCAACCGGTGTCGACTGCACCCCTGAATGATCGCGGTCCGGATCATCCAAGTCTCAACGTCGGCACCACCAGATACACTATCGTACGTATATACGTTTTTCTGTCCGCATTAACGTATTACGCAATGCTAGTCACACGCGCGCCGTTGCGCAAGACTGCTATGTACAAATCGGGCACCGAACCTCCCACGCGATGACTCCTGTACAGCGCCTGGGCGCACCGGACTTGACGCTCGTCGATCTCGCTCGGAGCACCACGAAGTTCGGCCGGGCAGTGACGGTGAGGCGGCAGATGGCGCAGAACGCACGGCAAGTCGGCACCTGCAGCTTGCCGCTGCAGCGGGCAACGGGCACGTCACAGGAAGAATTTGTACGGCTTACCGAGTAGTTCCCGCGAAATGATCATTCGCTGGACTTCGGTCGGTCCCTCCCCGATCCTGCGGATCCGCAGTTCCCGGTACCACCGCTCGAGCGGCAGATCCTTCGTCACACCCATGCCGCCGTGGATTTGAATGGAACGATCGACCACCCGTGAGGCGCCCTCGGTAGCAATGATCTTGGCGGCCGCTGCCTCGGTGCGGAACGGTAGCCCACGGTCGGCTCGGTCCGCGGCGTGCAACACCATGAGAGTGGCGTTGCGGATATCGAGTTCGTTGTCCACCAGCATCCACGCGATCCCCTGCTGTTCCGATAACAACCGGCCGTGAACCGACCGGCTCTTCGCCCAATCGATTGCCATTTGCTGGGCTTTGACAGCGACCCCGATGCATGCCGCGCTGTAGGGAATCCGATTCATTGACAGTCGTTCGTTGAGCTGCGCGAATCCCTCACCGACCGCGCCAACACGGTTGGCATCGGGTACTCGAAGGCCACTGAAGTCAATCTCCGTTGCCGAATGCCCCGATCTCAACGTATGAATGATTCGACGCACATGAAATCCGGGCGCACCGGTGTCGGCGATGAAGCAGGTGATCCCCGCCCGCCCGGAGTCGGCCTCTCCTGTACGCGCGAAGACGATCGCGTAGTCGGCCTCATCGGCCATGCTGATGAACGTCTTCGATCCGTCGATGACCCACTCGTCGCCGTCGCGAACGGCACGGGTGCGGATTGACCGCGCGGGATCGCTCCCCCCGGACGGTTCCGTCAGTGCGAAACAACCACTCATTTCGCCCCGCGCCGTGGGGTACAAGTAGCGCTCCTTCTGGTCTTCGGTGGCGTTGGACAACGCCACGAGACCTCCGCCACCGAACACGTCGAAGCACGGCGAGTAGAGCCCGGCGCGATGCTGCGACATCTCGATTGCAAGGAGCGTCCGGGTGGTCACGTCTATTCCAGGTCCGCCGAACTCCTCGGGCAGATCCAAATTGCGAAGCCCCATTTGGTCGACTTGCGCGGCGAGCTTCGTGTGGGTCGCAGCGTCGAGTCGGCTTTCGTCGGGGTCCAGATCATCCTCCAACGGGACGATCTGCTCGCGGACGAACCGGCGGACGCCGTCAACCAGAGCCCGTTGCTCGTCGCTCATCGTTACATCCATGATTGCCTCTCAGCTTGGGTTGAGTCGTCCGTGAACGTCGATACCGCGCCGCGATACTTCGACCGGCAACTCGCCGTAGTCGTATCGATGCACCAGAAGCAGTTCGCGAAACCTCGACAGATAGTTGTGGTTGACCTCGACCCGGTACTTCAGCGGCCTGCTTGATTGGGTCAGGCACTGCTCGAGCACCTCGCGCAGCCCGAATCGTGAACGCGCGCCGGCATATCCGATGTCCACGATGCGTCCTTCTTCGTCCGCAAGTTGGTAGACACCGGTCGCCGTAGATTCCTCAACGAGCTCGGACTCGGCGAGCTCGTGCCATGGCTTATGTAGACGCAGGCTCAGCATGTTTCCTCCCAGCGGTGTCGGATAGTTCGTCGAGCAAGACGATCGGCAGATTCACATCACGCGAGCGAATGAACTCCCCCAGTCCCTTGGCCTGCGGATCGGGGCGCGTACACGACGCGACACCTTCCCCGAGCAGCCCGCGGACGACGAAATTGATCGCCCGTAGTCCTGGAAGCTCACAGCGTGTGATCACCAGATCCCTCGCCTCGGGCGCCATGGCGCGAAACGTGTCCGCGGTGACGTTCTTGACCAACCACGCGTACGCGTCATCGCTTCGCGCCCACACCCCGACGTTCGCATTTCCGCCCTTATCACCGGACCGAGCTCCGAACAGAGTGCCGAGCGGTACGCGTCTCGTCGGGCCGAGGTCGAGCACATCGCCGCCGGCACTGGCCCCAGCGGCAGCTGGGCGAGCTTCGAGTACGCCCGACATCGCCGCACGCGGCGGCTCGGGCGGCGTCACCGTCGTACCGTCCGGGAGCACGACACGATGACATACCTCGGTCGCCGGAATCAACGCTGGCCAGTACACGCCGTACTCCGAGGACGCTCGGTCGAGATCGACGTACAACCCGGCATAGCTAGCAAGCCCGAGTGAAACCATCGCGTCGAACACCGGCCTGCCCAGCTTGCGCGGGTCGGGGTCCTTGAGTGTGATTTCGAGCCGGGCAACGGCTTCTGAGTTGAACTCGGCGTCCAGACGATTCGTGCGGATGAGTCGAACATCGACTTCCGCGAATCGGTCTCGCCCGCCCAGCTCGTGGAACAGACCGTCTTCCGCCAGTTTGGCCTTCGCGTCAATGTCGAGACCGGTCAGATGGAATCTGACCGTGTGGCGGTGCCCGCCAAGGTAATTGACACACACCTTGAGGGTTTCGGTGGCGGGCTCTCCACGCACACCGGAAATGAGCACCCGGTCGGTGCCAACCTGCTCGAGCGTCAGGGTGTCGAATCGCGCCACGACGTCGGGGTTGAGATAACGGGCAGTGTCGATCTCGTAGACCAACTGAGCGGTGACAGTCCCCACGCTGACCTGTCCTGCGGTGCCCTCGTGCTTGGTAATCACTGAGGTGCCGTCGGGATACATCTCGGCGATCGGAAATCCGGGGTGAAGCATGTTCGGGATTTCGTTGGCGAACGAGTAGTTCCCGCCCGTTGCCTGCGTGCCGCACTCAATGACGTGCCCCGCCGCAACCGCGCCTGCCAGTTTGTCCCAGTCGTCGACGTTCCAGTCGAATGCCCAGGCGGCGGGCCCGACCACCAGCGACGCGTCCGACACCCGGGGACAGATCACCACGTCGGCGCCTGCCTTCAACGCTTCGGTGATGCCCCAGGCACCGAGGTAGACGTTGGCCGAGATGGGATCGGCGGTGAGGACTCGGCCCGTATCGAGATTGATGAAATCGTTACCGGCGGAGCGCAACTCCGCGAAACGTGGCAGCAAGTCGTCGCCCTCGATGTGCGCGATGCGAGGCATCAAGCCCCACGTCTCGGACAGCTCGCGCAATCGGTTGGCCAGCCCTGCGGGATTGAGCCCGCCGGCGTTCACGACGATCTTGATGCCACGTTCGAGGCAGGTGCCGAGCACCTGCTCCATCTGTTTGAGGAAGGTGCTCGCGTACCCTCCGTCAGGGTCGCGCTGCCTGTTCTTCCACAGGACGAGCATGGTCAATTCGGCCAGATAGTCACCGGTCAGAACGTCGATCTGACCGTCTTCGACCATCTCACGCGCCGCCGACAGCCGATCGCCGTAGAAGCCTGAGCAGTTCGCTATTCTCAACATGGCAGCGACCCATGGTTGTGTTCTTTCGTCGGTACGGCCGACGCGCGGAGCGGCAACGCGATAACAGCCGTGCCCGGCGCACAGACCACGCCGTCGGATTCCTTGACTGCCTCGATATCGAGATGCATCCTCCCAAAGCCGTCGGTGCCTTCCGTCACCTCGACCACGACCCCCCGGCAGATCAGCATGTCTCCGGGAATCGCATATCGCCGGATCTCGACCGACAGCGACTCCAGACGCCCTTCGGTGCCGATCCAGTCGGTGCACAGCGATGTCAGGAACGCACCGTGTAGGTGTGATTGCGTCAGAACGTCGGGATACCCTTCGCTTTCCGCGTACGCCTTGTCGTAGTGAATGCGGTGGGCGTTCCAGGTCGCCGCGCTGTACCGGAAGATCTGTACATGGCTCTGCCGGTGTCGTCGCTCTGGGAGTGCATCGCCGACACTGACGTCGTCGAAATACTGCTGTGGCGTGGCTGTCACGGTTTCTTTGTCCGTAGACGCGTCGGTGCTCATCGCAGCAACACCGACCGAACACACGTCATCAGCGGAACGCCGGCTGACGACTCGTAGGTGTTGCGGTATTTCAGAATAGCCATTGCGCCGCTGCTGGATTCGCGTTCGCTCACCTCGGCGAGGCGACTTCGCAGCACCACGCTAACGCCGGCAACGACGGGTTCGTGAAAGTCCATGGTTTCGCCGCCGCCCATCACCCGCACCCCCGATGACGGCACCCCGGCAAGTTCTTCGCCGGCCGTACCATCTGCGCGCAACACGGTCTCGTCTTCGCCCTCAGTCCAGTCGACGATCGAAGGCAACATGTTGGGCGGGGCGATCACATCTGGGTAGCCCAGCTGCTGGGCATACTCGGTGTCGAAGTACAGCGGATTCGACTCTCCCGACGCTCGGGCATACCGACGTATCGAGAGGCCGCTCACTACGCCCAACGACCGGATGGTCTCCTCATCGAGGTGTTTTCGCACTGATTTGATGACTTCTTGTGACAAAGCCACGATCTTCTCCCTTCTCAGTTCTAGGTCAAATAGCTTGCTGGCTATGTAGGTCCGCGAGTTCGGTGGCCGTCAGTCCGAGTTTTTCTACGAGGAGTTCATCCGAGTGCGCGCCCAGTGCCGGTGCCGCGGTGCTGGGAGCGGGCGGTGAGTCACTCATGCGCAGCGGACTTCCGAACGTGTAGCCCCCGGGGACGTCGGGGTTGGGGGTTGCCATACCGGGGTCGCACGCAGCCTCGGTCGTGATGGGCCGCAGCATGCCGTTGGGTCCGACGACCGAACCGGAGAGCATCTCGGCCAACGACATCACAGGAGCGCTCGGCACCTCCGCGCGCTGGAGACGCTCGAACAGCTCGTCACGCAACTGGCCTCGTGTCCACTCCGCGATGATGTGGTCGATCTTGTCCATCTCGGCTACACGCCCAGGTCCGGTACCGAATGCCGGATCCTCGGCCAGGTCGGACCGGTCCATCACGCTGCACAGCGCGGCCCAATGGCGGTTGGTCAGGCACAGGATGGCGATCGAACCATTTGCTGTCGGATAGGAGTTGTACGGGCAGACAGCAAGGCCGCCATGACGATTCCCTGTCCGCTCCGGCATCAGCGCACCCCTGTTGAGGAAGCCGGAGATGTTCGACGCCAACGTCGGCACCACAGCATCCTGCATTGCCACCTCGACACACTGGCCCCGCCCCGTGACGGACCGCTGGTATAGCGCGGCGGTCACGGCTGCCATCAAGTGGATACCACCGAGGAAGTCGGCGATCGCCGGTCCTGTCTTTGTCGGCTCCTGATCGGGAAAGCCCGTGGTAGACATCACTGCCGTCATCGCTTGCACGGTCAAATCCATGGCCCGGCTTCCTCGGTGCGGGCTGTCGGGAGCGAAGCCGGTGCCGGATGCAAAGATCAACCGAGGATTGGTCGCCGACAGGACGTGATACCCCAACCCGAGCCGATCCATCGTCCCGGGCGAGAAGTTCTCGACAACTACGTCGGCCTTAGTCGCCAAGCGAAGAAAGATGTCCTTGCCCGCCGGCTTCTTCAGGTCCAGACGCAGACTTCGCTTGCCGCCGTTGAGGAATCGGAATTCGTGCGGGTCGTGACTGCCGGTCTCGCGCCCTCGCACCGGCTCACCGCCGAACGGCTCGATCTTGATGATGTCGGCCCCCAAGTGCGCCAGCAACATCGTGCAGTACGGACCGTTGTAGACCTGGCCCAAGTCCAAGACGACGACACCGTCGAGCGCACGTGTGTTTTCGGGTAGCGCCGTCGTCATTGACCCGGTCGGCGGTGCGAGCTCAGTCATTTCTGCGTGACTCCAGCGTCGACGGGCAATGCGGTCCCCGTTATGAAGCGCCCCTCATCCGAGACGAGGAACAACAGTGCATTGGAGATGTCGATCGATTCGATCCACGGCGTGGGCAAGATGTTGAGCGACTGCGCAATGACCTCGAATTGTTCGGCGGTGGGATTGTCGACGCCCGGCATGAAGAGCGATCGCAGCGCTTCGTTCTGCGTCATGTCCGTGCGGACAAGTCCCGGGTGAATGCTGTTGACCCGAATGTTGTACCCGCCCAGCTCGTTTGCGAGGCTGCGGGTCAACCCCACCAGTGCATGCTTTGCCGAGCTGTAATGCGATAGGTTCGGCATGCCCCTCAGCCCGGCCGCCGAACTGATCAGCACGATCGCTCCGCCGCGCCCGCCTGCCACGAGGTGCGGGATCGCAGCCTTTACGGTTTTCCATACACCGGTGAGATTGATGTCAATCATCTCGGTCCACTGGTGCTCGGTGAGCGACGCCGACGAGCCCGAAGCGAAGATTCCGGCGTTGGCACAGACGATGTCGAGGCCGCCGAGTTCTGCGACCCCTTCATTCAGGGCTTCTTGGAGGGCGTTGTAATCGCGCACGTCGACCGTTCTGGCGACGATGCGGCGCCCCAACGCCAGTACCCGTCCCACCGTTTCGTCGAGGTCTGCCACGGTCGCCCCGCCGTAGGGTGCGGTGTGCACGTCTTTACAGATGTCGACAGCGATGATGTCGGCACCCTCCTCGGCGAGGCGGACCGCGTGGCTGCGGCCTTGCCCGCGGGCAGCACCGGTGATGAAGGCGATCTTGCCTCTGGCTCGTCCATTCACTTTCACCCATCTCCTCAATCGACTACGTGGGGCCATCCGTTCGCGTGCTTGCAACCGGCGTATCTGCGCTATGTCTTCGCGGCCCATTCGACGAACTCTGCGACGATCGGGTGGTGCGCGATGAGTCCGCCGTCGATGTTGATCACTTGACCGGTGAGGTAGCGCGCATCGTCGGATGCCAGGAACGCGACCAGGTTCGCGATGTCTTCCGGTTGACCGAGGTAGGGGGTAAGACTGTGGCGCAAGTAGAGATCCTGCACTTCTGGTGGAAGCAGTGCACCCGAGGGCGTGACGCGCCGGCGTACAAGGAATTCACCCTTGCCCGGCGGCCCACCGGGGACAGTGCAGCCACGTCGATCATGTTCTGAGTCCACTCCGCAGCAGCGCCTGGTGGGCCGC
>Ga0193743_1001174_pt1 | contig 19724 bp, 26 predicted proteins | sample L2c2metaG_FD_143038 | JGI IMG/M metagenome (GOLD analysis project Ga0193743, IMG submission 143038) | Soil microbial communities from a riparian zone of the East river system, Colorado, United States - L2c2 | ecosystem: Environmental > Terrestrial > Soil > Riparian zone | place: USA: East River... | reverse complement strand
TCATTGCTGCCCACAATAAGCAACCCCAACCCTTTCGCTGGACGAAATCTGCAGACCAGATCCTGGCCTCCATCGCTCGCTTCGCCACCGCCACTCTCGCCGCTCACTCAGCCCATACTTCTACGAGTAATCAATGACTCAGGAGACTAGTAGCTGATGAGTGGGTTGTGGTGTTGAAGCTCAACAGGGCAGGTGGAACGCTCAACAGCATAAGCACAACCCCGCTTCGTCACTGGCACGGTAGCAGCACGAAAGTGGAGATCGAGCGCGTTAAGGACTACCGCGCACACGGACCCGGCGACACCGAGAAGGTCAAAGCCGCAACCAAACTCCCTCCGCTTTGCAACTACCCCGGTGAGGGATTCGCCCAGATGACACAGGCCGAATGGGACAAGAAGCACAAGGATTACAAGACCACTCGCGCCGTCGAAGCGACCGCAACCCATGCGCGGCATCGGGTACGTCATGCAATGACCACGGGTTACAAATACGGTCACATCTTCATCACCGACGCCAAGCGGGTTGACCCGCCCGCCGCGCCGCTTGCCCCTGCCGTTCCCGAGGTTTTCGCGCGTGAGACTGCACGAGATGGGCAAAGCAGCAGCCGCAGGGGTTCAGGTTGTGGTTGCTCCGCAGCTTTTCCCTACCCTGCCCGGGTTGGCAGACCGTATGGTCACGCTCGCGGACATTCGCCCAGGACAACAGGTTTTAGAGCCATCCGCAGGGACAGGCCGAATCATTGATGCGATTCGCCGCAATGCCCGCGGCTACGCGATCACGGCAGTTGAGCTGAATTGCAATATGGCTCACCGGCTTCGCACGGTTGATTGCGTCGATGACACACGGCAGGCCGATTTCCTGGAATGCAACGGCGATTTAGGAACATTCGACCGCATTGTTATGAACCCTCCGTTTGCGAACGCAGACGATATCAAGCATATTATGCACGCCGTGAAGATGTTGAAGCCCGGAGGCCGACTCGTCGCCATTTGTGCCAACGGCCCCAGGCAGAACGACAAGCTAAGGCCCATCGTTGAAGCGCGCGGCGGTATCTGGGAAGAGCTCTGCCTCCAGATACTTTCATCGGCGCAGGTACAAGCGTTCGCACCGTCCTCCTTATGCTGGACGCATAACCGCGTGCGCCCGCGTCAGGGGGGAACCGCCGCAATGCGGACCCTGAAGCGGGCGCAAATGGCCGCTTTAATTTCAAAAACTCGCACGGCTGTGCGAGTTTTGTAAATTACTCTTCAACAATCACTTAGTGCAAGATCAATCGATGCCGGCCAACAATGATGCAATCTGATCGGCGCTGGGCAACTGACCCTGCAACCTGTTTGGCACATCGGGTGTCACGCTGTATGAGGATACTCCGATTGGTAGGGTTGCGTCCTTCAAGGCATACTCGACGATCAGCCGGTCCTTCGACTTGCAAAGAATAATGCCGATCGACGGCTGCTCCTCTGGCAGACGCACCGTATCGTCGAGCACCGAAGGGTAGAACTGCATCTTGCCAATGTACTCGGGCTCAAACTCACCGATCTTGAGTTCCAGCGCCACCAGAGCTTGCAGCCGGCGATGGTAGAGGCAGATCGATGAAAAACTCGCGCCCCCCCACCTGAATCTTGTATTGACTGCCTACGAAGGTGAACATATTGCCCATCTCTTGAAGGAAAGCCTCGACACGTCCCGTCAGAGCCCGTTCCAGCTCTCGCTCGCTGTGAGCGTCCTCCAGGTCCAGGAAGGCGAATGTGTACTCATCTTTCACCGCCAACTGTGCGTGAACCGAGACCGCAGGATCTAACGCGGCTCCAAAGTTGGTCTGGCTGCTCATCGTTCTCTGAAACGCTTGGTTTTCAATCTGATGAACCAGGACGCTCCGACTCCAGCCATGTTTACGGCGACTGCGGATGTAAAACTCGCGCTCCTGCTCGCTCTTGCACTTTTCCAAGATGGAGATGTTGTGGGACCAGCCAATTTCTCGCACAAGCTGTGCGAGTTTTTCATCTCCGCCATAGGCTTCATAGAAATTCTTCATGCGCCAGAGATTTGCGGCGGAAAAGCCATTGGCCCCCGGAAACTCTTTGCGGAGATCGCCGGCAAGGTTGTCGACGATACGCTTGCCCCACGTATTCCTCTGCTGCCTCTCGACGATCATCCGTCCGATATCTGTGTACAGCGAGATTTGCTCTCTATTGACAGAGCGTAACGCCTCCAGTTGCGCGGAACGGATTCTTTCCTTTAGCGCTCCAAGAAGCATCTCGTATTCTTGCCGTGGAATCAGTTCTTGAGCCAAGGGATACCTTCTTGAGTCAGTTTAGCTGGCCAAAGCGCCAGAAAACCGCCCCCCCTTCTGTTGACGCTATGGATACCCTGTAAGCGAATCGCTTACAGGAAGCGATTCGCTTAGGAAAGTCGCTGTAGGTTTGCCCTCGTGTCAGCATTGTTGGGTCTCCCCTACTCGCATCGCAAAGCCACCATCGGGTCCACCCGCGCAGCCGAACGCGCCGGAATCAGCGTAGCCATCAGCGCAACCGCGATCAGCACCAGCGTGACCGCGACAAAGCTCAAAGGATCGCGCGACCCAACCTCATAGAGCAGGCTCCCAAGGAGCCGCGAAACCGTCAGCGCAGCGACCAGCCCCACACCGGTGCCCCACAGGATCAGCCGCAAACTTCGCTCACAGACCAGCCACAGGATGCCACTTCGCGTCGACCCCAGAGCCATGCGCACACCAATCTCCTGAGTACGCTGCGCGACCAGAAACGAGATCACCCCGTACAACCCAATCACCGCCAGCACGAGCCCGGTCATCGCAAAGAAGCCGACGAGAAGTGTCTGAAAACGCGGCCCATCCGCCAGCTTGCTCACCCTCTGCCGCATCGTCGCAATGTCCACTGACAGCGCAGGATCGATCGCCGCGGCCTGCGTCCGTATCCACGGCGACAGTGCTTCGGCCGGCAACGAACTGCGCAGAATCACCACCGCCGTCTGTCCCCAGTGCCCACAACACTCCCAATCCTCCGCCTGATCGCGCCGCAATCGGTAATACTCGGGCAACTGCTCACCGGTGAGTCCTCCATTTTTCACATCCGCGGCCACGCCCACCACGGTGTACGACGCAGGATTCGCGTCACCACTGCCCATCTGCATCCGCTGTCCAAGCGCGTCCTGCCCCGGAAACAACCGCCCAGCCAGCTTGTTGCTCAGGATCACAAAGTGTTCCTTGGAACCCCGCTCCGCATCGGTGAAACTCTCACCTCGCACGATCGGAATATTCAAAGTCCGAAAGTAGTCCGGCGAAACCCGACGGAACTTCACCAGCTCTCCGCTGGCTTCATGCGGACGTGGCCGTCCCTCAACCACGATGTCCTCAATGCGCTGTCCGCCATTGTGAAAGTCCTCCGGCGGCACGGAATCGCTCAACGCAACGTCACTCACCCCCGGCCCAAACCGCAGCCTCTTTTCCAACTCTTGAAAAAACACCATCCTTCTTTGTGGAGTGCCGTAGTTGTATGACCCCAGCTTCACGCTGACGGTCAAAGTACGATCGGCCCGAATGCCCAGCTGCTCATGCTCTAGTTTCCAAAAACTTCGCACCAGCAGCATCGCCCCCGTCAGCAACACCATGCTCGCCGCGATCTGGGCCACCACCAACCATTGCCGCAACGTAGCTCTTGTGGCATTACGACCTGACCGTCCCGCCAGCATCTCCGCGCTAGGCTTCTCAAATGCAGGAGCTAATCCAAACAGCAGCCCGCAAAGCACCGAAACCAGAACCGCAAAACCGACAATCCGCAGGTCCAGATGCACCTGATTTAAATAAGGAACATTCGCCGGCGCAATCGCCACAAACAGCCGCAGCAACCCCTCCGCCAGCAGACAGCCCGCCCCCGCACTGCTCAATGCCAGCAACATCGCCTCCGTCAACGCCTGCACCACCAGCCGCCCACGGCTCGCGCCCAGTACCGAGCGCACCGCCAACTCCCGTCTCCTTGCCGCGGCGCGCGCCATCAGCAAACTCGCTACATTGGCGCAGGCAATCAGCATCACAGTCAACACCGTGCCAAACAACACCCACGCCGTCACGCGCACGTCCTGCATCTGCTTATCCCGCAAAGACCTTACCATCAGGTGCATCTGCTTGCGGATATCCGCCGGAACCTGCTTCAGCGACTCTTGAAACAACGGCTCCATCTCCTGCTGTGCCTGCTCCACCGTCACGCCTGGTTTCAGTCGCGCAAAGATGCGCCTGGGACTGCCATAACCTCCGTTCGCCTTGCGATCCGCAACTTCATCCACCTGGAACGGATAGAGCACATCCGCACTCTCCAGGCGCGGCATCTCGAAATCCTTCGGCAGCACCCCAACCACCTGCACCGGCTGGCCGTCGATGTTAATCGTTTTGTTCAGAATCCCTTGATCCAGAGCGAACCGGTTCAGCCACAATCCGTAAGAGATCAGTGCCACGTTCGGCCCACCCGCCCGGCTCTCTTCCGGCAGAAAATTCCGCCCCCGCACCGGAGAAACTCCCAGAGTCGACAACAGATTCCCCTCCACCGATTCGCAACTCAATTGCGCCGGGCTTCGCTCCGTCAGATCGCACTCTGACGGGGCGGTAGACTCTGAGGTCACAGCGTCAAAGGGCCTTTGATTAGCGCGCCAGTCGGAATAGAAATTGCCCATCACGAACTCCTGCGTCTCCAGCGAATGCACAATCCCCAGTGACACCAGCCGGTCCGCATGTGCATACGGCAGCGAGCGAAACAAGATGCGGTCCACCACGCTGAAGACCGCAGTCGTCGCCCCAATTCCCAGCATCAGAGTCAAGATCACCGTCACTGTAAACACTGGGCTCCGACGGAACCCACGCAGCGCATAACGCACATCCTGCCCCAGCATCTCCAGCCGATACCCAGGCCGCGCGGCGTAAGCCTGTTCGCGCGCCGGTTCCACACCGCCAAACGCAATCCGAGCCTGCCTTCGCGCTTCCCCAGCATCCATGCCGGTAGCCATATTCGCCCGCGCCTGCTCCTCCAGATGAAAGGCCAGCTCCGCATCCAGATCACTCGGCGCTTTGCTAAAGATCAGAAAGCGCAACCGCGTCAGCCATTCCCTCAACATAAGCCGCTCCTGTGCCCCTTCAGCACCCGCGCAATCGCACCCGCAATGCGATCCCAGTTCTCGAGTTCCGCATCCAGCTGCTTCTTCCCTGGCCGCGTCAGCGAGTAATACTTGGCCTTGCGATTGTTATCCGAAGCGCCCCACTCCGCCTTGATCCATCCCTTGTACTCCAGCCGATGCAGCGCCGGATAAAGCGACCCCTGCCCAATCTGCAGCGCTTCTTTCGAAACCTGCTGGATGCGCAGTGCAATCCCCCACCCATGCATCGGTTCCAAATCCAGCGTCTTCAAAATCAGCAAATCCAGTGTTCCTTGCAACAAATCTGTAGACGTAGCCATCTTCCCTCGAATCTCGACAGGACCAATTTAACACAAAAGCATGAGCCTCACTCCTGTCGAATGTCAAGGGGGGATGCACACCCGTTGCTCCTCAGAGGCCACCAACTACAGTCCGAGGTTGTCGTTTACTGCGATCTCGATATCCTGTTCAGAGCCGAGATAACGCTCGGTGGTCTGGATGGACGAGTGCCCGAGCAGAAACTTGATCTGTTCCAGGCCGCCGCCATTCTTCCGGCAGAGCTTGGCGCAGGTGCGGCGCAGGTCGTGCGCCCCGAACCGCTCGATCCCGATCTGTTTGGCGCACTGCTCGACCACGGACCAGACCGCCCAGCCGCTCATGCTCTCATTGACCTTGCCGCCTTTAGTCACGGCCCGGATCAGCCTTCCGTCTTCCACTCCTGCGGAGGTCATCCAGGCGTTGATTCCTTGCTTCACCCATACCGGAATGGCGACGGTGCGGACCCGGGGCCCTTTTCCTTCGAGGTCAGCCAGTACCCACCTCCCTTCCCGCAACTGGATCGTATCGACATCGAGCACGGCGAGCTCCTCTCGGCGCAGGCGCAGCCGACCAGGATCGCCAGGATGACGTAATCCCGCTTGCCCTTGAGCGTCGATCGATCGGGAACGGCCAGCAATTCCCTCGCCTGTTCCCGTGTCAGCCAGTTTCCCAGGCGGGTCCCCTTCTGCGGGATATTGGGAACCTCGATCAGGTTCGCGGCCTCCTCCACCCCGATCATGCCGTTCTTACGAGCTTCGAAGACCATCTTGCGGACGGCAGAGAGCCGCACGTTGATCGTCGAGCGGGAGAGCGCGTCCATGGTCGCCCGGTACTCCATCAGGAGAGCACGGCTCAGAAGCCGGCCGGCCGAGAAGGCGAATAGGTCGTCAATGGCCTTCGCGTAGTTCCGGCGCGAGTGAGGGGAAGCGACCGAGTCCAGGACCATGCCACGGAGGATCCTTTGGGCCTGGGTAAGGGTGGCCGGATCGGTCGGCGACGCGTTGTAGGCCCCTTGGGTGGCGAGGCTCCCGGAAACTGTTGTTTTGGGAATTATGTGGCGTAAAGTTTTGATCGATAAGTGGCGTAAAAGCAATCCGAACAACTTAGAGGCGCAAGAATTTCCCACTGTAACAGTTCAGTGCTATGTCTCTCATGAACATGCACTTAGAGCGGGCCACTGATGTCTCCGCAGGCTTCCAGGATTGAAAGGGGAAGACGGCAACTTGGGCCGCGCGTCTTGGAGCGCCAAATAGCGATCAAATGAATACGCCAGATAGCGCTGCAAGCTACATCATACTCACCCTTCCGCAGCTCCTTTTTTTCGTCCCCAAGGCTTCAAACCCATTTTCCGGTCTGGACGTCCGCCTTGCGACCGGCAAACAGGCCAACTGATTTGAGGCGGCGTGGTTGATGTCGCCTCTCACAGCGCGCAGGGCATCTCTTGAGTCAAGAGGTTGAACTCAAGAGATGCCCCATGCTAAGCATGGTTGGCGACAAGGAATGTCTGGTTCTTTTCCATGGACTTTGTCAACTTCTCAAAATCGGCCTGAGAGAGCTGAGCGGGCAGGAAGTCTGTCCTGCCATCCGGTTGCACTGCATCCTTCATCATCCGCTCGTGGTGATACGTTGAAACACTCAGCATGCGGCACGGATGCTCACTCTTGTTGAAGAATGTGTGAGGCGCATTGGGTTGCACCACCAGGCTTTCGCCGGATTCATACACGTCCCACTCAGCGGCGCCCTGGCTGTTCCAGGACCCAATAGCCAGAGTGCCTTCCAGTACATAGAAAAACTCCGCAAATGGGTGCTTATGAAGTGGAATACCCATGCCCGGCACGACCGTGGTCTCAAAAATGGAGAAGGTGTAGCCCGTGTTCTCTCCCAGTGCCCTCCACAGCAACTGCATAGGCCCGATATCCAGCGCCGGGCCGCCCGTCTTGTTGTTCTTGATCACGTTGTGATGAATGACTTCTTCAAGCGGCGTGGGGAAGTTTGACATATAAGTGTCCTTTCATGAACGAAGTTGGTGCTCTGGGGTGAACGCCCGAGCTTGTGACTTGCGCAGCTAGCACTTCGCTAGTTCCGTTGAGTTTCCACAGTTATCTGTCGCATGATTCGTTACTGGCATTTACACAGCCGATTGGATCGCCTCGATGAGAGAGGTAGTTGCACACCCAACTCCGCGAGGCTCGAAGCCTTTTCGGTATTACGAGCGGCTGCAATGATCTGCCCTGCCGGCACCTTTTCCAAAAGACTCTTGATGACGTGTCCACCAAGCTTTCTACTTGCTCCTGTTACAACAATCATCGTTCATCTCCTTGTTTGGGTTTTGCTTGAAAGATAAGGACGTCGCCCTTTTCGCAAACAGTCCGTCCACACTGTTGCCTCCGTTGGTTGATCCTCGCGGAGGCCTTGCTATGTGGTCGTCACTGTCACGGCTCTCGGCCTCCATGCCCGCCTTGTCTACCAGCAGACCCCGCAGAAACGTACGCATGAGCAGGTGCTCGTTGAAAAAGCCGGCGTTCTTGACGCTCTCGCCCGCACCAACCACCGAAATCTTCAGCAATCGCCGCACGCCATTGCGCGCCCCATCGCGTCCACAATATTGTGTGCCGCGCTCGTTTCCATCGTCGTCACTTTCCACGGCGTCTTGCCGCCCAGCGCGTCGATCACCGCATCCTGCCCGGCGACCGCAACGTCGACCGCGGCCGCGTCCAGCACGTCGCCCGCAACAACTCTGACATTCGCCTTCTTGTACTGCGCGGCACCGCGCACGAAAGCCGTCACCTTATGTCCGGCCGCCAGCGCCTCATTTACCAGCGCCTCTCCGCTCTTGCCCGCTGCTCCAATCACTAGAACTTTCATCGCATCCTCCTTCTTGTTGCTTCGTATATGGCCCCATCCAAATCCGCGACCTGACGATTAGAGGCCTTTGCAAACCATTGGTTGCAAATTATTCATTGGTTGCAAATTTCGAGCGGATCAACGCTTGCGCGCTCGTAGACGCATCAACCGCTGTGCCTCGCTCAGCCGGAATGAAAACGCGGCCAGTGCAAGATTCCGATTTGCCGGGCGAAGAGCCGCGTAAAGGCTGATCGCCAGCCAAAGCGCCAGGAGCATCGTAATCAGTTGGACCGAAACGCCTTGTGACACCCCTGAAACTTGGACCTTTCTACGGATCAGTACCGGACCGCGACGAGCATCCAGCGGTTGTAATGTATCCAGTGGTAATAAGTCAACAAATGGTCGCAACAATCGTTAGAAGCGACTAAGCTGGTAAAGTGACATCCAAATCACCAAGTCGCCGGGTAGAGCGCAAGGAAAGGCTGCGGAGCGAGATCCTTGCGGCTGCCAGCAAAATGTTTGCCGATCGCGGCTACGAAGCCGTGACGCTTCGCGCGATCGCTAAAGAGATCGGCTATACGCACGCCGTGATTTATCAGCATTTCCCAGACAAATGGCATATTCTTGCTGAGCTGAGCAGCGAGACGATCGGGCTGCTGATTCAGAACTTCGACGCGATTGCCGCTAAACATCTTGCACCGAAGGAGCGCCTTTTTGCGACTTCACGCGGCTTGATTCAGTTCTGCACTGCCCATCCACAGCAGTTTCGCAACGTCTTCTTCGGGCCTGAGAACCGCAACGGCATCAGCGCGGGAAAATATATCAACGATATTGGCACGCCGTTGTTTGGACGTTTCGTGCAGCTCTTTTTTGATGTTGCCAAGGATGAAGGATTGCCAAATAGGGATGACATTGTGGTAGCCCACACCTGGTGGTACGCGATTTTCGGCCTCGCCACACTCATGGTCATCCAAGGGGTTGTGCCTGACTTGCCTGACCAGACTCTCGTGGTCGAGCAAACGATCGCAACGCTTTGGGCGGGCGTCCAGGCTGTTCCGCGATTGCCGAAGAGCGCAATCACTAAGCGATCCGGCCGGTCCAATGCCTCAAAGCGATAACAGCTTCTGTCTACTTAGGAGTTGTTGGAGGTATGCCCGTGGAGTACCAGGACTCACCACTTTTCCAAGGCCGTGGCCCTTCTGGTGGCAAGACAGGCCGGTAAAGCCGGAGACTTTGGGAGAAGGAAAGTCCCAGCGGGCACTACCGAAGCCTCCTGAAGTCCAGTCCCAAACACCCACCTCGAGCCCAATTCCATGTTCCTGCAGGTACTGAATGAATTGCACGGTGGATTCCGGCGTATCGGCGTCGCAGAAATACGCTCCGGAAATCCACTCGGTGATGATGACTGGAGCTCTTCGCGAGAAGTTCCCAAACCTCGTTCGCGGCGTTGTCGCAGACAGTAAACACAAAACTGAGGGGGCGAGTCCGGCTTAGAGAACTCGTCCCACGATTTGCTGCGCGCCTCTGTCGTGCTAAGCCCCGGCTTGGTGCGCACGGATGTCCCGTATGGACAGGCCGCCGAGGAAGACAGGTTTAGCGAAGTAAGTACCGGGAAGAAGTGATTCGATGGCAGTCATAGCGAACCTGTTGGGCCTGGCGTTCCTCATGCTCGTCGCATACCGCGGCTACAGCGTGATCCTGTTCGCCCCTCTCGCTGCGTTACTCCCGGTTCTTCTTACCCATCCATCGCAGGTGCCGGAGATCTTCACCGGCATTTACATGGAAAAGATGGTCTACTTCGTGAAACTGTACTTCCCATGTTCCTGCTCGGCGCAGTCTTCGGGAAGCTGATCGAACTCTCAGGCTTCGCACAGTCCATCGTGTCTGCCATCGTTGGAGTGATGGGTCGCGGTCGGACCGTGCTGACGGTAGTGTTGGTCTGTGCCCTTCTTACCTACGGTGGAGTGTCGCTGTTCGTCGTAGTCTTCGCCGTATATCCGTTTGCCGCCGAGATGTTCCGGCAGGCTCTCATCCCAAAGCGCCTGATTCCGGCGACCCTCGCGCTCGGTGCTTTCAGCTTTACCATGGATGCCCTGCCAGGCACGCCACAAATTCAGAACATCATTCCCACTACCTTCTTCGGAACGACCGCATGGGCAGCTCCCGTGCTCGGCTGCATCGGATCGATCTTCATCCTCACAACGGGCGTTGCCTATCTCGCCTGGCGCGTCCGCCGCGCTGCAGGCGAGGGATATGGCACAGGACATATCCACGAGCCGGAAGAAGTCCCCACCACCGCACTCGTCCATCCCGGGATGGCGATCCTGCCGCTGATCGCAGTGCCTGCGTGCAATCTTCTTTTAGGGGTCGGTGATTCGCGGACGGTTCGGTTCAACTTCGACCCTCGTCCTGCCGGGACTGAACTCACCCCTGATAACAAACGTATCCAGCATCGTAAGTGTGTGGGCTCTGGAAGGCGCACTAGTGATCGGTATCGCCATGGTAGTTGTGATGGGATATCGCGGCTGCGATTCAAGGTCGCAGAGGGTTCGAAGCTGGCCGTAGGCGGCGCTCTGCTGGCAACGATGAATACCGGGCTCGGAGTACGGTTTCGGGGCCGTGATCTCTGCACTGCCGGGCTTCGTCGCGGTACGGGATACCCTCGGCACCATCTCGCACCCGCTCTTGAATGCTTCCATCACAACGACGACACTGGCAGGCATCACTGGCTCTGCCTCTGGAGGCTTGGGAATCGCCTTGGCAGCAATGTCGACACGCTTTATCTCCATGGCGCACACCGCCGGAATTCCGTTGGAAGTGATGCACCGCGTAACCTCAATGGCCAGCGGCGGAATGGACGATCTTCCCCATAACGGTGCCGTCATCACAGTGCTGGCAGTCACGGGCCTCACACATCGGCAGTCCTACATGGACATCTTTGCCATCACGATACTGAAAACCATCGCAGTCTTCGCAGTGATCTTTGTGTACTCACTTACGGGACTCAGCTAGTGGGAGGTGGAGCAATGATGTCGCAGTGTTTCGAAGCTTCGAGGACGAAGCAGTTCCATCATCACCGGATGGCAGGCCTCTGCTTCGATCGTCTGGCAGACCGGTGCACCTATGACGGCGCCGACGGGTCTTGCCTTGATCGGAGACCCGAATGTGTCCGACAAGAACTTCGACCACATGTTCAACAGCGGCGTACGACAATTGAACGGAACAGTGACTGGTCTTACTGCCAGTGACATCTCCAGTCCTGCATGGCGGGTTCTCCCCGCATTCGCACCAAAGCCAACGCCTCAATATATGGGATATGGGAAATGTTCGTAACTTCTGGGGCACTGAGACCAATATCACCGCCTCGAAAAACAACTACATTCGCGAGACGATGAACCTCCAGTTGCGGTTCGATTTCCTGAACGCATTCAACCACCCCATCTTCGGCCAGGATCCAACCGTAAGCTTTACTTCGCCCAACTTTGGACAACTGGTTCGCAGCAATGGACAGAGCGCTATCCCCCGTACAATCCAGTTGGCCGCCCGCTTCATCTTCTAACTTTGTCTGTGTATCTTGGGCCGGCCTTACGTTCAGGGTCGGCCTTTCTTCCCTTACACTTTTGAGAGAAGGGAACATCTCCTTGGAAATATCTCGTCGTGACTTCGTGGCTTTATCTGCTTCTGTCGCAGCAACCGCATCTATCTCTAACATTGTGTTTGCGCAGACCCAGCCTGATGTTCCGGGAACGCCCTGGCATCAAAGGATTCGCCGTACAGGACAGGTGAACATCACCGAGCACGATCCGGTCGCTCTCAATGTCGAGGAGTGGGCGGACTACTTCCATAGCCTCAAGTGCGACGTGGTCTTCGCATCCGTAACCGGCATCATCGCGTATTACCCAACTGAAATTCCCTTCCACCGCAAAAGCAAATTCCTTAACAACCGTGACTTCACCGGCGATCTGGTGCGCGCCGCCAAGAAGCGTGGGATGCGTGTAATCGCCCGCTTCAGCCCCGACCTCAATTGGGGCGACGCACTGCAGGCCCATCCTGAATGGTTTCAGCGAACCAAAGACGGCCAACCCAGGGCCGCCGAAGAAGAACCGCTGCTCTTCAAAACCTGCATGTTCAGCACCTATTTCACGGAGCACATGCCGGCCCTATTCAGAGAGGTCAACAGTCGCTATCCTGTCGACGGCCTCTTCACCAACGCATGGCCCGACCTCGGCAGGCTGCAGGAGTGCTACTGCGACGTCTGCAAGAATCTGCCTGCCTACGGCACTGTAGCCTACTGGGATAAATACACTGAACGGTGTGTAACGTTGTGGAAGATGTGGGACGCCATCGCGAAGGAAAAGGGACCCGACAATCTCTTCTTTGCCAACATGGGCGGAGCCATCCAATCCGGACCCAACATGACGGCGCTCAAGGGGGTGGCGCAGTGGTACAACTGCGATAATCAGGGCCGCGGTGGCGAGTACGAGCCCATCTGGGGATGCACCCTGCAAGGACGGGTCTGCGATGCCATCCTAAATGGACATACCGCGACCAATGTCACCGCTTCGTACTGCACCGGCAAGCCGCGTTGGCGCAACATCCATAAGTCCACAGAAGAAGCGCAGATGTGGCTCAACGAAACCGTCGCCAGCGGCATGGTCCCCTGGTATCACTTCGTCGGAGGAGAAGATGGACTCGGTGCCGATAAGCGCTGGCATCAGCCCGGTTTCGATTACTTCAACTGGCTTGCGAAGCACGACCAGCACCTCACCAACAAGGACACAATCGCCGACATCGCCTTCGTTATGGGACAACGCAACCAGCGTTTCTATCGGCACGAAGAACTCGGTGATTTCATGATGAACATTCATGGAATGTATCTCGCACTGCTGGAGGGACGTTTCGTCTTCGACTTCCTCCACGAAGAGGACCTGCTTACCGAGAAGATAAAAAAGTACAAGACTCTACTGCTGCCGAATATTGCCCTCTTAAGTGATGCAGAATGTGCTGCCATCAAGACCTTCGTCCAAAACGGCGGATCCGTCCTGGCATCGTTTGAGACCAGTCTCTACGATGAACAGAACAAGAAGCGTCAGGACTTCGGTATTGCCGATCTGTTTGGAATCCACACGACAGGTCCTCGACGGACGCGGGTAGGAAACGCCTTCATGGGACGCATCGAAAAGAAGCATCCCATTCTGGACGGCTTCGGTGACACCGAGTGGCTCCCCGGAGCACAGTGGCTCCAGCCGATCGCGCCGGTCGAGAGCCCGGTCATGACCGTCATTCCACCCTATGTAAACTATCCACCGGAGCTAGCCTACCCCTACGTGCCGAAGACGGATATTCCAGATCTGGTCACGAGGGAGATCGGATCCAGTCGCCTGGCCTACTTCGCCGGAGACATTGAACGCACCGCGTGGCAGTCAGGAAATAAAGACTTGAGCATCCTCCTGCAGAATGCGATTCGCTGGGTCTCGAAGAATGAAGCTCCTGCAAAGATTGAAGGTAAGGGGCTGATCGAGACCTTTGCATGGGAGACCAAGGCTGGCTTCGCCCTGCATGTGCTCAACTATACGAATCCGGGCGCGTTCAAGGGATACATCCGCGATTTCTATCCGATTGGAGAACAACTGGTAACCATGAAGATCCCAGCGGGGCGAAGAGTGTCACGCGTAGAACTTCTCAGGGCTGGAAAAGACATCTCGTTCCAACGCATAAGTGGCGGCATACAGTTCCGCATTCCAAGCGTACTCGACTATGAGATCGCCGCGATGTACTCCATCTAGCAAGTGAACCGGCGGGCCCAGCAGCCCCGCTAAAAGGGGCATGAGTGATTAAGATCAAGGTAACGATTGAGCGGATACCGGGAGGGATGATGACGGTGCCGCTCGCCTGTGGCGCACTGTTGGCGACCTTCGCACCGCATGCCGGATCATTCTTCGGATCCTTTACCGGAGCGCTGTTTTCAGGTGCGCTTCCATTGCTGGCTGTCTTCTATGTCTGCATGGGAGCCACCATCCCGCTGCGGTCCATGCCGAGTGTCGTCAAACGTGGAGGAGCTCTCATGGCCGCCAAGATCACGCTCGGCATCCTCGCGGGACTCATCCTCGGGCGTGTTCTTGGAACTCAACCGATTGCAACAGGCTGGTTTGCCGGACTGTCGACCCTCGCGGTCGTGGCTGCCATCAACGATACCAACGGTGGCTTGTACATGGCCCTCATGCGGCGCTATGGAAGCGCGGAGGAGGCCGCATCCTACTCCGTGATGGCGCTGGAATCAGGACCCTTTCTCACGATGGTTACGCTTGGCGTTGCGGGGCTGTCGTCCTTTCCATGGCAGACCTTCGTAGGAGCGATTCTGCCTTTGTGCGCCGGCATCGTGCTCGGAAATCTCGATCCGGAGATGCGCGCATTCCTCGGACAGGCCGTTCCGGTCATCATTCCGTTCTTCGCCTTCGCGCTCGGCACGACGCTGAACCTGCATCTGGTATGGGCTGCCGGGTTGCTCGGCCTTCTCCTTGGAGTCACGACGCTGTGTCTATCAGCTCTGGTCTTAATCGTCGTGGACAAGACCATCGGCGGCAATGGAACCGCAGGGATAGCGGCCTCCGCCACCGCCGGCAACGCTGCAGCCGTACCGATGCTCGTGGCTGCAGCGAATCGGGAGTACTTTGCTGCCGCCCGTACCGCAACCGTATTAGTAGCTTCGAGTGTGGTGATGACCAGCCTTCTGGTACCCCCGTTAACCGCGTGCTGGCATCGATGGATGGCCCGTTCGCACACTGCGAAAGTTGAAGGATAGACAATGTCTCGTGTGCTGATACTTGCCGATGATCTTTCAGGCGCCGCGGACTGCGGTATCGCCTGTGTTCACGCCGGTTTGAGTGCGATGGTATCGCTCGGCAACCCGCGCGACACGGATGCCGCGGCCGATGTGCTTTCTCTGGATGCCCATACCCGCGTCCTCACAGCCGAAGCAGCCGCCGACCGGATGCGTCACCTCGTGCTCCAATATGCAAGCGATATCTCTACGCTGCTCTTCAAGAAAATTGATTCCACCTTGCGCGGACATCTCGGCACCGAGCTCGCCGCAGTACTCGAAGCGCGCCGCACCGTAGTCCCCAACGTGGTCGCGATTATGGCTCCTGCCTTCCCCTCCAACGGCCGGACCACAGTTGGCGGAATGCACTATGTTCACGGATCGCCGTTACACGAGAGCGATCTCTGGAAGAAGGAAGGGATGCAGGGAGAGGCACGGATCGCGGAGATGTTGCAGGGATCGGGTCTACGTGTGGGTCTTCTCGATCTCGCAACCGTGCGCAAATCCCGCGAAAAGCTGAGCGTGGCAACCACTGAGCTCGCAGCATCGAACGACGTGCTGGTCTGCGACGCAGAGACCGCCGCCGACCTGGCTGCTATCGCAGAGATAGCGGCTGAGCTGGGCGACCGCGCTGTATGGGTAGGATCGGCCGGACTCGCGCAACATCTGGCGAAGGCAGCGCGACTCACCCCGGCAGGAGAGGTTGAGCCTCCCATGCTGCCCGAAACCTCAGGTTCGGTTTTGTTCGTCATCGGCAGCGCCAGCCGCACAACCAAACATCAGGCCGCCATTCTGCTCTCGAGCGCAGCCATCCACGGAATCGTCGTTCCGCCCGAGGTACTCCTCGCCGGCCCCACCGGCTCCGACTGGAACGCCTTCACCAAGGAGCTCTGTGATTCGGTGCGGCATGGTGAAGATGTCATCCTGTTATGTGGTTCGGACCCCGAAGTCGCTGCGGCAGATCGGCCCCGACTCTCCGACGCCCTGGGTGAGATGACGTCGACGTTGCGCGGACGTGTCGGCGCCATCGTAGCTTCAGGGGGTGAGACAGCACGAAAAGTATTGGACGGTTGGGGCGTCCAGACGATGGACCTGCACGGCGAGTTGGAAAAGGGTGTGCCGATCTCGACCGCAGTCGTCAACGGATCGCGATCACTGACCGTCATCACAAAGGCAGGCGATTTTGGACAACCGTACACACTGCTACATTGCAGAGAGTGGCTGACACAGACGAGGGTCTCCTGAATGATGAAGCGTCCGATCATAGCCATGACCATGGGCGATGCCGCCGGAATCGGCCCCGAGGTAATTATGAAGAGCCTCGCCCACGCCGAGCTGTATGAACGTTGCAGACCCCTCGTTGTAGGAGACGCAGAACGACTCCGCGCAGCCGGAAACATCGTCGGAAGCGCTTTGCAGGTTCGCAGCCTGCAGCCCCACGAGTTGGACGACGCACAGTATCGCCTCGGAACCGTCGACTGCCTTGATATGCCCCTTATCCCAAAGGATCTTCCCTGGGGAAAGCTCTCTGCACAGGCCGGTGACGCGGCCTACCACTTTATCGCCGCTGCGGCGAAGTTGGCGCTGGCCGGCAAGGTCGGAGCAATCTGCACCGGACCTCTCAACAAGGAGGCGCTCTTCGCCGGCGGCCACCAATTTCCCGGCCACACCGAGATGCTGGCCGCCTTGACCGGCACAGCAGAGGTCTCGATGATGCTCAGCACACCCAAGCTCAAAGTGACCCACGTAACAACCCACATCGGCCTTGTCGACGCGATCAATCGCATCGAGCCCGGCTTGGTAGAGCGCACCATCGCTCGCGCTCACGCGGTCCTAATTAAAGCAGGCAATCCCAACCCGAAGATAGGTGTCTGTGGCATCAACCCTCACGCCGGTGAAAATGGATTGTTCGGCTATGGCGAAGACGAACAGAAGGTTTTGCCGGCCGTAGAAGCCTGCCGCGCAAAGGGATGGGATGTCGTGGGACCGCTACCCGCAGATACCCTCTTCTATCTCGCCCAGCGTGGAGACTACGACATGGTCATCGCCATGTATCACGATCAGGGCCATGGCCCGGTGAAGGTACTCGGCCTGGAGGCAGGCGTAAACATCACGATAGGCCTCCCGGTCGTGCGGACCTCAGTCGATCACGGGACGGCCTTCGACATCGCCGGAACCGGCATCGCCGATGAGCGCAGCATGCTCGAAGCAATGCGTCAGGCAACCGAACTGGCACTTTGACTTACATTCGGCTCTGGTGCTGTCACGCTGCACTCAAATCCCGGAATCACGCTCGTTTGTTTTCAATCCTTTCCCGGGCTTTAACTGCATTGTCGCTGCACTGAAATCCCGGACTGTTGCACATAAAGCCCGGACGAAGTTCATGCCGAAGTTTGTCCGGGATATAAGTACAAAGATGCCACCATGCTCTTTGCATGCATCAGTTTCGGTCCGGGATTGAGTACCGCGCGACACCTGCTCTCTACAAATCCCATCGATTTTTGCCGATCCGAACGCAATGACTCTCAACAGGTCAGAGGGTGAACCACACTTAGTCACAGCGCAATGCGGTCATGGGATCAACATGAGTGGCCCGTCGGGCCAGCAAAACGCAGGCAATTGCAGACACCAGGCTCATCAGAACAGCTCCTGTCGGTAGCAAGTGCGGTCGCGCAAATTGCCGCCGACCAAGCTTGAGAGAAGAGTGTTCAGGACCAGGGTGAGTCCTATGCCAGCCAACACACCGACGCCGACGCTCACCGCGATTGAAGCAAAGACGATCCGAAGCACATGCCCGCGTTGCGCACCCAGAGCTATGCGTATCCCGAACTCGTTGGTTAGCTGTTCGACCGAGTACGACACTGCGCTGTTAAAGTCCGACTGCCGCAAGACTGAGAGCTAATACCGCGAATGATGCGAAGAGCCAAGCTACCAGGTGTTCCTGCTGCCACTCCTGCTGATCGAAGAGAATGCCAGTCAAAATTGCCACGCCGACGCTGAAGAGGAGTACAGGCAGGTTGATCCCGATCCGAGACTTCCGGGGAAGATCTCATAGCGATGGACGGCGAGCCATTGCCGCTGACCGGAGGCGACTTCCCGGAAGATGTGGAAGCGGTCTTTGTCACATCGAACGCTGTCCGAATAGACTCTTTGACCTTCGTCATTATCTGTACGATAACTCATAAAGTGACTCTAATACGACACTGTTTCGCCAGGTGTCGGACGTAGGGTTGGGGTATACCCTATCCTTCTGCGAGGTAGAGCTGTGACCAACAATCACTCAGCGGCGCTCGCCAATGCTTCCTTATTACCTAACTCCATAGTTGTCCTTCCGTTTCTGGACCTTACGGACAAGATGAACGAAGAGCCTTTCGCGGATGGGATGACCGAAGAGTTGATTGATAAGTTCAGCAGCGTTCCGGACCTCAAAGTGCCAGGCGCTACGTCTTCCTTCTACTTCAAAGGAAAACAGATTCCCGTTGCTGATATCGCTAAGACATTGGGCGTCAGCTATATTCTTGACGGAAGTGTACGCAAGTCAGGCCCTATGCTGCGGGTCGCCGCGCGTCTCATTCGTGCAGACAGCGGTTACGTTGTCTGGTCCGAGACCTATGATCGACCATTCAAGGACAAGATCTGGGTTCAGGACGACATCGCCAGCGAGGTTACAAAAGCCTTGCGAACATCTATTGAGTCCAAGCCGGATCACAAATGACACGTGTTTGGGGCGCGAGGGTCGCAGCCTGTCTCGCGCCAGAGAATCGCCCGCGCGTTTACTACTGAGGAACGCGCCTATCGCCATGAAAACTCGCGGGTTGTCGGCGATCCAGAAGTAATCCGGCCAGCCATTATGCTGGCCTATCTGGGAAGAAGCAAGGCATCGAGCCTGGTTTCCACTGAATGAGGGTCAGATCAAAATCCTTAACGGAGGTTTTCGGTTGAATGTGGCTACTACCCCAACAACTCCTAAGTAGACAGAAGCTGTTATTGCTTTGAGGCACTGGATCGGCCAGACCGCTTAGAGACTGCGCTCTTCGGCAATCGCGGAACAACCTGAACGCCCGCCCAAAGCGTGGCGATCGTTTGCTCGACCACGAGAGTCTGGTCAGGCAAGTCAGGCACAACCCCTTGGATGACCATGAGCGTGGCGAGGCCGAAGATCGTGTACCACCAGGTGTGGGCTACCACTATGTCATCCCTACTTGGCAATCCTTCATCCTTGGCAACATCGAAAAAGAGCTGTACGAAACGTTGGAACAAAGGCGCGCCAATGTCGTTGATATATTGTCCAGCGCGGATGCCGTTGCGGTTCTCCGGCCCGAAGAAGACGTTGCGGAACTGCTGTGGATGGGCAGTGCAGAACTGAATCAAGCCACGTGAAGTCGCAAAAAGACGCTCTTTCGGTGCAGGATGTTGAGCGGCAATCGCGTCGAAGTTCTGAATCAGCAGCCCGATCGTCTCGCTGCTCAACTCGGCAAGAATATGCCATTTGTCAGGAAAATGCTGGTAGATCACGGCGTGCGTATAGCCGATCTCTTTAGCGATCGCGCGAAGCGTCACGGCTTCGTAGCCGCGATCGGCAAACATTTTGCTGGCAGCCGCA
>Ga0193743_1001172_pt1 | contig 19742 bp, 21 predicted proteins | sample L2c2metaG_FD_143038 | JGI IMG/M metagenome (GOLD analysis project Ga0193743, IMG submission 143038) | Soil microbial communities from a riparian zone of the East river system, Colorado, United States - L2c2 | ecosystem: Environmental > Terrestrial > Soil > Riparian zone | place: USA: East River... | reverse complement strand
ACAATTGGAAATGAATGGCAGGTGTAAGCCATGTGTAACACATGTCTAAAGCATGTAAGTAATATCCAAAGTATGCATCTAGCACATGTCGAAGAAATGTATGGAAACATAAGATCATCTGTCAGATAAGATATGATCAAGATAACATCAAGAGATATGATCAGGAGATCAGATAAGATCAAGATCAAGAGATCAAGAGATTGTTGTTCCTATAAGATAAGGTTCAAGTATAGTTCAAAGAAAAAGAGTGTGTGAAGGATTAAAATTGTACCACAAAGTTTCCTGGTTTCAAAATGGACTCAAAACCACCCAACCAAAAATTTAACTGTTCACATGCCTGTACTTATATCTATTATTTTAATTATCAATAGCATTTGACAACTTACTTGTGTGTTAAAGGCTCGTTTCCAAGGGGCCCCCGGGCTTTGAATCCTGGACCGGGGGTAGGGGGGAGGGGGGGTCCTCAAGCTCTTAAAAAATTACTACTTGGGCTTAAGCTCCATATTGGGCTCTTAATTTAGCTTATGGGCTACTCTTCAGATGTCCCAATGCAATTTCCTTGTTCTACAGACACATTGTTGACCTATATATAATAAATATCTGTTTTTCATTTGATTTTTAACATATACCATGTAACCAACCAACAGGGACACTATGTCAACTTTTTGTAATTTAAGTATTCCATGGTCTGAAATACCTTATTATTGAGCTTATCCAAAGGCTTATATATTTTTCAGCACTCATATCATGTCAGAATGTCATTTAAGGGAAGAAGACTAGTCAATTTATTGTGGACTCCTACCACTATACAAGTCATATGGCTGATGATATCTTATGTTGTACATGGTGTAACCCTGCATCTACAGATGGTTCAGCCCCTACTTTGGTCATACCTGCAGTTGATAGGAAGGGGCAGGCTTGTTTGAAACGAGCAAGGGGGCCCAAGGATCTTATAAATAACATGGGGTCGGTAAACTTTTTTAAGGACTTTGAGGTGACCCCCCTCCTCCCCCACCCCCAAAAATGGATATGTCAGACCCAAAAAGGCAATTCTGGGAAAAACATACCATTTCTCTCAACTTCCATTGATTACACAAATGCACAAGACCTGACATCCTTTATGAATGCATATATAATCTGGCTGTGATTCCTCACTTGGATAAACATTGGCTAAGAAATTGAGTATATGTGTTGGTGACTCAGACTTAGCCAATTTAGCCCAAGCAATCACAGTGCCACAAGGTGCACAAATTGTTTTCAACACAATAGAAATGGTTTGGACTAAAGTAATTCTTCCTCTGATTTATTGATTTACAGTGATTTCAATCCCATTGTCAGCGATAATAAGGGTGGTGTAAGTGGCAGTGAGCTCAGTGGATGCCTTGCAAAAAAGAAAAGAAAAGAAAAAGGTTGTGCGAAAAAAAAAAAAGGAACTGCATGTTCGATTTAACGGCATCCATCCCATAAAATGCACCAACCGCCTTCCCATAAAACGAATATAGTTTTGAATTTCACTCACCATTCTGTAAAATAAATTAGAGGCAGGTATGTGAGCAAGAGTCTTCTCTGGACTCCGGTTCCCCTTCTTTTGGATCACATGTTGTAAGTGGTGTAAGCTCCCTTGTGAAAAAACACGACGGTTTTGGTACGAGACTAGTAAGTAGCAAAGAAAGTTGTAGGTATTACATATTTAGTATTGCATCTATTGTTTGTCAAAAAAAAAAGAGAAAAAAGAAAGGTTCATTATGTGGTACTATAATTTAAGATCGTTAAAAAATTAGATAAAAGCTCTTTGAAGTTCTATGAGTGTTTTTCAGTTTGTATCTTGTACTCTTCCTCCTCCGCAGCGACGTCTTTTCTTCTTACGAACCATTGGAACAGCAGGAGCGTTATACAAGAGAGGGCGGTCCATGCGATAAGAATGCCAAAGTTTTGACCCACTAAGCAAAAACAACAAAAAAAAACAAAAAAAAAGCGTCAGCCCCAGGAAAAAAAACAAAAAAGTAAAATTTACCTCTATTCCTTGTCCCAAATAGGATTGTTCGCATGGATTGCGAGACATTGAAGAAAGGCGCGCCATAGCCGTAATGATAGATTCGGGGAAGTATGTCCATTGGGAAAATGCATACCGAAACATTTGCTAGACAAGAAAAGAAAAAAGACAAAAAAGGATGAGAATTATTAAACAGAAAGCCTGGAGTAGGAGTCATATTACCGATAATTAAAAGGATCATAAAAAATGGGATGTAGCGAGTCGTTAAGATAGTGATGAGTGATTCGAGAGCGAGGCCGCTAAGGAAAAAAAAAAAAAAAAGTTAAAGAACTGGTGGTTCATTAGATGATACGAGGTGAACGTACACTGAGAGCATACCAACCCAATTCAACAGCCAGAAAATCATGAAACCACCTTTACCATATCTATTGACGACATCAGATGGGTCCTTATGCAAAAAATAATAATTAAAGACTACTTACTTGGAAGTAAGATCGATTTGGAAAGCAAGACTTAAAAGTGAGTAGAAAAGCTGAAGTAGAGTACTTGGTTTAGTTTCGGGAGGAAGTGGGAGCTTGACATACCGAAAGGAAGAAATAGCCAATGAAAGAGGACGCCAAACGAACGAGTACAAGAGATCTGTATCGTAATATTTGGTTGAACCTGGATGCTTCGCGAGCACCGCTGGCGACCGCCTAAAAAGAATATTTGTGCTCAAGTACACTCCAATATGATAAGTCACTTACAACAACGAAGAAGGACATTATTAGAAGATAAATTAAACCAACAAATGTTACAGCACTCGCGCTATGCGGACGGAAACGACATGATAAATTTAACCAATAGTGGAAATATAGAGAGAGAGACGTACACAGGCTGATTGAAAGGTAGAAGATTCACGATCGTGTATGAGACAGGGCTGACCACAGTGCCAGGTGATACAGACATGAGGGATTGGAGATCAGCGGCGCCAGACAAATTTACGGCTTGCTGAAATGCGTAGTCTTGTTTGATAGTGTCCAAAGACGTTTGAACCTAATTAAATATGGTGAGGACACATAGCGTCCATATAAGATGAGTACTTACGAACGGTCGAATGATAGTACGACTAAATTAGGGGAGGCAACAGTTAAACTCTACGATCGCAAGCAAGACCAGAGTACACGTACAAAGCATTTTCATTACGAGCTTCTGCACCGTACGCCGTTATTGCTTCTGAGCCATTATATAAAGGATCCGGGGTAACTATGGAGCTAGCAAGGTGATCGCTAACGCCCGCATTAACTGAATGACAAGGTTTTTTTTTTTTTTTAAACACTAGATCGTTATCCAGACGTCGTTCAAAACTTACTCGTGACTGCAACCCAAGCTTGTTCGTTGATCACTGCAGCTGCCACTTGACTAGGGCCTCTTGGAAACCGGCTGGCGGGCTGTACTGTCCACTTGACATATTTATTGGGAGCTGCAGTCAGCTGTTGAACGACAGTTAAACCCACGGCGCCATCATCAAAATCCTATTCCGAACACCCCATCAGCGACGAATGAGAGTGTGACGAAAAATGAAGACTTCGTACCACGATCCACCCTGACAGCGCATGAGCGGGAACTTTCCACAACGACCCCCAATAGATCGGAAATACAGCGAAGACGGTCAGGATAATGGTGAACAAGCCTCCGATATATGCTTTGAGATAGATTGTGCGCGCTCTTGTTACTTCAGGGTCACCTCTCTGGTGGAAACGTTTAGAAAATAGTCGGGATGGTGGAGGTAGACCGTCTCCCTTTGTCGATTGGCTGTGAGAGGGAGCGAGAGAACTCGACAAGGTTGAAGGGGCCATAATCGAATGTACGGATTCGGCCATTGGCATTGCAAGGAGGTTGGTGGGGGAAGGAGGTTGGTGGGGAGGATGGTCGGTGGTCAACAGAGTAAAAGAGTCATTAGCCTCTTATGAAATAGAGGATTATGTTCTTGACCGGAAAGACGATTCTACCTAACCGTCAAGATGTGCAAGTGGAATTAGGTCAGCATCGATCGAGTGTCATTACCTCAGGTTCCATTCATTCCCGAGACCGAGTTTAACAGTGGCAGCAAAGAATGGTTCCGTAAACAAAGAAAGCGATCTGCCTTCGATGGAGGCCTACGTACTAGTTAGTCAACAAAGAGCTGTAAAATGATTACTAAAAGTTTGTGGTGCGTTGGACACCACGGGCCCCGGTCAGCTCTAAGGACTTGCATAGATCGTCCCAATATAAAACCTCACCGGTCACCGCAGCCCATTGCCGGTCCCTTTCCCATCACATTTATTTCAGGAACACCATCAATCTTCCCATCACGTCGTCCTCCCCTCTCCCGCCGTCGTTCCACACAGTGAGCTCGCTGTCTCCCTTCCCTTACGTTTATAAATTCGGTAAAAAGAATGCAACAATATATAGACATAAACTATGAGTGAAACTCTTTGATAACGAGATAGGCATCTGCTGCCTCCGCTGCTGCTTGATCCTCCTCCTTCTTCTCCTCCTCCTGCGTACTCCTGTGGTGTGGGCCGGTTAAGGTTGTCAGGCTTCTCACTGGCAACATCCAAAGCAGTTCCAGACACTATGGTGACACAGAAGCCAGGCAGAGAGGCAAGTTTCTCCAACCGAGGTCATTGGATCGGATAAGTTTGAGGCGGCGCAGACAAAGTTGACGAGACAATGGGGTTGCTCTCCAGCAAGGCCTGCTCGTGTTGTAGCAGAAATGCCTCCTCATCGCGGATATAGGTGGTAAGTCTAGGAATTTCGATGTTGAGCCGTGCAATCTCCTCCTTCACTCGTTCCATTTTGAAATGGTGGTCCATTAGGACTCGAGAAGCGGGTTTGCCCGTATCTTCAGGCGTGCGTCAGAGCGTGTGTCGGAACGTAGCTCTAAGAAGGTGTACTCCACGATTATGATACTGTAGTATTTAAATCAATTCGGCCATCCCCTCTCCCCGGCCTTGTGGCCGTGGCCGAAATCGGTCACTTGTCTCCTGTCCTTACCACATTGGCTGGTGCTAGGGGGTGGTTCCGTGACTCCAGAGCGTCCTGTGCGGCGCAGGCCCCACGTAATGGCCAAAATTTTGGCATGTGTCCCGGGTCGCACAGCTCGTAGCTGGAGATAAGATTTCAACCAACGTGTCCCCTGTCCCCCCCTGGCTGAATTGATTTAAATACTATGGTAATGGGGCTCGGGGGGGAATGCGAAATTTGTTCTCTTCTTGTAAGTCCTGACATGTACCATGTGTTGTAGCAGGACTTCCATATGCCAAAGAACAACCTGGATGGAGGAGCAAAGGTACAGACTCAAGAACAGGTGCAACAATAGGTGTCACAAGGTGAGCCATGATTTTGGGACTAAAAACAAACCAGATGTTGAACTCAATGCAGCATAGAGCATGTACACCTGTTTTGAAGGTGTGTAAAGTAGATTTCTTGACACTGGGAAACCTTTTCTCTACCTGCCGAAATGAGAGATTATTTTTAGGGCCATCTTTTGCCACAAGATAGACTCTAGCAGCTTCTTGAAGGCGTGTCATTTGCCTGATTAAATTTGTGCTTCTTGATGAAACTTGACAGAGCCTTGTAAGATATTCCCAGACTGTCAGACGGACTGGCGAGGAAAGAAGGAACTGACAGAATGGTGTTTCCTCATGCCTCTGTAACCATCAAAAATTTGCAAGTCACACTGATACTACTACCTAATTTTAACAATCAATTTTGCTAGGATTTTCACTACTAAAAGTGTATTTTAAAGAGAAAAAAAGCAGCTTCAGAATGATCAAAAATTTATGGTCAAAAACTGTCTTGGTAAAGTGGAATTCTGTGAAAGAAAGGTGGGATGCTTAAGAATAGCTACTTTTTCAATGTAAATATGCTGTACAGCCTCTTGGGATTCTTCAATCAGTCTGGAATTGTTAGGGGATGCTCTGCTTTGTCCGACATTTCCTCCGATATTTCTCTGCACCTCTGTCCATCCCTCCTCATCGTCACTAGCCCAAGACGGAGTAGACTTGCGGCTCCGATAGCAGAGTCGGATGGTAACATGATGTAGCATTCCTATCACCTTTTAACCATTCCCATCTTTTTCATCATTTTATTATTTTTCATCATTTTACTATTTCAACTCCAATTTTTGGTATATAGACATGCATCCCACCTTAGCAGGGCTTTATCCTTTTCTTTTAGGATCCCCTGCTAGGTGTGCTTTCCTGTCATATTTTATGTTTATATATATGTTTAGGATCCCCTGCTAGATCTCGACTAAGTCGCAGCCGCAGTTGCCCTAACCTCAGAAAAGGATCTCCCAGAGGACTGATCCCAGCAGATAGCTAGTCCACCATAGTTATCTTTCGCAGTTCCGATTTGGACTCCGCCGACTCTGTGTACTCCTCCACTCTTGATCCCTCCTCAGCATTACCCGAAACCGTAATCTCTGACAAGGATCCGTTGCACTCTATGGAAGGCGAACGACTTGCGACCCTGGAGCAAGCCCTTGCTGAATTACAGGCAAAGGATGTAAACACTCAACACAAGTTAGACATCCTTATTTCCCACATTCCTCAGTCAGAAAATATGATCCCATCTACACAAATCACACCTGTCACTCCAAAGGCCCACTGTTAGGGCAACTGCAGAACGACTTAGTCGAGATCTAGCAGGGGATCCTAAACATATATATGAACATAAAATACGACAGGAAAGCGCACCTAGCAGGGGATCCTAAAAGAAAAGGATAAAGCCCTGCTAAGGTGGGATGCATGTCTATATACCAAAAATCGGAGTTGAAATAATAAAATGATGAAAAAGATGGAGAATGGTGAAAAGGTGATAAGAATGCTATGTCACGTGACCATCGGACTCCGGTATTGGAGCTGCGAGTGCACTCTGTCTTGGGCTAGCAACGATGAGGAGGAATATACAGAGGTGACAGAGAAATATCGGGGGAAACGTCGGACGAAACGGAGCGTCCCCTAACACCCACAGCTTAAAACTGCCCTTTCGTTGGAGTTTGATGGAGACCGCACCAAGGGAATGGTGTTCCTTAATTCCTGCCAGGTCTATATCTGTCTCTGTCTGAACTCCTTCACGGATGAACAAGCCAAAATTGTCTGGGCCATGTTATACATGAAGGCAGGACAAGCAGCTAAGAGGTCCGCCCGCATATTCCGATGGGAGGAGCAACTGGAAAATGTTGGCTACCATAAATTCATTGATTGGGAAGACTTCCAAGATGAGTTCAAAAGGGAGTTTTGTCCAGTCTATGCAGACTCAGTGGCCATAAACTGACTGGAATCCACAGCCTATTTCAAAAAGAGTCGCTCTGTGGATGAATACCTTGATGAATTCGAAGACCTTATCACAGAAGCCAGTTACGATCTTCCTACCAAACTCCAAGTGTTGCTCTGACTCAGACCCATCCATCCACCTTCAACACTGTTTGATTTCAGGCTCTGGAGCGGAGCGCAAATCACCAACACGGTCCGACTCCCAGAAATCCTGTTCCGATGGATATTGATGCTAGTCAGAAAATGCAGCCACTTCCGTTCTCTTGCTACTGATGCGGGAAAGCAGGGCACAAGGCACCTGACTCTCCTACCCGATTCAACATCCGAGAGTTGAGTATAGATGACCTCCAGACCTACTTGGAGAACTGCCTTGCGGAACTCAATGTGAAACACCCAGAGCCAACAGCGGAGGTTGAGGAGCAGGATTTTTCCCATCGCAACGAGTGAACAGCATGCCCTCACTGTCATATCATGGTTGTTTTTCTGTTTTACCTACATGCTCCGTTAATGAAACAGTTGAACCATCCATAGATGTGCAAAATCCCATATCTGAAAATCTGATTGTTGTTCCGACTGAGATAGTTCAGAATAGGTGCCCAAAATAGGAACAACAACTTCCATCCAAACTTGTCATTGCTTCAGTGGAAGATGGTTCAACCTCCTTCAAACTGAAGGTTGAGCTTGAAACCACTGATGCTGGAGAAGTGAAGTCCATCAACTTCTTTGTAGACAGTGGAGCCACCAGAGAGTTCATCAACTGTCACTATGACAAGAGCAACCGGCTCCATACCCGGAAGCTCTCTGAACCCATTCCGGTTTACAATGTTGATGGAACCCTGAACAAGGATGGTTCTATCACTGAAGTGGTGGATCTCACTCTGATATATTGGAATCATTCGGAGCGGACATTATTCGTTGTCACTGGCTTAGGCAAGCAGAAGCTCATCCTTGGACACTCTTGGCTATGAAAGCACAATCTGGAAATCAATTGGGTGACCAGAGAAGTCAAAATGTCCAGATTTCCACCCCAATTCTGTTCCAGATGTAGAGACAAAGCTTGAGTGGAGAGAATTGCTCAGAAGGCTGAAATCCGACAGATGGAAGCTGTCTCTGATGGGCCTGTACCAGAACTCCACACCGATTCTGAAGGGGAGGAGCCTGAGGAAGCTGAAGAACCAATTGAACCAGGAGATTGTATCTCCACAATTGGCCTTGTTCCAGCACCAGTGGAGATCTGAGCCACTTCCAGTGTCTCTCAGCACTTGGCTGGAGCATTCAAACATAACTCTGAAGCTTCTGCGCCCTCCAGACGGTCTGTTCCAGAGTACCTGAAGGAGTTTTACAGCGTCTTTTCCAAGGAGTCTTTTGATGCCCTACCAGAGTCCAAGAAATGGGACACAGTCGAGCTGATCCCTGGAGAGAAGGCCTCTAATTGCAAGGTTTATCTGTTGGCTCCGACAGAGCAAAAGGAGCTCAATCAATTCCTCAAGGAAAACTTGGAAACAGGTCAGATCCATCTGTCTAAGTCTCCGATGGCATCTCCGGTCTTTTTTATTAAGAAGAAGGATGGTAGTCTACAGCTTGTTCAGGACTATTGGGCCCTAAACGCAATGACAGTCAAGAACAAATACCTGCTCCCTCTCATCTCCGAACTCATCAATAAACTCAGAGGAGCCAAGTACTTCACCAAACTTGATGTCCAATGGGGGTTCAACAATGTCCAGATGAAAGAAGGATATGAGTAGAAGGCTGCGTTCCAAACAAACCAAGGGCTTTTTGAACTGCTGGTTATGTTTTTTGGACTGTGCAATAGTCCAGTGACATTCCAGACCATGATGGATGACATCTTTGATGGCTTGATAACAGAGGGAGTTGTGGTGGTGTACCTGGATGACATCCTAATATTCACGGAAACTCTAGAGGAGCACCGGAAGGTCACTTGGAGAGTTATGGAGTTGCTCTGGAAACACAACCTCTTCCTTAAACCCAAAAAGTGCAAGTTCAAGAAGACAGAAGTGGAATACCTCGGAGTGATTATTTCTCAGAATTCCGTTAAGATGGACCCAGTCAAAGTAGCTGGAGTAACGGAATGGCCTACTCCATCTAACAGGAAGGAAGTGCAGTCCTTCTTGGGTTTTACAAACTTCTACCACAGGTTTATCCAAGGGTTCTCTCACTTATACCATCCCTTGTTCGATCTCACACAGAAGGACACGGAGTTGAGATGGGGAGCAGAGGAGCAGTCAGCAGTCGATGAACTCAAGGAACAGATTACAACAACTCCAATTCTCACCCTGCTGGACAACTCATGACCTTTTCGGATTGAAGCGGACAGTTCGGATTTTGCAACCAGAGCCGTATTGTCTCATCAATCACCAGAAGACAACAAGTGGCACCCTGTAGCATTCCTTTCCAAATCCCTTTCTCTGGTAGAGTGGAATTATGAAATCCATAACAAAGAGATGTTGGCAATTGTGAGAGCATTGGAGGAGTGGAGGCATTTTGTGGAAGGTGCGGAGCATCGCTGTGAGATCTGAATGGAACACAAGAACCTTCAGTATTTTATGACAGCCAAGAAGCTTAACTGGAGGCAAGCTAGGTGGTCCCTCCTCTTAGCCAAATTTGACTTCATCATGCATCACCGTCCCGGAAAGAGCATTGGGAAGATGGACGCTCTGTCCTGTCGGTCCAATCACGGGACAGGCTCAGAAGACAACGACAACATGGTCCTCCTTACTCCAAATTTCTTTGCGGTCCAAGCATTAGAAGGTTTAGAGGCAGCAGGAGAGGAATGAGGAATCCTGAAGGATATCCGGAAGGGGACATGAGATGGAGAGAAAGAGGAACCAATGGCGAGGGCTGCAAGGGAATTACAAGGTTTGTTGTCTTGCTCCGTGAAATCAGAAATCAGCGGAGTGGTCCCTATCCCATGGACTTCTGTATTTCCGGGGCAAGATCTACATTCCGAACACCTCTGATCTCTGTCGTCGGATCGTCGCACTTTCTCAAGACTCTAGGTTGGCTGGTCACAGCGGAAGATGGAAGACATTGGAACTAGTGTCTTGGCACTACTGGTGGCCACAGATGTCAAGGTATGTTGGCAGGTACATCTCCACCTGTGACATGTGCCTTCAGACCAAATCATTCTGACATCCTCTGACCGGGAACTCCACCCTCTTTCCATTCCATCTGCTCCGTGGGATACTATCAGCGTGGACTTCATTGTCAAGCTACCACAATCTGCAGGGCATGATTCAATCATGGTTGTCATCGATTCTGTCACAAAGTGTGCACATTTTGTTTCCACTGTCACTACAATCTCTGCCACCGGAGCCCCACACCTTTTCCTAAACCACGTATGTGTTACGACTTTGAAAGATTCAGGCTAATTGCAGCCGTGATCTTAGCCAGTCGTTTTGAGATCGAGTTTGTTCGAGACAAAAGAGTGCCTTTGATGCCAAAGGTATTGTCTTAAGTTCGTTGAGTTTGTACAAGTCTTTATTAAAGACTAACTAAGGAACAAGTTGTAAACTACCAGAGTTATATACTTGTAAAGACAATGAATAGTTCAAAATGAGAGAACAATGGTAAACCATTGTTTGATCAAGTCGTTGGTCAATAAACAAAAGAGAACAATGCAAGTGCATTGTTCTATTGTTTGATCAAAAGAGAGAACAATGCAAAAGCATTGTTCATTCGAAAGAAGTAGACAAAAGTAAATGGTAAATGTTCGTCGTCTGAATGAGTAAGAAAGTAAAAATAAAATGGAGTCGTAACAGTATGGAAACATCACGGTCTTCCTTGGAAAGTTGTCTCTGATAGAGGTCCCCATTTCGTAGCGGAATTCACCTGGGAACTCTACCAGTTGCTCGGAATTAAGTTGGCAGCCACCACAGCCTACCACCCACAGGGTGATGGACAGACGGAACGGGTCAACCAGGAACTGGAACAATATCTCTGTCTTTTCACCAATCAAAGGCAAGATGATTGGGTGGGACTCCTACCATTCGCAGAATTCCAGTACAACAACCAGGTTCATTCTTCCACCCAGCACCCTCCTTTCCTCCTTGACACTGGACGTGTTCCCTGAATGGGCTTCAAACCAGACCAGCCTCGGTCCTGCGTGGAGTCCGTTAACGAGTTCAGTGACTCAATGAGGGACACCTTTGAGGAAGCAAAGGCAGCTCTGGAAAAATCAAAAGATGACATGATGCTCTACTACAATCAGAAACGGTCCCCAGCTCCGGAGTTCAAAGCAGGTGATATGGTCTTCCTTGACACCAGCGACATCCAGACCACTCGACCTTCAAAGAAGCTTTCTCACCAAAGACTGGGACCATTCCCAATCAATATTCAGGTTGGTAATGGTGTGTATCAGCTCCACCTTCCTCTGTCAATGAGTAGACTTCATCCCATCTTCAATGTGGTCAAATTATCTTTGGCTCCTCTACACCCCATTCCTGGCTGACGGACATCTCTGCCTCCTTTACCAGAAATTGTGGATGGCTAAGAAGAGTGGGTGGTGGAGGAAATCTTGGATAGTCAGATGGTCAACCGGAAACTGCGTTACTTGGTCAAGTGGGAAGGTTTCGGTGTTGAACACAATTCCTGGGAACCTTGGGATAATGTTCATGTGCTGGAACTAGTGGCAGATTTTTACCGGAGGCACCCTGGTGCTGCTCGTCACATCCGTGCGGTCGACTTCTACTCCATTCCTTTCCATTCAGTGTCGGGACGTCACTGCCTTGAAGGGGGGGTGGACGTTAGGGGATGCTCTGCTTTGTACGATGTTTCCTCTGATATTTCTCTGTCACCTCTGTACATCCCTTCTCATCGTTGCTAGCCCAAGACGGAGTACACTCGCGGCTCTGTTAGCGGAGTCTGATGGTAATGTGACATAGCATTCCTATCACCTTTTCACCATTCTCCATCTTTTTCATCATTTCATTATTTTTCATCATTTTATTATTTTGACTCCAATTTTTGGTATATAAACATGCATCCCACCTTAGCAGGGCTTTATCCTTTTCTTTAGGATCCCCTGCTAGGTGCGCTTTCCTGTCGTATTTTATGTTTATATATATATGTTTAGGATCCCCTGCTAGATCTTGACTAAGTTGCTGCCACAGTTGCCCTAACAGGTTCCTGGCCCAGGCTGGGGCTTCTTCAAATAAACACCTGGCTTATGTTGAGTGGTTTACCCCATTTTCTTGAGCTCAGAAGGATCAAAATTCCAAGCTATTCAAGGTTTTGTGCTTGATGGCTTGGGAGAGTGCCATGTAAGCATCATTCCTGTTTCACTCATTCTCTCAAGCATCCAGCTCTTCCTGAAATTTGGTTTGCAAGCACCTGTCTCATGGTGTTAGGGCAACTGCGGCTGTGACTTAGTTGAGATCTAGAGGGGATCCTAAATAATATATACACATAAAATACGACAGGAAAGCGCACCTAGCAGGGGATCCTAAAAGAAAAGGATAAAGCCCTGCTAAGGTGGGATGCATGTCTATATACTAAAAATCAGAGTTGAAATAATAAAATGATGAAAAAGATGAAGAATGGTGAAAAGGTGATAGGAATGCTATGTCACGTGACCATCAGAGTCTGATATCGGAGCCATGAGTGTGCTCTGTCTTGAGTTAGCGATGATGAGGAGGGATGTACAGAGTTCACAGTGTTGAAGATAACAAGTTATAAACCAGTTCGTGCTATCATTATCTTATCCATCACGTTCGTTATCATATTACATAATTACATTCCTTTTTTGGTGACAAGTAGTTAGAACAAGTCTCAACTTCTTATACAAGTTGAGACGTGAGTTTACAGTTACTGTTATATATTATCATAACTAATAGTTTCCTAGATACTTATTATTGTTCTAGGTATTTATATCAATACAACTTCTTATACAAGTTGAGACATACTTATTATTGTTCTAGCTGTAAACATTTCAACACACAGAGCGTTATCAGAGGAAACATCAGATGAAGCAGAGCGTCCCCTAACACATGGTCATTGAGCAATGTCCTTGAAAGTGCTGCATCTTTTTATGTAAATTCATTCTCAGATAGATTTTTGTACTTACATATCTCTTAAAATAATCTTTTTTGGACCAACTTCCCATGTCTCTATATGCAGTTGGATGTGCAAAGGATCAGTGAATAATGAACAAGAATAAGTATCTAATAAGTGACCAGCTTGCTGACCATTGGCTGATGTATCACTGATGGCAGGCATGTGGCAGGAACACTCCATTCCGCTGCTCCAAAGAGCAACAAATCCATTGACACCAATGATCTGAAGCCTCATTATGCCCTGTACCCACCTTTGTTGGTCTCATAGCTGCCTTTGTACCACTTCTCTGTAGGTTACCTCATAATCTTTCAATACAACCATGATTTACAGTCCTGATGATGTATGAATAAGGCATGATATACAGAACATTCTATCTATGAATATATGGTAATTTTTACGGATTTTATAAATGTAAGGGAAGGGAAACAGCGAACTCGCTGTGTGGAACGACGGCGGGAGGGGAGGACGACATGATGGGAAGATTGATGGTGTTCCCGAAATAGATGTGATGGGCGGGAAGGGAAGGTCCTGGGAAAGGGATGATAAGACATTGGCAATGGGCTGCGGTTAGGAGTTTTCGTCTAAGTCTCCAGGAGATATTGAACAATTAACTGAACTGCTAGAGCTGGTCAATCGATCACTGACCGGGTCTAATTAGATGTGGTGGTTGGAAGGAAACAATAACCGTCAACACCCAAGTCAGGTGATAAGCACTTTATCTCCGCTGCCCTCTTGTCGAATTATCTAGAGTCGGCATTGGGCTGGCTCTTTGAAAGGCCAGACCAAAGCCGGTTCTGACACCCCTCGCGCCCAGTAATGCTCTGAGGGACCCTTATGATGTTTATAAATCCTTTTGCTGTCAGCATGTATCACAGAGACTGAAACTCTCGATCGTCAGGCGGATGTCTGACATTTATTCCCTATACCATCGGGCGCCAGCGATGCAATACACATTCTACCACACCCACCTATGACTTCCCTTGATACTCCTGGAACTTACCTCTCAGGCATTCATGAAGCAACTTCCACAACAGACGTTCCGTCAAATTCTCAAAATATAGTTGACGAGGGCCGAGACCGTTGCTTGCCATTGCAGGGCGAGCCCAAAATGACCTTCAAACGGCCAGATACACTGCGAGCTAACAAGGCCCATTCTCATGTCTCGATGGACCACTTCGACCCTACTGGCTGTCGCAAACTGTCGAAAACCCTGACTCCCCGCGATACAGAGTCCTCTCCTTCAGGTTCTGGGGTGTCAGACCTCACTCTGTCACCTGGAGGTGGAGAAGAGCCCTTCAACTTTGAAAAAACACTTCGTTACTATCTCAAAAAGTTTGTTGACTTCTCTTTATGAAAATGTTTCACCCCTTTTTTTTAATGCTAGCTTTTAAAGACGTGATGAAGCAGACATAAAATCGCGCCAACTTGGAATCGGTTTTGAGAATCTCCAAGTCGTAGGTTTAGGTGCTTCAGCGAGCCTTCAACCGACTCTCGGCTCACTCCTAAACCCATTGAACATCGTGGCCAAAATTCGTTCGGCAAGACATCCACCGTTGAAAAATATTATCAGCGGATTTGAGGGAGTTGTTCGTCCGGGTGAAATGCTTCGTGAGTTCCCACTTGTATGTAGGCCCAATCATCGAACTTGACTTCACTCAGTCGTCCTTGGTCGTCCCGGTTCCGGTTGTAGTACATTTCTCAAAGTCCTTGCTAATCAAAGAGAAGAATTCCATGCCGTCCAAGGCAATGTTTATTACGATTCTCTTACACCATCCCAAGTCTCTCGTCAGTATCGCGGTGACGTTCAGTATTGCCCTGAAGACGACGTACATTATCCAACCCTAACAGTTGATCAAACTTTGCACTTTGCTGCGAAAACCCGAGCGCCCCAATCACGCATCGCAACCATTTCTAGGAGTCAATATACTCGCAAGGTCACAGATATATATTCCACTATATTCGGTCTCAACCACGTCAAAGATACGCCAGTTGGAGATGCCGCTATACGAGGAATAAGTGGAGGTGAAAAAAAGCGCGTTTCGTATGTATCTTTCCTTTTCATCATGTATTTTTACTTTTGTTCTGATGTGTCTTCTACAGAATTAGTGAGACTCTGGCTACGAGAAGTTTGATCACCTCTTGGGACAAGTAAGTCATTGCTTTTCGAAATTCGGTTTTGGGAGGTTCGATTTAACAACCAATTACAGCTCCACTCGCGGTCTCGACTCCAGCACGGCTCTTGAATTTGTGCGTGCCCTGCGAATCGCTACAGATCTTGTTCGTAATGCCACCATCGTCTCTATATACCAAGCTGGAGAGTCTCTTTGGGATATTTTCAATAAAGTTTGCCTCATCTACGAAGGAAGGATGGTCTACTTTGGTCCTATCCGCCTTGCTCGGCAGTATTTCATTGACATGGGTTACGTCCCAGCCAATCGCCAGACCACACCCGACTTCCTCGTCTCCGTGACAGATCCGCTTGGAAGAAGGATGATCACCGAGGACGATGATAACAGAAGTCCAGAATTGAAGAATCATCCCATACCACAGACGGCCCTTGAATTTGAAGAGTATTATAAGAACTCGGAGATTAGGAAGATGAACCTCGAAGATATACGGTCGTATAAGGCAACCAACGTGGACAAGCCTGATAGGAAAGTTGCTTACAAGGAGAGCGCGAAAGCGGAGCACGCTCGCCATACCCGTCGCACGGTTTGTAAAATAAATTCAGGTGTCTCGTTGCGATATATACGATTGATGTTTTACAGAGCCCATATACGATTTCGATTCCGATGCAAGTACGAATCGTCATGCTTCGCAGGATACAGATAATTCGAGGAAATTATACTGCCCAGGCTTTATCCACAATGTGATGCCTTTATTCCTAATAACTTTTTTTTTTTTGGAAACTCAAGTTGTACACGCAGGACCTTTGTCTTACAGGCAATCATTCTTGGGACTACTTTCATACACACACCAGACACAACAGCTGCCTATTTCTCTCGCGGAGGTGTTCTCTTCTTGTAAGTCATACGTTGTTCATTTACATCGTCCATCTTTCCTGATCACACCCTACAAAAGTTCCGTCTTTGCACCAGCTCTTTTCAGCATGGCCGAGATACCGGCATTGTTTGCTCAACGACCTATCATTCTCCGACACAAGAAAGCAGCTATGTATCACCCAATGGTAGAGGCCCTAGCCCTAACCCTGGTTGACGTCCCTTTCACTCTTGTGACCATCATCCTGTTCACGATTATTACCTATTTTATCGTACGTCTTCAACAATCCCCTGCCCAATACTTGTGCGTTACTTTTTTCTTTTTTTTAAAAAAAATCATCTTGATGCTGTGGCTTTTAGTACCTATTTCGTGTTTATCATCGTAGTGGCTTTAGCCATGAAAGCCTTCTTTCGTGGCTTGGCTGCCGCTTTCAAGAAAGCGGCGCCTGCTCAGGCCATCGCTGGGGTGTTGCTTCTTGCCTTGTCTCTCTACACGGGTTATCAGATTCCTAAACCTTCCATGATAGGTGCTCTTCGTTGGATCTCGTACATCAATGTAAGTTTTGAGGATTCTACCCATTTGGGAGTTTTTCATTCATCTTTACAAACAGCCCATACGATATGCTTTTGAAGGTATCATGACCAACGAGTTTCATACATTGAATGGCGTTTGCTCGACTCTTGTACCGTCAGGTCCAGGCTACGAAGGTATCTCTCTGGCTAACCAAGTTTGTACGGTCCTTGGGTCAGAGCCTGGTCAGGCGACCGTCAGTGGAAGTGCTTATCTAGCCCTGTCCTTTGGTTATTTTTTCCGGAATCTGTGGAGAGTTCGTGTTTTTAAATACCCTTTCTTTTGTTCTTGTTCGTAACTGACCAGCATTGTAGAACTTTGGAATCCTTGTAGCTTTTGGCGTATTCTTCATTCTGTGCCTTGTGATCTTTACCGAGTTCAATTCCGGTGAGACTGGTCAAGGCTCAACCATATTGTTCAAGCCAGGGTCAAAGGCGCACGTTCTCAAGCAGGCTGATGCTGCTGTTGGTGATGATGAAGAAAAAGTACAGGTTGCTACTGGTCCACCATCGACTGCAGGAACCGAAGATTCAAACGAGAAGAATCAAGCAATGCACGAGCAACCCAAGATGACGAATACATTTTCGTGGAGACACCTCAACTATGCCGTTTCTGTTTCTGGAGATCGTCGTTTACTGCTGGACGATGTTTCGGGGTTCGTCGCTCCGGGAAAGCTGACCGCTTTGATGGGTGAATCTGGTGCTGGCAAGGTATGGCACTTCATTGTGTATGCGCGTCCTTAATTTTCAATTTTATTTTTTCCATCTCATCAAGACCACTCTTTTAAATGTTCTTGCCGAGCGTGTTGGAACCGGCGTCGTTTCTGGGGATCGTTTCTTCAATGGTCAGGCTTTGCCTATCGACTTTCAGGCTCAAACAGGTTACTGCCAGCAGATGGACACTCACGTGCCTCTCACTACCGTACGCGAGGCTTTAGTCTTCTCTGCCCGACTTCGTCAACCATCATCAGTACCTACATCGGAAAAGGATGCATAGTGAGCAGTAAGAAGCATTCCTATCAGTATATGACAACTCATGTCTCTAGTGCCGAAAAATGTTTAATTATGTGCGGGCTTGAAGCATTCGCTGACGCTATGGTTGGGTCACTCGGTATTGAACAGAGGAAGAGGACCACCATTGGAGTCGAACTTGCTGCCAAGGCAAGTGCTGATCCTAAGGATCGAGGATATTAACCGCTGGTGAAAAAAAGAAAAAAACTTACAAAACTTTTTCATCTATATAGCCACAATTACTCCTCTTTTTGGATGAGCCGACGTCAGGTCTTGATTCACAAAGTGCTTGGGCAATCATGACGTTTCTACGCAGCCTCGCGGATAACGGGCAATCGGTGCTGTGCACGTGAGTTGCTCTCAACAATGTCCAAACGAATTTTTCTCATTTTTGTTTTTCTATAGTATTCATCAGGTAACTGTTCGATCTGGATCTTTTTATGCATAACCGACTAGTGTTAACCCACCTCCCTCTAATATCTAGCCTTCCGCAGAACTTTTCCAGGTTTTTGATCGACTATTACTGCTGCGAAAAGGAGGACAAACAGTTTATTTCGGAGATGTTGGAGAAGGAGCCCAGTCGATCATCTCCTACTTCGAGACTGGAGGCGCTCGTAAATGCAGGCCTGGAGAGAACCCGTACTTTTTTTCTTTTTTTTGGTCATTTGAAATCTCTCTGATTACCAGCCGTAGGGCGGAATACATGCTTGATGTTATAGGTGCAGGAGCCACTGCTGTCACGGATAGAGATTGGCGTGAAGTATGGGTCAATTCTAAAGAAGGTCAAACTTTGGAAGACGACATCGATCAACTTCATGTACAAGGACGATCACATCCTCCAGTCCCGGCAACTCTGACGACTCAGTTTGCAACTCCATGGGCTTATCAAGTTCGTACTCTACTTCAACGACAAAATTTGGCTTATTGGCGTGACCCCACGTACCTCATGTCGAAACTTACTTTGAACATCATCGGAGGCCTTTTCATCGGTTTCACGTTCTTCAAGTCCAAGGATACGATTCAAGGCACACAAAACAAACTTTTTGTATGTGGTTCTTTTATGATAATTTCTCCATTAGCTAGCTTCCTTATTCGACTTGATAGGCCATTTTCATGGGTACTATCCTGGTTTGTCTTTTGTTTCTTTTTTTTTCGGTACCTGAAGAAGTAGCTTATGCTTTGAACCACAGAGTGCTCCATTAGGTGGCCAACTACATGTGCCTTATATCAAGGTATAGTTTACATTGGCCCAGTTGCCTTGATATCATGTTTTGATAAAGATTTCCCTAGATGCGCGATATTTATGAAATCCGAGAACGTTCAAGCCGCATGTACCATTGGTCAGCTCTGACCACGGCTCAGGTCGCGATGGAACTCCCATGGAACATTTTAGGGTCCACGCTCTTCTTCCTGTGCTGGTACTGGACCGTTGGTTTTGCGAGTTCCCGAGGAGGGTTCACATATCTTATGTATGGCGTTTGTTTCCCGATTTATTACACGACCATCGCGTTGGCTGTTGCTTCGATGAGTCCAACTGCCGAAATCGCAGGCCTCATGTTTTCTTTGCTTTTTTCGTTTGTCCTTACATTGTGAGTTCACTAATTCGGGGAGCGCCTCATCTTACTGGGTAAGCTGACCACAGAATGTATTCAGTGATGGAGTCTTGCAGCCTTTCAGGCAACTGGGTTGGTGGCGATGGATGTATCGTCTTTCGCCATTCACGTACTTGATTGAAGCCCTTTTGGGTCAAGGTGGGATTTATATTTTTCAAATCTTGGTTACAATCCGTTCAAT